>Ga0114129_10014648_pt1 | contig 11173 bp, 10 predicted proteins | sample RhiMetdeltSRZDD1_FD_80071 | JGI IMG/M metagenome (GOLD analysis project Ga0114129, IMG submission 80071) | Populus rhizosphere microbial communities from Tennessee, USA - Rhizosphere MetaG P. deltoides SRZDD1 (version 2) (version 2) | ecosystem: Host-associated > Plants > Roots > Rhizosphere >... | reverse complement strand
GTGACCACCCTGATCGTGCTCAACGCGATTGGTCTTGGGCCCGATGCGGCAGCGGGCATCGCGCTCGTTGCCGGCATTGATCGGCCGCTCGACATGTGCCGATCGACGGTCAATACGTTCAGTAACCTCGTCGGGACCGTCGTCGTGGCGCGGGCGGAGCGTCCGGCGCCCGTCGTTCACACGGCACGACGATGACGCCGCAAACGATCAGCGAAAAGATCCTGTCCGGCCACGCCGGCCGGACGCTGTACGCCGGCGACATCGCGATCTGCAGTGTGGACCTGGTGGTAGGTACCGATGGCTCTGGACCGATGGCCATCGACTACTTCGAGCAGATGGGCGGTTCCCGTTTGTATGACCCGCCGCGCGTGCTCTTCTCCCTGGATCATTACGCGCCCCCGAACACCCCGCAGACCCGGGCGTTTCACGATCGGATTCGCAGGTTCGCCGACCGGCACGGTGCGACCGTGTTCGCGGTCGGTGACGGGATCAGCCATCAAATCGTGGTCGAACGCGGACTCATCGGTGCGGGCGAGCTCATGGTCGGCGCCGACAGCCACGCCGTGACCTGCGGCGCGTTGAACTGTTTCGCGGTCGGCGTCGGGTCGTCCGATCTCGCGGCCGCAATGATGACCGGCAAGATCTGGCTGCGAGTGCCGCACACGATTCGAATCACGCTGACCGGCAGACGAGCGCCTGATGTGGCGCCCAAGGATGTCGCTCTCGCGCTCGTCGGCGAGCTGGGCGCGTCTGGCGCCGATTATCAGACCGCGGAGTTCACCGGCGACGGGTTGCTCCGGTTCAGCCTCGAAGATCGCCTGGTGCTCAGCAATCTGCTCGTCGAAGCTGGAGCGAAAGCAGCGATCTTCCCCCATGACTCGAACACCACCGAGTACCTCGCCGCACGCGGCGGCGATCGGGGCTCGCCCGTTCAGGCGGACGCCGGCGCGCACTACGCGCGCGAGATTCGGTGCGATCTCTCGACGCTGACGCCTCGCGTCGCGCGCCCGCACCAACCGGATGATGTCGTGCCGCTTTCGGAGGTGAGCGGTGTGCCGATCCAGATGGTCTTTGTCGGCACTTGCACAGGTGGTCGAGCTGTCGACTTCCACGAGGCCCTCGACGCGTTCGCGCGCGGGGGAGGGCGAGTCGCCCGTGGCCTTCAGCTCGTCCTCACGCCGGCTTCGCGCGAGGTAGAAGAGAGGTTGAGGGCCGATGGCACGCTCGCTCGCTTTATCAGTGCCGGAGCCATCGTCACAACCGCCGGCTGCGGTGCGTGCTGCGGCACGAGCGGTGTGATTCCTGGCGACGGCATGACCGTGCTGTCGACGGCGAATCGAAATTTCAAGGCGCGGATGGGGAGTGCAACTGCGCAGATCTATCTTGCCTCGCCGGCGGTGTGCGGGCTCGCCGCGGCCACAGGCCGTATACCGCCGGCGCTGCTCACGGAGTCGGCCTCGTGATCTTCGAAGGACGCGCGCGTGTGCTGGGAGACGACGTGAACACCGACTACATCATCTCGTCGAGACGCAAACGGGAAACCATTGACGCGGCGGTGCTCAAGCACTACTTGCTCGAGTCGGTTGCGCCGGACTTCGCCGCATCCGTCCAGCCTGGCGATCTGATCGTGGCCGGCGGGAATTTCGGCTGCGGTTCGGCGATGGAGGTCGCGGCCACGGTCATACAGGCTGCCGGCATTCGCGCCGTCATCGCTCGGAGTTTCGCCCGCAGCTTCTATCGCAACGCGATCAACAACGGCCTCCTCGCCGTGCCGTGCGAGACGTCGTCGATCCAGGAGGGAGATCGATTGCGTGTGCAGTCAGCGGACGGCGTGATGACGGTCCGCAACCTCACGCGTGGACAGGCCATGCACGCCGCGCCGATACCCGCAATCATGCTGCGCATCCTCGAGGAGGGTGGCCTCGTAGGATTTCTGGCGAAATATGGAGGGTTTGATTGAGTTATCGCTGCTCTTTCACGTATTTCGCAATGTCTGCCGCCGTCGCAAACCAGACGCCCGGTTTCGACTTCATGTAGGCCACGAATTCGGACAGGTGCTTCATCGGTGCGCGGTGTCCGCTCAAGTACGGGTGCAGCGTCAGCACGAACATCGTCCCCTCTTCGTACGCCCCATCGAACTCGTCCCGGTAGAGCTGATAGAGCAGCGCCGGCGATGGCATTCGCCCGTTCTGTCCCAGGTACGGCGTCTCGGTGAGGGTCCAGTCGATCGCGAGTTCGACGATCCCGGTAGGCTTTCCGCGCGACATGATCTCATACGGCTCGTCAAGCGCCTGCAGACTGCTGTCGTAGAGGAACCCCTTCTTCTGGATCAGATCAAGCGTGATTCCGCTGAACGCCCAGGACGGCGCCCGGTATCCGACCGGACGTTTGCCTGTGACTTTCGTGAGGTACTCGATCGCCTGATCGAGCAGCCGTTCCTCCTCGCCCGGGTCGAGACGGGGAGGGAACTCGTGAATCCATCCGTGGACACCGACCTCGTGCCGCCCGCCCTTTAGAATCGCCGCGAGCATCTCGGGATTCAGCATCGCGTCAACCGCCGTCATAAAGAAGGTCGCGGGCAGCTGGTAGCGATCGAGCATGCGCAGGATCCGAGGCACGCCAGCTTCCGCGCCGAAGTCGGCCGCCGAGAGCGTCGTCGGCGACGTCGTGCCGTCGCGCAGGTGCGGCGCTTGGGTGTCCGTGTCGAAGCTCAGACAGACGGCGACGCGGGCGCCATTCGGCCACGACTTCGGCGTGAGCTTCCGTCCGACCCGCGCGACGTCGATCACTTCGCGCATCTGACCTTCGGTCCACTTCGTCCCCGGTTGATTGGGCGCCTGTTGCTGCTGGGCGCGGGCCGGCAAGATCACGGTCAGTGCAAGGACACCGGTGATCGTGCACAGCAGTCGACGCGAGGATCTGATCATGGAAGGCTCCGGCAAAGGGTGATGAATCGTCTCGGAGAATACCTCCATTTCGAGACGGGCCCGACGTTTGACATGAATCAACGAATTCAGATTCCCCTTGCTGAGCTGGCCTCGCCGCTGTAGGATTGCGGCTCCCTCAGAGGTCGACGCTCGCGTTTTCTACCTGCTTTCATTCGTTCGTCGGCCGCTGCCCTTAACAGGAGAGAGAGAAGCATGAACTTGAAGAGAATGGTGTCTACTGCCGTATTGTCCCTCGCCGCCCTCGCCGTCGCCTTCGCGGCCGACCCCAATGTCGGGACGTGGAAGCTCAATGAAGCGAAGTCGAAGATCGCGCCAGGAGCGGTCAAGAACCTGACCGTCGTGTATACCGTCGTCGGCGACAACTTCAAGTGCGTCGTGGATGGACTGGACGGTGCCGGCAAGCCCTCGCACAACGAGTGGACCGGCAAGTTCGATGGCAAAGACTACCCGGTCACCGGCGATCCAACGGCAGACGCCCGGTCTCTCAAGCCGGGCAGCGGCGGGATCTATGCGCTCACGAACAGCAAAGGTGGCAAGGTGGTGCTCACGGGAACCGTGAAATTCTCCGCCGACGGCAAGACGCGGACGCTGACGACTGAAACGACCGACGCAGCGGGCAAGAAAGTCACGAGCATATCGGTGTTCGAGAGACAATAGGCGCCGAAATCGCCACAGCCCGCCCTGTGAAACTCGAGGTCGCCGGTCTCCGGCGGCCTCGTTGCTTGTACGAAAAGAGGGCAGTCACGGGCCTGAGGCGAGACGTCGTCGACCCTCAACGGTGCTGCACCGCAGCCGCGCGCCCTTCGCCGGCCCAGCGTCGCCGCAGAACATGGTAAAGATCCGCGCCGGCGCAGGATCGTCCGAACACGACGGCCGCCACTGCGGCTGTCAGCAGGCCTTCGAGCACCCAGGCTGTGCTCCTGGCTCCCGCCAGGAGTGCTACGCCAATTGCGAGAGTGACCACCCCAGCCAGGCCGCCGGCAACACGACGAGGGGCTGGCGCTGCCTTCAACGGCGCGAGACCTCCAGGGCGTGCCACCACGTAGTTGTAGATCGCGTCAAAGAGACTTCGCGTCGGAACGAGCGCACTCCACCACAGGGCCGCCGACAGCGCGAGAAAGAGCCACGGTGTCTGAAGCAGCAGGCCGATCACCGTCAGGCCTCCGACGATTCTCGGTTGCAGCATCAGCGCCGAATACAATCGATCGTCAGGGTGTGGATCCAGATAACCCAGCGAGCGAATGAACTGGAGTTTCGAGTTACGCATTGCATACTCCATCACTTCAAGAGGACGACCATGCCCGTCAGCACCAGCGCGCCGGCCCACAGCCAATCCATGTTGAACCAGGCCTTACGAAGAAGGCTCAGACCAAGCTTTCGATACACGACCCACGCAGCAATCGCCATCACGGTGAAATACGCTGCCGTGTGAAGAGCGACCGCAGCGACGGCGACGTTCGCCGCTTCCGCGCCAGCGTGATGCGCATGGGTGTGGCCCGCCACTGCGACCTGGGCCGCAGTGGGCATGACGAACGGCAGCACCATGACTCCCGCGCCATGTGCCGAGGCCATCAGAAATGACCACAGCGTCAGATCGCGGAAACCGACCTGCATTCCACCAACGCGCGGATGCCGGTGACGCCATAAGCGGTACACACCCAGCGACATCAGCACCGCGGCGACAAGGACGTTCAACGTTGCAAGCGGCACGACGAGACGCGCCGCAGCCGCGATCAGCAGGACCACGGCAACCGCCCCTGCGTGCCCGAGCGCGATAGGCGGCAGCGCGCGCCACACGCCGCGCGCGCTCCGTTGCTGCATGCCCAGCGCCACGGCAAACAGCCATCCCATTCCCGGATTGATGCCGTGGTAGGCACCATAAAAGACCACTGCATGCCAATCCATGACAGCCTCGCCACGCGATTTACGCGTAACAGAACGAGTCAGAGGAAGCGTCGCCGCCTTCCAGCCGGATCTGGTGCGGCCGGAGGCTGCCGGTTTCGATGAAGAAGTTCGTGTCCAACTTCATCGGACCGCCGTTGGCCGGGACGTCGACCTTTGCGATCCAGCCCTGAATGCCGTCGGGGTAGATCTGTCTGTCCCACGGCGTGTAGAGGCTGTTCGTGAAATAGATCCGTCGGCCATCGCGGCTCACTTCGACCATCTGCGGTCCGCCGTTGACCAGCTTGCTCGGGTTACTCGGGTGCGCAGTTCGATTGATCACCCCGCCGAGCTTCAGGGAGCTCACTTTCTTCGGGCTGAACGGATCCCTGACGTCGTACTGGATGAACTCTCCGAGGCCCCAGCACGACACGTACAGGTAGCGATCATCGACTGACAGATCGATGTCGGTGACCAGCGGGGGCACAGCTTTGAATCCCTGGAGGAGCGGCGGCAGCTTCCCCGGGTCCGCTGGTTCCGCCGGGATCTCGATCACTTTCTTGATGGCCCACTGGCCGTCCGACCCATTGGCGCGCTTCTTCGTCGTGTCGCGGTACCACAACCAGACCGACGAGGACAGATCCTTCAGCGACACGACCACACCGGCAAATCCGTAGGCTCGCGTCGGATCGTGAGCCGGTCGCAGCTCGAGCACCATTTGCTGCTCGGCGCCGAGATCGAGCTCCTGCAGGTGGCGTCGACGGCGCATGTCCCACACGTGCAGCTTGCTTCCGTACTTGCCACCGAGCAGCAGCTCAGGATTGATGCCGTCCTTCACCATGTTGGGTGTGCCCCAGGTGCTGCTGATCATCGTGTCGAGCCCGAGGTGCCACCAGATGTCGTAGGCCAGCTTCTGCGGTCCACGATCGAGCTCCCATCGTCCACGAACCTCGAACGTCTCCGGATCGAGCAGGAAGGTGCCGCCCGGACCGTTGCCGTCTGGCGCGCCGAGCGCGCTGAGGAAGATCCCGTCCGGCCCGCAGTGCACGGTGTGTGGCGCTGCGTAGCCAGTGCGCTTGGCCAAGGTCTCCGCCTCGATGACCTTCACGATTCGCGGCTGTCGGGGGTCGGGCTTCGTGTCGAGAATGTGAATGCGAGATGAGTGGATGCCCGGCACGACCAGATAGCGCCGTTCCATGTGCGGATGGGCGGCGTAGGGACAGAGGCAGGAACTGCACGCGTTCCAGCCGAAGTGATGGAGCTCGTCCCCCGCGTGAGGCATGTCGGTTTGACCGATCAGCCGGCCGTAGCTCTTCGAGGCTGGATCCAGGTCCACGACGCCGAGGGCGTCGTTGCCTCCTTCACGCGAGTTGACGAGCGCGACATATGCGAATGTCTCCGGGGGCGCCTGCGTCGCCATCGTGGGCGAGGGATAGAACGTCGGGTCGGGTGTCATCAGCGGCATCGTTTTGCTCCTCATGGAGTGTTTGTCGCGACACGGCTATCGTGAGCCGGCGGCCGGCGCAGTTCTATGACCGGGGCTCTGGGCATCTTGTCCGGAACACCGGATTTGCTTGACGTGTTGATTGAGGCTCTGGAATCCTTGACCGTGGGTCCGGCTGAAGCCGGTACCGCCTCCGCACGGGTCTCACGAGGTCACAAATGGATGTGTTGTCCGACGTCCTTCGTGTCGTACGGCTGTCGGGATCCGTGTTTTTCACCGCCGATTTTTCCTCGCCATGGTCGGTCGAATCTCCGATTCCCGAGATGCTGGCGTCGGCCGTGATGCCCGAAGCCGAATGCATCGTCCTCTTTCACATCCTCGTCGATGGCGAATGTGAGGTGTTGTGCGAGCGCCATCCCACACTGACGATGGAGAGCGGTGATGTGGTGGTGTTTCTGCGCGGCGATCAGCACACGATGCGCAGCCAGGTCGCGGCGGTCACGACGCCTGTCACGTCGATCTTTGCGCTTGGCAGGTACGACGAGCCGCCGCTGCTCTCATACGGCGGTGGCGGAAAGACGTCGCGCTTCGTCTGCGGTTATTTGAATTGCGATCAGCGCTTCGCTCCGCTCGTCGAGGGACTGCCAACGATCTTGCTGGTTCGAAGCCGCGGCGACTATTCGGCGATCGAAGCCGTGGACGCGAGCGGTATCCGTCCCACCGTCGTGCCGCAGGGATCGGGAACGTGGCTGGGGACGACGCTGAAATTCACCATCAACGAAGCCCGGACGGCGCGTCCGGGCAATGCAGCGATGCTGGGACGACTCACCGAGCTGATGTTCGTCGAGATCCTGCGCGAGTACATACACCGGCTTCCCGCCGAGCACGGCGGCTGGCTCGCCGGGTTGAACGATCCGCACGTCGGCAAGGCCTTGCGATTGCTGCATGCGAATCCCGGTCGCGATTGGACAGTCGACGATCTCGCGCGGGAGGCTGCAGTCTCACGATCGGTGCTGGCCCAGCGGTTCACGGAACTGGTCGGCGAAGCGCCCATGCGGTACCTCGCCGGCTGGCGGATGCAGCTCGCGAAGCAAATGATGCGCGACGGCGCACGCAACATCCAGGACGTGGCGACCCGCGTCGGCTACGACTCCGAAGCGGCCTTCAACCGCGCCTTCAAGCGTGCAACGGGCTCACCGCCGGCAACCTGGCGCAAGGGCGCGATCCAACCATGATCAACTACATTGCTGAAGCGATTGGGACCGCCATGCTCATCTTGTTCGGTGACGGCGTTGTAGCCAACGTGCTGCTCTCACGATCGAAGGGCGAGGGTAGCGGATGGATCGTCATCACCTTCGGGTGGGCCGTCGCGGTAATGGTGGCCGTGTACGCGGTCGGACGCGTGAGCGGTGCACATCTGAATCCAGCGATAACGCTGGCGCTGGCCTCCATCGGTGCCTTTCAGTGGGGTCACGTTGCCGGTTACATCGTGGCGCAGATGATTGGCGCCTTCGTCGGCGCCTTGTTGGTGTGGCTGATGTACCTCCCGCATTGGCCAGTCACCCAGGACGCGAATCTGAAGCTCGCCGTGTTCTGCACCGGCCCGGCCATCCGCAAACCGGCCGCAAACTTTCTGACAGAGACCGTTGCGACCGCGGCGTTCGTGTTCGCCGTGCTGGCCATCGGCGCCAACGCCCAGACGCTCGCCCGACCTGGCGACATCGATCTGTCCGTCGTGTTCAGCAACGGGTTGCAGCCGCTGCTCATCGGAGGCCTGGTGCTTGGCGTTGGTTTGTCGCTCGGCGGGCCGACCGGCTACGCCATCAACCCGGCGAGAGATCTGGGGCCGCGCATCGCGCACTTCCTGCTGCCGATTCCGGGGAAGCGGAATTCGGACTGGGACTATGCATGGATTCCGATCGTCGGCCCGTTTGTCGGCGGCGTCATTGGCGCTCAGCTCTTCAGAGCCGTCGGATTCTAGCCGAAGGAACGCCATTAGTTCTTCGACCGAGCATCCTGTCGGCCCACGGGATGAAGTACTTCCAGTTGGGGCCGTCAGTGTGGCCACCGTCATGCTGCCGCCACGCCAGCTGCCCGTTCAGCAGGCCCTCGTTGAGGGGGGGCATCCGCTCGAGCTGGTAGTCATCGGATCGGCCGAGATCTTTGGCGTCAAGCAGCCGGAAGACAGGCTGCGCGGCGATCGCGGCCATGAAGCTCCCTTGCTGGTCGAGCCACTTGGCGTCGCCTTTCTCCGGGATCCCGTAGCTGATGAACGTGGGGCGCGGAGCGCACAGCGCGATGAGCTGGTGAGCATCGACGGGAAGGTCCCCGGCGTTCTTCGAGCCGAAGGTCGCGTCCTCGGCGCCGTACTTCAGGAAGTTGCCGGCCATCCAATGGTATTCGCCCGAGCCGGTCAGATTCTCGACGGCCTCGCCGAAGTTGCGGCGATGCAGCTTGGCGCCCCCCTCTCCGGACGATCCGACCAGGACGACGGCGAAGCGCTCGTCGAAGGCCATCGTGATGAGCGCCGCCTTGCCGTAACGCGAAACGCCTTCGGTGCCGACGCGCCTGGCGTCGACCGTCTTCAACGTTTCGAGGTAGTCGAGCGCGCGCGACGCGCCCCACGCCCAGGCACGCAACGAACCCCAGTCGTCTGTCTTTCGCCGCTCGCCCTTGTTGACGAGGCCGATGATGCCTTTCGTCAAGCCGGCGCCGTTGTCAGCCTGAATGCTCGTCGGGCTCAGGGACGCGTAGCCCCAGCCTGCGGCAATCAGCTGATCCGCGGGTGGCGGATCGCTGCCGGAGGCGGCAGGCGGCCGGTCTCTTCCCAGCGCCGCGGCGGCTGACGGCAGGAGGCCGCTGGCGAACATGATCATCACGGGCACCGGCTTGGTCGCTTCCTTCGGCGTGACCAGCGTCATCTGGATATCGACCGTGATCGACGGGAACGACGAGTTGGCGACGTGGCCGACGAGCTGTCGGCCGACGACAGAGTGCGATCCCAGCGACCATTCCTGGGTTGCGGTTGCAGACCATGTCACCTTCGGCACGTTGCGGGGAATCCGTCCGACGACTTCGCGCTCGAAGAGCTCGACGATCTCCGGCCGCCGCTCAGTCTTCCAGACGTGGGCCGACGTCACCTTCATCCCGTTCGCGAGCGTGAGTACATCAGGAAGAATCGGATACGGGTTGGCGAGCGTCTCATCGTAGTTGGCGTGATTGGGCGCGGACTCGTTGCCGCTGGGGCCGGGGCGCAGCTTTCGGATGCCGAGCCGCGCCATCATGTCCTGATGATCGGCAGCCGTCGCTACGGCGAGGGCCTCGCGCGCGGCCTGATCCTGCGGCTGTCGTGCGTGCGGGACGCTGATGGACGACAAGATGAGGATCGCAAGCAGGGCAGGACCGCGCATGCGACGAATGATACGCGAGAGCAGCGTGTCCTTTTCGCTCGATTCGTCAACTAAGATACCCTCGATCGCGCCCGACCTGCCTGGTCGGCGCCCCCCTCATCAGATCGGAGACGGAATGTTCAGGCTCATCGGCCACGCACGATACGGCCTTCCCGCCCTCGTCATTCTGATCCTGTCGGCGTTGACGTCTGGCGGAACGATCGCGTCGGTGCAGGACCAGGCGCTGCGGGTGAACGATCGCGAGTACTTCGAGACTCGCGGCCTCAACGTGCTGGTATTCAGCAGCCAGTACAACGGTCTCTTCTTCGACGAGAAGACCGCCGGCATCCAGCTCATCCACCACGGCGTCAGAACCGCAACCGGCGGCGCAGTGCGATTGAAGCCCACACCCGAACAGTGGGACCAGATCCCTCGACTGGTCGAGCGCACGGTCGACCGCGAGCGCAACACGATTGACTTGAAGCTGCGCTACGACGAGTTCGACTTCGATTCGCGCGTGTCGGTCAGATCCGAAGGCCGCGGTTTCTGGATCAGCGTGTTGCTCGACGAGCCTCTGCCAGAGCGGCTCGAGGGGCGCGCCGGCCTCAACCTGGAGTTCCTGCCGTCGGCCTACTTCGGCAAGACCTATCTCGTGGACGGCGCGCCACGCGTTTTTCCGCTGTATCCGGCCGGCCCCATCCAGGTGAAGCCCGCGGAGACGCAGGTCCGCCAATTCGAGGGCTACACGACGTTCGATGATCGCGGACGGAAGGAGTACGTAGAACCCGCTCCAATCGCCGTCGGGAAGACGTTCGTTCTTGCGCCCGACGATCACGAACGTCGGGTCACCATCCGGGTGACCTCGGGCGACCTACAGCTGCTCGATGGCCGCAACGTGGCGCAAAATGGCTGGTTCGTGATGCGGTCGCTACTCCCGTCGAAGCGCACCGGTAAAGTCGCCGAGTGGTACGTCCAGCCGGACACGATTTCCGAATGGACGCGTGACCCAGTGATCGGTTTCTCGCAGGCGGGGTATCACCCACAGCAGAAGAAAGTGTCGGTCGTGGAACTGGACGCGAACGACAGGCCGCTCGAATTTGCGTCGATCGTCGAAGTGACAGCGGCTGGCGCCACGGTGGAGCGGCTGAAGCTACCCGTCCGGCCGTGGGGCTCATATCTCAGATACCAGTACGCCACGCTGGATTTCAGCTCGGTCGACCGTCCGGGACTGTATTACATCCAGTACGGAGAGCACCGGACCGCGACGTTTCCGATCGGGACCACCGTCTACGACGGGATCTGGCATCTCACCCAGGATGTCTTCTTTCCCGTGCAGATGGATCACATGCGAGTGAACGAGGCTTACCGTGTATGGCATGGCGTCACCCACATGGACGATGCGCTGCAGGCACCGGTGAACATTCGCCACTTCGACGGCTACAGCATGGGGCCCACGACCGAGACGCGATTCGCGCCCGGAGAGCGCATCCCCGGGCTGAACATCGGCGGCT
>Ga0114129_10014646_pt1 | contig 11174 bp, 10 predicted proteins | sample RhiMetdeltSRZDD1_FD_80071 | JGI IMG/M metagenome (GOLD analysis project Ga0114129, IMG submission 80071) | Populus rhizosphere microbial communities from Tennessee, USA - Rhizosphere MetaG P. deltoides SRZDD1 (version 2) (version 2) | ecosystem: Host-associated > Plants > Roots > Rhizosphere >... | reverse complement strand
GAGCGTCTGCGCGCGGGGCGGTCCGGACTGTCAGCGACCACGCTGGGCGGCACCTCACTCCCTCGATGCCGCCGACCGGGTGAGCTGACGGGTTCGGGCGCTAGACGGGCCCTACGGAAGGAACCCAAGGATTCCCCCTGATTCACCCGGGAGGTGGTCCCCGGTTCCGGGCGGCCGTGGAGCCGGCCGTTCCGGACTCGGCGGAGGTGCGCACCGCCATCCCGGCGGGATGGACATCCGTCGTGAGCACCTGGCGCGGAAAAATATCGTGAACCGGAGCCCGCGGCCAACCCTGTAAGCGGATTCTTTCACGATCGTGTCGCGGAGCTATTACGAAACGAGCACGGCAACGCCGTGACCAGCGGCTTTCCCCCGCCAGTCACGGCATAGCGCAGAGCGACGGGCCGGTTCAGCCCACCCGCCGGGCGCCCACGTAGGGCATCGAGTTGACGCCCGCATATCGAACGACATCCCCTGGATGCGGCGCGTGAATGATCGTCCCGCTACCGACGTAGATGCCTACATGGCTGATCGGGCTGTAGTAGAACACCAGGTCGCCGGGGGCCAGCGAGGACTGCGGCACGAACTGGCCGTACCCGTACTGCCCTGCCGACGAGTGCGGGAGCGATACCCCGGCCGCGGCCCACGCGGCCATGGTCAGGCCGGAGCAGTCGAAGCTGCTCGGCCCGGAGGAGCCCCAGACGTAGGGAGCGCCAAGGTGCGCTTGTGCGTAGGCGACGGCGTCCGCGGCCCGGCCGGAGGAGCTGCCGGGGGGCGGCGGAGGTGGGGTTGGGGTGGTAGAGGGCGGGCGGACGATCTCCCGGCGCTGTGCCGCGGTGAGCTGATTGAGCAGGGCCTTGGCCTTGCGCAACTTCTCTTCGACCGTGCGCTTCTGGGTGGCCAGTTCCTTGTTCGCCGACTCGATCTCGTCGATCTCCTGATCGGCCCTCAACCTGGTTATCTGCAGCTCCTGCTGCGCGGCTTGCAGCTTGCGCAGCACGCCCGCCTGCTGGTCGGAGAGCTGGTCGAGGGTGGAAGCCTGGTTCAGGAACTGGGTGGGGTCGTTCGACGTCAGCAGCTGCAGCGTCTTGTCCATGCCGGCGTTGCGGTAGGCAAGTGCCGCGAACGCCCCAAGCTCCTTTTGTAAGGCGTTGAGCTTGCGCTGCTGGCTGGCGATCCGGTCCTGCACGACGTGGAGCCGCTTCTCCGCGGCGTGCAGGCGATCGACCGCCTCGTTGTAGCGCTCGGTAGCGACTTCCGCGTCGTGGTTGAGCTGTTCCACGCTCTCGCGTACTTCGTCGACCGACCGCGGTTGTGCGTAACTGGCCGATGGGACGGCCAACAGAGCGACAGCAGCAGCCGCGGTGCAGAGAGCGAGAAAAGTACGCGCGGATCGGCCCGTACTATCTGACGCCACCGTGCGCGGCACCCCTTTCCCAGACCGCCTACCGAGTCAGCTGGCGGGTTCGGGCTGGGGAAGCTGCTGCCCTACGGTGCCCGGCGGCCGAGGCCGCTGCCGCACCGATTCACCCGCCGGGGAAAACCGCTTCCCCGGCTCCGGTCGGACCGCCCCGTATCGGCCTGGCCGGACTCGGCGGAGGTGCCCACCGGCCTCCCGGCTGGATGGCCGACGGTGCAGGCACCTGGACGGGCACCTTACTGAAGAAGGGTGGGCGCGGCAACGCGAACTTACGATTCCGGGGTCGCTTACGCTCGCGTACGAGGTCGCTAGAAGGCGGTCCGGCGCGGAGTTGTTACGCCGTTCGGGTCGCCCGCGAACGCCCGTCGGATGGCTGCTGACCTGCGCCTTCGTCGGTCACCAGGCGCAGCGGCGGGACCAGGCCGGAACTGGCCAGCACCTCCAGCGCGGCCTGCTCGTCGGAGTCGAGCTCGATCCGGCGTTTCGGCAGCTCGAGCAGCACGGTCACCACGCAATCCGCGCACGCGATGTCACGCATCGAGCACTGGTTGCAGTCGATCAGCATTGGTCCTCCCGGGCCGAGCTGGTCTGTTGGTTCCCGACGCTAACGGCCGCCACCGACAATTTCGGTTTCCGCCGCCGACAACAACAGGCTCAGGACCGGGCCAACCGGCGCAGCAGCGTAGCCGCCGGCACCGGCCGGGCACCGCTGCCGCGCACGCCGTCGGCGACCTCACGATCGCTGGAAACCACCACGACCGGGCGGCCCTCCGGCTCCAGCCGGACCAGCCGACGAATCAGCTCGTCCGCGGTCTCCCCCGGCGAGCTGAACAGAACTCGCACCCAGCGCGGGGGTACCAGCATCACCGGGGCGGTCAGTGCGGCCCCGTCGAACACGCAGGTGATCTCGGCCTGGGTCCGGGCGGCGAGGGCACCCAGCCCGTTGACCAGCCGCACCCGTTGGTCCTCCAGCGGCAACTCTCCGTAACCGGTCTTGGTGACGTTGTAGCCGTCCACGATCAGGTGTACCTGTGGCAACGCGAGCAACCGGTCGAGCACCGCCGGATCGGCCGCATCCAGCGCGCGGCCGCCGATCGCTGCGACATCCACGCTGTCCGCGACGACCGCACCGGCTGCGTCAGCCGGCCGGATCGCTACCGGCGGCAGCGCCAGCTCCCGGCGCAATCCCTGCGCGGCGTCCAGCACGGTGTCCAGCAGCAGCCGGAGCCGGACATCATCGGCGCTGCGGCCCTCTCGGGAAACCCGGCGCATGGCCTCCAGGCTGGCCTCGGCCTCGGCCAGCCTGGCCCGCATCCGCCGCAGCTCGGTTTCCGCTCCACTCCGGGCGGCATCCGCCTCGGCGAGGGCCGCGGCCAGCGCCGTTTGCGCCTGTTCAGCCACGCTCTCGGCGGCTTTCGCCCGATCCCGTGCGTCGCGCAGTTTGTACCGCAGCTCGGATACTTCTGCCTTGGCCTTGTCGAGCTCACCGCGCAGCCGGCTCAGGTCGGTCCGGGCCGCCGATTTGGCGGCTACGAGCTGCTCCTGCAGTTTGGTCGCAGCCTGTACGGTCCGCGCCGAGTGCGCGGTCGAGTCGGCTGACGCCAGCTCCGCTACGGCAGCATCGACATGCCGTTCCCAGCCGGGCGGGCGGAGCAGATAGGCGACCGCTGCGACATCGAGCGGATCCGCGGCCGCCGGGGCCACCCCCGCGGCCAGGGCGGCGGCGACATCCGGCAGCCCGGTCCGGACCCGATCCGCCACCCGGGACCGGAACACGGCGTCGCTCTCCAGCGCCCCCGCGATCGGGGTTGCCGCCAGCCGCCGCCGTTGCGGTGCGAACCGGGCGAACTGCCGCAGCGAGGACGGCACCTCATCGGCCGGGAGCGCGCCGAGCGCATCCGCGGCAAGGGCGATTACCCGATGCCGCACCGGCTCCGGCAACACCACGGCGGTCACCGGTGCACTCGAGGGCGGATTGGGCCGCGGGGCCGGCACCGGTCCCGCCGGTTCAGCCGGTTCCGCCGGCTCCGCCGGTTCCGCGGATAGCTGGCCCGGATCGATCACGGCGCCTCCTCTCCCCGACGAGCCTAGGTCGTTTCCGGAGAATCCGATGGGCGGATCCCGGCTGGCGAGGATCGGCCACACCTGGACCGATATCCGGCGTGTCGGACCCGTTGAACTGTCGGTTAGGACTCCTACCGTCGGGAACATGACGGCGATGGCAGCGACCCGGGCGGCCGTCCAGGGCACGTTCGACGAGCTTGGCACGCCGCTACGGGAGGCGACGTTCGTCGTCGTCGACCTCGAGACCACCGGCTCTGGACCTCGCGCGGCGATCACCGAGATCGGTGCGGTCAAGGTGTGCGGCGGCCAGCTGCTCGGCGAGTTCCAGACGCTGGTCAACCCCGGGGAGCCGATTCCGCCGTTCGTCGCCGTGCTGACCGGGATCACCGATCTCATGGTGGCAACCGCGCCGACTCTGCCGGCGGTGCTGCCACAGTTCCTGTCCTTCGCCGACGGCGCCGTGCTGGTTGCCCATAACGCGCCGTTCGACGTGGGCTTCCTGCGCGCGGCCTGCGGGGCGCTCGGATACCCGTGGCCGGACTACGACGTGATCGACACCGCCCGGCTGGCCCGCCGCACGCTCACCCTGGACGAGGTGGCCAACTGCAAGCTGGCCACGCTGTCGCGGTTCTTCCGCACCGCCACGATGCCGACCCATCGCGCGCTCGATGACGCGCGCGCCACGGTCGACGTCCTGCACGGGTTGCTCGAGCGGGTCGGTTGTTACGGCGTGACCTCACTCGAGGAGCTGGCCACGTTCTCGGCGAGGATCTCCCGGGCCCAGGTCAGCAAGCGCTACCTCGCTGCCCGGATGCCGAACGCGCCCGGCGTATACATGTTCACCGGCCCTCGCGACGAGGTGCTCTACGTGGGAAAGTCGCGCAACCTGAGGGCCAGGGTGCGCTCGTACTTCACCGCGGCCGAGACCCGCAGCCGGATCACCGAGATGATCGGATTGGCCACCGATGTGGTGCCGATCGCGTGCCCGACCACACTTGAGGCCGAGGTACGAGAACTGCGGCTGATCGCCGAGCACAAGCCGCGCTACAACCGCCGCTCCCGGTTCCCGGAGCGTGCGCTCTGGCTCACGCTGACCGCGGAGGCATACCCGCGGCTGTCGCTGGTCCGAGAGATCCGCGACGACCGCACCGGCTACCTGGGTCCGTTCGGCTCGCGCCGGGCCGCCGAACAGGCGATGACCGCGCTGCAGGAGGCATTCCGGATCCGCCAGTGCTCGACCAGGCTCTCGGTACGCCGGCACTCGCCTGCCTGCGCGCTGGCCGAGATGGGCCGATGCAACGCGCCGTGCCAAGGGCAGGAGAGCGTCGAGGAGTACGGGAGTCACGTGGCGGCGGCGGAGCGAGCGATGCGGTTCGACATCCGCCCGCTGCTGGCCGCGCACATCGGTCGGATCGAGTCGCTGTCGGCGGCACAGCGGTACGAGGACGCCGCGATCCACCGGGACCGGCTGGCCGCGTTCGTGCGTGCCGCGGCCCGCATGCAACGGCTGTCGGCGCTGATCGGGTGCCGGCATCTGGTGGCGGCTCGTCCGGCGGCCAACCAGCCGCGGCACTGGGAGCTCGCGGTGGTGCGATCTGGCCGGCTGGCCGGCACCGCTGTGATGCCGCCCGACGCCGCGCCGGCCGCATTCGTCGCCGCTCTCGTAGCCAGCGCGGAAACCGTTATGCCGGCGCCGGGCCCACTGCCGGCGGCGCTGGCCGAGGAAACCGAAACGATCCTGCGCTGGCTCGACCAGCCGGGCACCAGGTTGGTCGAACTCGATGGGGAGTGGGCGGTGCCCCTACATGGTGCGGAATCGGTGAAGGAGTGGATCGACGCCGCATTAGGCGCCGGCGGCCTAGAACTGGCGCAGATTCGGCGCCTGAGCCTACGCCCGGTGCACCGGCCTGCGAGATGATCGATCCGTGGTCATCCCCATCCACGACCGGAACCCGACCCAGCACCCCGCGTACGTCACCTACGCGCTCATTGCGGTCAACGTCGTGCTGTTCGTGCTGGGACCACTGTCCGGCCTGTCCGGTACCTCGCGCAGCCAAGCCGACCAGGCGTGCCAGCAGGCGGTCTACTTCATCGAGTACGCGGCCATTCCGCGAGAGGTGATCCACAACCAGCCGCTCGATCCGGACGTGATCCGGGTCCAGGTCGGAAACCGGGTGGTGGCCTGCGAGGTTCCGCAGCACACGAAGATCCCGTTCTTGTCCGTGCTGTACGCGATGTTCCTGCACGGTGGCTGGCTGCACCTGCTCGGCAACATGCTGTTCTTGTACGTGTTCGGCAACAACGTCGAGGATCGACTCGGCCACGTGCGGTTCTTGCTGTTCTATCTAGCGTGCGGATACATCGCCACCTACGCGTTCGCCGCGGTCAACCCCGACTCGACGCAGCCGCTGGTTGGTGCGTCCGGGGCCATCGCCGGCGTGCTCGGCGCGTACCTGTGGCTCTTCCCGCGGGCGCGGGTGACCAGTCTCGTGCCGTTCCTGCTGTTCATTCCGGTGGCGCTGCCGGCCTGGATAGTCCTCGGTACCTGGTTCGTGCTGCAGTGGATCTACTTCCAGGGCATGGGGGTGGCGGAATCGACCGGGGTGGCATACGCCGCGCACGTCGCCGGTTTCCTCGCCGGCTTCGGATATGCGGCGCTGTTCCTCCGGCGCCGGCGCCCAGAGCCGCCGCGCTACCAGCCGGCGATACCACCACCGGACCGGATGCCGTACTAGGCTGCCCGCCGGCAGCTACGCCAAGTCGACCGCCTGACGGATACCTCGACGACCACCGAAGGGAGCTGGCCGATGATTACCGCGATCGTCCTGGTGAACGCGGCCGTTGACCGGATACCCGAGGTCGCCGAGGCCATGGCCGAGATCGACTCGGTAAGCGAGGTCTACTCGGTCACCGGTGAGTTCGACCTGATTGCGATGGTCCGGGTGCGCCGGCACGAGGATCTCGCCGATGTCATCCCCGGACGGATCAACAAGATCGACGGCATCGTTGGAACCGAAACGCACGTAGCGTTCCGGACCTACTCGCGGCACGATCTGGAGGCCGCGTTCGCCCTCGGCACCGCCTAGCGGCGGCCCGGTTAGCGGGCCGCCCCCGCCCCGCGGCCGGTCAGACCGCGTGATCACGGAATTCAGCGCAGGTCGGCCGTGATCACGGACCTTTCGGTACAGATAACCGCACCCTGAATCTCCGTGATCACGGCCGGTGTCCGGTGCTCGTGCGTGATCACGGACATCTGAGCGCGGACAATCGCACCCAATTCACCGTGATCACGACTGAGGCGCAGGAGTTTCCGTGATCACGCTCCGACCCGACAGAGGCCCGGCACGGCCGCGCTCCGGTTAGCTCTGCTTGGCCCGCTCGCGGGTGCTGGCCACCCACTGGTCGAGCAACGCCGCGGCGGCGCCGGAGTCGATCGCCTCGGCCACCCGGGGCAGCACCGCGGCCAGCTGCTCGACCAGGCTGCCGTCGGTCGGCTGATAGGCCACCAGGGCCGCGGCGGCGTTGAGCAGCACGGCATCCCGGACCGGACCGCGCTCGGCGGCCAGCACCGCGCGCGCCACACCGGCGTTGACCGACGCGTCGCCGCCGCGCAGATCGGCCGGCTGGGCGCGCGGTAGCTCGAGGTCGAGCGGATCCAGCTGGAGCTCGGTGACCGTCCCGGCCTGGGACAGCCAAACCCGGGACGTGGTCGTCGTCGTCAGCTCATCCAGCCCGTCCTCACCCCGGAACACCAGAGCGCTAACCCCGCGCCTGGCCAGCACACCGGCCAACACCCCGGCCATCCGGGCGTCGGCCACGCCCACCGCCTGGGCGGACGGCCGGGCCGGGTTGGCCAGCGGCCCGAGGAAGTTGAACGTGGTAGCCGCCCCGATCTCGCGCCGTGCGCCCGCAGCGTGGCGCAGCGCCGGATGGAACCGGGGGGCGAAGCAGAATGTGATCCCGAGCTCGATCGCCACCGCGGCCACCTCGTCGGCGGGCAGGTCGAGGACGATCCCGAGCTCCTCGAGCAGATCGGCCGAGCCACAAGCGGAGGAGGCGGCGCGGTTGCCGTGCTTGACCACGCGCGCGCCGGCCGCCGCGGCCACGATCGCCGCCATGGTGGAGATGTTCACCGAGTGCGATCGGTCGCCGCCGGTGCCGACTACGTCGACCGCGGGGCCCGGCACCAGCAACGGGGTCGCGTGCGAGTACATCGCCGCGACCAGCCCTTCCAGCTCGTCGACCGTCTCGCCCTTGGCGCGCAGTCCCACCGCGAACGCCGCGATCTGGGCATCGGTCGCCTGGCCGTCCATGATCTCGTTCATGGCCCAGGCGGCGGAGCCGACGGTCAGGTTCTCGCCGCGCAGCAGCGCGCCGAGGACGTCCGGCCAGTTGCTCACGTGACCGGAAGCCGGGCCAGCCGCGTGCGCATCAGACCGGCGACCGCGTCAGCGAGCGCGACCGGGTCGAGCGGGTGCGGCACCGATGCGTCGGCTCGCGACCAGTTCGCCAGCCACGCGTCCTGAACCCGGCCGGTCAACACCAGCACCGGCGGGCAACGGTAGATCTCGTCCTTGAGCTGCCGGCAGATCCCCATCCCGCCGGCCGGCACCGCTTCGCCATCCAGCACCACCACGTCGATCCCGCCACGGTCGACCGCAGCGATCACCGCCGGCTCGGTGGCGCACTCGACGTACTCCACCCGCGGCAGCTCCGCCGCTGGCCGCCGACCGATGGCGAGCCTGACCTTGGCGCGCGTGTCGACATCATCGCTGTATACCAGGATGGTCATCTTCTCGGTGCTCGGCATACGGCTGTCCCTACTGTCCTGACGGTGCTGCCGGTCCGCGCTGCGGGCTCGCGGACTCGACCGATCGATCGGCGGCGTGATCGGAGCCGATCGTATCGAGCGTGGCCCGCGATCGCGCCCGTAGGGCGGTAGCCGCGATAACCGCGCCCACCCCGCAGACCACCGCGGTCGCCAGGAAGATCTCCCGGTATTCCACGAGCAGCGCGTTCTTCAGGGCATCCGTGTAGGCCCGCAGCTTGGCCGGGTCGAGGTTGTCGAGGTCCAAGCCGGTCGGCATCGCAACCGCGTCGGCCAGCTGGTGGTAGCGGTAGAACCCCCACGCCGACAACCCGGCCACCCCGATCAGCATCCCCATCGTCCGGCTCACCACGATCGCAGCCGAGGCCAGCCCGTGCCGATCGGGCGGCACCGCACGCAGCGCGGCCGCGGATACCGGCGCGACCACGAGCCCCAGACCCAGGCCGGCCAGTGCCAGATCGGTGTCCAGCCGTGGCAGCCGCACCGGACCGAGCTGGTAGGCAAGCGTGGGTACGTCCAGCGGCCAGCCGGCGATGCGCACGTAGCCGATCGCGGCGATCAGCAAGCCGGTCGCGGCCACCCACGGCTCGCCGACCCGGCGCGCGATCAGGCCGCCGAGCACGGCACCGACCGGGAGTGGAAGCAGGAACCGGGTCAGCACGAACGCTCCGCCGATCGCGTCCTCGCCGAGCAATCCCTGCGCGAAGATCTGGACGTCGACAAGCGTGACGAGCAGCGCGGCCCCGGCCGCGAAGCTGACCGCGAGCGCGGCCAGGAACGGCCGCCCCGCCACCCCGGCCGGGTCGAACAGCCGAGGCGAACGCACCATGGCGTGCCGGATGCCGAACCCGACCAGAAGCACGGCGCCGGTGGCGATCGCGACCGGTCCCCACGGTGGCAGCACCGCGTGCTCCGGCTGCGGGTTGTACAGCCCGACTACCAGCAGCCCGAGCCCAGCGGCCAGCAGCAGGCCGCCGACCCAGTCGATCCGGTTCCGGTCCGGCCCGCCGGCCCGGCCGACCTCCGGCGGCACGCTGACCCACACCACAACGGCCACGGCCAGTGCCAGCGGTACGTTCAGCCAGAACATCCCGCGCCAGCCGCCGACCAGCGCCGCCACCGCCGCGCCGTACAGCGGCCCGATCACGCTGCCGAGCTCCTGTGCCGCTCCGATGACGCCGAGCACGACTGGTCGCTGCCGGCGGTCCCAGAGGTCCGCGGCCAGCGCCATGGTGACCGGCAGCAGGGCGCCGCCGGCAATGCCCTGCAGCGTCCGCCCGGCCACCGCGATCGGCATCGACTCGGCACTCGCGGTCAGCGCCGAGCCGGCCGCGAATCCGCCGAGGCAGGCGGTCATCAGCACTGTCCGGCCGTACCGGTCGGACAGCTGGCCGAGCAAGGGCATTGCGCCGACATAACCGAGCAGGTAACCGGTCACCAGCGGGGTCGCCCGCTCCAGCTGACTCGGGTCCAACCCGAGCGAGGTCACCATGTCCACGAGCAATGTGACGACCACGTAGGCGTCGATGGCCCCGATCAGGACGACCAGACCGCCGGCACCGAGTGCCCAGCGACGCCGGGTGCCGGCCAGCTCCGCCATGCCCGGACGTCCCCTCGTCGATCTTGGTGCGGTAGGTGCCGACGCTGTTATACACCCGCGGCCGGGGGCATACCGGCGGTCGGCGGCGCTCCCGCGGCCGGGGGTGCATCGGTGGCTGCGGCCGCGGTTCTGGCCAGCCGATCAAGCCGCCGATCCTCGCGCTGGGCCTCCCGCTCCGACGCGCCGGCCCACTGGAAGAACAGCACCGTGAACACGATCAGACCGACCAGGTCGCCGGTGGCCCAGAGGATGCCGCCGGCCAGCTGCTGGTCGGCGAGCAGGCTCGGCCCCCACTCGCGGTCCAGCGCCAGGTACCAGTCCGCGGCCACCACGGTGGTCGCGCTCATGATCGCCACGCCGAGGAACGCGTGGAATGGCAGCGTGACGAACACGCCCAGCATCCGCAGCGGGTACGGCATGCGGTGCGGCATCGGGTCAAGTCCGAGCAGTGGCCAGAACCACAGGCAGCCGACCAGCACGAAGTGCAGGTGGTTGAGGTCGTGGAGCACCGGGTGCTCCAGCGTGGCCTCGTACAGGCCGGAGAAATACAGCACGAAAGGGTTGGCGATGAAGAGCGCCCCGGCCAGCACCGGGAATGTCAGCACCTTGGCGACCCGGCTGTGCAAAACGCCGAGCAGCCGCCGCCGGCCCACCCGTGGCAGCGTCCGCAGCGCAAGCGTGATCGGGGCACCGAGTGCGAGGAAGATCGGCACCACCATGCCGAGCAGCATGTGCTGGACCATGTGCACGCTGATCAGGACCGTGTCGTACGCCGCGAGTGCCGACTGGGTGGCCAGGACCGCGGCGCCCAGTCCCAGGCCCACGAAACAGAACGTGCGCCAACGGGACCACTGGTCGCCGCGCGCCCGCAGCCGGTGCACCCCGTACAGGTAGAGACCTGCCGTCGCCGCGATCAAGACCGCCGGCACCGGCTCCAACACCCACTCGGTGAGCAGCCGCAGCGGGGTCAGCGGCGGCGGCTGGTGGCCGGACGTCGCGTGCGCGCCCAGCCCCGCGGCCGCGGTCCACCCACTCACGCGGGCAGCCTACGTCAGCGCCGAACGGCAGCCACCGCGACGACACCGTAACAACCATCCGGGGGTACGCTGCGCGACCGCGCCGGCTACCGACATAATGGCGCGCGTGGTGAGTACTACCGCAGCCGACAGGCATGCCGTCCAGATGGCCGGCCGGCCGAACATGGTCAGCGTGGGAACCATCGTCTGGCTCTCCTCGGAGCTGATGTTCTTCGCCGCCTTGTT
>Ga0114129_10014645_pt1 | contig 11174 bp, 10 predicted proteins | sample RhiMetdeltSRZDD1_FD_80071 | JGI IMG/M metagenome (GOLD analysis project Ga0114129, IMG submission 80071) | Populus rhizosphere microbial communities from Tennessee, USA - Rhizosphere MetaG P. deltoides SRZDD1 (version 2) (version 2) | ecosystem: Host-associated > Plants > Roots > Rhizosphere >... | reverse complement strand
GGTATTGATGGCGGCTGCGCTTGAGCAAAAAGGGTGTGGCAATAAGAGATCAAAAGAATTGAGATTAGTAGTTTGGATTTCATGTTTAGATGTGGCGGTGGAGTCAGCTTTACCTCGCGGTAGCAGGTGGTACGCGAGACTTTCAATGTTAGCTTTCCAAATTGCGCTTGAAAGCTTTTTAACCAAGAAGAGTCCATTGAGATAGGTTGGTATGACTTCGTGTGATTTCGTGGATCCGTCTGTTGGTCCCGATAAAAAAGTTCCTTTAAATCACACTAATCGCATCGTAACACTCAAGCGGCGCCGGATGCAGTCAGTACCGTAATGCGGTAGCGTCGGGTAGTCATTGCTGCGTCACTCAACTCTAAACTAACCTATCAAGTCGCTGAACCCGTTGATCGCGTAATGTGCATCTTTACCAACTGTTCGATTCATACTTGAATGGTCAGTTGCACATTGATGTCAGCCTAAGTATCAAGCCTTCTGTTTTTGGCCTGAATCTGCGGGAATCTGTGTAATCTGTGGATAATCTCTCAGAGTTTCGTCGTGATCAATCCACTTGTTTCAGAGTTGTAGCATACTTGCCACAGTGAGATGCGCGTGAGGGGACGCGCCAGTGGGGACAAATCATCAATACGAAATCTCTGCTCGCGGCCGTACGCTCGAGCAGCCATTTAGTAGTCGTTCGGAGGGAATCCGGGGATCAGCTACCGGATTGCGCATCGTTGCCATCTTCGAGGCTACTAAAGGTGTGTTGGTGCTATTTGTCGGTCTTAAATTATTATCTTTAGTCCATCATGGTGCGCAGAACCTTGGCGAAGAGATCGTAGAGCGCTTTCATCTAAATCTGGCTCATCATCATCCGCGTATCCTAAGCGAAGTTCTGACGCATCTGGACAACTCCCATCTCCGATTGCTTGCGGGTGCCGCACTCGCGTACTCCACCGTTCGGTTTATTGAGGCTTATGGTTTGTGGCGCATGCGTGCCTGGGCCGAGTGGTTTGCTATTCTCTCAGGAGGAATATATCTGCCGCTTGAGCTATACGAACTTATACGCCATCCGAGCCCGGTGAAAGCGGCGGTACTACTGATCAATATCGGCATTGTTGCCTATTTGATTTACTTTCGCTGGAGCGCAACGAGAAGGGAAGCGAGTTAGACGAGTCGGACGTAAATCGTTTTAGGGGATCGCCCAGTCTTGCCAAACCTAAGAGAATTTAATAGTGAGGTGCAAGGTTCTGCTGATCGAACCCACTTCGCCCTGAGCGTTGGCGTACTACTTTGACTTAAGGCTCCCATCGATGGGCTCTAATTTCCTGTACAAAGCTCTAGTGAAAACAATATGGCCGCCAAAAAGTTCAGCATTAGTCGAAGCACAGAGAGGCCGGCTGAACCGCACTGGCCCGCATTTATAGCGATGGTTGCGGTCGGCGGTTTGTATGCAGCATTGCCATCATATCTTGTCGGTGGTGCGCCACGGTGGCTCCTTGCGGTAGCAGTCCTGGGTCTGACCTTGCCAATAATAATTTTCCGTCGCAGCGGTAATCATCGAATGAGTCAGTTGTTTGGTTACATCCTGAACAGCGTTGTAACTGCGGCTTTGGTCTTTTCGCTTGGATTGCTCATTAAAGAAGTGACTGAGCACAGAGTGCCGCCGGAGCAACTATTGCGTTCGGCTGCCGCCCTCTGGTTTGCGAACGTTATAATCTTTGCTTCGTGGTACTGGCGTTTAGATGCGGGTGGACCACACCAACGCTCTTTGACGCCCGGGCATACTGATGGCGCGTTCTTATTTCCACAGATGACCATGCACCCCGAGGCCAAGCTCGCAGCGGGTGAACAAGAATGGGAACCAAGATTCGTTGATTATTTGTTCCTCGCATTCAACACAAGCACCGCCTTCTCGCCGACCGACGTGCCGGTCTTGTCGCGCTGGGCAAAGATGCTAATGATGATCCAGGCAGTGATTTCTCTCGTCGTCATCGCGTTGCTCGCTGGTCGTGCCGTTAATATCCTTTGAAACCGATCAAGCAGTTGTCCGACAGTACAGAGACGAATAAAACGACTCGTCTTTTTCGGATAACATCCAAATTCTCAGACGGTTTCATCCAAATGTCGCAATTTTTTCATTCTGCTGCGCTGTAAGGAAATGCCCTAAAACGCGCGTTAGAAAGACTTAATACTTGCACAACTGCTGGCATCATGTTTGCCAGTCATGTTTTTTCCCCCAACTAATTACGAGCAAACAGCAAGTTCGCCAACGATGGTGACTGTTGTGAATAACCCCTTGCGTTATTCGCATCGGGATGTCTCTCTGCACGTTGTTAAGCCAAGCGAGTTTCCGATGCTTGCCCGAATGTTTGGGTTACTTGGCCACGAATCCCCAGTTGTAGCCGCTAAATAATCTCAAGGCGTCGGGCTCATGCCAGGCCTGCATAGGAAGTGGTGTGGCTGACGAAAGCCCACCTTCGGTGCGTGCAGCGACTTTCTGATGAAGGTAGTTTGCGGAATGCGAAGAACGTTGGCGACGATTGCGATCATCGCGCCTATCGCTGTTCTGCTTATTGGTTTTCGCGATACTCAAGCCGTACCCGCCTTCGCTCGAAAATATGCACTCACGTGTGGTGCGTGTCACACAACTCCTCCACGGCTGAATGAAACAGGTTATAGGTTCCGAGCTGCTGGTTTCCGTTGGCCAGAAGCAATTGGCAGCAAAGAACACGGTCGCTTTGACATCTTCGACTACATGTCGGCGCGTTTACAGGTTCGCTACTCCTTAAACCATTCAAAGATCGACTCAACCACGAGAACGAGTGATGAGTTTAAATTGCAAGCATTCGAGTTGTATCCATTCATAGGATCATTTGGTAAATATTTTTCCGCAGATACGAAAGTAACATTCGGACCCGACGGCGCACCGTCAATCGAGAACGCTTACCTCAAAGCAAGCGTCGGCAATGCAAAACGTTTTTTTAGCACGCGGGTGGGAATCTTTCATCCTTACGATGGCTACGGGGGCTCGGATAGCCCGGCCACAATCTCTCGTCCTTTCATTCAGACTATTCCCGCAAATCTGAACGGCACAACCTTCTTCACTACATGGGGATTCGATCAACTGGGGTGGGAGACGGGTTTCGATTACAAGCGCACGTCAATACGGGCCACACTTCTAAATGGACTTGTACTTAGTAAGGAAGATGACAGCTTCAAAGTCTCTGCCGCTCAGGGAGGGGCACTCACGGCACGTTCCGTCGCGCCGCGATCGAACACCTCAGACTTCCAGTTGTTTGTGAACCACATAATAAACGCGGAAGGTGGAGGTGTGTCGTTGCATTACTACCACGGGAATCTGAGTCTCCCGAATAACAATACGAGCACGTTCTTTGTAAACAAGTTCGACCGTGTAGCTGTTTACGGGAGCTATCCAGTAATCAAACACTTACATGTGTTCGGCGGTCTTCAACGCGGGCGTGATCATCTTCCGACGCGAGAGGGATTCACAAGTGAGGGAGGTTTCATTGAGGCGTCAGTGCCCATCAAACGACTTGCGGCATTAGGAGTTCGGTACGACTGGTTTGATCCAGCACGCGAGAAACCGGACGATGAGCTGAAAGGCCTCACGGCATATATCAATGCTTGGTTCTACTCGCAATTTCGTGTTGTAGCTGAATACCAGCACCGGAATACGCGACGCGGGGTAGCTGCGGATCAGAAGGACGATAGTTTTCAGATTCGCTTCATCTATATCAAATGACCAGAAGCGCGTGACGAGGTAAGTTCAATGCATTTCTCTGATCTGAAAGTGAAGCAGTTCGCAAAACTCAGTACTCAGAACTCAGTACTCAGTACTCATCGCTTATCACTCATCACTGCCACCGGACTGACGACCATAGTCGTCGTCCTTTGTGCCCATCTGGCCGTGGCCAATTTGGACAAACGGAGCATCGGTGAGGACATCTTCAGGAATAGATGCGCGGTGTGCCACGGTTTGGATGGAAGTGGCGATACCACCTTAGGTAAAAAGTTGAAAATTCCTGATTTGCGATCGGAAAAGGTCCAACGGTTAACGGATGATGACTTGATTAAGGTTGTTACTGACGGAATGGGACAGATGCCATCCTTTAAGAAGAAACTAAGTCGAGACAGCATTTATCAAGTGATTGGTCACATTAGAAAACTAAAGCAGGATTAACACCATCCGCAGATTACGCAGATAATACCATCCACAGACTACGCAGATAACACGGATTAAGAACCAGACAGCAGACAGCAGAATGCCTACTGCTTTACTGCCTTTTGCTTTTTGCCTTTTAATCAGTGTAATCAGTGTAATCTGTGGATGTTTACTTAAGCAGGATTTTGCTCAAGGCGAGCGCGATCAGAATTGCCGTGATCAAAGAAACCAGCCCTGGCCTCATGAAACTGTGGTTCAGCAAATACTTTCCAATCCTGGTCGTGCCAGTTTGATCGAACGAAACAGCCGCCAACACCGTCCCATACGTTGGAACAAAGAAAAGTCCGTTTGACGCTGGATAGAAAGCGACGAGCAATTGCGTTGGGACGCCGACTGCCTGGCCCACAGGCATCAGCAAAGAAACTGTGGCGGCCTGACTGAAGAGCATAGTCGAGAGAATAAACATGCCGGCGGCAAAGGCGAACGGATAGATTTTGACAAGGTTCGAAATCGTGTTGACGATTGGGAGTCTATTCGCTTCGAAAAATGACGAGCCCAGCCACGAGATGCCCAGGATCGAAATAATAGCCGTCACGCCACTTCGCATGATTGTTCCTTTCAGTGTGGCTTCAGGTGAGGCTCGGAACAGAATCATAGTTAGACCTGAAACGGCGATCATGACGATCATGATCGCGTTGCCCATGCTTACCTGATCGGTGTCTATTCCACCGTCTCCAACAATCTGGTACGTCGGACGCAGCTGCGGAAAAATGCCAATCGATACAACTGCGAGAATGCCAACCAGGAAAAGAATCATTGAACCGCGTGCGTTTCGCAGGCTCTTTGCCTCGATCTCAGGCGCTGGTGCCGGCGGTTTTAGTTCACCGCTGGCTAGCCGCCTTTGATACTCAGGATCCTCACTCAACTTCTTTCCGCGCCAGGCGACGGACAACGCGCCAATTAACACCGCAATAAACGTCGAAGGAATGATCACCATGAGCATGCGCGGAAGTGAGATGCCTTTTGCGAGCATCAATCCGAGCATTGCCACTGTCGCTGCGGAAATCGGCGAAGCGATGTTTCCGTGGAAGCCCGCGATGACGCTGATTGATAGGGGACGCTCAGGCCTGATGTTTCCTTTGCGCGCCACTTCGGCAATGACGGGAAGCAACGTGTAGATCACATGTGTGGTCCCCGAACCGAGCACAAGCAGATACGTTACGACGGGCGCAACGAAGACGATATATTGCGGCCGCTTATGCATCACGCGCTCGGCGAGTGAGACCAGGTAATCGAGCCCACCGGCGGCTTGCATAGTTGCGAGTGCAGTAATGACAGCGATGATCATTCCCAACACGCCGGGGGGTGGACCACCCGGCGGCAATGCGAATATGAAAACGAAGATGGCCAGTCCAATGCCAGCCATCGTGCCGAGCGCTATCCCGCCCAAGCGCGCACCTATGAGAATGCAGCCAAAGAAAATGAGCAGTTCGATCAGAATTCTCATTTGGTCATAGAACTTCAGTAGGTGTAGAAAAGGTTCTGGATTTCTTGTTTGCTGCGTGGCTTCAAAAGCGCCAGAGCTAGCAGTATTCGTGCCTTTTGCGGGTTAAGTTCGTCTGAGGCGACCAATCCCAGCTCATCATCGTTCACTTCGACGTTACGGCCAACACTTCCAGTCGGTACGCGAGTGCTGCGAACAACTACAACTCCTTTTTTGGCGGCCCGAGCAGCTGCGTCTAAAGAAGCCTTGTTCATATTGCCGTTGCCTACTCCTGCGATCACGATGCCCTTTGCGCCGTTTGCGACTGACGCATCGATAAGATCGGCAGGCATGTCGGCACAGGCAAACACAATGTCGACGCGCGGCAACGCATTGACGCCATTAACGTCGAACTCGCTTGCAGAGGTGTGCTTCCAAGTAGGGTTGTTATAGAAATCGTTCTTGCCATAATTGGCAACTCCGACGATGCCTCGAAGAGGCGACATGAAGGTCTGAACCGCCGTCGTGCTCGTCTTCGTCAAAGAGTGAGCCGCTTGAATCCAATCGTTCATCACGACAAGCACTCCGCGGCCTCTTGCATTCGGATCAACCGCAACGCCGACCGCGTTATAGAGATTGAGTGGGCCATCAGCGCTTACCGCGGTTGAAGGACGCATTGAGCCGACCATCACCACGGGCTTATCACCTTTAACGACGAGGTTCAGGAAGAAGGCTGTTTCTTCCATCGTATCCGTGCCGTGAGTGATCACTATCCCATCGACGTCCGGTGTGAGAAGCAATTCGTTGATTCGCTTCGCAAGCTTCAACATGATGTCAAATGACATGTCTTGCGAACCGACGTTTGAAATCTGCTCGCCTTTGATGCTGGCGAGGTCCTTTATTCCTGGAACCGCTGCTATCATTGCATCGATGGTGACGGCGCCGGACGTGTAGGCTGATTGCGTGCCCGTTGCCGCCGCGCCCGCAATAGTTCCTCCAGTTGCGAGAATCGCAATTTTGGGTGTTTTCGTTTGCGCAGCGGCATACTGTACGCTCACAACCACAAAGATCGCCAACAACATGCTTCGCGTTTTCTGCGTGATCATTCGGGGGCCCTTTCATTAAGATGGATGGTACTCATCAGATCGCGCGTTCCTACTTCTGATACTTGCTCTTGTCCAAACCTGTTAGCTTTACCGGATCGAGCAGCTCTTTGATCTGCTGCTCGTTGAGAATCTTCTTTTCGCGAATGATTTCCAGAATTCCCTTACCTCTCTTGTAAGCTTCGTCCGCCAATTCAGTCGCCTTCTCGTAACCCAGGATAGGATTTAGGGCAGTGACAATCCCCACCGTTGTTTCCATGTATCGCTCGAGTACCTTTTCATTCAGTGTGATGCCTTCGACGCACTTCGTGCGAAAAGCTTGCGACCCTTTGAAGATAAGATTCTGCGATTCAAGGACGGACAAGGCGACCAGTGGCTCGTATGCGTTCAGTTGCAATTGCCCTGTATGGGCCGCGAGACTGACACCGTAGTCGTTGCCCATCACCCTGAATGCAACGATATTTATTAACTCGGGAATCACTGGGTTAACCTTGCCGGGCATAATCGATGAGCCAGGTTGCAGCGCCGGCAGGTTAATCTCGGCCAGTCCTGCGCGCGGACCCGAAGTAAGCAGGATTAGATCGCTTGAAATTTTTGAAAGCTTCACGGCGAGACTTTTCAGCGCGGACGAGTACACCACGAAGCCCTGTTGGTCCCATGTCGCCGCCAACATGTCGCTTGCGGGAACAATCGGTTTCCCGGTAAGTTTCGCTAAGTGGGCCGCGCATTTTTCCGCATATCCCTTTGGTGCGTTGATACCGGTGCCGATTGCCGTCGCGCCCATGTTCACCGCATACAGATATTTTTCTGAATCGCGCAGCAACTGGATCTCGCTTTCAAGCGAAGCCGCGAACGCATGAAACTCCTGGCCCACAGTCATCGGCACGGCATCTTGCATTTCCGTGCGGCCCATCTTCACGATTTCGAGATAAGCATCGCCTTTTACTCGGAAGGCTTTGACGAGCTTTTGCAGTTCTTCGATCAGTTTGTCGTTGCGCAGCAGAAACGCGACCTTCACCGCCGTGGGGTATGAATCGTTAGTCGATTGCGACATGTTCAGAGCGTCGTGCGGATCGACGAACTGGTATTCGCCTTTCTTGTGACCTGAAAGTTCGAGGGCGACGTTAGCAAGCACTTCGTTCGCGTTCATGTTGGTCGAAGTACCGGCGCCGCCCTGGTACCAATCGACCAGAAATTGGTCATGGTATTTTCCTGCGAGCACTGCGTTGCAGGCCTTTTCGATTGCCGCGAGTTGTTCTGGCTTCATCGCCCCGACATCCGTGTTTGCGCGGGCAGCGGCGAGCTTGACCATGGCCCATGCTTCGACGAAACCGGGATAGTGATTGATCAGAACGCCGGAGATTTGAAAATTCTCGAGTGCGCGCGCGGTCTGCACACCGTAATAAGCGTCTGCTGGTATGTTTTTTTCACCCAGCAAATCCTTTTCGACTCGCACCTTCTCTTGTGCGCGCGCAACAGGAACAAGAACGATGAAGTTCAGAATCAAATAAGCCGTAAAAATCTTTTTCATAACGTCTCCAGTGAGACAATCTCTAAGCGCATGGGAGCAATGCGACCGATTTGTCCCATAGGTCCTACTCTTTACACACATCGCGCCGTGAACTCTACGCGATGATTTGATTGATGAGGGTTGACACACGTGACGCTTCTTCGCGGCACACAGTCTCCATCATGTATGCCGATGCTAGTCTCTGGCGCAAGCGTCGGTCACTGTCAAAAATTACAGGCTGAAACCGATCCACAGATTAGGCAGATTACACCGATTAACGGCAGAAGGCAGGAAGGAGAAAGCGGAAATGAGAAAGCAGAAGGCAGAAGGCGGAAAGGAGAAAGCAAAGGGCAGGGGCGGAAGGCAGAGAACGGGCAACGGATCTTAAGTCCGTGAACGCGGATCACGTAGTCTCATGCAATTGATGCAAACGAGTCTTGTAACCATCAATTCTTGTACGCATCAATACAGAACGTCCTTAGAGACAAGCCAACATACCTTAGCGTCTCTGCGTGAAAATATTTTTTATTGCGGTCTAGGCCGCGCCGTGTAATCTGTGGATGGTTCTAACCAACCAGTTCGTAGCCTTCTTCACCATGTTGTGAGATGTCGAGGCCGGTGATCTCGTCTTCTCTCGTCACGCGTAAGCCGATTGTTACATCGACTAACTTAAGGATAATTAGCGAACCGACTGCCGCAATGATTATTGCGACAAGGACACCTACCCCTTGATTGAATAGTTGAGCTGCGTGGCCATCAAGTAAACCGACAGGCGCATCTTTAAAGATAGGATTGACTGCGCGAGTCGCGAAGATTCCGGTGAGCAATGCTCCAAGTGTGCCGCCGGCGCCGTGGATTCCGAACACATCAAGCGAATCATCGTAGCCAAAGTGGCGCTTAACAGACGACGTCATGAAGTAACAGATTGCGCCTGCCGCCACGCCGATGATCAATGCTGCCATCGGAGTTACAAATCCCGCGCCCGGCGTAATCGCTACTAACCCTGCCACGGCACCAGAAATCGCACCCAACACAGTCGGCTTGCCCAGACGAATCCATTCGACTGCGACCCAGCCGAGTGCTGCTGCCGCTGAAGCGAAATGCGTAGCCACGAACGCGCTCGTTGCCAAACTATTCGCTGCCAATGCACTCCCGGCGTTGAAACCAAACCAACCTACCCACAGCAAGCACGCGCCTATGAAACTTAAAGTCAAGTTGTGCGGCTTCATCGCTTGCTGGGGAAACCCTATTCGCTTTCCTATGTACAGTGCGCAGATGAGCGCTGAGATCCCGGAGCTGATGTGGACCACAGTACCACCAGCAAAATCCAGAGTGGGAATGCGTCCCGCGAGCGTGGCATTGAGCAATCCGCCATCACCCCAAACCATGTGGGCCAGCGGAAAGTAAACAAACGTCGACCACAGAATCATAAATACCAGCATCGCACTGAACTTCATTCGTTCTGCAAATGCGCCGGTGATCAAAGCCGGCGTGATGATCGCGAACATCAACTGATATACCATAAAAGTCTGCTGTGGAATCGTGGGTGCATATGTCGCATTTGGAATAGCACCGACGCCATGCATCAAGGCATATCGCAAATCACCGATGAACCAATTCCAGCTACCGAACGCGAACGTATATCCATAAAGAGCCCACAACACGGTGACCACGGCCATCAGCGTGAAGCTTTGCATCATCGTCGCCAGAACATTCTTGCGACGCACAAGTCCACCATAGAAGAGTGCCAGGCCCGGGCCAGTCATCATCAGCACCAGCGCCGCGCAAGTGAGCATCCACGCGTTGTCACCGGAAGTCTGGGCCAGCGCTGCAGTCTGTTCGAGTTGGCGTAAACGATCTTCAGTGGCCGTGGGCGTTTGGGCCAACACGGTCGTGTCTAGAAACCCGAGCATGAGTATCGACGCTGAAGCTATGTGCCAGGCTTTCAATCGTTGGTTCATGAAATGATTCCTCGTATTCACTACAATGCCGCCTCTCCGCGCTCGCCGGTGCGAATGCGAATGACATCGTTGATAGGTAAGATGAAGATCTTTCCATCACCAAATTTGCCGGTCTGCGCCGATTTGGAAATAGCCTGGACGACTGCAACTTCAATTTCATCAGGAATGATTACTTCGATCTTTAGTTTGGGAATGAAGTCAATCTGGTACTCAGCGCCACGATACGTTTCAGTATGGCCACTCTGACGACCGTAGCCTTGCACCTCGCTAACCGTCATGCCTTTTACATCGATCTCGCGCAAGGCGTTCTTCACCGCGTCGAGCAAGTGCGGCCTGATGATCGCTTCAATCTTTTTCATTGTCTCCTCCTATGGAGCCGTTGTAGCGTTCACCGCTCTTCAGTTTTTTTAAGCGTGCTTAACAGCAATTGCTCCAGATCTTTAATCGACGTCTGGTCCAGCTTCGACCCGTCAGCAGTGGTAACGTAAAACACATCAAGGGCGTCGCTCTTTTCTGTTGCGATTTTGGCGCATACTATTTCGACGCCAAACGCGGTCAAGGTGCGGGCAATTTTGTACGCGAGTCCATGTTCGTCCGCAGCTCGAACCTCGACGAGAGTAGTCGCTTCCGCAACTTCATTATCACATTCAATTGATAACTGACCTGCACGATTGGTCGCTAGGGCTTGCGTGCGGCGTGGCGCGTGTCTCGTGCGCCAGCGATCGACCAAAACAGCGACCTCATGTTCGCCGTTGAGAGAAGCTTGAAGCGAATGCTCGATTGTTTGCCAACGATGGCGGTCGATTGAACGGTGAGTTGATGCCTGTTGCAGAACAAAACTATCAATCGCAATGCCGTCTTCACGGGTATTCACTTCAGCACTCAGGATGTCGATGCCGCTGGCCGCCAACGTCCCGGCAATATCGGCAAAGAGTCCATGTCG
>Ga0114129_10014643_pt1 | contig 11175 bp, 10 predicted proteins | sample RhiMetdeltSRZDD1_FD_80071 | JGI IMG/M metagenome (GOLD analysis project Ga0114129, IMG submission 80071) | Populus rhizosphere microbial communities from Tennessee, USA - Rhizosphere MetaG P. deltoides SRZDD1 (version 2) (version 2) | ecosystem: Host-associated > Plants > Roots > Rhizosphere >... | reverse complement strand
GGCATCGTCCTGAGTCATTTCGGCGATCGCCATGGCCGCCGCACGGTGTTCCTGTGGTCGGTGTTCATCATGTCGGGCGCCACGCTGGGCATGGGCCTGGTGCCGTCGTATGCGCAATGGGGCGTCGGCGCCAGCGCGATGATGGTGACGCTGCGGTTGATCCAGGGGTTTTGTCTCGGCGGAGAGCTGCCTGGCGCGCTCACCTACGTCGTCGAGACGGCGCCTCGCATCGCGCCGTTCGTGTGCGGCGTGGTGTTCGCGTGCGTCACCATGGGCGTGGCGGTGGCCACCGGCGTCAGCCTGGCCGTCCGCACCTTCCTCGATCCCGCGCTCGTGCCGGCCTACGGTTGGCGCATTGCGTTCGTGCTTGGCGGACTGGGCGGCGTGTTGAGCTTCATCCTGCGCCGTTCGCTCGAGGAGTCGCCCGAGTTCGCGCGCATGAAGAGTTTCGCGGTGCGGCAGCCGTTCCGCGAGTTGCTGCGCACGAATCTCGTGCACGTGGCCATTGGCTGCGCCATTCTCGCCGGCACCGGCGCGTTCAACGGCCTGTTCTTTTCACACCTGCCGGCGTATCTGACCACAGTGCTGCAGTACGACCCGCGCCAGGCTGTCTACGCGCAAACGATTGGCGTGATGGCGTCGGCGATCGGGATCCTCATCACCGGCTGGCTCGGCGATCGGATTCCGCCGCGCTATTTGTTGCGTCCTGGAGTGGGCTTGCTGCTCGTGTTTGCGTACCCGTGGTACGCCGCGCTGCAATCTCGCGCAGTCGATCTCACGGTGCTGTGCGTGCTTGCGGGAGTGACGGCGGGTCTCACCAATGGATCGTTTGCGGTGTTGCTGACCGATCTTTTCCCGACACGTATCCGGTTCACCGGCGTGGCGCTGGTCTTCAACGTCAGCTTCACGATCTTCAGCGGCACCGCGCCGCTCGTGGCGACATCGCTGATTCGCGACACCGGCGCGCCGACGTCGCCGGCCTACCTGATGATGTTCAGCGGCGCGCTCGCGCTGATCGGCAGCCTGTGGGTGGAACGCTTCGGCGGCAACGTGATGAAGCGCTGAGGACGCGCAATCACCGCGGCGTGCTGCCGAGCTGCTCGAACGTCCCGTGCTGCATAATCAGCGATTTCTCGTTCGACGCGAACGCCACGAGTTTCTGCGTCTTGAAATCGAGCACGACGGTGAGGGTATGCCCTGAACCCGAGAGATACGACACGGCGTGCACATCCTGCCCAAGTGAAGCAACCTGATACTGATCCGCCGATCCTCGGATGGCCTGCGTATCGCTGCCAACCTCGCGGAAAGCGACACCGCCATTACGACTGAATGTATGATCGAATGACTTGCCCGCCATCGGTCCATCCTGGAACGACCAGCGCAGGGTGTGGCCGGTAATCGGATTGTTGTTCAACACTCTCGAAAACCCTCCCGAACCCCTGCAGTGCAAGCAAAATGCCATAGGTCAGAAACGCGCACTGAAGCCGCGATAGAATGGCGAAGATGCTACCCCGGCTGATCAACCGAACGCTCGCCCTCGCGGGTGGAGCGCTTGCCGTTTTCCACGGCTGGTTGTTCGTCTCGCAGGCCGCGGCGGGCCGCCTCGAGGATCCGTGGGTGATCTTCCGGTGGATGGCAGCCGCGGCGCTGATCCTCGCGCTGATGGCCGTGCAGCGCCGCGGCGATCGAGTGTGGGGCCGCAAGGGCATTGCGATTTGGCTGCTGGCCGCGCTGCTCCACAGTCCGGCCATCGCCGATAACGAAAGCTTCAAGACATTTGCGCTTCCCGAAGCCGCAGCCGCGTCGGTCTTGCAACTCGTGTCATCTGCCGGCGTGGTACTCACGTTGTGGATGCTCGCCACGCTGCTGGCCGCGCGCCGCACCTCGGCGCGCCCGCTTCGCACGATTGTTCCCTTCGTTGCCGTTGCGGCGCGCTTCGCTGCCGGACACGCCTCGCGATTCGCTCCGCGCCCGCCCCCGCTCCGCTGTTAGAAGTTTCTTCTTAACTCTTAACTTTTAACTCTTAACTCCGCCGAGGCTTCCTCGGCGGCGGAGCAATTGTCATGTGCAGGCTTTGTGTTCCCGTCTTGCTGGCGGTCCTTAGTGTCGCCATTCCCGCTTCGGCCGCAACCATCAGCGGCCTCATCACCGATAGTACCGGCGCCGCGCTGACCGACGCGCGCGTCACGCTGCGATCGATCGCCACCGGAGAAGAAACGGTTGTCGAAACCGACGGTCAGGGCCGATACCGGTTCGATCTCGGCACTCCAGGGTCATATCTCGTGATCGTCGCGCGGGGCGGTTTTTCCGGAGCCGCGCGCACCGTCGTGGTGGAACAGGCGAGCGCCGATCTCGACGTCCCGGTTTCACTCGAGCTCGGCGTACTGAACGCGGAGGTCAACGTCACCGCCAGCCGCAGTGAGCGTGAAGTGCGGCAGATCCCGCTGCATGTGGAGACCCTGTCGCGCGCCGGCGTGGAGCAGAGCAACGCCCTGTCGACCGGCGATGTGCTGGCGCAGGCCGTCAACGTGACGCCGGTCGGCAACGGACCGTTCGGCGTGCGGCCGCGGCTGCGCGGCCTCGACTCCACGCGCATGCTCGTGCTGGTGGACGGCGAGCGCCTCAATACGGCGCGGCAGGCGACCGATCGTACCGGCGCCGAGGTCGGCCTGATCTCGACCGACACCATCGACCGGGTCGAGATCATCAATGGCGCCGGCACGCTGATGTATGGCTCCGACGCCCTGGCCGGCACCGTCAATATCATCACCAACGAACCGTCGTTCTCGCCGGCACGGCGCCTGGTCTACGGGTTCAACGGCTTCTACAGCTCGAACGAGAACGGCATGCGAGGCACCATCACGCTCGGCGGCACCTCGCCGCGCGCCACGTTCCGGGTCCAGGCCGGCGCCGAGAAGTACGAAAACTATCGGGCGGGGAAGTTCGATGTCGAAGACACGCGGCCGCTGTTCGCGAACGGGACGCTGCGGCAGGCCGACACCATCGACACGAACTTTCCGGGCTTCAACTTCCGCGCCTTCCCCGATCCCTTCAACATGCCGTTCGTCCGGACCGACGGCGAGATTCTCAATTCGCAGGCCGAAGGCAGGTTCGTCAATGCCTCGGCACTCTTCAAGGTCGGCGAGCGCCGAACGGTGAGGGTGCGGTACCAGAGCCGCCGCACGGAAGACATCGGCTTTCCTGATTTCGAGCAGCCGTTCTTCTTCAACGATACGTCTCTGCCGCACAGCAATCTTGACAAGATCTCGGCGCGCTACGAGGCCCGGGCGATCACACCCTGGCTGGCCAACCTCTCGTTGACCGCGTACTACCAGCGGCTGGAACGCCTGCTCCGCACCACGCTGCCGATTCAGTTCCCGGCGCCTACCGCGGTGACCTTCTTTCCAATTTCGGTGCTGCGGCTCGACGTGCTGTCGGATACGGAACAGCGCGTCTGGACGCCGGGCGTGGATTTCAACGCCGTGTTCGTGCCGGCCGAGAAGCACCTGCTCACGACCGGGCTCACGTTCTACCGCGATCGCAGCAGCGATAGGCGGACGACCACGACGACCACGTCGCTGGTGGGGCAGGTGGCGATGGGCGCGCGTGGTCCGGCGCCGATCGTGTTCCCCTCGCCCGTGGCGCTCGGACCCGCGAGCCTCGCCCACCCGGTGCGCGTGCCCGACGCCAGCCTGCGCAACATCGGTATCTTCGCGCAGGACGAATGGCGCGTGCGGTCGTCGGTCTCGGTGATTGCCGGACTGCGCGGCGATTTCTACAACGTGACGACGGAGCCGACGCCGGGGTATGACGTGCTGAGCCTGATCGCCAACGCGACGCCGGCGATCGATCACTCGAAGCTGCCCGACCCAAACGGCGCCACCTACACTCGCAAGGCGCTGACCGGCGACATCGGTATCGTCTCGAACACGAACGGCGCGATCAACCCGTTCATGCGATTCGGCCGCAGCTACCGTCATCCGAATCTCGAGGAGATGCTGTTTGCCGGACCGGCGACCACCGGCAGCCTCGTGCCGAATGTCACGGTCGAACCCGAAACCGGGAACAACCTCGACGCGGGCGTGAAGTTCCGCACCGGCCGGGTGTCGGGCGGCGCGTATTACTTCCTCAATCAGTACGAGAACTTCATCGCGCAGGATCTCGTGGTGGCGACCACCGCATCGGGTGCGCTCGCGCAATCGCGAAACTTTGGGAACGTCCGCGTCACCGGTGTGGAGCTGTCGGCGGCGATGCCGATCACGCTGCGGCCCGGTGTCATCACCCTGACCGGCGCCGCGGCGTTCACGCACGGCACCATTACCGGCGGCACCAACCCGCTCGACAACAGCTCGCTCGCTGGGACGCCCTTCGACAACATCACGCCGTCGAAGCTGATCGCCAACGCCCGGTTCACACAGGCGCGCGGCCGGTGGTGGGCCGAGTACGGCATCCGCGCGCAGGGCGAGGTCACGCGCGTGGCCGAAACGCTGCTCGATTCACCGTTCCTGATCGCCCAGGATCTGCTCTCGCTCGACGGCTTCGCGGTGCACCGTCTGGGGTGGGGCGTCAATCTGGCGCGCGGCCGCGACCGCCTCGCCCTGACGTTCGCGATTGAGAACCTGTCGGACAGGTTCTACCGCGAACACTTCCAGTTCGCGCCGGCCCGTGGCCGCAGCTTCACGGTCGGCCTGGCGGTGGGAGGCTTCTGATGGGACCCGGAGTCGTCCATTACATTCCGATCGTCACGACGATCCTCGCGATCCCGTTCGCGCTGGAGATCTATCAGCGTTACCGGCAGCATCCCGAGCGCCTGCACCTGTTGTGGTGGGCGCTCGGCATCGCCACTTACGGCGTCGGCACGTTCACGGAATCCTTGACGACCCTGATCGGCTGGAACGAGCCGACGTTCAGGGCGTGGTACATCTCGGGCGCGCTGCTCGGCGGCGCGCCGCTGGCGCAGGGCACGGTCTATTTGCTGTTATCGCGCCGCACCGCGCACGCGCTGACTGGCGTGCTGCTCACCTTCGTCACCATCGCTGCGGCGGCTGTGCTGCTGTCGCCGATCGATTACACCCAGGTCGAAGGCCATCGTCTCACCGGGCGCGTGCTCGAGTGGCAGTGGGTGCGAGCCTTCAGCCCGTTCGTTAACATGTATGCGGTGGTCTTCCTGATTGGCGGCGCCATTCTTTCGGCGCTGCGCTACAGCGCCAATCCCGCGACGCGCCATCGCGTGGTCGCGAACATCCTGATCGCGATCGGCGCGATCCTGCCCGGCATCGGCGGCACGGCCACCCGCATGGGTTACACCGAAGTCCTGTACGTGACCGAGCTGGCCGGCTTGATGTTGACCTGGGCCGGCTACCGCATGAGCATCCGGCCGGTCGCCGTGCCCGCGACGGCCGCCTAGCGAGGCGGAGCCGCTGGCGCGGGCGCAGCCTCGCTAGCGCTTGACTCTGTAGTTGACGAGCACGCATCCGCCATCGAGCTGACGGCACTCCGTCAGCTCGAGTTTCACCCGCATCCCCGGATCCTGAAACGCCGGCACGCCGCCGCCCAGCAGGATGGGGTGAATGTCAAAGCCGACCTCGTCGATCAGGCCCTCTTTCAGAAGCGACGTCGCGAAGTTGCCGCCGCTCATCACCATGATGTCCTTGCCGGGCTGCGCCTTCAGCTTGCGGACGAAGTCGCCCGCATCGCTCGTGACCAGTTCCGTGTCCTTGTCGGAAATCGACTTCAACGTGCGCGAGAACACGTAGGACTTCACCTTCACCCCTGGCATCTCGCCGCCGCCGCCCATCGCCTTGGAGAACTCATACGTCTTGCGCCCGACCAGGACGGTGTCGGTCGACGCCCATGACTTGCGCATGATCTCTTCGACATCCTTGCTCATATGCAGCCAGTCGATGGCGTCGCCCTTCCCGGTGATGTAGCCGTCCAGGCTGCAGGCGCCGCCGTAAATCACCTTGCGTGTTTTCATAAAAGGCTCCATACTAAATATCGGTTTAGAAACATACTAAACTGGCATTTAGTAACTGTCAAGAGACGCTATCAAGCATGAGCCCACGGCCCCGCAAAGTCAGCGACGAGGACGTCTTCATGGCCGCCTACCAGGTGATGCAGCGGCTCGGACCGGGCGACCTGACGCTGGCCGACATCGCCGGAGAGGCCGGTGTCACCGCCGGCGCGCTCGTACAGCGCTTCGGCTCGAAGCGCGACCTGCTCCTGAAGCTGTCGGAGCGCTTCTCGACGGGCACCGGCGAGATGTTTGCCTCGCTGCGGCAGGCGCATCGTTCCCCGCTTGCCACGCTGCGCGCCTATGCCGATTGCATGGCGGGCATGGCCACCACGCCGGCGGCGCTGATGCGCAACCTGTCGTATCTGCAGATCGATCTCACCGACGAAGACTTCCGCAAGCACCTGGAGAAAAGCGCGCGCGCCACGCGCGAGGAGTTGCAGAACCTGGTGCGCGATGCGATTGCGGCGAAAGAGCTGGTGCCGGCCACCAACGCCAGGCAACTCGCCCGCACGATCGAAGCGATCATCGGCGGCTCCATGCTGAGCTGGGCCCATTACCAGGAAGGCACCGCCACGAAGTACATCCGCGACGACCTCAACGCCGTGCTGAAGCCCTACCTGAGATAAGGCGTACTTTTTGCAGCGCATGAGCAGGTATGAAGTGGAGAGCGGCGTCGCTCGCCATCATCGCGGCCTGCGCGATCGCTGCCTGTGACTCGGCAACCGCCGATGAACAGCAACAGAAGCACGACCACGAGTCGAAACCCCGCCTGAAGTCCAAGAAAGTTTCAGACGAAGAGCGTCGTGACGCCCTCGCGCGGGCCGGCGTCTGGCAGCAGCCGCGCGTCCCGATCGGCCAGGCCCGTCTCGATGCCGATCCTGCGCAGCCGCAGTCACTCGAATGCACGTTTCTCGTCACCGAACTTGGCGGGACGGCGGCGAAATTCGATTGCGCGCTTCCGAATGGCGAGCCAATCAGGGTGAAGTACGGCCGCTCGCCTGAAGTCCCGTCCGAAGTCGCCGCCGCTCGTCTGCTCCACACGCTCGGGTTTGGTGCCGACAACGTGATGCTCGTCGAAAAACTTCGCTGCTACGGCTGTCCCGTCGAGCCGTTCCTCACCATGCGGACGCTGGGCCTGGCCGGGGCGCACGATCTCTACGGCAAGGTGATGGACAAGGAGTCGTTCAAGGATTTCGAGTGGGTCGCAGTGGAGCGCAAGCATTACGGCCGCGCCATCGAGACCGAGCAGCTCGAAGGCTGGGCGTTCTTCGAGCTCGATGTGATCGACGCGAAGAAAGGCGGCGCGCCGCGCGCGCACGTCGACGCGCTGCGCCTGTTGTCCGTCCTGATGGCGCACTGGGACAACAAGAGCGAGAATCAGCGGCTGGTCTGCCTGTCGGAAAAAGACTGGCCCGACGGCGGCAAGTGCACCCGGCCGTTTGCCATGCTGCAAGACGTGGGCGGCGCATTCGGGCCGCGCAAGGTCGATCTGCCGAAATGGGAGAAGACGCTGATCTGGTCCGACCGCGCCTCCTGCACGGCGACGATGGACGACCTGCCGTACGATGGGGCGACATTCAAGCCGGTCAAGATCACCGAAGCCGGCCGCAAGCACCTCGCCGGGCTGCTGCAGCAGCTCTCGGATGAACAGATCGCCGCGCTCTTCCGCGGCGCGCGGTTCGATCACTCCAAAGGTATCGTCGGATTCACGGCATCACCGGTCTCCGACTGGGTGCGCGTGTTCAAGGCGAAGGTCCGCCGGATCAGCGACGGCCCGCCGTGTCCGCAATAGCGATTAAGGATCCTGCATCCACCGTCTTGCCGGCCCGGTTGATCGCCTGGAAGTAGAAGCCCTCGTCCGCGATCTCAATCAGCATGAAATGGAAGTCGTTATCGTAGGCCTTCGCGATCACGCTCGAGCGCGACACGTCCCCCTCGCGCAGTGAGCCCGCCGCGCCGCTGATGAAATACAGGACGCCTTTTTGCGGCTCCGAGCGGCTGTAGAGGTGCTCGTGCCCCGAGAACACCACGTCGATGCCGCCGTTGACGAACGCCGATTCGAGCGCGAAGCGGTGCGCGCGCGATGACAGCGTGTAGCGGCCCGGCGTGTAGAGCGGATGATGCATGAACGCGATCTTCCACTCCGCCCTCGACTCGGCCACTTCGTGCTCGAACCATTTCATCTGCTCGCCGTCGATGTAGGTGCTGTCGAGCGCGAAGAAACGCACGCGCGTGTCCCACCGCGTGATCGGATCCACGGGCGGCGTGAACGTGTAATAGCGGTCGCCGTCCATGTTGAACGGCTTGTAATCGATCTGCTTCGGATCGTCGTGGTTGCCGAGCACCGCGTAGAACTTCACGCCGGCGTCGAGCAGCGGCTTGTATGGCTCCTCGAACTTGATCCGGTAATCCTCCGCCGTGGCCGGCCCCTCGTAGATGTTGTCGCCGTTCATGAGCACGAAATCGAACTTGAAGCGCTCGCGGAACGCGGCCATCTGCGCCGCGATTTCGTACTGCGGCTTCCAGCCGCGGCCGCTGTCGCCGATCACCGCGAACTTGATCGAGCGGCCTTCGTTGGGCAGCGTCAGCGTGCCGGGCGGCAGGGCAGCGACGTCGAGCGCCTCCAGGCGGGGCTGCTCGCGCGCTTCCGAAGCCCGCTCAATCCAGCTGGTGCCGCAGCCGGCGCCGGCGAGGGCGAAACAAAGGAGGAGCACGCGGAAGGTCACGATCCGTCAGTGTGCAGGATGTACACCAAGGTCTCAAGGTAGCCAACAGCCCAGATTGAGCACCCTGTAACACACATCAATGGCTGAGATTGATACTGTCGGCCTGTTACATGTGCGACGGGTACTGGCATAGCCCTTGAAGTAGCCGACGATTGCCATGATGAAACTCCGTTCGGCGTTGCTCGTGCTCGTCGCCTTGACCCTCGCGGCCTGCAACAGGGTCAATAGCGCGGAAACCCAGGCGTTGGCTGACGCCACGGCTGCGAACAAGACTACTCCGGTCAACAAGCCCTCCATCACGGCTGACGGCCAGGCGGTGAACCCGGTCGGCGCCGCGGTCCTCGAGTTCCAGAAGCGCATCGAGGCCTACATGAAGATTCACAACGAGGCCGAGGGCAAGGTGCCGAACCTCAGGCGCACGGACGATCCGGTCGAGATCTCGTCGCGCGAAAAGGCCCTGGCCGACGCGATCATGACGCTGCGCCCCGGTGCGCAGCCCGGCGACATCTTCGCGAAAGAGTACCAGCCGTACTTCATCCAGATCGTGCAGGATGATTTCAAGAAGCGCACGGCCACCGATCGTAAAGCGCTCGTCCATGAGCTGCCCAGGGGCGTGAAGGTGTCAATCAACACGGTGTATCCGACCACTCTGCCGTTGATTACCTTCCCCGCGATGCTGCTGAGGTCGTTGCCCGATCTGCCGCCCGAGCTCGAGTACCGCATTGTCGGGCGTCATTTGCTGTTGCGCGACGTGAAGGCGAATCTGATCGTGGACGCGCTCTATGACGTGGTCCCGACGATTCCGACTTAATCGAGACAGGCGGTCATCCATGCGAAAGTCACCCGTGCAATTCCTCGCGATTTCTGTGTTGCTGCTCGGTTGCGTCGCGACCGGCGACGCGCTGATCGATCAACAGCCGGCGCCGGCACCGGCGCAGGCGCAGCCGCTCCGGCCGGCGACCGGCGGCACGCTGCCGCCGGTGGGTAAGGACTCGGTGAAGTTCCTGGTGATTGGCGACAGCGGCACCGGCGACCGCGCCCAGAACGAAGTGGCGGCGCAGATGTGGAAATCCCACTCCGTGTTCCCCTACGACTTCGCGATCATGCTCGGCGACAACATGTACGGCTCGGAGCGGCCGCAGGACTACGCGCGCAAGTTCGAGCAGCCGTTCAAGGCGCTGCTCGACGCGAAGATCGAGTTCTACGCGTCGCTGGGCAATCACGACGACCCCAACCAGATGAACTACAAGCCGTTCGGCATGGGCGGCAAGCGTTTCTACACGTTCCAGAAGAAGGACACGCGGTTCTTCGTGCTCGACAGTAACTACATGGACAGGGACCAGCAGCGCTGGCTCGAGCAGGAGCTATCGCAGTCGAAGTCGAAATGGAAGATCGCCTACTTCCATCACCCGATCTATTCGTCGGGCGGCCGCCACGGCTCCGAGGTCGACCTGCGCGCGGTCGTCGAGCCGCTGTTCATCAAGTACGCCCTCAACGTGGTGTTTGCCGGTCACGAGCACTTCTATGAACGCCTGAAGCCGCAAAAGAACATCTACTACTTCACCGCGGGCGGCTCGGCCAAGCTGCGCGCCGGCGACGTGCAGATCGGCGCGTTGACCGCGAAGGCGTTCGATAGCGATCGGAGCTACATGCTGGTCGAACTCGACGGTGATTCGCTTCACTTCCAGGTGCTGTCGCGGGCGGGCCGAATCGTCGATTCGGGAACGCTCCCCCGGCAGGCCACCGGAGGCACTTCTTGAAGACGCAGGCGCGACGCCCGTTTCGCGTCGCAGCGGGCGTGCTGGTGGCCGCCGCGGCAGTAGCCGTGTTGACCGCCAGCCAGGCGCCCGGCCTGAAATCACGGCGCGCCCCACTCGATGAGTTGTGGCGCGATCCCGGCAACATTGCGGCCAGGGATCTGCGGTTCGGGCGCGGCGGCAAGGCGCTGATGCCCGACGCCGGCACCGAGTACGTCTTCAAGGCCTCCGACGTGACCGGCTACAGCGCCGGGTATGACGTCGTCGATCCGGCCGGCCGCAAGTGGGACGTCAAGACCAGCGACGAGGGGCAGACGGAAGTGATTGTCAGCCGCCTGCTGTGGGCGGTCGGTTATCACCAGCCGGTGGTGTACTTCGTGCCCGAATGGAAGATGAAAGGCGGCCCGGTGTCGAAGCCGAACTCCGGCCGCTTTCGCCTCAGCTCCGATCACAAGACCGGTGGCGAGTGGTCGTGGATCGACAATCCTTTCGTCGGCACTCGCCAGCTCAAAGGACTGATCGTCGCGAACCTGATCGTCAACAACTGGGACTGGAAGACATCGAACAACACGATCTATGACCGTCTGCACCCTGACGGCACTGGCGTGCGCCGCTATGTGGTTCGCGATCTCGGCGCGTCGCTTGGCAAAATGGATGCGCCGGCGCTCGCGCGCGT
>Ga0114129_10014641_pt1 | contig 11175 bp, 6 predicted proteins | sample RhiMetdeltSRZDD1_FD_80071 | JGI IMG/M metagenome (GOLD analysis project Ga0114129, IMG submission 80071) | Populus rhizosphere microbial communities from Tennessee, USA - Rhizosphere MetaG P. deltoides SRZDD1 (version 2) (version 2) | ecosystem: Host-associated > Plants > Roots > Rhizosphere >... | reverse complement strand
GTCACCCCGTCGGCCGTGACACGCGGATCGATCCGTACCTCGAGCGGCTGGGTGCGGCTCCAGCCGCCGGCGGTGAGCCGCACGTCGTATGGACCGGGCGCGACGTACGGCCCGCCGGAGGCGGACTCGCCGCCCCGGCGGTCCCAGGGGCCGGCATAGCGAAGGTCCCAGAGGAAGCGGTTCATGCCCTTCTTCGACGGCAGCCGCGCGGGCAGCCCGGAGCCGAAGCGCGGGCCGGCTTCTTCCTCCTCGCCGCGGGGCTCGGACCCGACGGCCGAGGCCTGTTGCGCCGCACTCGAGAAGGTCCGCACGACCTCCCCGCCGGCACGCAGGACCTCGAGCTTCAGCTCGCCCTCCGCCGCGGCGGGCAGCACGTAGTCGATCCGCGCCGCCGGCGGCGGATATTCCGGCGCGTCGGGGCGCGCCGGCGAGGCCGCGTACCGCATGCGGTATGCCACCCGCGGCGCGAACAGGCGCGTCTCGATCGCCGCGCCGGCGGCGAGCTGCCGCAGCGGCGCGATGTCGTCCATGATCCAGAACGCGCGGCCCATGGTCGAGATGACGACGTCGCCGTGGTGGACGCGGATGTCGGTGACCGGCGTGGCCGGCAGGTTCTGCTGCAGCGGCTGCCAGTGGCCGCCGTTGTCGAACGAGACGAAGATCGCGAAGCCGGTGCCCGCGTAGAGCAGCCCCTCGCGCTCGGGGTCCTCGCGGACGGCGTGGGCGGGATGGTCGGCCGGGATCCCGTTCGTGCCGTCGGTGAGTCGCTTCCAGGTCGCGCCGTAGTCGTCCGTCCGGTAGATGTACGGGCGGAAATCGTTCAGCAGGTGGCGCGAGACCGCGACGTAGGCCGAGCCGCGGCGGTGCGGCGAGCCCTCGATGTTCATCACGCGGCCATCGGGCGGCAGGTCCTTCGGCGTCACGTTGGCCCACGACCGGCCGCCGTCGCGCGTGACGTGCACGGGGCCGTCGGCGGAGCCGGTCCAGATCACCCCGCGCTCGAGCCGCGATTCCTCGATCGCGTAGAGGGCGCTCACGACCTCCTCCCCCGTGATGTCGCGCGTGATCGGCTCGCCCGAGATCACCTGCTTGTCGGGCTCGTTCGCGGTGAGGTCCGGGCTGATCGTCTCCCAGGTGACGCCGTCGTCGGTCGTGCGGTGGAGGTATTGCGACCCGTGGTAGACGACCTTCGGGTCGTGCGGCGAGACCTCGAGCGGCGACTGCCGCACGAAGCGGTACTTCATGTCGCGCGGGTTGTGGCCGTAGCGGTTCTGCGGGTAGACCCAGTAGTGCTTCTCCTGGCCGGTCTGCACGCTGTACCGCCCGAACTCGCCCTTGCAGACTCCGTAGACGACGCTTCCGTCCGGCCGCGGGTGGATCTGCCCGGTCTCGCAGCCCGGGCCGTGGATCCAGACCTGCGTCGGCGCATCCAGACGCCACGACACCGGCGGCAGGCTGGGCGCGATGAGCGTCGAGTTGTCCTGCTGCGGCGCGTAGAGCCGGTAGGGGAACTGCTCGTCGACGTCGACCATGTAGAACTCGCCGGTCGGCTGGTTGAGCTGCGTCGACCAGGTCCGGCCACCGTTCTGGGTGACGTTGGCGCCGCCGTCGTTGCACTCGATGAAGAGATCGGGATCGTCGGGGTTGATCCACACGCCGTGGTTGTCCCCGTGCGGCGTCGGCATCGCCCGGAAGGTGCGGCCGCCGTCGGTCGACTTGAAGAAGCGCTCGTTGCTCACGTAGACGACGTCCGGGTCCTTCGGGTCGGCGTCGACGTTCGTGTAGTAGAACGGCCGGCGCAGCAGGTCGAACTCGCCGTTCACCTGCTGCCAGGTGTCGCCGGCGTCGTCCGAGCGGTAGAGCCCGCGCTCGGCGCTCGGGGCCTCGATCAGGGCATAGACGCGGCGCGGGTTGGCCCGCGAAAGGTCGAGGTCGATCTTGCCGATCAGCCCTTGCGGCAGCCCCGCCGACAGCTTCGTCCAGGTGTCGCCGCCGTCGCGCGTGCGGTAGATGCCGGCGCCTTCGCCGGCAGGCGCGCCGCTGATGATCGTCCAGGGCTTGCGCTCGCCGCGCCACGCCGCCGCGAAGATCTCGCCGGGCGTCGCCGGGTTCATGGCCAGCGAGATCGCGCCGATGCGATCGCTCACGAACAGGACCTTCTGCCAGCTCTGGCCGCCGTCCTTCGACCGGAAGACCCCGCGCTCGGCGTTCGGGCCGAACGGAGACCCGAGCGCCGCCGCGTAGACCAGGCTCGGATCGCGCGGGTGGACCTTGACCGCGCCGATCTGGCCCGCGTCGCGCAGGCCGGCGAAGCTCCAGGTCTTGCCGGCGTCGGTCGACTTGTACAGGCCGCGGCCGATGATGACGTTGCTGCGGATCCCGTCGCTGCCCGTGCCGACGTAGACGACGTTCGGATCCGACTCCGCGACCTCGATCGCGCCGATGGACGGCGATTCGAAATAGCCGTCGGACATCGGCTGCCAGGTGACGCCGTAGTCGGTCGTCTTCCAGACCCCGCCGCCGGTCGCGCCCATGTAGAAGGTCCCGCGCTGCGCGCGATGGCCGGCCACGGCGGTCACGCGGCCGCCGCGGTGGGGACCGATCGATCTCCAGCGCAGGTCCTGATAAAGCGCGGGATCGACCAGGACGTTCGACCCGTTGCCGGCCACGGCGAAGGCGGCCGCCAGAAGCAGAGACGCCGTCTTCCCCATGATTCGCCCTCCGCGCGCGGAAGTATAGGTCGGGGTCAGCCTCGGCCGTCCAGAGGTGGACGAGCGCTCAGCCGGTACGCCGCCCGACGACGACGAAGAGGCCGCCTTCGGGCCCGAGCGTGACCATCCAGCCAAGCTGTACCAGCCAGCCTTCGAGACGCCAGTTGTCGGACGCGGGAGCGAACAGGCCGCCCTCGTCCGCGCCGAGCAGCGCGCTCGGGTACGAGCGCACGTACTCGACGCCGTTCTCGTCGAACCAGCCCTGAACCTCGGCCAGCGTGTGCCGGTGCTCCTCGGGATGTTGATACTGATCGCGCAGCCATGCCTCGCGCCGCGCCGGCTCGTTCTCACGGTCTCGCAGCACGGGATCGAAAGGGATCCGTCGGAACCCGGTGAGCCGGGCGACCAGCCGCCGCAGCCGCAGGGGAATGCGCGCGAAGGCGTTGTAGAGGCCGAGCACGAGGATCCCGCCCGGCCGCATCAGCCGCGCCAACTGGACGAACGCCACGCGCGGGTTCGCCGCGTGGTGCAGGACGCCGGCGGAGTAGACGACGTCGAAGGCGCCCGCCCGCAGACCGGGCCGGTGCAGGTCGGTTTCCACGAAGCGCACCCCATCGAGTCCGAAGCGGTGTGCGGCCGCCGCGGCGAGGGTCAGCGATGCGCGGGCCAGATCGGCACCGATGACGATGCGATCGCCGCGCCGCAGGTACAGGCACATCTGCCCGGTCCCGCAACCCACCTCGACGATGCGCGCGTCGCCCGGAATCGCCTGATCGAGCAGGCGCGCGAACTCACTGCGCTCCGCGCGCGCGCGGAGCGAGGCCAGGCTGTCCCGGGGCGGGTAACCGGGGAACGGCGTGCGCTCGTAGAAGGCGCGTACGACCTCTGTCCTCGCCGCGCCGGGAAGGCGCAAGCCGGGGATTCCGTCGGGCGCTTCGTAGCGGGCGTTGCAGCCGAGGCAGGACCAGTCCGCCGTGAGCGCGCCCCCGCAGGCCGGGCAGGCGAGCAGCGCCCGCAGGTCGTCGCCGTTCAAAAGATCGCGTAGATGAACGGAGCCAGCGACTCGACGCTGGTAGCCACGATGAACAGCAGCCCGAACACGCACAAGAAGACGGCCAGGGGGATGAGCCAACGCTTGCCGGAGCCGCTTCGCCACAAGCCGCCGGCGAGGTCCCGGATCGAGCCGGCGGTGCTCCGCAGCACGATCAACTGACGCACGATGCGGCGCCGTCTCTTGATCATCGGACCGACTCGTCAGGAGGCCTTGCTCGGCAGGGAACCCCCCTTCGTGACCACCGTGCTGCCCGCCACCAGGGTGTCGATCCCGCAGCGCCGGAAGATCGTATACCCCTCGCGCGCGCGATTGACGATCGGCTCGCCGGCCACGTTGAACGACGTGTTCAGCAACACCGGGATGCCGGTGCGCCGTCCGTACGCCTGGAGGAGAGCGTACAGTCGGGGCGCCATCTCCCGATCGACCGCTTGCAGCCGGGCCGAGCCGTCGACGTGGGTGATGGCGGCCAGCCGCGCCCGCCACTCGGGCCGGACCGGGAACACGCCCGACATGAAGCGGGCGAGGCGCGTCCCGCCCGGCGGCAGATCGAAATAGCGGTCGGCGGCCTCGACGGTCGTCACGGGCGCGAACGGACGGAATTCCTCGCGGGATTTGACGTCACGGTTGAGCCGGTCGCGCATCTGCCTCTCGTGCGGCGCGGCCAGGATGCTGCGGTGACCGAGGGCACGGGGCCCGAGCTCGGCGGCGCCATCCATCCAGCCGACGATGCGGCCGGCCACCAGGTCGTCGGCGATCCTCTCGATCAACGCGTGGTCGTCCAGCTCTTCGACGCACTGATGGTCCTCGCGCGCGACCCGGGCCAGGTCGGCCCCGTCCACCGACGGGCCCAGGAAGGGATGATCCGGCAGCTCGCGATCCGGATTCCCGAAGTACACGCGGTCGGCATAGAGGGCGGCGCCCAGCGCGCACCCGCCGTCACCGGGCGCGGGCGGGACGAAGACGCGCTCGAAGCCGGACTCGGCGAGGATCCGCGCGTTGGCCACGCCGTTCAATGCCACGCCGCCGCCCAGGCACAAGTCCGGCAAGCGGGTCTCCTCGTGGAGCGTGCGCGCCAGCCCCAGAAGCGTGTCCTCCAGGACCCGCTGCACGCTGGCGGCGCAGTCGGCGAAGCGCTGCCCTTCGCTGGTGTCGAGGTCGATCGGCTCGTAGGGGCTGCGCGGGGGGCCGAACAACTCGACGAACCGCGACGAATACGAGCGCTTGGCCGTGGTGTGGTAATCGAAGTAATCGAGGTCGAGGCTGAAGGCGCCGTCCCTCGTGCGGCGGATCAGCCGGAGGACCCGGTCGATCATCGTCGGACGGCCGTACGCTGCGAGACCCATGACCTTGTACTCGCCCTCGTTCACCGGAAACCCGAGGTAGGCGGTGAACGTCGAGTAGAGCATCCCGAGGGAATGCGGAAACCTGATCTCGCGCAGCAGCGAGATCGACGTGCTGCCGCCGGGCTGCCGCTCGCCGTGACCGACGGTGAGGGTCGCCCACTCGCCCACGCCATCGGCGGTCAAGATCGCGGCCCTACGGGTGGGAGCGGTGAGGAAGGCGGCGGCGGCGTGCGACTGGTGGTGCTCGGTGAACAGGATCTTGTGCGCAGGCACGCCGAGGTACGAGGCGATGATCCCCCGCACCCAGACCTTCTCGCCGAGCGAGCTCTTGATCGCTTTCGGGAAGGCGCGCCAGGACCGGGGGAAGGCGCGCAGAGCGCACGTGAGGATGCGCTCGAACTTGAGCATGCTGCGCTCGTAGAAGACCACGGCGTCGAGCGCGTCCGGATCCAGGCCCGCGCTGTCGAGGCACCATTCGATGGCCGAGACCGGGAAGTCGGCATCGTGCTTGCGTCGGGACAGGCGCTCCTCTTCGACGGCACCGAAAGGCAGGCCGTCGATCACGAGGGCGGCCGCGGAATCGTGGTAATGCGCGGAGATCCCGAGAATGTTCATCTTTCAATACTGGCTCTTGAGCGAGTCCTTCCGCGCCGGCGGCACGGGGCTCCAACCCGGCGGCTCCCGCCGCTCGGCGCGCTTGGCGAGCCAGGCGAAGGGCGGCAGCAAGGCGAAATAGAGGACGGTGAGACCGACCTCGGCGATGAGACCGCCGACCGCCGTCGCCGCGCGAAGCCATCGCTTCCACAGGCGGACCACTCGCGCCCTCCAGATCCGCGGCCGTTGCCGGCGAGAGACGCGCGCAAGCTGCGAGTACGTATAGTTCATGTGGAAGACCTCGTCGCGCAGGATCGCTTCGAAGACCGCCTGCGTCGGCGGATCGTGCTGCACGACGTCACGATAGACCGCGAAGCGGCCGGCCGCGGACATCTCCGCCACGTGGAGGAAGGCGAGCAACGCGTCGTCGCTCTCGCGCTCGACACACAGGTCGTCGAGGCCGTGCCCGCCCGGCCCGTGCCCGCTCGTCTCGAAGCACGGCCTCGACTCGGGGGAGAGGCCGCGCAGGAGGGCGACGCCGCGCTCCTCGAAGAGCGTGGAGTGGTGCAGCTCGTCCATCGCGTGCGCCAGGTACAGCCGGCGCAAGAGCGGGTCCGGGGTGACCTCGGCGGCGCGCAAGATGTCGCGCCCGCCGTCCCGTTCGACCTGGGCGAAGCGGAGCAGCTTTCGCACGCGCCGCCGGTCGTCCTGCCAGATCCAGCGGTGGACGGGGCGCAGCATCCGGTCCAAGCGGGTCGTGCACGCCTCGGGCACCACCACCTCTTGAGTTTAAGCACGAATGCAGGAGAGAGGCGCGGGTGTCTCCCGGATGACTGGGACTCGAGACCCCTCCTCCGTCACGGAGAAGGGCGATCCGCGGGCGCTAGAATTTCCTGGTGTCGCGGCCGGAACGCCTCCCCGCGCGCTGGGCGGCTGAGGTCGTGGTCGCATGCGCGGGCGGCGCGCTGCTGGTATGCGCGATCGCCTTCGACCGACGCTGGTTGGATCGACACTTCCTGCCGTCCTTCTACTGGTCGCGCGAGCGGTGCGTGCTCGTGGCATCCGGCGCGCGCGCGGCGGCCGCCGCCCTGGGGCTCGCGCTCGCAGTGCCGGCGCGAGCGAGGATCGCGCGGTGGTTCGCCGGCGCCATGGGGCCGGCCCTGGCCACGGCGCTGGCGGTGGTACTGGCCGTTGGCGCGGCCGAGTGGGCGCTCCGCCGCGTACACCTGCGTGCCAGGGAGGAGCAGCCGGAAGATCAGGAGCCCTGCCGCCGAGCCGACCCCTGGCTCGGTTGGAGGTTCGTGCCCGCCCGCGCCGGCCACCAGACCGTCGAAGGCCGCGTCATCGAGTACGCGTTCGACGCCGCGGGGTATCGCGTGCGCCACGCCGGCGAGGCGGTGGATCCGGAGCGACCGACCATCCTGTTCACGGGCGAGTCGATCATGGTCGGGCACGAGTTGACCTGGAACGAGAGCGTGCCGGCCCAGGTCGAGGCCCTCCTCGGGATTCAGAGCGCGAACATGGCCGTGCACGGCTTCGCCAGCGACCAGGCCTACCTGAGGCTCCAAGCGGAGCTGCCGCGCTTTCCTCGGCCGGCGGCAGCAGTGACGCTCTTCATGCCGGCTCTCTTCGATCGAAACCTCGACGACGACCGGCCGCACCTCGGTCCGGGCCTCGTCTGGCTGCCGCCGGAGCGCCGCTGGCGACTGGCGGCAATCGCAGGTCTGGTGGTTCCCTATCGCCGCGAAGAGACGATCGAGCTCGGGGTGCGGATGACCCGCGAGGTGCTGCGCGCCACCGTCGAGTTGGCGCGCGAGCGGGGGGCGGCGCCGCTCATCGTGGTTCCACAGTTCGGCCCGGAGGAGCCCGCCGAGCGGGCGCTGCGTCGCCGCATCCTCGACGAGCCCGGCCTGCCTTACGTGTGGGTCCAGATCGACCCGAGCTGGCGCATGGACGGGAGCCTGCATCCCGACGCGCGAGCGGCGCGTGCGATCGCTCTGGCCGTGGCGGGGCGCCTGCGAGAAGTGCTGGACCCATCGCCCCGCCCTTGACGCGCCCTCGAAAGGAAAGTGAGGCCAGGCCGCGCGGAACCATCGGTCGGTGTTAGCCTCGGCCGTCCGGAGGTGGACAATGGAGTCCGACCGCGACCTGCGCGCGCACCTGCAGAAGCTGCTCGACTGGCAAGACGCCCACGCGGGCTTCGACAAGGCCGTGGCGCGCATCCCCGAGCGCCTGCGGGGCAAGGCGCCGAAGGGCTCGGCGCACACGCCGTGGCAGCTCCTGGAGCACCTCCGGATCTGCCAGTACGACATCCTCGATTTCTGCCGCAATCCCGATTACGCCGAGCGGTCGATGGCCGAATACTGGCCGCCGACGGCGGCGCCGCCGTCGAAGACGGCCTGGGACAAGAGCGTCGCGGCCTTCCGCCGCGACCTGCGCGAGCTGAAAGAGCTCGCCGCCGACACGACGGTCGACCTCTTCAGCCGGATCCCCCACGGCTCCGGCCAGACCTACCTGCGCGAGCTGCTGCTGGTGGCCGACCACAACGCGTACCACGTCGGTCAGCTCGTGGCCTTGAGGCGCGCGCTCGGGATCTGGAGGTGAGGTCTACGCGGGCCGCGCGAGGGGTCGCACGTCGAGCACCGCGGCCTAGAACCGGGCCACCGCCGTCAACTGCAGCGCCCGCGCCGGCTGCTGGTTGCGGAGCTGCAGGAAGTTGGGGTTGAACTTTTCGCCGGTGCCGCTGTAGTTGAACTGCGTGTAGTTGCCCCCGTTGAACAGGTTGAAGAGGTTGCCGGCGATCTCCAGCTCCCGGCCGTTGCCGCCGACCTTGAACTTCTTCGCGACCTTCAGGCCGAGCACCTTCACCGCCGGCGCCTCGACCTGGTCTTCACGGGTGCCGAGGCACGACGCGGCCGGCGCGCAGTCCACGCGGACGAAGCGTTGCCGCGTGGAGAGCGGGTTGGACTGACCGTTCGGCATGACTGCGGGCCCGAAGCGAGTCACGTCGGGGTCGTTGGCAGCCAGCAGGTCCGTTACCGGCCCCGAGTACGGGCCGGACCACATCGTGAAGCTGGAGCCGACCAGGAAGTCGCGCGGCGCCTGCCAGGTGGCTCCGAGACGGATCGAATAACGCTGCCAGGTCGGCCCGTAGGACAGCGTGTTGTCCCCGAGAGCGAGCAGGAGGCTCGTTTCTTCGTTGTCCCCGCGCGGCTGGTAGAGCAGCCTGTGGCTCTGGAAGGCATCGGGCTGGATGAAGCGGGCGGGATCGGTCGGGTTCCAGGTGCCGCCGTAGTGCTCCCACTGCCGGTTGAAGCCGCCCACGAACTGGAGCCCTTTCGAGAAGTTCTTGGCCAGCGTGATCTCGAGCGCGCGGTACTTCAGCGTGCTCCAGCGGTTGTTCGTCTGCTGGTTGATGCGGCCGCGGGCCGGATCGACACGCCCCCAGCCCCCGAACGGCTGCCCGGGGGTCTCGGGCCAGAAGCCGTTGATGTCCAGCAGCGCGTAGCTGTGCTTGTAGGTTCGATCGATGCCGGCCACGTCGAGGCTGATCTGCCACGGGAACTGCTTGCGGAATCCCAGGATGAACTCGTCGACGAAGGGCTGGTGCAGCCGGGGATCGAACTCCGAGGCGGCCAGGCCCGCGCTGCGGGCCGCGCTGACCTGCCTCGTCTCCAGGATCCCGTCTCCGTCGAGGTCGTACAGGTTCACCGTCTCCGCCACGTCGTCGGCGCCGAAGAGCGTGATGGCGTCGCGTCCCATCACCTGCTCGTGGACGCGGACGTAACTGCCCCTCAGGACGTTCTTGGCGTCCGCGGTCACCATGTAGGAGAAGCCGAAGCGCGGACCGATGTCGAGGCTGTTCTGCCTCACGATGTCGAAGATCCCGTCGACGCGCCGGACCCAGTCCGCGCGCACACCGAGGTTCAACGTCAGCCGCGAGGTCGGCCGCCAGGTGTCCTGGACGTAGACGCCGATGTCGCGGTCGTGCGCTTCGCGCGTCAGCAGGCTGACGGGGCTCTGGTAGACCTGGCGGAAGGGCACCAGGCCCGCCGCCGGATTGTTGGGATCCCGCATCCGGCGCTCTTCGAGCACGAAGCCGTCGTTGACGTACCGCGTGATCCGGTCGTACCGGTTGCGCGGAGCGGCGAAGAAGCCGGTCTGGAACTCGTGCGTCCCGCCCCAGCCTTCCTTGAACCAGGTGAGGTCGCCACGGAGGATGATCTGTGAGGCCGGCTGCAAGTTGAAGCTCTGGACGTTGCCGCCCTCGAGGATGCGGCCGCTGCCCCTGGCCTGACCGCCCTGGACGTTCACCCGCTCGTGGATCCTGATCTGCGGTCCCGAGCCCGGCGAGGCGGTGACCGTGGTCTCGTCGTTGCCGCTCTTGTTGTTGTAGGAGGCCGTCAGGGTCGTGGTGATCCGGCGCCCCCAGATGGATTGCAGCTTCGCGCCGTAGAGCGAGCCGCCCGTCCCCTGCACGAGGACGGGCTCGTAGTTGTACTCGCGGTCGCCGGAGAGGGTCAGCCGGTCGCGTTGATAGAACGCCTGCAGCTCGTGGGCGGGGCTGAGGCGCGCCGTAACCTTCGCGTACGGCTGCCAGCTATCGGTGTAGTTGTTGAACAGCGGCTTGTCCGGGAAGAAGGTGTTGATCCGCTGCACCTCGACCGTCGTGCGGCTGATCCCGCTCTCCGATCGCGCCTTCCGGAGGGCGCCGAAGAACCAGACCTTGTCCTTGCGGATGGGCCCGCCGAGGGAGACATCGAGCTGGTTGACCTTGGCGGTGGTCGGCGTGCCGCCGGCGTTGGCCGGATCGCAGCTCACGGCGACCCGCCCGCCGCCGAACGGCGTCTTGAACTCCGTGCAGTTCGCCACGTTGTTGCTGTTCCAGCCGAGCGGCTGGTAGGCATACCCGACAGATCCCTTGAACGTGTTTCCGCCGCTCTTGGTGATCACGTTCATGGCCAGGCCGGTGCCCATCGGGGTCGAGGCATCGACGCCGCCGGTCTTCACCTGGACGTCCTGGATCATGTCCGCGCCCATGCCGACGTAGGTGACCTGGGCGTCGAAGTAGTTCGAGGCGATCGTGCCCTCGAGCTGGATCACGTGCGCGAAGTGCTCGGTGGCATGGCCGAAATAGACCATGCGGCCGCTGCCGTCGTCGAAGGGCCGCGCGAGCACGCCGGGCGTCAGCTCCAGGAAGTCGCTCCAGTTCCGGCGCGAGGCGAGCGGCATGTGCCGCTGGAACTCGCCGTCGAAGTTGAGCACGTTGCTCGGCTTGTTCACGTCGAGCATCGGCGTCTCTTCGGAGACGGTGATCGTCTCCTCCAGACGGCCGATCCTCATCGTGATGTCGAGCGCGAAGACGTTTCCGGCGCGGATGAGGATCCCCTCGTGCTTCGTGGTCGAGAAGCCCGACATCTCCGAGGCGATCGTGTAGGTCCCGGGGCGCAGGTTGATCAGGCGGTAGTAACCG
>Ga0114129_10014640_pt1 | contig 11175 bp, 10 predicted proteins | sample RhiMetdeltSRZDD1_FD_80071 | JGI IMG/M metagenome (GOLD analysis project Ga0114129, IMG submission 80071) | Populus rhizosphere microbial communities from Tennessee, USA - Rhizosphere MetaG P. deltoides SRZDD1 (version 2) (version 2) | ecosystem: Host-associated > Plants > Roots > Rhizosphere >... | reverse complement strand
CGAGCTTGATCACCACGCCGTCGGTCTCAAAGCCCAGCTGCCCGCGCTTGTCGCGCCACGATTCGCAGAAATCGATCACCGCGTCGATGCCGTCGCACTTCTTCCAATTCGGCTCGACCGGCAGCCCCCACGTCGCAAGGTCGCGCAGCATTTCCGCGTGCGATTCGAACTCGGGCGGCACGAGCTGGTACGTCCACGACGCCAGGCCGCGCCTGGCCACCAGCGTCGGATCGAGGTTGCGCATCGTTCCGGCGGCGGTGTTGCGGGCGTTCGCATACAGCGGCTCACCGGCTTCTTTCTGCTGTTGGTTGATCCGTTCGAAGTTCTTTTTCGGCAGGTAGACCTCGCCGCGGACCTCGACCCGGCCCTTTGGCCCACCGCGTAATGACAGCGGAATGGCGCGAACGGTGCGCACGTTGTGCGTCACATCCTCGCCACGAGTGCCGTCGCCGCGCGTGGCGCCGCGCACCAGGCGGCCATCCTGGTAGGTCAGCGCGATGCTGAGGCCATCGATCTTCAGCTCAGCAACATACGTCGGGGAGATCTCGAGCTCGAGGCCTTTGCGCACCCGCTCGTCGAACGCGCGCAGCTCCGCCTCGTCATACGCGTTATCGAGGCTGAGCATCGGCTGGAGATGCTCGACCTCGACAAACCCCTCGGCCGGGCGGCCGCCCACTCGCTGCGTTGGTGAATCCGGCGTGATCAGCTCTGGATGCTGTTGTTCGAGCGCCTTGAGCTCGTGCATCAGCGCGTCGAATTCGGCGTCGCTGATCTCGGGCCGGGCCTGGACGTAGTACAGCTCTTCGTGGCGGCGAATGTCCTGCCGCAGGTGCTCGATTCGTTCTGCAGGGGTCACGAACGTCTATCGATCGCGCAGCAAGACGTAGTCGGCAAGCGCCATCAGCGCTTCGCGCTCGCGGCTGGGCGCGAACAGCCGCAGTTCCCGCTTGGCGACCTCGCCGAACTCCACGGCGCGCTGGTAGGCGTACTCGATCGAGCGATGCTCGGTGAGGAGCTGCTTGAGGCGCGCCCACTTTTCCGGGGTGATGTCGCGATCGCGTACGGCAGTTCTGATCAGCTCGCCGGCCTCGGCGCCGCCGTGATGCAACAGATGGATCAGCGGCAGCGTGATTTTGCCTTCGCGCAAATCTCCGCCGATCGGCTTGCCCAGCGCCTCAGCGGCGCCGGTGAAATCCAGCAAATCGTCCACCAGCTGGAACATCACGCCGAGGCTGAAGCCATACTCGCGCAGCGCGTGCTGCTTGTCGCTGGCGGCGTCGCCAAGCATGCCGCCGATCTGCGCGCAGCCGCCGAACAGGTACGCGGTCTTGCGGCGGATGATTTCGAAGTGCTCCTCTTCGCTGAGATCGACCACGCCGTTTTTCGTGAGCTGGTAAATCTCGCCCTCGATCATCCGCAGCGTGACGTCGCACAGCAGCCGGACGATGTCGAGCGTGTCCTGCGACAGCGCCAGCGCCATCGACTTGATGTAGAGGAAGTCGCCGGCGAGCACGGTGACGTCGTTGCCCCACTGCGAGTGCACGGCTTTCCTGCCGCGCCGCACATCGGCATCGTCGATGATGTCGTCGTGGACCAGCGTGGCGGTGTGGATGAACTCGACCACCGCCGCGTTGAGCACCGCGCGCGGGCCGGTGTAGCCGCACAGCCGCGCGCTCATCAGCAGGACCGCGGGGCGCACGCGCTTGCCGCCGCTCTTCAGCAGGTAATTGCCGATTTCCGGGATGACGTGAATCTGCGACTGGACCTGGCGCGCGAACTCGCGCTCGACCGCCTCGAGGTCGTCGCGGACGGGTTCGAAGAGCTGGAGGAGATCCGCTTGAGTCCGGGGTGCGGCGTTCGACACGTATGCAGATCACACCACACGCCCGAGGCGGTGTCAAAGTCCGGGGCCCCCGCGACGCGGACTTTGCGTCGCGGGGTGGAAAGTCCGGGTCGAGATGTCACGGCCTGAATAAGCGTTCGAAATTGCGATCGGTCTGCTCGCTGATGTCGGCCGCGCTCGTGCCGCGCACCGCCGCGAGCTGTTCCACCACCTTGGCGACGTACGCCGGCTCGTTGCGCTTGCCGCGATGCGGCACCGGCGCGAGATACGGACTGTCCGTCTCGACGAGAAGGCGATCGGCGGGCGCGCCGGCCGCGGCCTGCCGCAGCGCTTCGGCTTTCGGGAACGTCGCGACGCCCGGGATGGAAATCAGGAAGCCGGTGCCGAGCGCGCGCGCGGCCGCCTCGCCGTCGCCGGTAAAGCAATGAAAGACACCGTGCAATTTGCCGCGGCCCTCTTCCACCAGAATCCGCAGCGTATCCTCTTCGGCCTCGCGGGTGTGGATCACCACCGGGAGATCGCGGCTCAGCGCGAGCCCAAGCTGCGCGCGAAACACCGCGTGTTGCACGTCGCGCGGTGAGAAGTCGTAGTGATAGTCGAGGCCGATCTCGCCCACGGCGCGCGCCTCGGGAATCGCGTCCAGCCGTTCCGCGACCATCGCCGCCGCGCCTTCAGCGTTGCCGGCAAAGGCCTTCGCGTTGTGCGGATGCACGCCGACGGCGAAGCGGCACTCCGGCCATGCCGCGAGCACCGCCTGCGCGCGCGCGATCTCGCCGGCGTCTTCCGCCGCCAGGATCACCAGCGCGCGCGCCACCCCCGCCGCCTTCGCCCGCGCCACGACGTCCGCGAGGTCTGCGGCGAACTCCTCACCGGCCAGGTGGCAGTGCGAATCTGTCACCGCACCTTTATTCCCGGCGGCGCCGGCTCCGAATTCAACACGATCGCCTTGCCGCCGTCGGGGCTCGCCGCCAGCACCATGCCCTGCGACTCGAGGCCCATCATCTTCCTGGGCGCGAGGTTGGCGACGATCACGATCGACTTGCCGACGAGCTGCTCCGGCTCGTACGACTCGGCGATGCCGGCCAGAATCGTCCGCGGCTCGGGTTCGCCGACGTCGACCTTCAGCTTCAGCAGGCGGTTGGACTTCGGCATCTTCTCCGCTTCGAGCACCTTGGCCGTCCTCAGATCGATCTTCGCGAAATCATCGATCGTGATCTGCGCCGGCTGTTGAGGAGCGGCCTGCGGTGACGCCTGCGTCGCCGGCGTCCCCGGTGCACTGGGCGCACTGGGTGCCCCGCTATCGTTCTCGGTCACGTTCACGACTCCCTTTTCTGCCTCGATGCGGGGCCACAAGGCACCCGCGTTGAGAATGCGTCTCTCACCTGACGTCCGCCATTCGGTGTCGGCGTCGAGACGCCGATCCTGCAATGGCCGTTCGTCGCCAAGCCGCCGCAGGATTTCCTGCGCGGAAGACGGGATCACCGGCGCCAGCAACGTCGCCGCAATGCGCACGGCTTCCGCCAGATCCGACAGCACGCCGTTCAGGCGATCGGCCTGCGCCGGATCTTTGGCCAGCGCCCACGGCTGGGTTTCGGCGATGTAGTTGTTCGCCGCGCTGACCAGCCTGAAGGCCGCCGCGGCGCCGTCGTGCAGCGCGTGCACCTCCATCGCCTGGCGATACGCCAGAACCGAGTCGGCCGCCACCGCGGCCAACGCGCCGCCGGAGGCCGCCTTGACGGAGCCCTTCTGATACCGCTCGGTCATCGACGCGACGCGGTTGACGAGGTTGCCAAGGTTATTCGCGAGGTCGGCGTTGTACTTCTCTTCGAAACGCTCCCACGTGAAATCGCCGTCGCCACCGTATGGAATCTCTTTCGCGAGGTAGAGGCGAAGCGGATCGGGACCAAACCGATCCGCCGCGGCGAGCGGATCGACGATGTTCCCGAGCGACTTGCTCATGCGCTCGCCCTTGAAATACACCCAGCCGTGGCCGAACACCTGCTTCGGCAGCGGCTCGCGCGCGCTCATCAGCATCGCCGGCCAGAACACGCAATGGAAACGCGTGATGTCCTTGCCGACGATGTGCAGGTTGGCCGGCCACCACGTCTTGTACTTCTCTTCGTTCCAGCCATACCCCGCCGCGGCCGCGTAGTTGATCAACGCATCGAACCACACGTAGACCACGCTGGCGGGATCGAACGGCACCGGAATGCCCCACGACTGGCCGGCCCGGCTCATCGAGATGTCTTCAAGACCGCCCTCAACGAGGCGGAGGATCTCGTTGCGCCGGATCTCGGGCTCGATGAACGACGGCTGCTCCTTGTACAGCTTCAGCAGCGGCTGCTGATACTTCGACAGCCGGAAGAACCAGTTCTTCTCCTTGATCCACTTCGGCTTGGTGTTGTGGATAGGACAGTTGCCGTCGACCAGATCCTTCTCGGGCTTGAAGGCTTCACAGCCCTCGCAGTACCAGCCCTCGTACGACCCCTCGTAGACGTCGCCGTTGTCGTAGCACGCCTGCGCCAGCTTCTGCGTGGCCGGGTAATGCCGCTTGCGATCGGTGGTGCGGATGAAATCGTCGTACGACACGTCCAGCCGTTTCCACACGTCGCGGAACACCTGTTCCATCTCGTCGCAATACGCGAGCGGATCCTTCCCCTGCTCCTGGGCCCGCCTGAACACGTTGAGCGAATGCTCGTCGTTGCCCATCAGGAAATAGGTGTCATAGCCGGCCAGCCGGCGATACCGCGCAATGATGTCGGCCGTGATCTTTTCGTAGGCCGTGCCGAGATGCGGCCGGCTGTTCACGTAATCGATCGCGGTGGTCAGGAAATACTTCATCGGTCGAGCCACGCCTTCTGTGCGAGCGCCTGGACGTCCTTGATTGGGATGCCACGCTCCTCGGACAGTTTCGCGAGATCGTCGAACTCGGGCTGCGCATTGAACACACGGCCGCCGCGGCGCGCCACCTTGAAGCGCACTGGTCCCAGCGGCGTGGCCACCGTCACCATCTCGCGGTCGAGACACTCGCGCGACAGCTCCTGGTACCGCACACCGATCGTGGTGGATTCACGAAATACGATCTCGGTCATCGTCTCCCGTTGATCCGGCATCGCCACGATGGTCATCAACGTGCCGGGCCGGTTCTTCTTCATCTGCACGGCGGCATAGAACACTTCCAGCGCGCCGGCCGCATACAGCTTGTCCATCAAGGCGCCAAAGATCTGCGGATTCATGTCGTCGATCTCGCACTCGAGAACGACGACGCGTTGGGTCTTGGGTCCCGGGTCTTGGGTCTTGCGGTCCTGGGTCTCGGGGTCTTGGGCTTCGCCCACCAACACTCGGACCACATTCGGCGTCTCTGTGAGTTCCCGATCGCCGGCGCCGTAGCCGACGCGAGCGATCTTCATCGCCGGCACCGGACCGAACTCGGACGCGAACTCCGTCAGGATCAGCGCGCCGGTGGGCGTCAGCAGCTCGGCCTGGATCCCGCTCGAATACACCGGCGCGTCTTTCACCAGCGCGACCGTGGCCGGCGCCGGCACCGGAAACACGCCGTGTGCCGACTTCACCATGCCGCCGCCCACATTCATCGGCGAGACGACGATCTTGTCGGCGGCGAACCACTCGATCGCGAACACGGCGCCGACGATGTCGATGATCGAATCGATCGCGCCGACCTCGTGGAGATGAACCTTCTCCAGGGTCGTGCCGTGAATGGCCGCTTCCGCTTCGCCCAGGCGACGAAACATCGTGATCGCCTTCGCCTTGCCTGTGTCACTCAGCGCCGACCGCTCGATCGCGGCGAAAATCTGTTTCAAATGATGGTGGTGGTGATGATGACCGCCGCCGGTATGCGCATGAGAGTGTTCATGCACGCGGAACTTCGTCGCCGTCACGCCAGTCTTTACGACACGATCGACCGACACGTCCCATCCTTCGACCGCAAGGCTCCCCAACGCGCGCTTGAGCTCGTCAAACGGCAGCCCGGCGTCGAGCAGCGCGCCGAGGATCATGTCCCCCGCCGCGCCCGCGAAACAATCGAAGTAGAGAATCTTCACCGCTTGGACTCTTCCTTGAAGCTGAAATACGTCCCGCTGCCCAGGATGATGTGATCGATCACGTCAATGCTCATCAGCTCGCCGGCTTCCACCAGCTTTTTCGTTACGAACCGATCCGTCGCGCTCGGCGCCGGATCGCCCGACGGGTGGTTGTGAAACAGCGCAATGCTCGACGCCGAGGCCAGGATCGCGGCCCGGAACACGTCGCGCGGATGCGAGATGCTCGAGTCTGCCGTCCCCGTCGACAGGATCAGGCTGCGAATCACCCGCTGCTTCTGATCGAACAGCACAACCCCAAACCGCTCGACCGCGAAGCCGCCATACCGCGGCAGCAGATACGCGACCAGGTCCTTCGTGCAGCGCATCTGCGGCCGCTCGGTCTCGTCGCCAAACAACGTGCGGCGGCCCAGCTCCACGGCGCCCAGCACGCGCGCCGCCCGCGAGGCGCCGACACCGGGCACCCGGCACAGCTCGTCGAGCGAGAGCCGCACCAGGCCGGGCACGCCGCCCGCCATCTCGATGACATCGCGCGCCACCGTCAGCGCGCCGCGCGATCGGATGCCGGTTCCGATCAGCAGCGCCACCAGCTCGTTGTCGCCCAGCGCCATGGCGCCGACCCGCGCCAGCTTCTCGCGCGGACGATCCACCATCGGGACCTGCGCCATCACGCCAGACCCTTCAGTATACTCGTGAGGCATGCGTCGTCTAGGCCGCCGCCTGGCCTTGGTCATCGTGCTCCTTTCTGCCGGCTGCGCCGAACCTCCAAGCAAGGAAATGAATCAGGCCCAGGGCGCGATCGCTGCCGCGCGCGCCGCCGGCGCCGATCGCTTTGCCGCCGCCGAGCTCAATGCCGCCACCGATGCGCTCAAACGATCCGAAGAAGCGGCGGCCGCCGGCGACTACCGGCAGGCGCTGAGCCATGCCATCGACAGCCGCGAACGCGCCCAACAGGCCGCCAAGGTGGCCGTGGACGGCCGCGCCGATCTGCGGGGGCAGGCCGAGCGCTCGATCTCCGAGGTCGCCACGCTGCTCTCGCGCGCGCAGGCACAACTCAAGGATCCCGACATCGCCCGCACCAACGGCCGTACGCTTCGCGGCCCCCGCGCCACCGTGACGAAAGTGGAAACGATGCTGCAAGAAGCGCGCTCAGCGCTGGCCAGGGAGGATTACGCGGCGGTCAGCAAGGCCCTCAACGGCGCCGCCGCTGAACTTCAGGCCGCTTTGACGCAAATCGACGAAGCCGCGTCGCCGGGAGCACCGCGGCGAAAACGCTAGGGCACCCCACCGCGGATCGCGAAATCCGCCACTCGCGCGCGTGCGTTAGTGATCAAAAAAGGATCGGTCCCAGCAGCATCACCGTGGCCACGATGATGAAGAAGGCGGCCACGTCGAGGAACACCCCGTGGCGCATCATCTTGCCGATCGGCACGTAGCCCGAGCTGTAGACGATGGCATTTGGCGCGGTCGACACGGGCATCATGAATCCCATGCTCGCGCCCAGGGTGGCGCCGAGCACGGGCTCGATGGGCCGCACCCCGGCGGCCTGCGACACCGCGATCGCGATCGGCACGATCATGTTGGCCGACGCGGTGTTCGACGCCGCCTCCGAGACGACAATGGCGGCGCCCGTGAACAGCAGCGTCAGGGCGAGCGGCGACTGCGACGGCAGCCAGCCCGTGACGCCTTCGCCAATCGCCTGCGCGAGGCCGGTTGAAAACGTCATCTCCCCCAGGGCCAGCCCGCCGCCATAGAGGAGCGTGATGCCCCAATCGATCTTCACGGCTTCATCCCACGTGAGCGTGAAGCGGCGCTCGCGCCAATCCACCGGCAGGATGAACAGCAGGCTGGCGCCGATCATCGCCGCCACGCCTTCGGGCATGTGCGCGGCATAGCCGCGCGCGAACGCCGACTGATCGGCGCCGGCAATCGCGAACAGACCTGGTGCAATCCACAGCAGGATGGTGATGCCGAACGCGATCAGCACGTTGCGCTGTCCCACCGTCTGTTTCCCCAGGCGCTCGAGCTCGCGATGCACGAGTTCGGTGCTGCCTTCGGCGACATCGAAGCCGCGCACCGACGTGAAATAGAACTGCGTCACGAGGTAGACGAACAGCATCATGACGATCGGTACGCCAATCGCCATCCACGAGAAAAACGAGACCTCGACGCCGACGATCTTCTGCAGCATGCCGATGCCGATCAGATTCGGCGGCGTGCCCACCGGCGTGCCCATGCCGCCGATCGACGGACCAAACGACGTGATCAACATCATCGCGAGCGCATAGCGCCGCACTTTTTCCCTGTCCGGCGACGTCCGCGACAGATGCGCGAGGATCGACAATCCGATCGGGAACATCATCGCGGTCGTCGCGGTGTTGCTGATCCACATCGAGATCGCCGTGCACACCGCGCCGTAGACGACCAGGATGCGGAACGCGCTGCTCCCGACGCCGGGCAGGGCCAGCGCGCCATAGGCAATGCGGCGGTCGACGCCATGCACGAACATGGCCTGCGCCAGCATGAAGCCGCCCAGAAACAGGAAGATGATCGGATCGGCAAACGGCGCCAGCGCGGCGCGCCCGGTCGTGATACCGAGAACCACGGCGAGACAGGGCCCGAGGATCGCCGTGATCGCCAGCGGCAGCGCTTCGGTGAGCCACAACGTGATCACCAGCGCCATGACGGCGGCCATGCGATGCGCCAGGATTGGCAGGCTGAGGGGCGCGAACAGGACGATCAGGAACACCGCGGGCGCGAGAAACAGCCCAACCGTCCGCCGGCGCCGGTTGAACTGCTCTTCGGCGGGGGAAAACGTTTCTACGGCGCCGACGGCCTCATGAAAGCTCTGCAACCCATCTCCCGTTGAACACGACCTCCGCCCACCCGGTCAGGTAAATGCCGTCATCGCGCCACTCGACGCGCTGCGACCCGCCCGGCGCAATCACCTCGACGTCGCGCTCGGCCCCGGCGTGGGCCATGGCGGCGATGGCCGCCGCACAGGCGCCGGTCCCGGACGCCTGCGTCGGTCCGACGCCGCGCTCCCAGATCAGGATGCGGACGCGGTTCGGCGCTTCGACGACCGCGAATTCCACGTTCGTGCCCTGCGGAAAATGCCGGTGCGTCGACAGCGCCGGGCCCAGGCGGTTGAACCGCTCGCGATCGGGCAGCGCCGCCACAAGCTGCACACATTGCGGGTTGCCGACCGCCAGCGTGGTGACGGTCACCGTTTGGCCATCGACATCCAGCGTCTCCTTCGCCACGCGCTCCGGCTGGCCCATGGCGGCGCGAAAGGTGTATCGCGATCCCTGCCAGCCGATTAACGTCAACACTTTCCAGCCGGCATCGGTGTCGACCCGCACCTCTCGCAGCGGCGGGAGCTTGGCGGTTTCGCGCAGATGCAGGACGAGCGCGGCCAGACAGCGGAGACCATTGCCTGACAGCTCCGACGGACTGCCGTCGGCGTTGATCAGCGACATGCGCGCGGTGCCGTCGGGAGCGATCGTGTAGTAGATGACGCCGTCGCCGCCTACTCCCAGGTGACGGTCGCACAATCGCCGCGAGAGCTCAGGCCGGCGCACGCCCTCGGCCTGTTCCATCGGCACGAACAGAAAGTCATTTCCGTACGCGTGCGCCTTCGCGATCTGTATCAAGGGATGGTGACGGCGTTGAACACCCACGTGAAACCGGCGGTGAAGCCGATCTCGGGATCGCGCGGCGTCAGCCCGAGCAGGATGCCGCCGTCGAGCCGCACACCCGCGTGCGTGTAACGGGCGCCGAAGCGCAACAGGCCGCGATCTTCCGCGCCAAGGGTGGTGGTTCTCGCGAAATTGGCGCGGCCGACGAACTCACCCACGACTTCCGCCGCCGGGCTGATCGCGCGCGCGACCGACAGGTTGTAGAACAGCAGGTCGTCCTGCGCGGCCGGCCGCGTCGGATTGCCAAGCATCAGCAGGCCGACATTGGCCACAACGCGCACCGACTGCACGGTCTTGGCCAGCAGGATCGACGTTTCGAAATCCTGCATGTCCTTGCCGAGGCCCGACTCGTTGCCGGCGTTCGGCAGCCGCGTGGAGAAGCGCGACGCAATCGACGGCCGGCGCACGCCCTCGCTCACGAGCCGCACCTTCGCGCCGATGTGCATGTCCTCGAGATCGTCGGTGGTATCGCCGTCGATCAACAGCAAACTGGCAAACGGCGCCGTAGCCACGCGATCGGTGATGGCCATCTGCTGATAGCCGCCGATCTGCATCTGGATCTCGGCAATCGAGCTCACGCCCAAACTGACCCCGAGCGTCGGTACGGTGAACAGGTTGCCGCGCAATCCTGAGACCGGCAGATATACATCGCGGTCGTAGTTGAGGCCGGCCTCGATCAGAATGCGGCCGGCGCCGATGGTCTCAGGATCTTCCGTTTGCAGGGGACGCTGCTGCGCGAATGCAGGAACCGCAACGGACAAATAACAAATAACGCATAACAAATGACAAAGCAGTCGACGAATCATCAGAAGGTTTTCCTGCTATCGAGAAGAATCGTGACCGGGCCGTCGTTGACCAGCGCGACCTGCATCATCGCCTGGAACTCGCCAGTCTCCACGCGCAGCCCACTGGCCTTCAATTCTCGCACGACCTCTTCGTAGAGCGCGCGCGCAATTTGCGGCGGCGCGGCGGTGGCGAACGACGGCCGCCGGCCGTTGCGCGCATCGCCCGAGAGCGTGAATTGCGAGACGACGAGGACGGCGCCCCTGGTGTCGAGCACCGACAGGTTCATCTTCCCGGCTTCGTCGGCAAATATCCGGAGGTCGCGAATCTTGGCGGAGATGTACTGGAAATCTGTCGGGCCATCGCCCTGCTCGACGCCGAGCAGGACGAGCAATCCGGCGGCGATCTCGCCGGTGACGCGATCGCCCACCGTCACTTTGGCGGACGACACGCGTTGCACGACGGCTCTCATTCGGGTCTTGGGACTTGGGTCTTGGGTCTTGGGATCAGTAACGGAATCAAAGGCACGTCGGCTGGAACGTCATCGAATTCCGCGAGTGTCGTCGCCACGCTCTTACGAATCTCGCCGATCGGATTCAGCCGGCGGTCGAGCAGGTGCCGCGGCATCACGTTGGCCAGCGCCTTGATCATCGAGGCCTTGACGTTGGGATGCTCGCGCTCGAGCTCGACGATCAGCCGCTTGACGCGCTGGCGCTGCAGGCTCAAATCGCCGCACGCCGGGCAGCAACAGCCGATGATCGGCAGGTCGCGCTCCTTGGCGTAGGCACGCGCT
>Ga0114129_10014636_pt1 | contig 11177 bp, 8 predicted proteins | sample RhiMetdeltSRZDD1_FD_80071 | JGI IMG/M metagenome (GOLD analysis project Ga0114129, IMG submission 80071) | Populus rhizosphere microbial communities from Tennessee, USA - Rhizosphere MetaG P. deltoides SRZDD1 (version 2) (version 2) | ecosystem: Host-associated > Plants > Roots > Rhizosphere >... | reverse complement strand
GCAGAGTGGCTCGCGATGGGCAAGGGAGAATGGCGGAGGCGCTTCGGCGCGACGGCCCTGAATCGAGCGGGAAGGCGCGGCATGCAGAGGAACGCCGCGCTCTCGGCGGCCGCGACGTCCGATCGCTCCGTTCTCCCTTCGCTCCCCGCCGCGGAGCACGCGCTCGATCGCGGACTCTCGGACGCCGCGCGCTGGGCCGCGGCGCGTCTCGAACAACGAATCGAAAGGACGCCATGAACGCAAACGAACTTGTCCTCCTCGTGCTCCTCGCCCTCTCGCTCGCGCTCTCGGCGTTTTTCGCCGGTGCAGAAACCGCGCTCGTGTCCCTCTCGCGCATCGATCTCCAGACCCTGCGGGAAAAAGGGGACCGTCGCGCCTCGATCCTGCGCAACCTGAAGGCCCACACGCCGCGGCTCCTCGCGACCATTCTGATCGGCCAGAATCTCTTCATCACGACCGCCTCATCTCTCGCCACGCTGATCGCGACCGCGTGGTTGGGCGAGACCTACGGCGCCGCGGCGGCGATCGTCTTTTCCACCGTCGTTCTCTTCATCTTCGCGGAGATGACTCCGAAGTCGATCGCGGCGGCCTCGCCGGTCGCAATCTCGCGCGCGGTCGCGGTTCCGATGGCGTGGACGATGAAGGTCCTTTCGCCGGTCGTGAACGTGCTCGTGAAGATCTCGACCGGGATGCTCCGAGCCTTCGGCGTCCCCGAGAAGGCGCCGACCCTGACCGAGGAGGAGATGAAGAGCCTCTTCAACCTCGGCGCGGAGGAGGGCGTCATACACGGAGAGGAGAGGAAGCTCCTCCATAACGTCCTCGAGTTCGGCGACAAGACCGTGCGGGACATCATGGTCCCGCGCACGAAGGTCGTCGCGCTGCCGGAGACCGCCCGTTTCGACGACGTGAGGCTCGTCCTGAAGGAGCACCAGTTTTCCCGCGTGCCGGTCTACCGGGGGACGCTCGACAACGTCGTCGGCATCCTGAACGCGAAGAACCTCTTCGACCTTTCGGACGAGGAAGAGCGCAACTTCTCGCTCGACCGGTACCTCGACGCACCGTTCCTCGTCCCCGAGTTCAAGCGCGCCGAGGATCTCTTCCGCGAGATGCGCCGGCGCCGCACGCACATGGCGATCGTCGTCGACGAGCACGGCGGGACGGCGGGGATCGCGACGATCGAGGACGTGGTCGAGGAGCTGCTCGGGGAGATCCAGGACGAGACCGACGAGGAGGAGACCCCCGGCTTCGTGGCCGCCGGCGAACGGACCTATCTGCTGGAGGGGGGCTTCCGGCTCGACGACATCGAGGAGCAGTTCGGCCTCTCGTTTCCGCGGGACGAGGCCGAGACGATCGCGGGACACCTCATGCTGCGGTTCGGACGCATCCCGCGCAAAGGCGAGCGCTGGAAGGGACGCCGTGCCGAATTCATCGTGGAAGACGCGACCCCGACGGCGATCCGGTCGGTCCGCATGATCCTGCCGCCGCCTCCGGCGCCTCCCGCCGCATGACTGCGTCCCGCATCCCGGTCACCCTGATTCGCGGCGACGGGATCGGCCCGGAGGTCGCGGATGCCGTCGTCTCCATCCTCGAGGCCGACGGCGCGCCGCTCGAGTTCGAGGAGGCCGTCGTCGGCCGGCGCGCCGAGGAGACCGAAGGCGATCCGCTGCCGCCGCGCGTCGTCGACTCCATCCGCCGCAACCGCGTGGCGCTCAAGGGACCCGTGGGGACACCGATCGGCAAGGGCTTCGCTTCGGTCAACGTGCGCCTGCGGCAGCTCCTCGAGCTCTACGCGAATCTCCGACCGGTCAAGACGATTCCGGGAGTGCCGGCCCGGTACGAGCACGTCGACGTCGTCGTCATCCGGGAGAACACGGAGGATCTTTACAGCGGTCTCGAGCACACGGTCGTGCCCGGCGTGGTCGAATCCCTGAAGATCATCACCGAAGTCGCGTCGACCCGGATCGCGCGGTACGCGTTCGAGTACGCGCGGCGTCACGGCCGACGGCGCGTGACGGCAATCCACAAGGCGAACATCATGAAGCTGTCCGACGGCCTGTTCCTGGATTGCTTCCGCCGGGTCGCCGCGCAGTTTCCGGACGTCGCGGCGGACGACCGGATCGTCGACGCCGCGTGCATGCGCCTCGTCATGAACCCGGAAGTGTTCGACGTGATGCTGATGGAGAACCTGTACGGCGACATCCTGTCGGACCTCGCCGCGGGACTCGTCGGCGGGCTCGGCGTCGTCCCCGGCGCGAACATCGGCCGCGATGCGGCGATCTTCGAGGCGGTCCACGGGACGGCGCCCGACATCGCCGGAACGGGAAAAGCGAACCCCTCCGCGCTCCTCATGAGCGCGATCCTGATGCTCCGCCACCTCGAGCTCCCCGATCACGCCGATCGGATCGAGACCGCCCTATACGCGACGTTCGCCGCCGGAATCCGGACGTCCGACCTCGGCGGCAGCGCGACGACCCGGGAGTTCGCGCGGGCCGTGTCGGAGCGTCTGAGAACCGCGACCTGACCGACCGAAGGGATCTCCGCTTCCCCGTCGCGCCCGACGAAGAGCTCTGGTCGGGGCGCCCTCTCATCCCGGAGGAGCTGTTCGGTCGCCGGGCTCCGCTGGAGATCGAGCTCGGCACCGGGAAGGCGCGGTTCCTGATCGAGGCGGCGCGGGAAAACCCGGCCCACGATTTCCTTGGAGTCGAGCGGGCGCTCTCGTACTACCGATTCTCCCGCCGACGGCTGGCGCGGTCGGGGGTGCCGAACGCGCGCGTGATCCGGGGCGACGGGGGCCTCTTCGTTTCGGGGTGCGTCCCGCCTCGCTTCGTGCGCACATTCCACGTCTACTTTCCCGACCCTTGGCCGAAAAAGAGGCAGAGAAAGAGGCGGCTCCTGGACGGCCGGTTTCTGGAGCTCCTCGCCGAGCGGCTCGAGCCGGGCGGGCACCTCCGGATCGCGACCGACCATCCCGGCTACGCGCAGGAGCTCGCCGTGCTCCTCCAGACGGTGCCGGCATTCGAGGAGCTCGACTGGGACGCTTTCGCCGCGCCCCCGCCGACACACTACGAGATCAAGTACCGCACGGAAGGAAGACCGATTCGGAGGTTTCTGATCCGTCGCCGCGCTCGATCTTGAGACCGGGGACTCCGTTCAGGGTTCCGGCGGCGGCACCGACCCCGAGATCGAGATGATCCGCCCGAGGAAGAGCACGAAGTAGTGGACGCCGGAGATGAGCGCGATCGCGACGACGGCCCAGAGCGCGATCCGGCCGGGCAGGAGAAAGAGCTCCGGCCACCGATCCGCGAGGATCAGAAGCGACGCCGCGACGATCTGGCTGAACATCTTGGCCTTCCCCCAGCCCGAGGCGGAGATGAGGATCCCCTGACCCGACGCGATCGCGCGCAGACCGGAGACCGCGAACTCCCGCCCGAGGATGACGACGACCATCCATGCGGGCGCGAGGCCGAGCTCGACGAGAGAGACGAACGCCGCCGAGATCAGGAGCTTGTCGGCGATCGGGTCGAGCAGAGTTCCGAGCGTCGTGATCTCGCCGCGCCGCCGAGCGAGCCAGCCGTCGAAGAAGTCGGTGGCGGTCGCGATCCAGAAGATCGTGAGCGCGACCATCTCGCGCCCCTCGAACTTCGTGAGCAGCACGACGAGGAGGAACGGAACGAGGAAAATGCGGAGCAGAGTCAGTGCGTTCGGAAGGTTGATCCTCCAGCGCTCCGCCGGTCGGCTCGGTTTCGGTGGGGTATCTTCCGCGAGAATAGTCGATGCCACGACGGATTAAGTTAACACTGCCGCCCGAGGGTCCGCGGCCGCCTCAGCCGATTTCTTGAGCATCCCCTTCGGAACGGACGGCTGGCGCGGCGTCATCGCCGACGACTGCACCTTCGAAGAGGTTCGGCGGGTCGCCGCGGCGGCGGCCCGGGTCTATGCGTCCGGAGCCGGTCCCGGGGATCGGAGCCGAATCGTCGTCGGCCACGACACGCGCTTCTTTTCGCCGGAGTTCGCGTCCTCGGTGGCCGAGGTCTTCGCGCGCGGCGGCATCGACGTCCTTCTGACCGACCGCCCGATCCCGACGCCCGCCGTGTCTTTCCACGTGCGGCGGCTCGGTCTCGCGGGCGGCGTCGCGATCACCGCGAGCCACAACCCGGCGCCCTACAACGGCTTCAAGGTCAAGGCCCACTTCGGCGGGAGCGCGCCGCCGGAGCTCTATGCCGAGATCTCGGCGAACGCCGACCGCGCTCTCCCCGACGCCGCCCGGCCCGGCCGCATCGAAACCGTGGACCTCGTCGGTCCGTATCGCACGGGTCTGCTGTCCCGGCTCGACGTCGCCGCCATCCGCTCCGCCGGCCTCGGCGTTCTGGCGGACGCGATGCACGGCGCGGCGGGCACCCTGGTCGCCGACGTCGCCGGTGCCGGCTCGACTCGGGTCGTTTCCTTCCGCGCCGAGCGGGACGTACTGTTCGGCGGGGTTCATCCCGAGCCGATCGGAGCCAACCTCGGCGCGGCGTCGAGCGAAGTCGTGTCGCGGCGGCTCGATCTTGCCGTCGCCCACGACGGCGACGCGGACCGGCTCGGCGTTCTCGACGGGCGCGGCGAATTCGTCTCACCGCACCGGGTGCTCGCCCTCCTCCTCCTGCACGCCTACCGGCGCCGCGGGCTCTCCGGAGGAATCGCGAAAACCTTCTCGACGTCGCTCCTCATCGATCGGGTCGCCGAGAAGCTCGGCGTCCCGCTTTTCGAGACGCCCATCGGCTTCAAGCACGTCGCCGAGCTCATGAATCGCGGCGAAGCCTCCGCGGGCGGCGAGGAGAGCGGGGGCTACGCCTTCGCGTTTCACCTCCCCGAACGCGACGGGGTGTTGAACGCGCTCCTCCTGCTGGAGAGCCTCGCGCAGACGGGTCTCGACCTGGACGGAGCGCTCGCCGAGCTCGACGCCGAGTTCGGATCTTTCGCATACGGGCGCCGCGACGTCTACCTTCCCGTGGCGGCCATCGCCGCCTACCTCGCCGAGGTCGAGAGCGATCCGCCGGCCGAGGTTGGAGGAGCCCGGGTCACGCGGGTGGTCGCGAAGGACGGCGTCAAATACGAGTTCGGAACCGACGGCTGGCTCCTGCATCGCCTGTCCGGCACCGAGCCGATGGTTCGGCTCTACTGCGAGCACCTCGAGCGGGAAACCGTTGAGCGGGTGCTGGACGAAGCGGAAGAGAGGCTGAGAAAGTTTGTGGGAAGGTCTCGAGGCTAACGCGTCGCGTTCAGAGGGATCGCCGCATGACGACCATGGGCTGCGTCGCGGCCGTTAACTCTCCCCCGCGCGGCGTCGAGCCGCGCGCGGCAGTTGTCAGCACTGGCCGGTTGTTCGCGTCCCGGTTCACCCGGACCGGCTTGCCCGACGCCGGCCGCCCGAAGCCGCCTCCGAGCGAGCCGGGCGCTCCGCCCGCGTACGGCGTCCCGTAATACGCGGTGAGCGCCTTGCGGACGTAGTTGCGCGTCTCGTCGTACGGCGGGATCCCGCCGTAGCGCGCGACCGCGGCTTCCCCCGCGTTGTACGCCGCGAGCGACTTCTCCAGGTTCCCGTCGAAAAGCTCGAGCAGGTGCGAGAGGTACTTCGTCCCGCCCGCGATGTTCTCGGCCGGGTTGTGCGCGTTCTTGACGCCGTGGCTCGTCGCGGTCGCCGGCATGAGCTGCATGAGGCCACGGGCGCCCTTGGGGGAAACGGCCGCCGCGTTGAATCCGGACTCGACGAGCATCACGGATTTGACGAGCCGCGGGTCGAGCGAATGGTCCCCGGCCGCGCGGGCGATCAGCTGGTCGTACTCGGTGGGGCGGGAGATTCGCGCCGCGAGCCACTCGTCGCTCGTTCGCCGGACGCCGGCGGAACGCTTCTCGCCGACGCCGTCGTTGAGAATGACTTTCCGGCCGTTCTGAACGACGACCTTCACGCGGGCGCTGCCGATCGCCGAAACGGCGAACAGCATGGGGAGAACGACGAAAGTCTTCCAGCGCATCGGGTGTTTCGGGACGGACTCCTTAACCGGGTGAGGGTAATTATATTCCGGCGGGTCCGGAGTGACGCCCGTCACGCCCGGCGGCCCGGAATTCACGCCTTCAGGGCGGTCTCCGGAGACCCGGCGAGCAGCTCCCGCACGGCCTCTTTGCCGGCCCGAATTCCCTCCGGGAGACGGTCTTCGGACCGGCCCCCCGCCTGGGCGAGGTCCGCCTTTCCGCCGCCGGAGCCTCCGAGCGCCTGTCCGATCTTCGACGCCAGGCGCGAGGCGGGGACGCGGCCCTGGAACTCGCGTGTCACCGCCACGACGACGGCCGTCTTCCCTCCGACGGAGCTTCCGACCATCACGACGCCGCCATCCTTCATGCGGGATCGGAGCGTGTCCGTCAGGTTCCGCAGGTCCGGGATCGAGAGCCCGTCGACGATCCGCGCGACCACGGGGACTCCCTCGATCTCTTCGGAGGATTCCCGGCCGGCCGCTCCGCCCGACGCGAGCTTCATCTTGAGAGACGCCACCTCCCGTTCGAGCGCCTTCAGTCGTTCCTCCCGCTCCTCCCACCGCTCGAGGATCGCGCCGCGCGGGGACTGGGCCGCGGTCGCGAGGCGATTCAGGGTCTCCTCGTCGTGACGCAGGAGCTCGACCGCGCCGAGAGACGTCACCGCCTCGAGCCGCCGGACGCCTGCCGCCAGCGATTTGTCCGACACAATCTTGAACGCGCCGATCTCGCCCGTGCGCGGGACGTGACATCCCCCGCAGAGCTCGGTCGAGAAGCCGGGCACCTCGACGACACGCACGCGATCGGAGTACTTGTCCCAGAAGAACATGTCGGCGCCCCGGCGCCTGGCCTCCTCCATGGGGAGGATCGACTTGGTGACCTCACGGTCCCGGAGGACCTCCTCATTGACGAGGCGTTCGATCTCGGCGATCTGTTCGGGAGTCGGGGGCGACGCCGAGGCGTAGTCGAATCGCAGCCGATCGGGCGCCACGAGGGATCCCATCTGCCGTGCGCCCGCACCGAGCACCCGGCGGAGCGCGGCGTGAAGCAGGTGCGTACCCGTGTGGTTCGCCTGGGTACGCCGGCGGACCCATTCGGGCACGTCCATGGTGACCGCGGTCCCGACGGCGAGCTCCCCGCTCAATACCCGCACCCGGTGGGAGATCAGATTCGACACGGGCTTGCGGACGTCGACGACTTCCGCTTCGCCGCCGGGCCACGTCCAGGTGCCGGTGTCGGCGACCTGGCCGCCCCCCTCCGGGTAGAAGACCGTCCGATCCGCGATCGCCTCCCCGGTCTCCCCCGCCGACAACCGCGAGACCGCTCCGTCTCGGCCGACGAGGCCGACGACCTTTGCGCCCTCGAGGTGGACGAAGTCGTGCTCGGGATACCCGCGGAACTGCGAGTGGCCTTCCGGCAGGTCGAGCGAGCCGTACACCGCGACGTCGGCCGCTTCGAACTTGGCCGTCGCGCGAGAGCGCGTCCGCTGCGTCTCCATCGCCGCGTCGAAACCGTCGCGGTCGACCTGGAGCCCTTCGTCGCGGGCGATTTCGTCGATGACGTCCACCGGGATTCCGTGCGTGTCGTAGAGACGAAAGAGGACGTCGCCGGGAAGGGACCGCCCGCCGGAGCGCCGCAGCCGTTCGATCTCTTCGGCGACCAGGTCGACCCCGACCGTGAGGGTCCGCGCGAAGCGATCCTCCTCCGCGGAGAGCGGCGCCCCGACGCGCTCGATCGCGACCGCCGCCTCGGCCGGCGTGAAGTAGACGCCCGTGAAGGAGTCGACGACGTCGGGGACGAGTCGATGGAGGATGGGACCCTCGACTCCGAGGTGCCGAGCGTAGCGCATCGCGCGCCGAATGATCCTCTTCAGGACGTAGCCGCGGCCCTCATTCGACGGCATCACCCCGTCCGCCATCAGCATGGTGACCGCGCGCGCATGGTCGGCGATCACGCGAAACGGCGCGTCCTCGACCGCCATGTTGCCGAGGTAGGACCGGCCCGAGATCTCCTCGATCTTCCGGATGATCGGACGGAAGAGGTCCGTGTCGTAGTTGCTCGACACGCCCTGGAGGACCGTCGTCATCCGCTCGAGGCCGGCGCCGGTGTCGACCGAGGGGCGGGGAAGCGGATCGAGCTTCCCGGACGCGTCGCGCTCGAACTGCATGAAGACGAGATTCCAGATCTCGACGTTCTCGTCCCCCGGCCCGTTGACGAGGTCTTTCACGTTACGGGAGAGGTCGTCGCCCCGGAAGTAGTGGACCTCCGAGCAGGGCCCGCAAGGCCCCGTCTCCCCCATCGCCCAGAAGTTCTCGGCCTCGCCGAACCGCAGGATGCGTTCCTTCGGAAGGTAGCGCTCCCACAGCGCCGCCGCGTCGTCGTCGGAGAGGTAGACCGTCGCCCAGAGCCGTTCGGGATCGAGGCCGTACCCCTTCACGCGATCGGTCAGGAGCTCCCACGCGAAGCGGATCGCGTCGTCCTTGAAGTACTCGCCGAAGGAGAAGTTGCCGAGCATTTCGAAGAACGTTTGATGGCGGGCGGTGTATCCGACGTTGTCGAGGTCATTGTGTTTACCCCCCGCGCGGACGCACTTCTGCGCGCTCGTGGCACGGGAGTAGTCGCGGGTTTCGCGCCCGGTGAAAACGTCCTTGAACTGCACCATTCCGGCGTTGGTGAAGAGAAGAGTCGGGTCTTCCGCCGGGATGAGTGAGGACGAAGGAACGCGGCGATGCCCGCGCTCCTCGAAGTACCTAAGAAAGCGCTCGCGGACCTCGCCGGACTTCATTTCGTTCGCCATGGCTCAAGCGTTCGATCATCTCAGAAACCTTCTCCGCCGCGAAGCCCCGGCGTGCGAGCGACTCGATGGCGCGCCGCCGACGCGCGGGCGCGGGAAGCCGGGAGTACCGCGTCCAGGCCTTCTCGACCGCTCGGCGGAGCGTTTTCTCTTCCTTCTCGAGATCGCGGTCCGACAGCGCCGCCTCGATCGTCTCGCGGGAAAAGCCGCGCGACTGAAGCTCCTTCTCGATCCGCCGGACCCCGTAACGGTCGCCGCGGAGCCGCACCGTGGACCGGGCGGCGCCGAGCTCGTCGAGCCATCCCTCACGGACGAGTCGTTCGAGCGCGAGGGTTACGGCGCCGCGCTCGAAACCGCGGGCAGTGAGCTCGCGAGCGAGCTCCTCGCGCCCCCGCGGGCGCACGGTCAGAAGTTTCAGCGCGCGGTCGCGCGCCGCTTCGGAGGAGGCAGAGTCGCCGGCGGGAACCTTGCGGCGGAGGATCTCTCGCCCGCTCCCGGCTAGCGCGCCGGGGGAACCTGGTTGGAGAAGTCGAACGGCGACTCCTCCTCCACGGGAGCGTAGTCGGTCGGCCCTTCGAGGACCGAATCCATCGCTTCCTGCGCGACGTCGGACGTCGACTGGATCCCCTGGATTTTCAGCCGGAACTCGTTGGGGTTCGACGCGCGCCGCAGCGCCTCGTCGAGCGTGATGAGGCCGGCTCGATAGAGGCTGTAAAGGGACTGATCGAAGGTCTGCATGCCGTACTGCGACGTCCCCGCCTGGATCGCGTCGCGCAACAGGCTCGTCTTCTCCTTGTTCTCGATGCACTCGCGCACATATCCCGTCCGGATCAGGATCTCGACGGCCGGCACGCGTCCGAGGCCGTCGGCGCGCGGCATGAGGCGCATCGAGATGATCGCCCGGATCACGGCCCCGAGCTGTAGGCGGATCTGCTTCTGCTGATGTGGCGGAACGACCGAGATGATGCGGTTGACCGTCTCCGTCGCATCGAGGGTGTGGAGCGTCGAGAGGACGAGGTGGCCCGTCTCTGCGGCGACGAGGGCGGTCTCGATCGTCTCGTAGTCCCGCATCTCGCCGACGAGGATGACGTCGGGATCCTGCCGGAGAGCGCTGCGCAGCGCGACCGAGAAGCCCTTCGTGTCGACGTCGACCTCGCGCTGGTTGATGATGGACTTCTTGTCGCGGTGAAGGAACTCGATCGGGTCCTCGATCGTCATGATGTGCTCGTTGCGCTTCGCGTTGATGAGATCGATCATGGCGGCGAGAGTCGTCGACTTGCCCGATCCGGTCGTCCCGGTGCAGAGGACGAGGCCGCGCTGCTCCTGGCAGATCTTCTCGATGACCGGAGGAAGCAGGAGCTCCCGGATGGTGCGGATCGTCTGCGGGATGACACGCAGGACGAGCCCGACGGTTCCGCGCTGCTGGAAGATGTTGCACCGGAAGCGCCCGAGATTCGGCACCGAGTAGGCGATGTCGATCTCGAAGTTGTTCTTGAACTTCTCCTTCTGGCGCGCCGACATGATCGAGAACGCCATCGCGACGCTCTCTTCCTGCATCAGCGGACGCAGCTCGGCCAGAGGCATCAAGGTTCCGTCGACCCGGATGACGGGGTGCGCTCCGACTTTCAGGTGCAGGTCGGACGCCCCGCGGTCGACCGCGATTTTCAGCAGATCGTTGATCAGCACTGGCTTGTCTCCAGGACGACTAGGGTACGCCCGAATACCGCGGATTGGAAGGCCGGGGGCGAACCTCGAACCTTGAACTACGAACCGACCGAGACCTTTGCCTCCACCGGTATCGGGGTCAACCAGCCGTAGCGATCCTCGACGTCCCCGTCCAGGAGCGAGAAGAACTCTTTCTGGAGCCGCTCGGTCACGGGCCCCCGGGTTCCCGAGCCCACCGGGATGCGGTCCACCGACCGGACGGGAGTGATCTCGGCGGCGGTTCCGGTGAAGAACACCTCGTCGGCGATGTAGAGCATCTCGCGGGCGATCTGCTGCTCGACCACGATGTATCCGGCGTCCTTGGCGAGCGTGATCACGGTGTCGCGGGTGATGCCGGGAAGGATGGTCCCGGCGAGCGGCGGCGTCAGGATCCGCCCGCGGTACACGAGAAAGAGGTTCTCGCCGCTCCCCTCGGAGAGACGACCGGCGCTGTCGAGAGCGATCCCCTCCGTGTAGCCGTTGACGAGAGCTTCCATCTTGATCAGCATCGAATTCAGGTAGTTCCCGGTCGCCTTCGCCATGGCGGGGAACGTGTTGGGCGCCATCCGGTTCCAGGACGACACGCAGACGTCGACGCCGCTCGTGACGGCGTCTTCCCCGAGGTACTGACCCCACTTCCAGACGGCGACGATCACGTCGACCGGGCTCT
>Ga0114129_10014635_pt1 | contig 11177 bp, 12 predicted proteins | sample RhiMetdeltSRZDD1_FD_80071 | JGI IMG/M metagenome (GOLD analysis project Ga0114129, IMG submission 80071) | Populus rhizosphere microbial communities from Tennessee, USA - Rhizosphere MetaG P. deltoides SRZDD1 (version 2) (version 2) | ecosystem: Host-associated > Plants > Roots > Rhizosphere >... | reverse complement strand
TCGCCGTGACGCTGGCGTCGTGGCGCGATCCCCGATTCCTGGCCCCGCTGGGGCACCAGGTCGCGGAGACGGAGCCCGGCGGTGTGGTGCACGGCCTTACCGCAGCGCCGGAATCGAGCCTGCCCCCGCCGGTGCGCCGCACTGCCGCGCCCACGGCCTCCCGAGCGCCGGCTCCCGGTGCCGAAACCGCGGTCGTACGCCCGCTGCTCGGCGCGCTTCCTGGTCCCCAACCGGCGACGGTGCAACGCGCAACGATGAGTGGCGAACGCGGGACAAGCATCCCGCCGCATCAGGACACTGTGACATCAGCCATGCCCGCGCACACCGTGACGGCGAAGCCGATGCCGAAGATCCGGGCCGCGTCCGCCACCGATTCGACCGCTCGGGCCGAGCCGGTGGCGGTGAACCGGATCGCGTCACCGGAGCCGGATGGAGTGACCGCGACGGCACGGGATGCGCCGCACGATGAGCCGGATACGATGCTGCAATCTTTTGTGCCGGGCTCGAACGCGAAATCGGCTGAGCCGGTCGCCGTACCGCAGCCGGTTGAGCCGGACCGGACGGTGAGCGCGCAGCCGCCGGACAGTGGCTCGACCGCTCAGTGGGTTACATCGAGCCGGGCCGGAACAATACTTCCCATAGCGGCCGGTCGAGAGAGCACCGCCCCACCGATCACCGCGAGCCGAGCCGTAACGTCCACCCCCGACGCGGTGGTAGCCGTGCCCGGCACGCCGGTAACGGCGGGCCGGGCAGCGGCGGCCATGCCGGTCACGCCAACCGTGCCAGTAACAGCGAGCCGGTCGATGGCGGCCGTACCGGTCATACCGGGAACGGTAAGCCAGGCAAAGGCGGCCGGGCCGGTCATGCTGAGCCGGGCAGCGGCCGCCCCACAGGTAGCCGTGAGTCGAGTGGTGACCGTAGCACCACAGGTGTACGCGCCGGGCGCAGCTGTTCCGGCATCCGTCGCGGCGCCTGCGCCGATGGCCGTACAAACGGCCTCACTGGCGACTGCGTCGGTGGCGACGCCGATGGTGGTCCGGCGACCGGCTCAGGTCGAGCCCGCGGTTGTCGCGGCCCACTCGGCCCACAATGCTCCGATGTGGACCGTCGACGCGATGATGGTGGCTTTGCAGCGCGCCGACGAGACCGGCGAGACGGCGTCCGAGCCGGCCGAAGCAGCGGCGCCAGCGATGTCTGCGCCTTCCCCCTCGGCCGCGCCGGAGAGCTCGCAACCGCCGCCGCCCCCGGATGCCGGGCCGCAGGAGCCGGAGGAGCTGCTGAAAACGCTGTTCGACCCGCTGCTCCGCAAGCTGCGCACCGAGCTACGGCTGGATCGCGAGCGCCGCGGCGAGATCACGGACCGCTGGTGAGCTGGTGAAGGAGGGGTACGCATGCCCGACAAGATAGCGATCGCCGCCTCATTCGTGGTGAAGATAGACAACCACGATCTCGGGGCGTTCTCGGCCTGCGACGGTCTGGCCTGCGAGGTGGTGCTGGAGCAGCGCGAGGAGGGCGGCAACTTCGGCCATGTGTGGCAGCTGCCCAGCCGGATCAAGTACTCCAACATCAAGCTTTCCCGGCCGGTCACCGCCGACAGCGCGAAGCTGACCAGGTTCATCGCCTCGCTGGCCGGTGGAGTCAAGCGCAGTACGGCCACCATCGAGGCCCGTACGCTCGACGGCACGGTCATCGCGAGCTGGCACCTCGAAGGCGCGGTTCCGGTGCGGTGGACGGGTCCGCAGCTGACCCCCGATTCGCAGAAGGCCGCGATGGAGACGCTGGAACTGGCGCACCACGGCTTCCTGAGCCAGGGCTGAGGCATGGCCGGCAACGCGTTCACCGTATCGGGCGGGACCGGCGGCGGCTCGCCGGGCAAGCTCGCGCACGCCGAACTCGAAGTGCACAAGCCGGGTTCCACCGCGGGCATGCCCGAGAAGACGATCGCGTTCCAGTTCAACCCCAAGGAGCTTGCGGTCACGAAGACTGCCAAGTGGAAACGGGATGGGCAGCCGAAGGCGAAGAAGAGCGGTCCGCCGACCTTCACCGGATCGGATCCGCTGAAGCTGACCATCGAGATGTTTCTCGACGCGACCGAAACCATGGACTCGACGGTGGTCAAACGGGTGGAAGACCTCTTCGCCTGCTGCGTACCCACGCCCGAGACCGTCGACAGCAAGACCCCGTCGACGCCGTGGGTCGTGCTGCACTGGGGCGACCTGCGCGGGTTCCAGGCGGTGGTGACGAACGTCGGCGCCAAGTACACGCTGTTCACCCCGGGCGGAACGCCCGTTCGCGCAGTCTGCTCGGTGACGCTGGAGGAGATGCCCAGCGACGTGGCCAAGCAGAACCCGACCTCGGGCGCGCTCGTGGTCCGGGACGTGCACCAGCTGGTGGCGGGCGACAGCCTGGAGTCGCTGGCGTACCGCACTTATGGCGATCCGGGGCGGTGGCGGGAGATCGCCGCCGCCAACGGAATCGACGACCCGATGCGCCTCCGTCCGGGTAGGACGGTCCTTCTGCCTGCCGCCGAGGAGTTCGACCGTGGCTAACCAGCACTTCTCCAGCAGCCTCCTGGTCGAGGTCGACGGCCGCCCACTCGCCGCCGACCTGGAGGTGTTGCTGACCTATGCCATGGTCGACGACAGCCGCCAGCTGCCCGACCGGTTCGTGTTGCGCTTCCGCGACCCGGGTCGGGTGGTGCTGGCCAAGGCCGGGTTCACGATCGGGACATCGGTGGGCATCAAGGTCCGTACCACCGACTCCAGCACACCGCAGCCGCTGATGAGCGGGGAGGTGACCGCGATGGATCTGGATCTGGACAAGTCCGGGATGGTCACCGAGGTACGCGGGCTCGACCACTCGCACCGGCTCTATCACGGGCGGCGGGTGGCCGCTTATCCCAACATGACCGTGGCCGACATCGTGCGAACCGTCACCCAGCGGGCCGGACTGGCCGTCGGCAAGATTGACTCCCCGCCCGGTACGGCGTCCGGCCAGCACGATCAGATCAGCCAGGACAACGTCAGCGATTGGGACTTTCTGGCCCGGCTGGCCGACACCGCCGGAGCGCAGGTGCTGGTACGCGACGGCAAGCTCGACTTCCTGCTGCCGGAGGCCCCGAATGACGCGCCCGGCGCGCAGGCCAAGGCGAACGAGAACGCGCTCGTGTTGGAGGCGGGATCCAATTTGATCAGTCTCCGCGCTGGGATCACCGCGGCTGAGCAGGTGCCGCAGGTGATCGGGCGGGGCTGGGATCCGCGGGCCAAGGCCGCCGTCGAGTCGGCCGCCCGGCCGAGACTGGCCGACGCCCAAGTCGGCGGCGTGGACCCGGCCAAGCTGGGTGAGGGCAGCCCGCCCTATGTGCTGCCTGAGCCGGCATTGAGCACGGCCAATCAGGTCAAAGCGCGGGCCGAGGCCATGGCAGTGCAGTTGGGTGGCACCGCGGTCGAGATCGACGGGGTGGCGCGCGGCAACCCGTCGCTCCGGGCGGGTACGCCGGTGACCCTGGCCAACGTCGGCGAGCCGTTTGCAGGCAACTACACGTTGACCGCGACGCGGCACTTGTTCAACCCGGAGGCCGGGTACACCACCGCTTTCACGGTCTCCGGCCGCAACGAGCGCTCGCTCTACGGTCTGACCGCGGGCGGTGGGCACGCGTCCCGAGCGGAACGAGGATTGGTACCCGCGATAGTCAGCGATATCAAGGATCCCGACAAGCTGGGCCGCGTGAAGCTGGCGTTCCCATGGCTGGACAAGGACTTCACCAGCGGTTGGGCGCGCGTGGCGATGCCGGGTGCGGGCAACGGGCGGGGAGCGCTGATCCTGCCGGAGGTGGGAGACGAGGTGCTGGCCGGCTTCTGTGGTGGCGACCTCGATGCGCCGTTCGTGCTGGGCGGCCTCTATAACGGCAAGGACGCGCTGCCGAAGACCGGAGTCGAGCCGATCGACCAGAACAGCGGCGAGGTCGCGGTACGCGCCTGGGTCAGCCGCAAGGGGCATCGGCTGGAGCTGGCCGAGGCCGAGGGGATCACGCTGGCGACGAGCGACGGGAAGCTGTCGCTGCGGCTGGACGTCAAGCAGGACACGATCGAGCTGACCAGCTCAGGCAAGATCATTATCAAGGGGGACAAGGGAATTTCCCTCAACGCAGGCAGCTCCGATCTGGAGCTGGCCGGCAAGTCGCTGTCGCTGAAGGCGACCCAGGCAGTGGAGATGGAAGGTACGACGGTGAAGGTCGACGGCAAGTCGACCGCCGAGGTGACCTCCAGCGGCACGCTGACCGTCCGCGGCGGCATGGTGCGGATCAACTGAGGAGTGTGGACAGATGCCGGCAGCGGCGAGGGTCGGCGATCCGACCGGTCATCCGGGCAGCATCACCGGTCCGGGCGTACCCACCGTCCTGATCGGAGGCATGCCGGCCGCCACGGTGGGATCGATGCACGCCTGTTCCTTCCCGCCGCCGCCGCATCCGCCGTCGCCGATCGTGCCGCCGGGCTGCCCGACGGTGCTCATCGGTGGGCAGCCCGCCGCCCGCCAAGGCGACTTGGCCGGATGCGGTGCCCCGATCCTCACCGGCTGCCCGACCGTCCTGATTGGAGGTTGACCTCGAATGACAACCGACTTCATCGGGGCGGGATGGGCCTTCCCTGTCCGGACCGACCCCACGGGGTCGATCGCGCTGGTGCGTGGCGACCGTGAGATCGCCGACAGCCTGCGGCTGATCCTGTCGACCGCGCCCGGTGAGCGCCCGACCCGGCCGGAGTTCGGGTGCGCGGTGCACGAGCTGGTCTTCGCTCCAGCCGACTCCGCGACGGCGGGCCGGATCGCTCACGCCGTGGCGGTGGCGATCGAGCGCTGGGAGCCACGCGTCGAGCTGATCGACGTCCGGACCTCCTTCAGCGAGGGCGGTGACGGCCTGCGCGCCGACATCCTGATCCGATACACGCTGCTGGGCAGCAACGATCCCCGCAATCTGGTCTTCCCCTTCTACGTGATCCCGGCGCACGAAGGGAGTGCCTGACGATGCCGCTGCCCGCGCCCAACCTCGACGACCGCCGGTTCCAGGATCTCGTCGACGAAGCCAAACGGTACGTCCAGCGGCGATGCCCGGAGTGGACGGACCACAACGTCTCCGATCCGGGCGTGACGCTCATCGAGACGTTCGCCTCGATGGTCGATCAGCTTTTGTACCGGCTCAACCGGGTTCCCGACCGCCACTACCTGAAGTTCCTGGAGCTGATCGGCGTTCAGCTGTTCCCGCCGACCGCCGCCCGAGCCGACGTCACATTCTGGCTGTCGGCGTCGCGGCCCGAGCCGGTGACGGTCGGCGCGCGTACGCAGGTCGCCACCGTGAGGGTGGAGTCCGAAGACCCGATCGTGTTCGCCACCATCGATGAGCTGACCATTGTCCCGTGCGCGCTGCAGTCGCTGATGGTGGCCGGATCCGGTCAGCGCCCGAGCGACCGCACCATGGAACTCGCTGCGGGCAGCGGTGTGAACTGCTTCTCCGATACGCCCACCGCCGGCGACACCGTCCTGTTCGGGCTCAGCGATCCGGTGCCCGGATGCGCCGTCCTGCTGCGGCTGGAGTGTGAGGTACGCGGCATCGGCGTCGACCCACGCGACCCGCCGTGGTTGTGGCAGGCGTGGTCCGGCACCGATTGGGTCAAGTGCGAGATCGACCGGGACGGCACCGGCGGGCTGAACCGCTCCGGCGACTTGGTGCTGCACGTTCCGCGTACGCACAGCGCCAGCGTGATCGAGGGCGTACGCGCCGGGTGGATCCGCTGCCAAGTCAATACACCGCAGCAGAACCAGCCCTTCTATCAGAAGCCGCCCCGGATGCTGCGAGCCGAGGCGATGACTATCGGCGGAACGGTCGCCGCGGTGCATGCCGAGAACATCCTCGTGGAGCCGCTGGGAACTGCTGAGGGCGTACCCGGTCAGCGATTCGACCTCGGCCGCAAACCGGTTGTCGCGGACGACGAGCCGCTGTCGATCGAGACCTCGTCCAGCGACGGCTGGGAAGAATGGACGGAGGTGGACGGCTTCGCCGACTCCGGCCCGAACGATCGTCACTTCGTCATCGACCGGTCGGCGGGTGAAGTTCGATTCGGGCCGGCGGTCCGGGAGGCCGATGGCACGCTGCGCTATCACGGTGCCGTACCCGCTGCGGGCGTACAAGTGCGGATTCCGCTCTATCGGACCGGCGGTGGCAAGCGAGGCAACGTCGCGCGGGACAGCCTGATCGTGTTGCGCGATCCGGTGCCGTTCGTGTCCACCGTCACCAACCGGCGCCCGGCCGGCGGCGGTACGGACGGCGAGTCCGTGCAGGATGCCGCCACGCGGGGGCCGTTGCAGCTGCGTACGCGCGACCGGGCGGTCACGGCCGAGGACTACGAGCAGCTGGCCCGGCAGGCGGCGCCGCAGGCGCTGAGGGTGAGGTGCGTGCCCGGGTCGGCGAACGGCGACGGGGTACGGGTTCTCATCGTGCCGGCGGTGGCCGAAGTCGATGGGCGCCTGCGCTTCGCCGATCTGAATCCACCCGAGGAGCTGCTGGCTCGCGTCGCGTCCTATCTGGACGAGCGCCGGTGCGTCGGTGCTCGGGTCGTCGTGGAACCGCCCTTCTACCAGGGCGTGACGGTGGTGGCGCAACTCAAGACGCGCCCCCACGTGTCCTCGGCGGCGGTACGCCAGCGGGCACAGGTGGCGCTGGACCGGTACCTCAACCCCATCATCGGCGGTGCCGACGGCAAGGGCTGGCAATTCGGCCGCGCCGTCCAAAGTGGAGAAGTCTTTGCGGTGCTCCAGCGGGTACCGGGCGTCGACACGGTCGAGGATGTACGGCTGTTCGCCGCCAACCCGATCACCGGCCAGCGTGGCGATCCCGTGCAGCGCATCGATTTGGCGCCGCATGCGCTGGTCTTCTCCTACGACCATCAGGTGCGGGTGGTGTCATGAGCCGCGACGCCATCGACGAGCTGCCCACCCCCCATCCGCTGGAACGGCGGCTGCCGTCGGTGTTCCGCGATGATCCGTTCACCGTGCGGTTCGTCTCTGCCTTCGACGGATTGCTCGCGTCGGTCTTCACGACGCTCGACTGTTTGGATGGTTACCTTGACCCGACACTGGCTCCGCAGGACTTTGTGGCCTGGCTCGCGGGCTGGGTGGCGGTCGACCTCGACGAGACGTGGTCCCCTCAGCGGCAGCGCCGATTGGTGGCCGAGGCTGTGGCGCTGCATCGTTGGGCGGGGACGGTCCAAGGGCTGACCGACCAGCTGCGGGTGCTCATCGGCGGCGAGGTGGTCGTCACCGACTCCGGTGGCTGCGCCTGGTCGCCCACCGCCGGAACCGACCTGCCCGGACGCGAGGGCGCCTCGGTGCACGTCCGGGTCGCGCCCGCCGAACCAGTCGAACCAGCACGCCTGTACGCCCTACTCGGCGCGTGCCTTCCAGCCCACGTCTCGTTCACAGTCGAGGTGAGTTCGCCGTGATGATCATCGTTTGCCAGCAGTGCGGCAACTACGAGCCGGAGGACAGCCGATTCTGCGGAAAATGCCGCGCCTTCCTGGAGTTCGACGGCACCCGGGTCGAGGGGCAGTGGGTCGACGGCCAGCTCGCCCGCGCCGACGACCAGCAGCCCGTGCCGGCACAAGTCACCGCCGAGCAACCGCTGGCGCAGCGGCCAGGCGAAGAGCAGAGGGTCTATCAGCCCACGGTCGAACCGGTACGCCGGCCGGTCGAAGGCGAGATCGCCTGCCCGAAGTGCGGGCGCGGCAACGACCCCTCGCGAACGTACTGCCGCTTCGATGGTGAACCGCTGCGCAGCCAGGCTCAGCCCGGACCGCAGCGGCTGCCGTGGTGGAAGCGATTGTGGCGCCGGCTGAGCCGCAAGCGCTCCTATGTGGCCGGTGAGCGTCGCGGACGCGTACGCCAGCCCCGGAAGGTGCCCGTGCGGTGGATCGCGATCGGCCTCATCGCCGTACTCTTGATCGCCTTCAACGTCCAGGTTCGCGAGGTCGCCCGGTGGGGCCAGACGGAGATCAAGGACCGGCTGGGCAAGCATCAGGTGATCACACCGGCGAAGTGGCGGGCCTCCAGCGTGCAAGGCGCCAACGCTCCGGAACGGATGAGCGACCGGTCGCTGGACAAGTTCTGGGCGGCGAGGGTCGGTGCGCATCAAGGTTCGTGGGTGGAGGCGGACCTGCCTCAAGCGGTGCGGCTGCTCGACATCGTCGTGACCGGTGGCCAGAGCGGTGAGGCGGTGCAGTTCCAGAAGCAGGGCCGCCCGCATGAGATCCGAGCGCTCCTGACCTCGCAGAACGGGACCACCGTCACGGCCACGCTGAATCTGGACGACAGACAGGGAGCACAGAGCTTCAAGGTCAAAGGCGACCGCATCGTCAAGGTCAGGCTGACGTTCGTGAGCGTGTACGGGCTTCAGGCCGGCCGGTACCTGGCCGTGGCCGAGGTGGAGTTCTTCTATCGCCAGTAGTATGCGGCGTGGGGATCCAGTCCGAGCGAGGCGAGAACCGCCGAATACTCTTGACAGGCGTTGGCGGCCGCCGCATGGCTGCCGAGGTTGTCGTACGCGCTGATGAGCGTACGCCAGCCATCATCGCGGTATCGGTCGATGTTCAGGCACAGCTGCGCCAACTGCGCCGCTGCAACCGCGTTGCCGTTGGTCAGTTTGATCATCGCGAGGTCGAGTGCGGACTGCGCTGCCTGTTGCCGGAGCTGCTCGCGGGGGCCGACGACCCATTCCGCCGTACCGTCCTCGGGCAGCAACTCACCCGCGTACACATCGATCGCGCGTTGCAGGGCCACCGTCCGCGCCGCCCGGTCACCATTCACGCGCGCCCGGCGGGCGGCCGCCACCGCGGCCCGGAAGTCGGCCACATCGACCCGGGCCCGCTCGCCGCTGACCAGCAGGTATGCGTTGCCGTCTCGGACCAGCAGGCCCTGGCCCACCTCGGGTAGCTGGCAGAGAAATCCGCGCAGTGCGGACAGGGTGACGTGCAGGCTGCGGGTGGCCGTACGGGCGGTGGCCGTGGGCCAGAGATCGGCCAACAGTGAATCGCGGTGCACCGGGTGATCGGCGTGCAGGGCGAGATAGCGCATGGTCGCTCGGGCCCGGGGCCGAAGTGAGCTCAGGTCGAAGGTCTGGCCGCGGATGGCCAGTTCAAATCTCTGGAAGCAGCGCAACTCAACCAGGACGGTGGAGCCAGCTTTGACGAGTACGCCCACAACCCGCAGTATATGGACGGTCCCAAATTAAAAAAGAGTTGATTTGTTTTTTTGCACGTAAGGTGACGTCGATGCCTCTCAGCTCCTTGAGCAGGTCAATCAAGCCGATCTCCGGCGCGGTTCTGCCGGCCGCGGTGAGAGACGCCGTCCACGTTTGCCTTCTCGGCCTGGGGGTATAGCCGTGCGCTGCCGGTGTGGCCGGGCTTGCACGAGGAGCGGAATCCCGATGATCGTGATCGGACCAGGCCGTGATTCGGCCACCTGTCCGGTCCTGTCCAGCGATGTCTGGCATACCGGCCGGCGGCCCCGGAGCCGGGCGGTATGCCGGATCCGGCGGTGGACAGGCGGTGAAGATCAGGGGCAGACAGCTCAGGACCTACTGTCCACAGTGACCTGAGTCCAATCCAGGCCGTCCAGGTTCACGACGATCGCCTCCTGCGTCGTACGCGCGATGACCACGACCGCCTCGGACTGGGGATCGGGGTTCTCCTCCCGATGGGGAACGTAGGGCGGCACGAAGATGTAGTCGCCGGGCCCGGTCTGGACGGCGCGCTCGACCGGTTCGCCGCCTTCGACGTCCAGGAAGACGAACACCGGCCGGCCCGAGACGACGAAGATGGCGGTCTCCGATGCGCCGTGGTGGTGGTTCGCCGACGCCGTCGAGGCCGGGACATGGGTCTGCCCCATCCAGAGGTTGCGGGCGCCGACCGTCTTGCCGCTGATCGCTTCGAGCCGCTTCATTCCCGGCGTCTGGGTCGTCTGCGCGATCAACCCGTCCGATGCGATGCGGTGCAGCCGCCGGTGGAACGCGTCGATTCCGTCCGGGACGAGGACGCCGCTGGGCGTACGCGTGAAATCGCCGGAGGAATCGGCGGGGATGTGGACGACGCTCATCATGCTCCTTGAGGGGTGAGGGCCGGCTGCGGCGGCGATCGTCGAGCTTGCCGAGTCCAACCATGGCCGCGCAAACGGCGGCGCCGCAAGCGACTGCGGCCCAGGCTGGTGTCGCCGAACCGATGGGGAGCACCACTGCGATCGGCAGCACGGTCGAGGGAATGGCCCACCGCAAGATGTCCTGGGTGTCGCCGCCTGGACGCCAGGAGATGGCGGCGTTCAACATATAGTACGCGGCGATGCCGGCGGCGATCTGACGAACACGATCAAGTCGCCGCTGCGCTGGACGAGACAGGCTGTGATTCATGACCGACGTGCACGACGCGTTCGCTGCGTACCTCGACCTGCTTGTCGACACACTGGACGAGCCGGTGGACACGCCAACGCTCGCGGCGCGGCTGTACCTTTCTCGGACCAGCTTCGACCGGATCGTGTCGGCCGCGAGCGGGGAGCCACCGGTGGCGTTGCGCCGGCGGATCCTCATGGAGCGGGCGGCCTACCGGCTCATCAAGACCGACCATGACGTGCTGCGGATCGCGGTGGACGCCGGGTACGCCAGCCACGAGGCGTTCAGCCGGGCGTTCCAGCGCGCGTACGGGCTGGCTCCCGCGCAGTGGCGACGCCGGCGGCCGGATCGGTTGTGGCTGGGCGGCCCGATCTTCAGCGGACGCTGGCGACCGAGGGCTCAGCGTTTCTCACCCGGGTGCGTACAGTCGTCGGCGAGGGGCGGCTCGACGAGACGTTCGTCGACGCGCTGTGCGAACCGGCGCAGGTTTTCACCTACGGTGGGATGTTCGCGCATGTGCTGACCTTCTCGATGTTCCGCCGGCTCATGGTGCTGTGCGCGCTGGACGTCAACGGCATCACCGATCTCGGCTCGGGCGATCCCATGCGCTGGGTGGCCGACCCCACCCAGACGCTATGAGCTACGTTCGCATCATCTCAGCGGCTTGAAGTAGTGCCCGGCCATGTAGGCGAAGACCGACAAGCCGATCTTCACGCCCTGGATGTCGGCGGAGCGGAAGTGGATGCCTCCC
>Ga0114129_10014634_pt1 | contig 11177 bp, 8 predicted proteins | sample RhiMetdeltSRZDD1_FD_80071 | JGI IMG/M metagenome (GOLD analysis project Ga0114129, IMG submission 80071) | Populus rhizosphere microbial communities from Tennessee, USA - Rhizosphere MetaG P. deltoides SRZDD1 (version 2) (version 2) | ecosystem: Host-associated > Plants > Roots > Rhizosphere >... | reverse complement strand
GCGACAACCTGTCCCGATTTCGACATGAAGCTGCCGACAATAGCGTAGAAGGCGATGATAGTAGAAAAGACGACGATGGCTATCTTGGTCTTGAACCGCATCTGATGCTCCTTAGTAGGCTTTGGCAGAAACCATATTAACCCGCAAGAAATGTTCGGCGCAAGGATATAGGCAAAGCGGAGGGGCGGAGGGGCGGAGGAGCGGAGCAGGGAGCTGAGGAGCCGGGGAGCAGGGGAGCCGGGGAGCTCCTCTGCTCCTCAGCTCCTCTGCTCCCCTGCTCCCCTGCTCCCCTGCTCCCCCGCTCCCCCGCTCCCCCGCTCCCCTTCTACTCCCCGCTTTGACACTGCGTGAGGCCGCTTTCTATACTTCTGATCAATGCGTGTGCTCGCCATCGACCTCGGAACCAAGAAAATCGGAACGGCAATCTCAGATGCGTTAGGCTTGACCGTTCGTGCGGTCGAGACGATCCGAAGATCGAGCACCGAACGCGACATCGCGCGTCTAAAGTACCTGGTCGAAGATCTAGAAGCGGAGGCGGTGGTTGTAGGCATGCCGCTCAGAATGGATGGAACCGTCGGCGATGCGGCATCGTCGGCGTTGCGATTCGCAGAGACACTGCGCGCGCGAATCGGCGTCCCGGTCTTTACACAGGACGAACGGCTCACTAGCTATGAGGCCGAACAGTTGATGATCGAGCGCGGCTTCACCAGAAGCGAGCGGCGGGCTCGATCCGACGAGTTCGCGGCGATGATTATTCTGCAGGACTACCTGGCGGTAACGAAATCGAGAGATCGAATTCAACCGAGTCAGGCATGAACATCTTCGAGGCCAAGCCGGCATGAGTTCTCCGAGACGACGATCGTTGCGACGCTTAACTTTGATATTGGCCGTCACCATTCTGGCCGGTGGCGCGGGGCTGGCTCTTTGGATCAGACAGACGGTAACAAAGCCGGTAGATCACGATTCGGCAGACCGGATAATCACGGTTGACCAGGGCACCGGGACGCAAGCTATTATCGCGCGTTTGGCTGAGGCGGGAATCGTGCCTCACCCGCTCGCGCTCAAAATATATCTGCGGCTAACCAATCGGGGCACCAACCTCAAAGCGGGCGACTACAAGTTCGCCTCTCCTATCTCGCCCCTTCAAGCCATCGAGAAGATTCGCCGCGGCGAGGTCTTTCTTGAGCGGGTGACGATACCGGAAGGCTTCAATCGTTTTGAGATCGCAGAGACATTCGCCACAAAGACAGGCAAAGCCACGACGGAAGAGTTCCTTCAATTGATGGAAGATCAGACGCCTATCGAGCGAATCGCTCCCCACGCACGCAACCTCGAGGGTTATTTGTTCCCCGACACCTACAACTATGCCACCAAGACGACTCCGGAGGAATTGATCCGCGCGATGGTCAACCGCTTCGAAGAAGTGTTCACACCTGAATGGTCGACGCGAGCGAGCCAACTTGGCTTGACGGTGAATCAGGTCGTCACGCTGGCTTCTATAATCGAGAAGGAAGCGAAGGTCCCGGACGAGCGCCCGCACATGGCCTCAGTCTTTTTCAACCGGCTTAAGCGAGGAATGCCGCTCGCGAGTGATCCCACTTTCATATACGCGGCGATACTTGCGGGTGACTACGACGGCAACCCGAACCAGCCGCGCCATCGCGGGCGCTTATCGGCATACAACACCTACCTCGTAAGCGGGTTGCCTCCGGGTCCGATAGCCTCGCCGGGCCGCGCGTCACTTGAAGCGGTGCTATATCCGGACAACACCGATGACTTGTATTTCGTGTTGAACGGGACGGGCGGACGTCATAAATTCTCGCGGACCTCCGCCGAGCACGACGCCGCGGTCGAAGAGTACCGCCGCCAGCAACGCGAGAGCAGACAGCAGCCGGGCGGCACTCGCTGAGCGATAGCAGGTTCAGATTTGGAGTGCGCGGCCGGCGGCGCACTCCAAATAAGCCGGGAAAGTTTGTCGCTTATCTTTCTTCGAGAGGGCGTTCGCTGAGTCGCACAGAAACTGTCGCCCGGTTCCCCTGACGCACTATTTCAACATCAACGGATTGACCGGGCTTCTTATCTTGTAGTGCGTTTTGGAGATCGTCTGTGCTTGCGACTTTTCTTCCGTCAACCGCGACTACGATGTCGCCGAGTTGTTGGAGCACCTGGTTACCCCAGAAATCCTCCCGAATTGTTGCCCCGCGAAGTCCCACCGCCGCCGCGCCGCTGCCGCGATATACGCTACCGATGATGAGCCCTTCCTGGACCGGCAAATCCAATCTGCGCGCAATTCGCGGGTCCAACGGCATGGTCGAGATGCCGAGCCACGGGCGCGATACGTAGCCTTTGCTCATGATCTCGGGAATGATTTTGTTTGCGATATCGACCGGCACCGCGAATCCAATGCCGATCGAGCCGCCCCCGGCATTAGGTTGAATCGCCGTGTTGATTCCGATCATCTCGCCTTTCGCATTCAGAAGCGGCCCGCCTGAATTGCCCGGATTGATCGCGGCGTCGGTTTGAATCGCTCCATTGATTGTGCGCCGCGCGGCGGCGTCGCGAAGCGGTCGCTCGAGCCCGCTGATTATTCCCGTCGTCAACGTTCGTTGAAGCCCGAACGGATTCCCGATCGCCAGTACCTTCTGTCCGACTTGAAGACCCTGCGATGTGCCGCGCTTGACGACCGTGAGCCGAAGACCCTTCGGATCGATCTTGACGACGGCCAGGTCGTCGTCTCTGTCGGTGCCGACAAGCGTGCCGGCAAATTTGTCGTTCTCGACTTGCACTTCGAGCTGAGTCGCGCCCTGAACCACATGGTAGTTGGTGAGGATATAGCCGCGCTCATCGACGATTGCGCCGGACCCGGTGCCTTCAGAGGGGAACACTCCATACCATCCTTCTTGAAAACCCCGATTAGTTATGTTTACGACGCCGGGACTGACGGCATGATAGATATCGATGTTGTTTTGCTCATCCGTCGCAACGGTTGGATCGGCGATGGCGACGTGCTCAACAGGCGACGCCCGGCGATCTAGCGCGCGTTGAGCGCAAGCTACGATGATGCCTGCCAGCAACGCGGAGAAAATCGCAACGGAGACCAATTGTTTGGCCGAAACCCTGTACATAGCCAACTCCTCCTTCAATCGTTTTGCCCTAAGGATTATGTTAGTCGAAAACCGAGTGAATCAGCTACCCGCGGATAGTTGGACTGGGCCTGAACTGCGAAGAACCAAACTGCACTGCGGCTCCTAACGGGCGGACGTTCTTTCGCCTATCATGATGTAGCTCCGCAACCCGCCTGCTACTTCCGTGACGTCTTTTGAATAAGTGGCGCGCACGGGCCGGTATTCTTTGATCAGATCGATGATGTCTTGCGCGGTTGCAAGCCCAGGTTCTTGATATTCGACGGCCCAGGTTCTGAACGACGACGCTGGTCTCAAGAGCCGATCGATCGTCGCGAGGTAAGACTGCTTTGACTGCGGAGGCTTCGGGAGCGTGCTCTGCTCCATATCACCCCCCGACGCGCCGCTGACCCACGACTCGCGCCACTCCGATCTCGCCTCTGATCCGCCGCGATCGCTATGCGAAGCCGGCAAGCTCAGATAGAGCAGGTCAGCTCGAGCGTGCTTGATGAAGTCTTCGGCCGGCTGATGAGAGCTGCGATTGTGCGGCTGCCCAATCGGACCGGTGAAGGCCCTGCCCGCCAATCGCCAGAAGACCGTCGTGAGCGGTCGCCTTAACTCGCGAGTTTCGTCATCGAACGACAACGTGTAATCTCCCGTGTGGAGCCCGAGCGTCAAGGCCTGAGCACGCATAAGCTGATCATCAATGCGTTCAATATTGCGGCGCAGGTTATCCATCCACCACGCATCGCTTTCCCCGAACCATTGGCGCAGGCCGGGGTTGGATAGCTTTACGCCCGGAACGTAGACGTCTTCGAGGATGCGAACGATGGCCTCTTCGCCGAGTGATTCGCTGGCCTCGACAGTGGCGCGGGCGACTGTCGAAGCCCAGACGCGTGGATCGTTGGCGAAGATCAGCTTGCCCCACGCCTTTAAGTACCAATCCAAACGCGCGTCGCTCCAGAACGGAATCGCAATCGAGCGAAACTCAATCTGACGCAGCACGCTCGCCTCGAATCCGACCAGCGCTTTCTTGTTGTAGCGAGACCCGCTCCAGCCGAGCCATCGAGGAGAGTCGTTCTCGGCAATCTCTTTCGACTGCGCGGTTTTCAAGAGACGCTCGATTGGATGAATCGGGGGCTGTATCTGGTACGTGGCCGGTGGCTCGGGCGCGGCAGTCTCGTTCGGAGGCGTGATCACATGCGTCGGCTTCTGCGTTTCGAACTCGCGCGGCTCCGAAGGCTCCAGCGTCACAGCCCAAAGGTCCGCGCTCAGTTTTCGGGAGGCATCGGCGGCTTCCGAGCCGTGCACTGCGGGTTCGGAGACTGGGTGAGCATACGGCGATTCGTCAAATGCCGCCGGCGAATCGTTCTTAGCAATTGGAGTTGGCAGTTCAGCGCCGACTGATTCTAGAGCAGCAACCGGCGGCTCGGGGGTTGGCGAATCCGTTGGCTCGACGTTTATTGCGTCTTCGGGTATCTGCGCGACTGCAGGCTGATGAATCTCAGCGCGCAGTTCATCCAATAGCGCTCTTAGCGCTTTGACAACGTACGGATCACACTCGACGCCGGCCGACGCCGTAAGCGCCTCGAGAGCATGTTCCTCATCGAGAGCCGCCCGATAAGGCCGATCGGAAAGCAATGCGGCCAGTAGCTCAACTGCTCGTAGAATTCGCGCGCCGATGGGAATGTCTTCGAAGGCGAGCATATCGGGATAACCCGATCCGTTCCACCACTCGTGATGCCATCGGACCAGCAACTGTGAGTGACGCGTCGCATCACGCTTAGCCATTTGCTGCTCGCCGATCACCGAGTGCCGCCAGAGATCGAGGCGAGCCTCGAAACTGAGTGGTCGGGAAAGAGAATGATACGACGGCGACATCGCGTACAAGCCGACGTCGTGGAGCATAGCGGCTTCAGCAATCGCTTCAATATCCGGAGTCGCGAGGCCGAATCTGCGAGCCAGATGGAGGGACAGCACCGCAATGAAACGAGAGTGCGGCTGCGTGTATTTTTCGAAACTGTCGATTCGGTCTGCGAGCCGGTTGATGATCTCTTCGCGGGTCTTCCCTTTGGCGGTCTCCACGATACCTCCTGGGAGTGGGTTCGGCTGTAAGGTACAGGCTAGCCTTTGCGCCAGTCAAGCCACGGGCTTCTCTTAGCCGATTCCCAAAACTCGTTGACAGAGCAGCCTGCTAAAAAATATAATTAGCAGTCTCATTTTGAGAGTGCTAACGCGCCAAGCATTCCTGTCCGGTCGCGCTTAGCTTTAATCTTTAGAAAAGGAGCAACAAACACGTATGACAAGCATACGCCCACTTCAAGATCGTGTGATCATCAGGCGGATCGAGGAAGGGGAACAGATCCGCGGGGGCATTATCATTCCAGACACCGCAAAGGAAAAGCCGCAGGAAGGTGAAGTAATCGCGGCCGGCGCCGGCAAAAAGCTCGACAGCGGCGAACGCGTTGCGCTGGATGTCAAAGAGGGCGACCGAGTGTTGTTCGGCAAGTACGCCGGCACCGAGGTCAAGCTCGATGATCAAGAGTATTTGATCATGCGCGAGGACGACATCCTCGGGGTGATCGAGAGGGCCAGCGAAGGCTCTAAGGCAAAAGGAAAAGGCAGATAGCAATTCTTAACTAGGAGAAATGAAGATATGGCCAAACACATAGCATACGGCGAGGAGTCGCGCCGGGCTCTTTTGACGGGCATCAATCGACTGGCGGACGCGGTCAAAGTCACCCTTGGTCCCAAGGGCCGGAACGTCGTCATCGAGAAGAAGTTCGGCTCGCCTACCATCACCAAGGATGGTGTCACAGTCGCTAAGGAAATCGAGTTAGAAGACAAGCTTGAGAACACCGGCGCGCAGATGGTGCGTGAGGTCGCTTCGAAGACGTCCGACGTGGCGGGCGATGGAACCACCACTGCGACAGTTTTGGCTCAAGCCATCTACCGCGAGGGCGTGAAGACAGTGGCCGCTGGCGCAAGCCCGATGGCGCTCAAGCGCGGCATCGATAAGGCGGTCGATAGGGCGGTCGAAGAAATTCGCCGTCTGTCTAAGAAGGTCAAAGACAATGAAGCAATCGCTCAGGTCGGAACCATCTCGGCTAACGGCGATGCGACCATCGGCAAGTTGATTGCCGAGGCAATGGACAAGGTGGGGCAGGACGGTGTCATCACGGTTGAAGAATCGAAGACTCTCGAGACGACGCTTGAGGTAGTCGAGGGTATGCAATTCGACCGCGGTTACCTGTCGCCTTACTTTGTGACCGATCCTGAACGAATGGAAGCAGTGCTCGAGGACGCGCTCATTCTTATTCACGAGAAGAAGGTCTCTTCAATGAAGGACCTGCTTCCCCTGCTCGAGCAAGTCGCCCGCCAGGGCAAGCCGCTGCTCATCATCGCCGAAGACGTCGAAGGCGAGGCGCTTGCAACTCTAGTGGTGAATCGCCTCCGAGGCACGTTGCAGGTTTGCGCGGTCAAGGCTCCTGGCTTTGGTGACCGCCGCAAAGCGATGCTCCAGGACATCGCGACACTCACCGGAGGCAAGGCAATCACCGAAGACCTGGGCATCAAATTGGAGAACATCCAAATTCAGGACTTGGGCCGGGCGAAGAAGATCGTCGTAGATAAGGACAACACCACGATCGTCGAAGGCGCTGGCAAATCTTCGGAGATCGAAGGGCGCGTCAAGCAGATCCGAGCGCAGATCGAAGACACTACTTCGGACTACGATCGCGAGAAGCTTCAAGAGCGGCTCGCCAAGCTGGTCGGCGGCGTCGCGGTAATAAAAGTCGGCGCGGCGACTGAGACCGAGTTGAAGGAGAAGAAGGCTCGGGTCGAAGACGCGATGCACGCGACACGAGCGGCGGTCGAGGAAGGCATCGTACCTGGTGGCGGCGTTGCCTTTCTTCGCGCGCAGAAGGTGCTGGATGGATTCAGCCTGGACGACCCCGATGAGAACATTGGCGTCGGCATCGTTCGTCGCGCGCTCGAAGAGCCGCTTCGTCAGATCGTCGCCAACGCTGGTCACGAAGGGGCCGTGGTCGTCGAGAAGATCAAGACCAACAAGTCAGCGACCTTCGGCTTCAATGCGGAGACTGAGGATTACGGCGATATGTTGCAGATGGGTGTCGTGGATCCGACGAAGGTCGCTCGCTATGCCTTGCAGAACGCATCTTCCATAGCGGGGTTGCTGCTCACCACTGAAGCGGTGGTGTCGGAAATCCCCGAATCTGAGAAGGAAGCTCCTCAGATGCCGGGCGGCGGCGGAATGGGCGGATTCTAAAAGCAGCTTAGCCAAAATAGGACGTATAGGGCGAATACGACCTATACGTCCTATTAAACTTCACTGCGCTCGGAGCGTCGCAAGCGGCTTTCGAGACAGCACGTCAACCGTAGCAAGCGTCCCGACTGCAGTCACCAGCACGATCGTTGCCCCGACGCCTCCAAAGTTCACCACCGGCGTGAAGCTCCACGGAATCTCAAACACGAATCGCGACGCCGCGTATGACAAGCCAACCGCAGCCACCGATCCGATGATGCCGGCTACAAATCCCATCAGCCCGTACTCGGCCAGTAGAATCTTCAGCAGCACCTTTCGTTTTGCGCCGAGCGTCTTGAGCACCGCCACTTCGTAGATGCGCTGGAATTTTGTCATCGCAAGCGAGCCGATCAGAATCAACGCACCGCTCAACAGCACGAAAGCGCCAACGAACGAGATCGCCAGCGTGATGTTGTTGATGATCCGCTCGATCGCGCGAACCACGTCCACGACGTCGATTACAGACACGTTTGGATACTTGTCGACCAGCGTCCGCTGAAACCTGGAGCGCTCCACTTCACCGATCGGTCCGTTGAGCGCGCCGATCATCATCTGAGGCGCGCCTTCAAGCGAGCCTGGCCGAAACAGCACCATGAATCCGGTTCGCGAGTTGCGCCAATCAACGTGCCGAATGCTTGTCACTCGAGCCGTGAGCTTGCGCCCTTGAATGTCGAACGTTATCTCGCTGCCCAGCTCGAGCCCAGCCATCCCGCGCATGCTCTCTTCGATTGAGACCTCCGGCTCGGATGAAGCCGACGCGTCCCAAAACTGGCCGGCGATGATTTTCTCGTTGGTCTCGAGCGCCGGCCGGTAGGTCACAACGTACTCGCGGCTCAGCCGCCCGCGCTCGCGCTTCATCTCGGCTTCGTTGAAGTCGATCTCCTTACCGTTGATCGCCAGGATTCGAACGCGAACCGTCGGAACCAGAAGCGGACGCTCGCCTGTCATCTCGTTTACCAGGTCCGACAGACCCTGCTCCTGGTCCCTTTGAACGTCAATCAAAAACATGTTTGGAACGTTACCGCTGCGGCCCAGATCGAATTCGCGAACGAGATTCGACTGAAGCGACTGGATCGAGAGCACCAGGAAAACCCCCAGCCCCACGACCATCACGATCACCCGCGTTTGATTGCCCGGGCGATGCAGGCTGTTGATCGCTTGCTTCAATGCGAACGATGTAACAGGACGGGTGCGTCGCACGAGAAGGATGAGCAACGTGGCGGCGCCATACAACGCCCCGGCTGTCACCGTCAGCCCGCCGAGGAAGAAGAGCCCCACGCGAATCGAACCGGCTTGCCACGAAACAACCAGCAGCAATCCCAGCATCGCCAACACCGCGGTAGCCCATCGCAAGAGATCCAGAGCGCCGCGCCCTGACGGCGCACTCTCGCGAAGAAGCACGTTTGGTTTTATGTGGCGAATGCTCAGCAGCGGCAGCGCTGAGAAGAGTATCGAAATCAAAATGCCGACGGCGAGTCCCTGGGCCGCTGCGCCGGTTCTAATGCCATAAGTCATGTACGCCGGCAGCTTGTCGGCGAAGATCTGCTGAATGAGAATCAGCACCCCTTTTCCGAACAAGACTCCCAGAACGCTTCCGGCCACGCCCATCGTGAGGACCTGAGACAGATAAGCAACCGTTATCCTTCGGCCCGTCGCCCCCACGCATTTCAAGACAGCGATTGTCTTCTTCTTCTGCTCGATAAAGACGCGGGTCACGTTTGATATGCCGATTCCGCCGAGAACCAAAATCACGAGCCCGGTCAAAGAAGAGTAATCCTCGGCGCGCGAGAATTGCTCATTGAGGTTTTCCTGGGACTCCTTGTATGAGCGAACATTGACCAGGTTGTTTTTGAGTTCCGCGCGCAACTGTTTGACGAGTGGTTCGATTTTTTCGACGGGCGTAGTGAAGAAAATCTTGCGGCGCGCGCGGCTGCCGAATCCAGTAAGCCCTGCTGATTCGAGCTCGGCTCGCTCGATGAACACCCGCGGACCCAACCGAAAACCGCTGCCGCCACCGGGCTCCTTTTCAAATGCGCCGCGAATCTGAAACGTCGAGTTGCCGATCTTCACGTCGTCTCCAACCTCGAGCTTCAAACGATCGAGCAGCGCGACCGAAACAACCGCGCCGCTGTTTTGAATGAGCGAGTAATTGAAAGCATCGCCGTTCGCGAGCTTGAACTCGCCGACCAGCGGAAAGCCGGAATCGATTCCCTTCAGCTCGACCATCATCGCGCCTTCGTGCGCCGAATCGGCTGGCCGGAGCATCGTCGGCGATTCGATCGTTTCTGTCGTGGCTTCCACCAGCGGCTGTGATATGCGTTCGATCGCGGCAAGCGTCTCCGGTGTCCACGCGCGATTCGAATCAATCTGAACGTCCGCGGTCAGCAGCGACCGAGCTTCTGAGGCTATGGCGAGACCAGCGTTTTGAAGCATCGAGCGGCCCGCGACGATCGCGCCGACGCCGATCGCGATGCAAGCGAAGAAGAACAGAAGCCTGCGCCACGAAGCTCGAAGCTCTCGCCGCGCCATTTGCAAAATAAATCTCATGAACGGCTCGCCTCCACTGTGTCTTCCACGCCCGGGCTGATCTCGCCGGTATCGCTGTCGCTCACAACTCTGCCGTCTCTGAGCGAGATTTGCCGGTCTGACAACGCCGCAAGCTCGTACTCGTGCGTCACCAGAACCAGCGTCGCCTTGCGCTTTCGATTCATCTCGACCATCAGCTCGAATACGTGCCGGCCATTGCGCGAATCGAGATTTCCCGTAGGCTCGTCCGCAAGCAGGATTGACGGATCATTCGCGAACGCGCGGGCGATCGCCACGCGCTGCTGCTCGCCCCCGGAAAGCTGTGACTTGTAGTGATGCGCGCGCGCAACCAGGTCGACGTCTTCGAGTAGCCGCTGGGCCCTCTCGCGAGCATCCCTGACGCCCGCGATTTCCATCGGCACGAGAATATTCTCGAGCGCGGTCAACGAAGGAATCAGATGAAACGACTGAAAGATGAAACCGATCTTCTCGCCGCGAAGCTCCGCAAGCGCGTCTTCATCCATAGTCGTGATCGCTTGCCCATCGATTCGAATCTCGCCCGAGGTTGGCGCATCGAGCCCGGCTATCAATCCAAGCAGTGTCGACTTGCCGCTGCCCGAAGGCCCGACTACCGTGATGAACTGCCCGTCTGGAATAATCAAATCGAGCGAGTGAAGAATCGTGAGCATCTCCGCGCCCGAGGGAACGACTTTGGAGACCTTGTATAATTCAATCATGAATCGCTTTCTATTCTACCTCGTCATTCTCGCGATGTTCGTCCTGAGTGCCTGCAAGGCCCAAGCGCCGAAGGAAGAACCAGCCGCGCCGCCTGCCGCCGCCGCTCTTCCTGTGAAGAGTCTACCGAAGATAGTCGCATTCGGCGACAGCCTCACGGCGGGCTACGGGCTTGAGCAATCGGTAAGCTACCCGGCTTTGCTTCAAAAGAGGCTCGATGCTGATGGGCTCGCCTACGAAGTCGTCAACGCCGGGGTCTCGGGCGACACGTCAGCAGGAGGCGCGAGACGAATCGATTGGGCGCTGGACGGAGACGTGAAGGTCGTAATCATTGAGCTCGGCGCGAATGACATCTTACGTGGACAGCCGATAGATGCGATGAAGCGAAACCTCGCGCAGATCATCAAGCGAGTTAAGGAGCGAGGCGCAATCGTGTTGCTCGCGGGAATGGAAGCTCCGACGAACTCAGG
>Ga0114129_10014630_pt1 | contig 11179 bp, 8 predicted proteins | sample RhiMetdeltSRZDD1_FD_80071 | JGI IMG/M metagenome (GOLD analysis project Ga0114129, IMG submission 80071) | Populus rhizosphere microbial communities from Tennessee, USA - Rhizosphere MetaG P. deltoides SRZDD1 (version 2) (version 2) | ecosystem: Host-associated > Plants > Roots > Rhizosphere >... | reverse complement strand
CGTCTTGAATGCCCGGTTCTCGCCGGACGGCAAGTGGGTCGCTTACGAGCGGGACGAGTCGGGTCGCATCGAGGTCTTCGTCGTGTCGTTCCCGGACGGGCAGGGGAAGGTTCAGATCTCGAATGCTGGCGGGTCGAGTCCGAGGTGGACCCGCGGCGGGCGCGAGCTTCTCTTCTCCGATTTCGGCGGCACGGTCATGAGCGTCGCGGTCGAGACCGCGAATGGCTTTCGGGCGTCGACGCCCAGACCGCTCTTCACTCTTCCTCCCGGGTCGAATGGCTGGGAAGTTTCGGCCAACGGGGAGCGCTTTCTCGTCAATACGCCAATCGTCAAGAGCTCCTCGGTTCCGCTCTCGCTCGTTCTGGACTGGACCGCCGGGCTCAAGAAGTGAGGACGGCGGCCGGCTGATTGACGGTGCGGATTCGAGTGCTCGAGCATGAGTGAGTTCGAAGCGCTCCTCGGCGCGCTGCTCGTCGCCGTTCTTCTTGCGGCCCTCGCTCGGAGACTCGGCGCGCCGTACCCCGCATTTCTGGCTCTCGGAGGCGCGGTCCTGGCTTTCCTGCCGGGCGCGCCGGCGATCTCGATCGATCCGGCGGTGGCGTTGGCGCTCTTCGTCGCCCCGGTGCTGCTGGATGCGGCCTACGACGCGTCGCCGCGGGATCTCAAGGACCAGTGGGTACCGGTGACGAGCCTCGCGGTCGTCAGCGTGCTGCTGACTACGTTCGCCGTCGCGGCCGTGGCGCGCGCTCTCGTACCCGCCATGCCGATGGCCGCGGCCGTCGCGCTCGGCGCCATCGTCTCTCCGCCCGATGCGGCCGCCGCGACGGCGGTCCTGCGGCAGCTGCGGCCCCCGCACCGGATCCTCACGATTCTCGAAGGTGAGAGTCTCTTGAACGACGCCAGTGCCCTGCTGATCTACCGTCTGGCCATCGGCGCCGTGGCGATGAGCTCGTTTTCGGTTCGGGCGGTGGCTCCCACCCTTCTGTTGGTCGTGGCCGGCAGCATCATCGTCGGCGTCGCGCTGGCATGGCTCTTCCTGTGGTTGACGCGAAACGTCCGGGACGTGCCGACCGCGATCATCCTTCAGTTCATCGGCACGTTCGGCGTCTGGATCCTCGCCGATCGGATCGGCCTCTCGAGCGTGCTCACGATGGTGAGCTATGCGATCGCGGTCGCGCGACGGGCGCCGGCGCGCACTCCCGCGCGGATTCGCCTCCCTTCCTACGCCGTGTGGGAAACGGCGGTCTTCGTGCTCAACGTGCTCGCGTTCCTTTTCATCGGCCTGCAGATTCGCCCGATTCTCACGAGCCTCGATGCGGATGTGCGCACGCGTTATCTCGCGGTCTCGGGCATAGTCCTTCTGACGGTCATCGTTGTGCGGTTCGCCTGGGTGATGACCCACAACACGGTCGCCCGGTGGAAGATCCGCCGGTTCGGCTTCCATCCTCGCCGACCGATACAGCCGCCCACGCTCGCCAGTGGCCTCATCATTTCGTGGGCCGGCATGCGCGGCGTCATTTCCCTGGCGGCCGCGCTCGCCCTTCCGACGGGCGGGGACGGGTCGGCCTTCCCCTACCGCGATCTCATCGTCTTGACCGCGTTCTCCGTGGTCCTCGGTACTCTCGTCATTCAGGGGTTGACCCTGAAACCTCTCATCAAGGCGCTCGACCTCAAGGACGACGATCCGGTGGGCCGCGAAGTCGAGTTGGCGCGTGAGCGCGCGCTGGGGGCCGCGCTGTCGACCTTCGACCGGGACGCGTCGCCGGCGGCCGAGGCCATCCGGCAGGAATTCGCGGCTCATCTCAAACGCACTCCCGCCGACGTCGAAGCCCGAGGTTCGTCCCACGAGGAGATCCACCGGCGGGCTCTCGACGCGGCCCGTCGGGTCATCCTGGACATGAGGGCCCGGGACGAGATCGGTGACGACGCGTTCCATCGGCTGGAAGAGGAGTTCGACTGGATCGAGATGGGCAGCGGAGCCCGAGAAGAGCCGGCGTCGTGACGGACCCGGGCCCGGAAATCGCCGCAACCGGTGCGTGCGAAGGGCGGCGGATGTCGAGGTCTGCCGACCGGACTCTCGGCGGCCAAGGAGAGCGACATGGGCAAGTTCGAAAAACCTCGCCCGTCGAGTGATAGCTTTCGACGAAGCACCTCGGAGGCTTCGATGCCGGCACCCCTCGCTCGGGAGTCCCGGAAGGTGGGTATTTCGACGATCCGGCTCTCGGGACTCTTTCTCGCCGGCCTCGCTTGTCTCTCCTGCGCCAAGAAGGCGGCGACTCCCGCGGGACCACCCCTCCCCGTCGAGGTCACGACCGTCACTCAGAAAGACGTGCCGATCACTCAGGAGTGGATCGGCACGCTCGACGGCTTCGTCAACGCCGATATCCGACCGCAGGTTACGGGCTACGTTCTGAGGCAGGTTTACATCGAGGGCTCCTTTCTCCACCGGGGCGACGTGCTTTTCGAGATCGACCCCCGCCAGTTTCAGGCCGCTCTCGATCAGGCGAGCGGTTTCCTCGCACAGAACGAAGCCGCGCTCGGAAAAGCGCACCTCGACGTCGCGCGATTCACTCCCCTGGTCGCCGAGCGTGCGGTCAGCCAGCAGGAGCTCGACAACGCCGTGGCCGCCGAGCGCCAGGCGCGGGCGAACGTCGCCTCGGCCCGGGCCACCGTCGAGCAGGCGCAGCTCAATCTCGGTTGGACCAAGGTCCGATCACCGATCGACGGAATCGCGGGCATCGCCAAGTCTCAGGTCGGCGACCTGGTCAACGGGCAGTCGATCATGACGACGGTCTCGGTCGTCGATCCGATCAAGGTCTATTTCAACCCGAGCGAACAGGAATACATGGCCTGGGCGCAGAAGAGAGGTCCCGTGGATGCCGTCCGAGGCACTCCGCCGCAGGACAAGGGGATGCTCGCGCTCACTCTGTCGGACGGTACGGCGTACCCGCAGCGGGGTGACCCCGTTCTGGCGAATCGAAACGTGGACTTGAAGACCGGCACGATCCAGGTTCAAGGGGTCTTTCCCAACCCGAAGCATCTGCTTCGTCCCGGTCAATACGCGAAGGTGCGTGCGTCCACGGACATCCGGAAGGGCGCGCTCCTCGTTCCCCAGCGCGCGGTGTCGGAGCTTCAGGGCCTCTACCAGGTCGCCGTCGTGGGTCCGGACAACAAGGTTGAAATCCGGCCGGTCCAGACGGGGGATCGCGCGGGCAGCCTGTGGATCATCGAGAAGGGCGTGAGTCCCGGAGATCGCGTCGTGTTCGAGGGGATTCAGAAGGTCAAGCCGGGCATGGTCGTCGACCCGAAGCCGGCCGCGGAGCCTGCGACGCCGGGGACCCCAACGGCCCCCGGCCGGTAACGCGATGTCCCGGTTCTTCATCGGTCGTCCGATCGTGGCGATCGTCATCGCCATCGTCACGGTCATCGCCGGCCTCGTCGCGATGGGCGGACTTCCGGTCGCGCAGTTTCCCGACATCGTTCCGCCGCAGATCATCGTCTCGACCACGTACCCGGGGGCGGACGCGGTGACGATCGAGCAGTCGGTCGCCACCCCGATCGAGCAGCAGATGAACGGCGTGGACAAGATGCTGTACATGCAGTCGATCAACGCCAACGACAACACGTTGCAGGAGTTCGTGACGTTCGACATCGATTCGGACGTCCACCTGGACCAGGTCAATGCGCAGAACCGCCTGGGTCAGGCTCAGCCGTTTCTCCCCACCGACGTCAACCAGTTCGGCTTGAACATCCGCAGCTCGACCGGGCTGCCGTTGCTCTTGATCCCGCTCTATTCTCCGAAGAACACCTACGACGCCCTCTTTCTGGCCAACTACGCCACGATCAACGTCATCGACACTCTCTACCGCGTTCCGGGCGTCGGCCAGGTCGTCGTCTTCGGCGCCGGCGACTACGCGATGCGGATCTGGGTCAAACCGGATCTGCTCGCCAAGCTCGGGATTACGGTGCCCGACATCAATCAGGCCGTACAGCAGCAGAGCGCCGTGAACCCCGCAGGCCAGATCGGTGCCGAGCCCGCCCCGAAGGGGCAGGAGTTGACCTACACGGTGCGGGCGCAGGGGCGGCTCCAGAGGGCGGAGGAGTTCGGGCAGATCGTCGTGCGGTCCAACCCGGACGGCTCGGTCGTGCGCCTGAAGGACATTGCCCGAATCGAGCTCGGAGGTCTCTCATACAAACAGGTCGGCCGGTTGAACGGCAAGCCGGCGTGCATCGTCGCGCTCTTCCAGGCGCCGGGATCCAACGCCCTTGCCGTGGCCAAAGGCGTCAAGCGGACGATGACGGAGTTGAAGCAGCGCTTCCCGGCCGACCTCGATTACGCGATTTCTCTGGACCAGACGCTTCCGGTCACCGAGGGAATCCGGGAGATCGTCCAGACCCTCGGGGCCGCCATCGTCCTCGTCATCCTCGTCGTTTTCCTCTTTCTCCAGAACTGGCGGGCGACTCTCATCCCCATGATCGCCGTCCCGGTCTCGCTGATCGGAACGTTCGCGGTCTTTCCGATTCTGGGGTTCTCGATCAACACGCTCTCCCTGTTCGGCCTGATCCTCGCCGTCGGCCTGGTCGTGGACGACGCGATCGTCGTCGTCGAAGCGGTCGAGCACCACATCGAGCAGGGGATGTCCCCGCGCGACGCGACGCTGCAGGCGATGAACGAGGTCTCGGGGCCGGTGATCGGCATCGCGCTCATCCTGGCCTCGGTCTTCATCCCGGTGGCCTTCATGAGCGGCATCCAGGGGCGACTCAACAAGCAGTTCGCCGTGACGATCGCGATCTCGGTCGTCATCTCGGCCTTCAACGCATTGACACTCTCGCCGGCCCTTTCGGCGATGCTCTTGAAGCCGCGCAAAGAGTCCGGGGGGGCGATCGGCCGTATCTTTGCCCGCTTCAACCAGTGGTTTGCGCGGGTGACCCACGGCTATGTGAACCTCTCCCACGCGTTGATCCGGAAGGGTCTTATCGCCCTCGCCATTCTCGTCGGATTCGTTCTCCTCGACGGGGTTCTCGGCCGGAAGCTGCCGACGAGCTTCGTACCCGAGGAGGACCAGGGGTATCTCCTCTTGAACATCCAGCTTCCGGCGGCGGCATCGCTCCAGCGCACCGACGCCGTCTGCCGCAAGATCGAGGACATCCTCGCGAAGACCGAGGGAATCCGTTCCACCACGACCGTCGTCGGCTTCAGCCTGCTTTCGCGCGTCTCGGCCTCGTACAACGCCTTCTTCTTCGTCCAGCTCAAGGACTGGCGAGAGCGGAAGAAGCCGGAATTGCAGGCCGCCGGCCTCCTGAAGAAGCTGAACGGGGCGTTTGCCATGGGCGTTCCCGAAGCGGCCGCCTTCGGATTTCCTCCTCCTGCGATCCCCGGCCTGGGCAATGCGGGGGGCTTCTCTTTCTGGCTGCAGGACCGCAGCGGCGGGGAGGTCGCGTTCCTCGCTCAGAATCTTCAGAAGTTCCTGGAGGCCTGCCGGAAGCGGCCGGAGCTGACGAGCGTCAATTCCCTTTTCAACGCCTCGGTTCCTCAGCTCTATGCGGACGTGGATCGCGACAAGGTCTTGAAGCAGGGCGTTGCCGTCCGCGACGTCTACCTCACACTGCAAACCTTCCTCGGCGGGCTTTTCTTGAACCAGTTCAACCGCTTCGGACGGCAATGGAGAGTTTTTCTGCAGGCGGAGGGCGAGGACCGTGTCCGCGCGGAGGACATCGGCCAGTTCTACGTGCGGAACAACGACGGCAACATGGTGCCCCTATCGGCGCTGGCAACGATCCGTCGCATCGAAGGCCCGGAGTACACGAACCGATTCAACCTCTATCGGGCGGCTCAGGTCATCGGCTCAGCGGCGCCGGGCTACAGTTCGAGCCAGGCGATGACGGCGCTCGAGGAGGTCGCGAAGGAAGTCCTCCCGCCGGAGATGGGCTACGACTGGGGCGACCTCTCCTATCAAGAGAGGAAAGCCGCGGGGACGGCTGCCGGCGTGTTCGGTCTTTCATTCGTCCTGGTCTTCCTGATCCTGGCCGCACTGTACGAGAGCTGGTCCCTTCCTTTCAGTGTTCTTCTCTCGGTGCCGATCGCCGTCTTCGGCGCCTTCCTCGGGCTCTTCCTCCGCCGTTACGACCTCGACGTCTTCGCCCAGATCGGCCTGATCATGTTGATCGGCCTCTCGGCGAAGAACGCGATCCTGATCATCGAGTTCGCAAAGAACGAGCTCGAGAAGGGGAAGGACGTCGTAGACGCGGCGCTCGAGGGGGCGACGCTGCGCTTCCGGCCCATCCTCATGACTTCCTTCGCGTTCATTCTGGGGTGCGTGCCCCTCTGGATCGCGAGCGGTTCGGGCGCGGCTTCGCGCCGCATCCTCGGGACCGTCGTCATCGTCGGAATGCTGGCGGCAACGGCAATTGCGATCTTCGTGATTCCGTTTCTGTTCGTGAGCGTCGAGCGCCTGGCGGGACGTCGGCGCGGCAAGGTGACCGTCCCGGTTTCGACCGCGCCCGGACCGAGCCCGTCGGGCGGAGGCGAGTGACGTGAGATCGGTCGCCGTGTCCCGGCTCGCGCTCGTGCTCGCCTCGAGCCTTGTTGCCGGCTGCGCCATCGGTCCGAGCTACAAACGGCCCCCGGTCGACGTTCCGGAGCTGACCCGCGGTCAGGTCGGACCTGCCGAAGCCGCCTCTCTCGCTGACCAACCCTGGTGGGAAGTGTTCGGCGACGACTCTTTGAAGTCCCTGATCGACGAGGCTCTCCGCAACAACTTCGACCTGCGGGCCGCGGCCTGGCGAGTCGACGAGTTCCGGGCGCGCGCCGGCATCGCGCGATCCGAGCTCTTTCCCCAGATCGGGTACCAGGCCGATTGGTCGAGGAGCCGCCAGTCGGAGTTCGTCCAGCCGGGTTCGAAACCCGTCAATCTCCACGACGTCAAACTCGGTCTTTCCTGGGAAATCGACCTCTGGGGCCGCATCCGACGTCTTTCCGAGGCCGCGCTGGCCCAATACCTCTCGACTGCCGAGGCGCGCCGGGGAGTCCTCCTCTCGGTCGTCTCGGAAGTGACGCAGGCTTACTTCGAGCTCCGGGAGCTCGATGCCGAGCTCGAGATCGCGCGCCGGACGACGGAGGCGTTCCGAGGTACCTACGATCTTTTCAATCGCCGGCTCGCCGGCGGCGTTGCGTCGCAGCTCGAGGTCTCCCGGGCGGAGGCGGCTCTGAGCGTGGCCGCCGCGGCCATCCCGAATCTCGAACGCCAGATTGTGGCGCAGGAGAACCTTCTCTGCTTCCTGCTCGGCCGCAACCCCGGACCGATTCCCCGTGGCGAAAGCCTGACCGAACAGTCGCTGCCGCCCACGATTCCGGCCGGGCTGCCATCGACGCTCCTCGAACGGCGGCCAGACGTGCGACAGGCAGAGCAGCAGCTCCTCTCGGCCAACGCCAACGTCGGTGCCGCGATTGCGAGCTTCTTCCCGACGATCTCCCTGACGGGTGCCTTCGGCGGCGTCAGCCCCGAGGTCTCCGACCTCTTTCAAGCCGGCAGGACCTGGACTCTTGCGGCCGGTCTGACCGGTCCCATCTTCCAGGGACTGCGCTTGAAGAACCAGTACGACGTGACCGTCGCGCAATGGGAGCAGGCGAAGGTTCAGTACGAGTCCATCGTCGCGAGCGCTTTTGGCGAAGTCTCGACGACCCTGGTCGCCCACGAGAAGCTCGCGGAGGTCGAGCAGAAGCAGGCGGAAACGGTCGCGGCATATCAGGACGCCGTTCGCCTCGCGAACATCCGATACCTCGCTGGTCTGTCGAGTTACGTCGAAGTGCTCGACTCTCAGCAGCAGCTCTTCCCGGCGGAGAACGCACTCGCACAGGCGCGGTTCTCGCGTCTGTCCAACTTCGTCCAGCTCTACAAGGCCCTGGGTGGGGGATGGAGCATCGGGGATCCCGCCTGGCTTCGGCCTTCCTCCGACTCGGCCGCGCCGAGGACTCCGGTCGCGCCCCAACTCTGAGGCAGCCAGACGGGAGTGAACGAGAGCCGGCGGGGACGTGGAGAAATGAGGAAAGCCGCTTGAAGATGTTCCGTCGGATTCTCGTAGCCACGGACTTCTCAGCGGCTTCGACTCCCGCCATGGAGCAGGCGTTGAAGATGGCAAAGCAAGATGGAGCGGTGCTGTTGATCGCTCATGCCTACCAGGAGCCGGGGTTAGTGGACCTCAGCAACGCGCCCGCCAAGGTTTACAAGGAGTGGGACCGGGAGCTCCGGGACAGAGTCGAGAGCCAGCTGCGACCGCTCGTCGAGTATGCCAATGAGAAGGGCGTCGAGGCACGTGCCCTGCTTCTCACCGGCTTCGCGGACGAGGCGATCGTCGAGGCGGCCAGACAACAGGACGTCGACCTGATCGTCATGGGGACTCACGGGCGCATCGGTGCCGCCCGGCTCTTCCTGGGCAGCGTCGCTTCGCGAGTGATCTCAACGGCTCCCTGCCCCGTGATGACGGTCCGAGGCGCGTAGCCATCGTGGTGCGGAGAAACCGGCTCGGGGAAAGGCGAAGAGGCTGCGAACTTCATTGAGGAGTGTTGCATGAATCACCCGTCGAAATCCTTCTCGAGTCTGACTGTGGCCGCCCTGCTCTCTCTCTCGGCTTCGTTCTCCACAACCGCGTACGCGAAGGCCGCCAACGAGACGATCGCTTCGCGGAGCGCCGAGGTCGACGGGCTCCGGCTGCACTACCTCGCCGCCGGGAAGGGTCCGGCATTGATTCTTCTGCATGGATATGCGGAGACCTCGCGGATGTGGCGGCCGATCATCCCCGGGCTGGCCGAACGTTTCACGGTCATCGCGCCGGACCTGCCGGGAATCGGGGACTCGGGGATCCCGGCGAGCGGCCTCGACATGAAGTCGGCCGCTACGCGGATTCATTCGCTCGCGCGTTCGCTCGGCGTCATGAAGGCGCGCGTCGTCGGCCACGACATCGGCCTGATGGTCGCTTACGCGTACGCGGCGCAGTACCCGACGGAGGTGGAGAAGCTCGTTCTGATGGATGCCTTTCTCCCGGGCGTCGGCGACTGGAGAACGATCTACGACAACCCGGCGATCTGGCACTTCCGCTTCAACGGGCCGACGCCCGAGAAACTGGTTCAAGGCCGGGAGCGCACCTACTTCGAGCATTACTGGAACGACTTCGCCGCCGACAAGACGCGCTCGATTCCGGAAGCCGAGCGGAAGGCATACACCGACGCCTATGCCCGTCCGGGGCGCATGCGGGCGGGATGGGCCTACTTCGTTTCGTTTCCGAAAGCCGCGCAGGATTTCGCCGAGCTCGCGCGGACGAAGCTCACGATGCCTGTTTTGGTGATCGGAGGCGAGAAGGCCAACGGAGAAGCGCTCGCGGGCCAAACGAAGCTCGTTGCCTCGGAGGTCACCGTCGTCGTGCTGAAAGACACCGGCCATTGGCTTCTGGAAGAGAACCCGAAAGGGACCACCGACGCGTTGATCAAGTTCCTGTAAGTGGGCACAGGCCGCCGCGCGTGCCGCGGTTCTCTTCGGTCGACTCAGCGCCCGTCGGCCATCTTGCCGGATAGGGTCAGGCAGGTGCTGCTCGCGCGAGCGACGAGACTTCTGCCTTCATCCACCACGTCGCACTCGACCATTCCCACGGTCTTGCCCCGCTTCACGATGCGGGCCTCCGCGCGCAGTCGGGCGTTCCACACGGGTTTCAAAAAGTTGATCTTCAGCTCGAGCGTCGTGAAGGTTTCCCCCTCCACGAGCGTCGACGCATAGGCGATTCCCATCGCGGCATCCGCGAGATCACAGAGAATTCCGCCGTGAAGCGTTCCCATCGGGTTCGCGTGCTGAGGTCCGGCTTCCATCTCGAAAACCGCGGCTCCGCTGGCGACGGACACCAGAGTAAATCCGACCAGCCGGGCCACGGGCGGGGGAGGCACCTCTCCGCGAAGGATCCCCTGGATGCGCTCGAGCATCGTGGCCATGTCGCCATCAAGCCTATCCGGCCTCCGACCGACGTCTGAACTCGGGCAAGATCCGTTCGTGCCGATCACTCTCGACGACCTGCGGCGTTTTGCCGTCGGCCGCAGCCTCTTCACGCCCACGACGCTGAAACGAGCCCTCGACCGGATGGGGTTCGTCCAGGCGGACCCGATCCGCGCCCCGGCGCGCGCTCAGGACCTCACCCTGCGACATCGCGTTCGGGGCTATCGCGCGGGCGACCTCGAACGGCGCTATTCCGAGCTCGGCCTGGAGGAAGACTTCTTCGTCACATACGGCTTTGTGACCCGTCGTCTCCGGGCGCTGATGCATCCGCGATCCGAGACCGGTGTCCCGGCCGACGCCCCGCGACCCTGGCCGGCGGCGCGTCGAAAGCGAGCCGAGGTCCTGCTGGATTTCGTGCGGGAACGCGGAACCGTGCACCCGCGCGAGGTGGACGACCACTTCGCGCACGGGACGGTGAAGAACTACTGGGGCGGATCGTCCAGCGCGACGACCCATCTGCTGGACGCGATGCACTACCGCGGCCTGCTCCGCGTGGCGCGCCGCGAGGCCGGCATCCGGATCTACACCGCGCACCAGCACGGCTCCGGCCCCACCGATGCGGCCGGACGACGCGCACGGATCGACGCGCTGGTCGATGCCGCCGTCGGCCTCTATGCGCCGCTTCCCGGCCGGAGCCTGTCGTACCTCGTGCGCCGGCTTCGATTCGCGGCGCCTCAGTGGCAGGGCGAGTTGACGGGCGCCCTGCAGCGGGTCAGAGACCGGCTCCTGCACGCGCGAGTGGACGGCATCGACTGGTACTGGCCGTCCGATGAGAAAGTAGAGCGCTTCGCGCGCCAGGCGCCGCCGGAGGTCGTCCGCCTGCTGACGCCCTTCGATCCGGTGGTACACGACCGGGCCCGATTCGAGCTCCTGTGGGGCTGGGTCTACCGCTTCGAGGCCTACACGCCGGCGTCCCGGCGAAAGCGCGGCTATTACGCTCTGCCGCTCCTGTGGCGGGATCGAGTGATCGGCTGGGGAAACCTCTCCGTGAAGAACGGCGAGCTCGAGTCGGAGCTCGGTTACGTCGAACAACCGCCGCGCGAGCGCGCGTTCAAGCGTGAGCTCCGATCGGAGCTCGATCGCATGAGAGCTTTTTTGAGACTCCGGTCCTGACGGCTACTTGCGGCCGGCTTTGTTGGCGG
>Ga0114129_10014626_pt1 | contig 11181 bp, 13 predicted proteins | sample RhiMetdeltSRZDD1_FD_80071 | JGI IMG/M metagenome (GOLD analysis project Ga0114129, IMG submission 80071) | Populus rhizosphere microbial communities from Tennessee, USA - Rhizosphere MetaG P. deltoides SRZDD1 (version 2) (version 2) | ecosystem: Host-associated > Plants > Roots > Rhizosphere >... | reverse complement strand
GACCAGCCGGACCCCGGCACCTGCCCGAGTCTTTGACGACCTGAGCGAGCGCGCGGCGTCTCCCGCGATCGGGGAACGTCGCGCTCCGCTCATCCAACTCTGAAACGCGCTGGTTCCGAGAGCGCGACACCTTCGGCATCGAGATCGAGGAGGGGCAAGAGGACGCGCTCATCCTCGCGGTGACGGTCTGCATCGACCAGGTGAGCCGGAACTAGACGGTCGAACACGTGGGCCGGGCCACGGTGGGCGGCCCGGCCCACTCATCGCCTTACTTGTCTTTCTTCTCCTTCTTGTCTTTCTTGTCGCCGTCGTCCTTCCCGCCGCCGCGGACCTGGCCGCGGATCTCGCCGCCGGGGAACTTCGCGGTATGCATGTTCGCGTAGGTGACGCCCGCCTTGATCGCGCGCTCGACCGCGGCGAGATCGCCGACGTTGAATCCCTGTGCCGTCGGCCCGACGACGTTGGCGGCGGTGATCGTTCCCGTCACCGTGCCCGAGGTCGCCGCGGGGCACGCCGGCTGTCCGCCGCCTCCGCAGAAGAACACGGACACGCCGCCGTTCACGTTCTTCTGCCCGACGTGGATGTGGGCGGCCGCCGGCGGCCCGCTCAGGTCCGCGTAGACGAGCCTGAACGTGATCTGCGTGCTCGTCATCGTGAACGTCAGGTCACCGTGTCCCGTTGTGTTGTTGGCCGGCACCTCGCTGAAACCAATCAGGTGCGCCGAGAAGCCGTTCTCGTCGTCCTTGCCTTTGCCGACGCCTGCCAGCGCGATCGACGCGCCCGCGAGGGCGACGACGAACGCGACGACGGCCACGATCCGCAACCGAGTTCCGATCATCGTCTTCCTCCTTCCGCCTGGCCCCACATTTCCGTGCCCCCGGCCCGGCGTCGGCTGAATCCTACGTCGCGGGCAGAAGCGGATGGAATAGCGTCCTGGGGCATGTGCTTCGAGCTCGACTCGTTGCCGCCGGTCCCCGTCATTTCAGGCGCAGCCGTCGCACACGAGGACCTCACGCTCACGGCCGCCGACGGAGCGACCTTTGCCGCGTTCGCCGCCCAGCCGGAATCGTCCGGCGGCGCCGGCGTCGTGATCCTGCCGGACGTTCGGGGGCTCTACCGCTTCTACGAGGAGCTCGCGCTTCGCTTCGCGGAACGCGGGATCGCCGCGCTCGCGATCGACTACTTCGGCCGGACGGCAGGGGTGGCGAAGCGCGACGAGGACTTCCCCTACCCCGAGCACGTCGAGCAGACGACGCCCGAGCAAGTGCAGCTCGACGTTGGTGCAGCGATCGCGCGCCTACAACAAGCCGGCTGCGGCGTGGTTTTCACAGTCGGCTTTTGCTTCGGCGGACGGCACTCGTGGCTCGCCGCGGCGGCGGGTCACGGGCTAGCCGGCGCGATCGGCTTCTACGGGCGGCCCGGCACCGGCCGCGACGGGAGTCCGGGGCCGACGCAGCGGGCCGACGAGCTCGGGGCGCCGATCCTCGCGCTGATGGGAGGCGACGACCCCGGGATACCTGCCGAGGACATTGCCGAGTTCGAGCAGGCGCTCGATGCGGCAGGCGTCGAGGCGGAGGTCGTCGTGTACCCCGGCGCGCCGCACAGCTTCTTCGACCGCAAGTACGAAGCGTTCGCGCAGGAGTCCGACGACGCCTGGGGCCGCACGCTCGCGTTTGTCGAGCAGCACTCCTAACGCGTCAACGCTCGAGCGGACGCCAAGGCCGGACGCCGAACCGCTCCTCCAGCAACTCACCTGCGCGCCAGACGAGGGCGAGCTCGTCCGGGCCAAGGTCGTCGAGGCGCTCGGCGATAGCGTCGATCCGTCGCGCCCGTCCGCGCTGCATCGCGCGGATTCCGGCGGCGGTCGCCTCGATCAGAACCGATCGTCCGTCCGCTGCGTTCGGCTTCCTTCGGACGAGCCCGTCGCGCTCGAGCGCCGTGACGATGTTCGTCATGGTTGCGGGGCGGACGGCTTCCGCATCGGCGAGCGCGCCCAACGTGAGCGGCCCGCCGAAGACGACGACCGAGAGGGCGGAGAGCCGTGCGCGCGTGAGTCCGGTCTCGGAATCCTTCTCGGCGGCCCGGCGAAGGACGTGGATCGAAGCGGAGTGGATGAGATCCGCGACATCGTGTTTCGACTTGCGCGCCATCAGGTATTTAGTTAGCCTACCTAACTATCATGACGACGTCGAGAGGAGAGGACGGCATGTTGGCCGCGATGAACGCCCTCTACGAGGGGCGCGAAGACGAGGCATACGACCTGCTGCCGCCTGACGAGGAGCTCACCGCTCCCGAGGCGGCGACGTTCGGCCGGGCCGACCGGCTGCGCGACCTGCTCGAGGAGGATCCCTCGCGCGCGAACGAGTTCTCGCAGGACGGCTTCAGCCCGCTCCACCTCGCCGTCTTCGGCGGCCACGAGTCGACCGTCCGTCTCCTGATCGAGCGCGGCGCGGACCTCGAGGCCGTCTCCACGGCCTCGTTCGCCCAGGTGCGCCCTCTGGGGACGGCGGCCAACTTCCGCGCCCTCGACCTCGGGCGAATCCTGCTCGAGGCCGGCGCCGACCCGAACGGGCAGAACCTGCAGGGCCACACCCCGATGGACACCGCCCGCGCCAACGAGGACGAGGCGTTCGCTGCGCTCCTGCGGGAGTTCGGCGGCCGCTGAACCCGGCCCCAGATCGGTAGCTGGAGCGGCCGTCCGCTACACTGCCCCGGCGCGGGGCGGCGTAGCTCAGTTGGTTAGAGCAGCGGAATCATAATCCGCGTGTCGGTGGTTCGAGTCCACCCGCCGCTATCTTCTCGCTGGGAACAAGATCACTTCAGCTTTCGACGCCGTAGCAGAGGACGAAGACCAAAACAGCCATGGCAAAGACCGGAGTCAGAGTCGGGATCACGCTCGCCTGCACAGAGTGCAAGCGGCGGAACTACCAGACCGAAAAATCCAAGCGGAACTCGCCGGACCGGATCGAGTTCAAGAAGTACTGCCGCTGGTGCGGCTCGCACACGCTTCACCGGGAGACGCGCTAGTGGCGAGACAGACCCGTTCGCAGCGGCGCGCACGGCGCCAGGCGCAAGCGCAGTCCGCGGCAGGCCAGAGCGGCGGCGTCGCGCAGCGCGCCCGCGCGAGGCAGCAGCAGGTACGCCCGTCGCAGCAGGCGCCGAAGAGCCAGGCCGGCGCGCAGAAGCGCGAGAGCGGAGGGCTGCGCAACTTCATCGGCGAGTCGTGGGGCGAGCTGAAAAAGGTGGAATGGCCCACCCAAGCGCAGGTCATCCAGGCGACGGTGGTCGTCCTGATCGCGTGTCTCGTGGTCGGCGCGTTCCTGTATACCGCCGATCAGATCTGGAAGCCCGTCGTCAAGTGGCTCATCGGCCAATAAGAAGAACGAGAGACGAATGTTCCGCTGGTACGTGATCAACACCTACTCCGGGCACGAGAACAAGGTGAAGACGAATCTCGAGCACCGCATCGACTCGATGAACCAGCAGACGCGGTTCCGCCGCGTCGTCGTCCCGACCGAGCAGGTCATCGAGACGAAGGACGGCCAGAAGGTGCAGACCGAGAAGCGCGTGCTCCCGGGCTACGTCCTCGTGAACATGGACCTGACGGACGAGAGCTGGGCCGTCGTCAAGAACACCCCGGGCGTGACCGGATTCGCAGGGCCTGGAGGCAAGCCGGTGCCGCTGACGCAGTCGGACGTCGACCGGATCCTGCACACCGGAACCGGCGCGGCCGAGCGCCCGCGGACGCAGGTCGAGTTCCAGCTCGGCGAGTCCGTGAAGGTCACGAGCGGACCGCTCAGCGACTTCGACGGCGAGATCGTCGACGTCAACGGGGATCAGCAGAAGCTGAAGGTGCTCGTCGACATCTTCGAACGTCAGGTGCCGGTTGAGCTCGCGTTCGACCAGGTAAAGAAGCTGGACTAGGAGCCATGGCCAAGAAAATTCTCACGTTGATCAAGCTGCAGATCCCGGGCGGGCAGGCCAACCCTGCGCCGCCGGTCGGGCCGGCCCTCGGCCAGCACGGCGTCAACATCATGGAGTTCTGCAAGGCGTTCAACGCGCAGACCGCCGATCAGAACGGCCGGATCATCCCGGTGGAGATCACGGTCTTCGAGGACCGGTCGTTCACGTTCATCACGAAGACGCCGCCTGCCGCCGTCCTGATCAAGGAGGCGCTGCGCGTCGACAAGGGCTCGTCGGAGCCGAACCGGAACAAGGTCGGCCGGTTGACGCGCGCCCAGGTGCGCCAGATCGCGGAGACGAAGCTCGAGGACCTGAACGCGCGCGACGTCGAGCAGGCGATGAAGGTGATCGCCGGCACCGCGCGGAGCATGGGCGTGGAGGTGGAGGCATGACGCAGCACGGCAAGCGCTACCGCAACGTCCGCGCACAGATCGACCGCGAGCAGCTCTACGCGCCGGCCGAGGCCGTGCGCATCCTCAAGCAGGGCGACGGTGCGAAGTTCGACGAGACCGTCGAGGCCCACTTCAACCTCGGCCTCAACGTCCGCCACGCCGACCAGCAGCTGCGCGGGACGATCTCGCTGCCGCACGGCACGGGCAAGGAACAGCGCATCGCGGTCTTCGCCGAGGGCGAGAAGGCCCGCGAGGCGCAGGAGGCGGGCGCGGACGTCGTCGGCTCGGCTGATCTCGCCAAGCGCGTCGAGGAGGGCTTCACCGACTTCGACGTCGCGATCGCGACACCGGATCAGATGGGCAACGTGGGCAAGCTCGGGCGCATCCTCGGCCCGCGCGGCCTGATGCCGAACCCGAAGACCGGGACGGTGACGATGGACGTCGGGAAAGCGGTGCGCGAGGCGAAAGCCGGCAAGCAGGAGTACCGCACCGACCGCGGCGCCAACGTGCACATCTCGATCGGCAAAAAGAGCTTCGAGGAGCGGCAGTTGCTCGAGAACTACGCGGCGCTGGTCGACGAGATCGTGCGCGCCAAGCCGGCGGCCGCGAAGGGCCGCTACATCCGCAAGGTCACGCTGACGACGACGATGGGCCCGGGCATCAACGTCGATCCCGCGCGCACTCGCAACATCGTCGAGGAGGAAGCCGCGGATTCCGCCGAAACGGAATCCGCTACAGTGCCCGCCTAACACACGACTAGACCGCCGAAGACAGCTGGCAGCCCCCTCTTGGAGAGATGGCGGGCAGAAGTCCAGCCGAGGTAGGGACAGATAAGAGGGCGCCTTCGCTCTCCTTTGGCCCGCCTCAGGCGGGCTGGTCATTTCCGGAGGAAATGACGTGGACAGAGAGCAGAAGCAACGCCAGGTCGAAGAGCTGGCCGAACGCCTGCGCGGCGCCGACACACTGATCGTCGCCGACTACCGCGGGCTGACGATGCCGCAGATCGACGATCTGCGCACCAAGTTGCTCGAGCAGGGCGCGCGCTTCACCGTCGTGAAGAACACGCTCACGCGGCGCGCGGCCGAGGAAGCGGGATCCGACGCGTTGCTCGCGCTGCTCGACGGTCCGACGGCGATCGCGTTCCTCGAGAGCGACGGCGACCCGGTCGCGGTCGCCAAGGCGCTGCAGGATGCAGCGCGGGACACGCAGGTGCTCGCCGTTCGCGGCGGCGTCCTGCAGGGACGCTCGATCACGTCGGAAGACGTCGCCGAGCTCGCCAAGCTGCCGCCGCTCGACGTGCTGCGCGGCCAGGTGCTCGCCGCGGTGACGGCGCCGCTGACGGCGATCGTCGGGCTCTTCACCGCACCGCTGCAGGACCTCGTCGGGCTGATCGACGCACGGATAGAGCAGCTGCAGGCGCAGGGCGACAGCTCCGAGCCGCAGGCCGATGCCGAAAGCCCCCAGCCGGAGGCTGAAAGCAGCGCCGGTGAGCCCGAGGCCCCGGTGTCGCCGGCGCCCGAGCCGGAGCAGGAATCCGAAGCCGCCGATACGGCACGGGCCGGCGAGCCCGCCGAGGACACCGAAGAGCCGACACCGGCGGACGCGACAGCATCCGCCTCCGAAAGCACTGACGAAGATCAGAAAGAAGAGGAGAAGAGCTAATGCCGGTAGACACGATTTTCGAAGAGCTCGGCAAGATGACCGTGCTCGAGCTCGTCGAGCTCAAGAAGAAGATCGAAGACGAGTGGGGCATCACCGCAGCCGCGCCGGTCGCCGTCGCGGCCCCGGGCGCGGGAGGTGCGGGCGGCGACGGCGCCGCGGCCGCAGAGGAGAAGACGGCGTTCGACGTCGTGCTCACCAACGCGGGCGGCCAGAAGATCCAGGTGATCAAGGTCGTGCGCGCGATCACCGGCCTGGGCCTCAAGGAGGCGAAGGACCTCGTCGACGGCGCCCCCAACACCGTCAAGGAGGGCGTCGCTCAGGAAGAGGCGGACTCGCTCAAGTCGCAACTCGAGGAAGCGGGCGCGACCGTCGAGCTCAAGTAGTCCAGCGCCCCAATCGATCCAGGAAAGGCCGGGAAACCGGCCTTTCCTCGTTCGGGGGATCTTGCAAGGCACGTCGCAGGTTCGATCTCGGGGAGGCGTCCTTCACCTACGAAGGCGAATCTCAGGAGGACATCGGACCCCATGAAGACGAAAATTCTGCTCGCGGCCATCTTTGTCGCCGGCCTGGCCGCATCGTTCGCGGTGGCGTCGCCGGCCAAGAAGCCCCCGCAAGGCTCGACGAGCGGTACGACGGCGACCGGCACGACCTCGTCGACGGCTCCGACCGAGGGCAAGAAGGTGACCCTCTGTCACAAGACCGGCTCGAAGAGCCATCCCTGGGTCAAGATCCGCGTGAGCAAGAACGCGGTCAAGGCGCATATGCGCCACGGCGACCTCGCCCTCGGCGCATCCGGCGACTGCCCGAAGGCCCCGGGCGCCGGCGGCACGACTACGGGCGCGTCGACCGGTGCCACCACCGGGACGAGCACCGAGCAGGGCCACGGCAAGGGCAAGGGCAAGGACGAGGGCAAGGAAAAGGACGACGGCGACGAGGACGGCAGCTAGGCCCGGCCGGGCTCCGAGGGCCTTCTGAAGACGGCGTCCCGGGTTTTCCAGCCCCCGGCGTCCTCTTCCCATTTCGGCCTCGAAGCGGTACCATGGCCCCTGCAATTCTTGGGGCCCGCCGCGGCTTGCGGTGAGGGCCCTGTTTGAGATACCTTTACGGGTCGCGCCGTATTTCCCCTGGAAGCAAAACCACGCTTGGTCGGGCTTCAGGCCACGCAGGGTCGGGCTTGCAGGGGTGTCCAACGTCTTCGCCTGTCCAAGTTTCTGAGTTCCGCGCCGTTTTTGAGGGAGGCTGTATCTCTTGACCACTAGGGTCGCCGCGCCGCGCGCGCGCACGAGTTTCTCGCGTCTCAAGCACGTTCTCGACCTCCCGAATCTGATCGACATCCAAAAGGCGTCCTTCCAGTGGTTCCTGGAGGACGGCCTGTCGGAGACGATTCGGGATATCTCGCCGATCGAGGACTACACGGGCACGCTCGCCGTGGAGTTCGGTGATTACCGCTTCGGCGAGCCCCAGTTCTCGATTCAGGAGTGCCGCGAGAAGGACCTGACCTATCAGGCGCCCCTGAACATGACCGTCCGCTTCGTCAACAAGGAGACGGGCGAGATCCGCGAGCAGAACGTCTTCATGGGCGACTTCCCGATGATGACCGGGTTCGGCACGTTCATCATCAACGGCACCGAGCGCGTGATCGTCACGCAGCTCGTCCGGTCGCCGGGCGCCTACCTGATGGAGCCAAAGGACGCGACGAAGCAGGTCTTCACGGCGAACCTCATGCCGTCGCGTGGCTCGTGGCTCGAGCTCGAGATCGACAAGAAGGGAATCGTCTACGCCCGTATCGACCGCAAGCGCAAGCTGCCGATCACGACGCTGCTGCGTGCGCTGCCGGCGGAGGACCCATCGACGGGCTTCCAGCTCGACACCACCACGAACGAGGCGCTCCTCGCCCTCTTCGGCAACTCGATCTACATCGCGAACACGCTGGAGAAGGACCCGGCACAGACCGAGGAGCAGGCGCTCGTCGAGGTCTTCAAGAAGCAGCGGCCGGGCGAGCCGCCGACGGTCGACAACGCGCGCAACCTGTTGCGCTCGCTCTTCTTCGACCCCAAGCGGTACGACCTGACGAAGGTCGGCCGGTACAAGCTCAACCAGCGGCTCAGCGTGAGCGTCCCGGAGGACGTCCGCGTCCTGACGACGGAGGACATCGTCGCGCTCGTGCGCAAGCTCGTCGAGCTGCCGGAACGGCTCGGCGTCCCCGAGGACTCGAAGGACTACGCGGCGGACTCCATCAGCCTGCCGCGCGGGCCGATCGCGAACGAGCTCGACGAGTACGAGCACTTCGGAAACCGCCGCCTGCGCACGGTCGGCGAGCTGATCCAAGAGGCGTTCCGCGTCGGTCTCTACCGGATGGAGCGCGTCGTTCGCGAGCGGATGACGACCGAGGACGTCGACACCATCACGCCGCAGACGATCATCAACATCCGTCCGGTCGTCGCGGCGCTGAAGGAGTTCTTCGGCTCCTCGCAGCTGTCGCAGTTCATGGACCAGACGAACTCGCTCGCAGGCCTGACGCATCGCCGGCGCCTCTCGGCGCTCGGCGCGGGTGGCCTCACGCGCGAGCGCGCGCCGATCGAGGTGCGCGACGTGCACCCGACGCACTACGGCCGCATGTGTCCGATCGAGACGCCCGAAGGCCCGAACATCGGCCTGATCGGCTACCTCGCGTCGTACGCGACCGTGTCGGAGTTCGGCTTCGTCCAGACGCCGTACCGCAAGGTCGTCAGCGGCAAGGTGACGGACGAGATCGTCTACCTCGACGCCGTCGAGGAGGCGCAGTACACGATCGCGCAGGCGTCGGAGCGGCTCGACGAGAAGACGGGCCGGTTCCTGCACGACCAGGTGCTCTGCCGGTCGGCTGCAGGCGAGGCCGTCACCGCGGCGCCGAAGGACGTCCAGTTCATGGACGTCTCGCCCGCGCAGGTCGTCTCCGTCTCGACGGCGCTGATCCCGTTCCTCGAGCACAACGACGCGAACCGCGCCCTGATGGGCGCGAACATGCAGCGGCAGGCAGTGCCGCTGATGATCACGCAGGCGCCGCTCGTCGGCACCGGCCTCGAGTACCGCGCCGCGATCGACACCGGCGACGTCGTCGTCGCCGAGGAGACCGGAACGATCACCGACGTCGACGCCGAGCGGATCGTCGTCGAGACCAAGGACGGCAACCACACGTACGACCTGACGAAGTTCATGCGCTCGAACCAGGGCACGCTGATCCACCAGAAGCCGATCGTCGGCCTCGGTGATCGTGTGCAGGGAGGCGACGTGCTCGCCGACGGGAGCTCGACGGACAGCGGCGAGCTCGCGCTCGGCGCCAACCTGCTCGTCGCGTTCATGCCGTTCGAGGGCTACAACTTCGAGGACGCGATCGTCATCTCCGAGCGGCTCGTGAAGGAGGACGTCCTCTCGTCCATCCACATCCACGAGTACGAGATCGACGCACGCTCGACGAAGCTCGGCGACGAGGAGATCACGCGCGACATCCCGAACCGTTCGGAGGAGTCGCTCGCCGACCTCGACGAGCGCGGCATCGTGCGCATCGGCGCCGAGGTCGGATCGGGCGACCTCCTGGTCGGCAAGGTCACGCCGAAGGGCGAGACCGAGCTGACGGCGGAGGAGAAGCTGATCCGCGCGATCTTCAAGGAGAAGGCGCGCGAGGTCCGCGACACGTCGCTGAAGGTCCCGCACGGCGAGGGCGGCAAGGTCATCGACGTCAAGACGTTCTCGCGTGACGCGGGCGACGACCTGTCGCCGGGCGTCAACGAGCTCGTCCGCGTCTACGTCGCCAAGAAGCGCAAGATCGCCGAGGGCGACAAGCTCGCCGGCCGCCACGGAAACAAGGGCGTGATCGCGAAGATCGTGCCGGACGAGGACATGCCGTTCCTCGAGGACGGCACGCCGGTCGACGTCGTGCTGAACCCGCTCGGCGTTCCGTCGCGGATGAACATCGGCCAGATCCTCGAGACGCATCTCGGGTGGGCCGCGGCAAAGGGCGTGTTCTCGGAGAACGGGAACGGCGGTCCTTCGCCGGTCGCGACGCCGGTCTTCGACGGGGCGACCCTCGAGGACGTCGACGCGGCGCTGCTCGAGTGGATGAACTCGAATCCCGACTCGCCGATCAAGTTCGTGGTCGACGAGAAGGCGCAGGCGGGCCGTAAGTGCAGCGGAAAGGTGCGGCTGTTCAGCGGCAAGAGCGGCGAGCCGTTCGAGCAGGACGTCACCGTCGGCTACATGTACATCCTCAAGCTGCTCCACCTCGTCGACGACAAGATCCACGCACGTTCGACGGGCCCGTACTCGCTGGTGACGCAGCAGCCGCTGGGCGGCAAGGCCCAGTTCGGCGGCCAGCGCTTCGGCGAGATGGAGGTGTGGGCGCTCGAGGCGTACGGCGCCGCGTACACGCTGCAGGAGATGCTCACGATCAAGTCCGACGACACCGTCGGGCGCGTGAAGGCGTACGAAGCGATCGTCAAGGGCGAGAACATCGCCGAGCCGTCGATCCCCGAGTCGTTCAAGGTGCTGCTGAAGGAGATGCAGTCGCTCGCGCTCGACGTGCACGTCCTCTCGGAGGAGGGCGCTCACGTCGAGGTGCGCGAGGAGGACGACGAGCTGCTCCGCGCCGCGGAGGAGCTCGGGATCGACCTCTCGCCGGGCTCGCTGCGTGCGGCTGCGCGGCAACCGACGGCCGAAGAGGAAGAGGAAGGACAGGAGCGCGTCGACGTGGAGGGCGAGATGGCCCTGCCCGTCGACGAGCAGCTCGACGACCTTGAGGACGTCGAGCTCGCGTCGGGCGACGAGTCGCCCCAAGAGGAAGTTCAGGACGAGGTCGGTCCGCTGGGCGACGCCGATCTCGCCGATGTCGAGGTCGAGGACTAGTTAGAGGGAGCTGAGGAGCACTTTGATCGATATCAACGAGTTCGACGCCATCCGCATCGGGCTTGCCTCGAGCAAGCAGATCCGCGACTGGTCGTCGGGTGAGGTCACCAAGCCGGAGACGATCAACTACCGGACGCTGAAGCCGGAGCGCGACGGCTTGTTCTGCGAGCGCATCTTCGGTCCGACCAAGGACTGGGAGTGCTACTGCGGCAAGTACAAGCGCGTCCGCTACAAGGGCATCATCTGCGAGCGCTGCGGCGTCGAGGTGACGCGGCAGAAGGTG
>Ga0114129_10014624_pt1 | contig 11182 bp, 9 predicted proteins | sample RhiMetdeltSRZDD1_FD_80071 | JGI IMG/M metagenome (GOLD analysis project Ga0114129, IMG submission 80071) | Populus rhizosphere microbial communities from Tennessee, USA - Rhizosphere MetaG P. deltoides SRZDD1 (version 2) (version 2) | ecosystem: Host-associated > Plants > Roots > Rhizosphere >... | reverse complement strand
GCGGTCGCCATCCGTCTGGTCTGACCGGCGAGGCAGCCTTCCCCGAAAAAATCCCCTTCCGCCAGCAACCCCACCACCGCCTCTTTACCAGTCTTCGAGACGACCGACAGTTTGACGTTCCCCTTGCGGATGTACATGACGCTCGCGGCCGGATCGCCTTGCGAGAAGATCGTGATCGATGCGCCGTACTCGAGGACTTCTCGGGTCACGTCGGCAGCTTCGAAGAACTCGTCGCCGTGGAGCCGGTGTCTCCGCGCTTTGATCCTGGTCATGTCGATCTGCTGGCGGCTGACGTCGGGGTCGATCGGGCCTCCATGATGATGGCACGTCCGAGGCCAGGAGGTTCGAAGAAACCTGCGTGGCTGACTCGACAACCCCAGGCAGCCGCGCGTATGCCGAATTGTACAGCCGGAGCAGCCATTTTGGCGCAGGATTAGGTAACCCCATCCGTCCGGCCTGTCAGTTGTGAGAACGACCGATGTTCGTGGTGTGCAATTCAGGACAGACGCGTAACGCCGTGAAGCGCAGAATTACGCTGAAAAGGAAACGACCCCATGCCACCTGCGACCCATCTCGCGCGCGTCAGACGTATTCAGGCGCTTGCCTCTGAACTCACGACGACCGTGAAGACCGCCAGGCAGCAACGCCGCCGCGCTCTGCGGCTCGCAGGGGAGGCCATCAAGCTCGCGCAGGCGGTTGGCGCGGACGAACGCGCCGTTGCGCGAAGACGCCGCGCGACCGCAGAGTGATCCACACTGCCCGCCAACCTGCGACGAACATCTCGATCTCGGTGACTCACTTCGGCGCGTAATACCCCGGTCGCGTTCGAGCGACTGCCCCGTCTCGATCTACGCGAACGGCGACGCGCCTGTATTGGCCGTCCCTGCGCGGGTTGCTCGACTGGTACGCCAGCGAGTACTGACTCGAGAGCTCCGCTTTGATCTCCGCGTAGATCCGCGCGAGTTCCCGGCCGTCTTGGGGAAAGAACGCTCTTCCGCCAGTCTGCTCGGCAAGTCGGCGCAGTACATACTTGGTGTCGTGAGACCTTGGCGTTCCAATTAGTGTCCACGTGCCCAGACCAATCGCGTAAATGGTCGCGTCGCTCCGGGCCGCCAGGTCGAGCACTTCTTCGAACTCGACCAGGCTCGACGTGTCGTCTCCGTCAGAGAGCAGAATTATCGCTTGACGCCGGGCTTCTCGCTCACGGCCTGGAGGCGTGGCGTGCATGAATCCCTTCAGTGCAACATAGACGGCGGTGTACAGCGCGGTCGAACCGCCCGCCTCTGTACTTCGGATCGCGTGCTCGATAGCAAATCGGTCGTTTGTGAAACCTACGCGAACATGAACGCTGCTGTCGAAGTCGATGACGGATGCGACATCGTTCGGTCCGAGTTGCTTCGAGAAACCGATCGCCGCCTCGTGCGCAAGTGGAAGCGTTTGCTGCATGCTCGCGCTCGTGTCCAGCAACAAGACCACTGACAACGACACGCCAGTCTGCTGGAAGAACATCAGCTCCTGCCTGCGCCCATCCTCGAATACGGCGAAATCATCGGCTCCGAGATCGATCACGTGCCGTCGGGAACCGTCCGTGACGGTGACGGTCAACGCGACAATGTCCACACTCGCACGGAATGCCCTCGACTGCCCAAACGCGGGACCAGGCGTCTGATTGCTGGCGACGAGGACTGCGACGACTCCGATGGTGCATGCGAAACGCACGGGTCACCGAGCCTCGCGACCTGCCGCCGTATCGACGTTCGCTCTGGCACTTACACTGCCGGAACCTGTAGCCAGCGGCAGTCGCACCCTGATGCAGGCCCCTCGGTCATTCGGTCCTACCGTGCACTCGATGTGTCCATCGTGCAACTCTACGATCTGTCGGCACATGTACAGCCCGAGGCCGGCTCCGGGCGCGTGCGGGCGATCGTCCGGTTGGTGGTGCTCGAGTCGGAAGAATTTGTCGAACACTCGTGCACGAAAAGCCTCGGGGACGCCTGGTCCACTGTCCGTCGTGCTGATCAGCACCGCGTCCGGAACGCCGATCTCATCCGATAATGTCTGGGCTTCGAGGGTAATCACGCCACCCGCGGGTGTGTACTTGAGGGCATTCGACAAGATGTTGTCGAACACCACGCGGAGCCGCCGCTGGTCGCCGCAGATGGCGGGTAGAGCTTCAGCGTCGACTCGAAGATGCACGTGCTGCGCGTCCGCTTGATGCTGAGCACGACGAACAACGTCGAGGAGAAGACGCTTGATATGAAGCGGCTCGAGGCTCAAATGAAGCTTGCCGGCCTCGATGCGCGTCAGGTCGAGGAACTCGTGCACAACCTCACTCAGTTGCTCGACGCCGATGAGCGATGTGGCGACCAGTTCACGTTGCCGCAGGGGCAACGCGTCCGATGTCTCCTGCAACATGAGCAAGGTCATGCGCAAGGTCGTGAGCGGCGTCTGCAGCTCGTGGGACGCGACCGCAACGAGCTCCGACCGCATTTCATCCAATCGCGCCAGGTCGGTCACGTCCGACAGAAGCAAGATGGCGCCAGCCGGCTGGCCACCCGATCCGGACACAGGGACGACCCGCGGAAACAATCGGCGGATCAAACCATCGCGAGGGATCGAGATGGTCCGTGTCAGGTCCGTCACCGGCGCGGCGCTGGCTCCCGTTCGAATCGCGTTGTGGATCGCGGTGTTGTCAGGACCGTTGAGATGCAGGTCTTCCAGAGACCGCGGCTCATGCGCGCCAGCCGCGTGCGCAACCATCACGGCCGCGCGATTCATCGACAGAATCCTGCCATCGGCATCCAGCAGGACAACGGCGTCCGGAAGGGCTTCCAGGGTCGCTTCGAGCGTGTTTTTGGCGCGGACGACTTCCCTGATGTTCGTACGGCGGAACTCCAGCAGGTCGGCCGCCATCTGGTTGAACGTCGAAGCAAGTTCGCCGAGCTCGTCGGGCGAGACGACCTCGATCCGCTCGTCGAATCTTCCCTCACGGATCGCATTCGCTCCACGGGTCAGACGTCGCACGGGACCGACGACGCTGCTCGTGAGGTACCACCCGACGAGCACGGCACAGAAGAGTGCCCCGGCCGTAATGGCAAGCACGGCCCGGCGCGACGCACTCGCTTCATCCCGGGCCGATGTGATGGCGTGGCGTGCGAGCTCGAAATGTCGATCGCGAATCACCGTCGTCAACGCGACGGCTCGACGGAGCAATGGGTTCGCCCTCTGGTGATATTGCGCGAGCGCGTCACGTTCCCGCGCGACGCGGGCGACGCTGTCCGCGGCGAACCGGTACTCCTGCAAGGCTGACTCGAGGGGACGCATGAGCTCGCGCTCGTCAGTCGGCCCGACGACGTCGACGAGATCGGAGACAGCTTTATCGACGACGGCACGTTCGTGCGCCAGCACCGATCGTCCGCGCTGGTCTCCCGCCAGCACCAGCAGCACCGCGTCGTCTTCGCGTTCGAGCGCTCCAGCAAGCGTCGAGGTCACCGCGGTCACCGCCTCGCTGTCGCGCACCGTATTGGTGACGACGCCACTCACGCGAGACAAGGCAGCGAGCGCCCAGACGCTCGCCGTCACCGTCGTTGCCACCAGCAGAGCGGCCGACACGCCGAATCGGAGCCGCAAACCAAAACGGCTCATCAACTGCAACCTCTAGGACAAACCAAATCGCTTGCGTTTGCGCTGCAGCGTCGTGGCGTCGATCCCCAGGATGTGTGCCGCTGCTTCCAAGGATGCAGACACGGCCACGATCCGAGCAATGTGCTCGCGCTCGAGCATCTCCAGGGACACAGGCGCGCCGAGGCGTACCGGCTCCCCGGGCTTCTCCTTATCTAGGGCCGCTCGCAGGCCGAGATCGACAGGCATCAGGACGTCCCTCAGCCCAAGGATGACGGCGCGCTCGACCGCGTTGCGGAGCTCGCGAAGGTTGCCCGGCCAATCGTGGGCGGCCATCGCCTGTTCGGCGTCGTTCGAGAACGTCAGGCCGAGGCGACCCTGTTTCCGGCTGAACGTCGAGAGATAGTGCGACGCCAGAAGTGGAATGTCCTCGGACCGCTCGCGCAACGCCGGGATCGTCAAGGTAATGACGTTGAGCCGATAAAAGAGGTCTTCGCGGAACCGTCCCGTGCGAACCTCCGCCTCGAGGTCACGGTTCGTCGCGGCGATCAGGCGCACGTCCGCGTGTCGCTCCCGTGCCTCGCCGAGGCGTTCGTACGTCCTGTCATTCAGAAACCGGAGCAGGCGGACCTGCGCCTCTGGCGTGAGCTCGCCGACTTCATCGAGGAACAGGGTCCCGCCTTCGGCCTCTTGTACCTTGCCGGGAACATCGGCGATCGCTCCTGTGAACGCTCCCTTCTTGTGTCCGAACAGCGCGCTCGTCATGAGATCGCCGGACAAGGCGGGACAGTTCACGTTGGCAAATGGCGCCTCGGCACGCGGGCTGTTCGCCCGCATCCAGCGGGCGAGGACGTTCTTGCCGGTGCCACTCTCGCCGCGCACCAGGACGACCGCGCCTGAGGCCGCCGCCCGTCCCGCCAGGTTGAGAAACTGTCGAAACGACTGGCTGTGCGATTCAAACGTCGACGGCTCCCCGCTCTCATCGAGCTGATCCTGCAGTTCGACAAGGCGGCGTCTGAGCCGTTGTGCTTCGATCACACGATTTGCGGTGACGCGGATCTGATCCGGAGTGAACGGCTTCGGAATGTAGTCGACAGCCCCTCGTTTGACCGCCTCGACGGCGCTCTCAATAGACGCGAACGCCGTCACGACGATGACCCCTGCTTCCGGCTGCCGCAGAAGCATCTCCGGCAACAGATCCAGGCCTGTCTCGGCCCCCAGCCAGAGATCCAGGAACACGACATCAAAGCGACCCCGATCCAGTGCTTCGAGCGCCGCGCTCGCTGTCGCAACACCGAGCACACGGGCCCCGGCAGCTTCCAGACAGAGCCGCAGGGACTGGCGAACGCCCGAGTCGTCGTCGACCACAAGAGCCGCCCAGGGCACTGCGCATGCCGTGGCATGTCCCGTCATCGACCCTGCCCTTTCACGCGTGAGCGTCCGTGCAAGATGCAGCACCTGTGATGCCTCGTTTAAGGCAAAACGCCGGGACGACCGGCACGATGCTTACCATCTGCGATCCGGTTCCCCGCCACGTCACCCGTCAAGCATCGCACTTGCCTCGCATTCACGACAACAGCGAAGGCTTCGGGGTTTTGATTCAAGTCCCGCGCACTCGTGGCCCTCAGGCGAGGGGCTTGCACAAGCAGCCCCGCGTCGCCGTGCGCGCCTTCAGATGTCGCACAACGAGCGAACGTTGTGCCACCTGGGCTGCTGCATGCGACGCGTCGATGGTAAGGAGGGTCATCATGAGAAGAATCGCGGGCTCCTCGGGCGTGCTCACGATCGTCGCGGCACTGGCGGCGTCGGCAGCGAGCTGCTCGAGCAGCACGCCAACCACGCCCTCTAAGACGGTGACCAGGTCGTCAACTGTCTCGGGGGCGGCAGTCTCTGATGCAGCGGGCGAATGGGACCTTACGACTCCCGCAGGGTTCCCGCGCGGCGGGTGTATCTCAGCAGGGGATATCAGTGGAAGCAGTCTGGATTGGACGGTCACGGCGCAGCCAAACCATCCGAACCACATTCTGATCAGAGCGGTGTCATCGCGCGAGGAGAGGGCCGATTGCAGTCCCATCGACCGCCCTGAGGGCGCAAAAGCCTTGGAGATCATCGGACACTCGAATTTCCTGCCTGGAGAGACCGGGACCACAATACTCCGATGGTCGATGGAGGAGTGCCGCGAAGACGGGGGAAGATTTAGAATCGACGTGGAGGTCGAAAGGGATGTGCCCAGCGTACAGCCGACAGATCGGGAGTCGACGACGCTGCTGGTGAATTGCGCTCCGTTCAAGAGGATGTGATCGACTGAATGGTAGACTTCACATGCGGGCCTGACTGAGGCCCGACACGGTCCTCAGGCAAACATTCGCTCGCGATGAATCGCCTTCGGCAGACTCTGGAAATCACACGACAGAGGCTGCGCACTTTCGCGCCGGAGTTCGCTCCGGCGCATCCACTCTGGGCGGACATCGCAATCCTGCTCACCATTGCCGTCGTGTTGTACATTGGCGCCCAACTCGCCTTTGGTGCGCCGCGATCCATCAGGGGCCCCGCGATCTCGCTGTCGCCCGCGGCGCTGCCGTTCTACGCGGCGTGCTCGTTAGCGCGAATGGGAGTCGCTTACGTACTCTCAGCGGTGTTCTCGTTGTTCTATGGGTACGCCGCTGCGAGACGTCGGAGTGCAGAGCGCCTGCTCCTCCCACTTCTGGACGTCCTGCAGAGTGTCCCCATCCTGTCGTTCCTGCCTGTGGTGGTGTTGAGTCTGTCGGCGCTGCTTCCGTTGCGTCTGGCAGCGGAGCTGGCGTCGATCGTCCTCATCTTTACGAGCCAGGTCTGGAATCTGACGTTCGCCTGGTATCAGTCGCTCATCACCGTACCGACCGAACTTCAGGAAGCCAGCGCCACGTTCCGCCTGAGCGGCTGGACGCGGTTGACGACGTTGGAGCTGCCGTTCGCCGCCATCGGCCTGGTCTGGAACAGCATGATGAGCTGGGCCGGGGGCTGGTTCTTTTTGATGGCCGCCGAGATCTTCACGGTCGGCGACCGCGACTTTCGTTTGCCAGGGCTTGGGGCGTATCTGCATGAAGCCGCCAACCGCGGAAACGTCCTTGCGATCTGCTGGGGCGTCGCAACGCTCATCTTCATGATCGCGGCGCTCGATCAGTTGGTCTGGCGACCGCTGCTCGCATGGTCCGATCGGTTCAAGATCGAATCGGTCGAAGGGCAAGAGCGGCCGACCTCCTGGTTCTACGACGCGCTCAAGAGTTCGCGGATCGTCAGCCGCATACGAACCGGGCCACTGCGTGCGACTCGCGAGCGGCTGGATGCCACGTTCGGGGTGCAAGGGAATGAACCCGACACGGCGTCTCCACATGTGATGCTCCTCGCGAGAGTCGCGGCGGTGATCGCCGCGGCTGCGGTGCTGTATGGATCGGTTCGCACGAGCATCATGCTGTCTGCCGTTCGATCCACACAGTGGATCCGCATTGCACACGACGCCGGCGCGACACTCGCTCGCGTCACGGTCGCACTCTTCCTGGCGCTCGTATGGACGATTCCAGCCGGCGTGCTGATCGGCGGGAATCAGCGGACCGCGCGCTGGTGCCAGCCCCTGGTGCAGATTGCCGCCTCCGTACCGGCAACCGCGTTGTTCCCGGTCGTTCTGCTCGTTGTTCTGCGATGGCCCGGGGGACTCGACATCGCCGCGGTTCTGCTGATGCTGATGGGGACGCAGTGGTACTTACTGTTCAACGTCATCGCTGGCGCAAGCGCAATCCCGCAAGATCTGAAGTACACGGCGACGCTGCTTCAATTGAGCCGCCGCGACCGGTGGTTGACCCTCACACTTCCGGCGCTCTTTCCGTTCGTGATCACCGGTGCGATCACGTCCACGGGCGGAGCGTGGAACGCGAGCATCGTGGCGGAGTACACGACCTTTGGCGGGCATGTGTTGCGAACCCACGGCCTGGGAGCACTGATCGCCGAAGCGACCGCAACAGCGGACTATCCGCTCCTCCTCGCAGCGACCTTGGCCATGGTGGCGATCGTGGTCACCGTGAATCGGCTGGTGTGGCGGCGCCTGTACCGCTTGGCCCATCGCCGCTACCGCATGGAATAACCATGTCCGCATCGAAGGCACTCGTCGAGCTGCGGCAGGTCACTCAGATATACGGAACGCCGCCGCATGCATTTACGGCCATCCGGGACGTCGATCTGTCGCTGGCAGAAGGGGAATTCGTGGCGTTGCTGGGTCCGTCCGGCTGCGGGAAAAGTACGCTCGTGCGAATCATCACGGGTCTTCAGCCGCCCAGCGCCGGTGAGGTGCGGTACCGGGGCGAGCTCCTGCGAGGGGTCAACCCGCATGCCAGCATCGTCTTCCAGACGTTTGCGCTGTTTCCCTGGCTGAGCGTGCAACACAACGTCGAGATTGCGCTCAAGGCGCGCGGCGTTCCTCCGGCGCTCCGGACGTTGAAGGCGTTGGATCTTCTCGACCGTGTGGGGCTCGATGGTTTCGAGAATGCCTACCCGCGCGAGTTGTCGGGCGGCATGCGGCAAAAGGCCGGCTTCGCGCGCGCCATGGCCGTCGAGCCCGAGCTGCTGTGCATGGACGAACCCTTCTCCGCTCTCGACGTGTTGAGCGCCGAGGCGCTGCGCCACGAATTGCTGGCGCTCTGGACCACCGGCAAGATCCCGACGCGAACCATCCTCCTCGTGACGCACAACATCGAAGAAGCGGTGTTGATGGCCGATCGGATCGTCGTCATGGAGAAGGATCCGGGCAGAGTCATTGCGGATCTCCCGGTGCCGCTTCCGCAACCACGCCATCGGAAGAGCACTGCATTCCAGGGTTTCGTCGATCAGGTGTACGCATTGCTGGCTGGTCAGACGGCTAGCGAACTGGAGGAGTTGGGAACCGAGCCTGGCAAGACAGGCTACACCCGGCCGCTTCCACACGTGACCGTCAGCGAGCTCACCGGCTTTCTCGAGCACCTGGCGCAGTTTCCGGAACGGAAGGCAGATATCTATCTGCTCGCGCGCGATCTCGGCGTGGATTCGGATCGCATCCTGCGTTTGACAGAAGCCGCAGAGCTCCTGAGCTTCACGACACTCGCGCATGGCGACATCGCTCTGACGCCGCTCGGCGAGACGTTCGCGGAGGCCGGCATTCAGGCGCGGAAGGAGATCTTCGCAACCCGCGTTCGGCGTGTCCCGATCGTCTCCTGGCTTCTCTCATTGCTCGTCGCCGCGGATCGACACGAGCTCGAACGGGACGTCGTGGAATCTGCACTCTGTCTGGAATTCCCGCCAGAAGAGGCGCAACGTCAAATCGAAACGGCGATCGATTGGTGTCGGTACGCGGAGGTCATCGCCTACGATCACGCGCGGGGCGTCATTTACCTCGATACGGCAGGAATCTCCGGAAGTGCCGAGGGGGTTGCGCGACTGCGAGAGGGTTGAAACGGCGTCGTCCGCGAGTTGTCGCCGACGTGTTCTTGCGTAAAGGGCTAGCAGTCCGAATGGACCGAGATCACCACCACCACGATCATCACGGCCAGCATGGCCGCCGGCATAGTCACTACGTGCCGGCAACTGTTTCCGGTCGCACGATGGGCCCCGCCCTGGCACTCACGCTCGCCTTCGTGCTTGTCGAAGCCGTCTGCGGCTGGTGGGGGCACAGTCTTGCCCTGCTCGCAGACGCGGGCCACAACTTTGCTGATGGCGCCGCTCTCGCCTTCAGCTGGTATGCGCTCCGGATCGCAGACAAGGCGCCACACCATGGCATGACGTACGGCTACCACCGCGTCGGCATCCTGGCCGCGCTCACGAATGCGTTATCCCTCGTCCTGATCGCACTGGTGATTATCTGGGAGGCCGTCAGCCGGATTCGCCACCCGGAACTGGCTAATGGCGGTCTCATGATCGCGGTGGCCGCGGTCGCGGTGGTGGTCAACGTGGTGATCAGCCTGTGGCTGTATCAGGGCGCGAAGCACGATGTGAACGTGCGCAGCGCGTACCTTCATATGGTCGGCGATGCGGTCTCGGCGTTTGGAGTGATCGTTGCGGGCGCGATCGTCGTGGCTACGCACGCGTCAGTGGCGGACCCGGTCGTGTCCTTTCTCATCGCTGGATTGATTCTGTGGACGAGTTGGGGCGTTCTCCAGGAATGCGTGACGGTCCTCTTGGAGGGAACCCCGCCCGGCACGGACATGCCGGCTGTGATTAGGGTGATCAGGAACGTGAGCGGCGTGCTCGACGTACACGATTTGCACGTGTGGACGGTAGGCCCTGGCGTGGTCGCCTGCAGTTGTCACATCGTCGTGGCGGAACAAAGCATCCGAGACGGCCAACAGGTGTTGCGCGCGGTGGTGAACGATGTTGAGCATCGCTTTGGAATCACCCACACGACCGTGCAAGTGGAAGTCGAGGGCTGTGAGGCGAACGACATGTATTGCGTCGGCCGTCGGATGCGCGGTGGCGCGGTCTCCGATCACAACAGCGTTCCACGCACGACGACCAGCCCTACCGAAAAATAGATAATCAGGCCTGTCACATGGCTTCCATAGAGGTTGGAGAAACGCGACCAAATCGTGATTCGCCGAGAAGGGTTCAATATCGGCTGCGTGTTTAGATCGCCGAATCAGATCTGTCGCCTGGCGCGGTTCCATCCGGCCGCCTCACGAGACATCCAGTTCCCCGGTGCGAATCTTGTAGCTGTGCGTCACCGGAATCACGAACACGCGGCCATCACCGATCTCCCCCGTCCGCGCCGCCTGCACGATGGCCCTGACAACTTGATCCGAGACCTCGTTGTCGACGACGACCTCGATCTGCATCTTGGGGATGAGGTCCACGGCGTACTCCTTCCCTCGATAGATGGCCGCGTGTCCCTTCTGTTTGCCATGCCCGCGCACGTCCGTCACCGTCATCCCGGAGACACCGAGCCGTCCGAGCGCGTCTTTCACATGCTCGACCTTATCGGGCCTCACGATAGCTTTGAGGAGCGTCATCGTTCTCTCCATGTGTGTGGACCTTGGGACATTCGGCGGCCCAGCCCTTATGCGAGGCTCACCTGCTCGTCTCCCTGGGGATACGCCTCCATGCCAAATTGCGGAAGGTCGAGGCCTTCGAGCTCGACTTCGCGGCTCACGCGCATGGAGCGCACGGCGTTCACCGCCGAAAACACGAGATACGTGAACCCAAACGCGTAGATCGCGCAGAGTGTCGCCCCGCCGAGCTGCACGAGGAACTGCGACACGTCACCATGGAGGAGTCCGGTGACTCCCTTTCCGGCCGTGCCCAGATACGAAGCCGCTCCGACACCGTTCCACCCCGCACCGTACGTGCCATCAGCGAAAATGCCGACCGCGACGGCGCCGAACCAGCCGCAGAATCCATGGACGGATACGGCCCCGCACGGATCGTCGACTTTCAACACCCTCTCGTTGAAGAGCACGCCGCCGCACACCAGGGCGCCTGCGATGGCCCCGATGATCACGGCCGATGGCGCGCTCACGAACGCGCACGGTGCCGTGATCGCGACGAGTCCCGCAAGCATCCCGTT
>Ga0114129_10014623_pt1 | contig 11183 bp, 9 predicted proteins | sample RhiMetdeltSRZDD1_FD_80071 | JGI IMG/M metagenome (GOLD analysis project Ga0114129, IMG submission 80071) | Populus rhizosphere microbial communities from Tennessee, USA - Rhizosphere MetaG P. deltoides SRZDD1 (version 2) (version 2) | ecosystem: Host-associated > Plants > Roots > Rhizosphere >... | reverse complement strand
TCGGCTGCGCTCTGCAGGTCCCAGAAGCGGCGTTTCTGCCCGGCGGAGACGCCGGCCCATTTCTCGAGCACGCCCGCCTCCACGGGCAGCGTGCCTTCGAACCGCACCTCGCTGAGCTTGGTCTCCTGGTCGGGCGCGGGCCCGGTGCGCGGCCGCGTGGGGGTGGGCGCGGCGAGATTGAACTCATGGCTGACGCCGGCCATGTAGCTGCCGTCGTCGCGGCGCGCCACGTACGTCGCGACCTTTCCGATCGGCAGCACCTTCGGCCTCACCTCCAGCCGGAAGAACGGCTCCTCGGTGTCCTCGAGGCCGAACGAGTAGATGAGGGTGGACCACGACGTCAGGTTCTTGCCGAAGGTGAGGCGTGCGCTGGGATGGGCCTCGCGGGTGATCAGGTTCGGCTCGATGGTCACGCGGTCGAGCCCGAACCCGCGCAGCCGCCCGGTGACGGCAGGTGTCAACCGGCTCGCGAGGAGGGAGGCCGCCTGGCCCAACAACCATTCGCCCTCCATCGAGACGTCGTCGGTGCCGGTGGCGATCAGGCTCGCGAGCTGCCGCTCGGTGAGATCGGTACGGCCCTCCGCCCGCATGGCGACCTTCGGCAGGTCGACGTTGCCGGTGATCTCCACGATGATGTGCGCGGTCTCGTCGGTGCCGGAGCGCGTCGTCCACTGGAGGTCCGACTCCGCCTTGATGTTGAGGTCGGGGCTGAACGATCCCTGGAAGGTGAGCCGGCCCTCCTCGGTGATCACGAACTTCCGCTGCTGCAGGAAGACTTCGCCGCCCGGTTGGATGACGAGCTGCCCGAGGGGCGTGGGCTCGTCGGCGGTGCCGCGCACGAGGAAGCTGCCTCGCACGCGCAGGTTCGCGAGGTTGTTGGCCACCACGAACTCGCCGGTGCGTACGCTCAGGTCGAGGGCCATCGTCTGGAGGAACGGCGACGCCGTCTTCTTCACCACCGGGGCCCGCAGGGGATCGTCGAGGTAGATGTTCTTGTCGTAGAGGCCGCGGCGCAGCGCCACCGTGCCCCCGAGCCGCAGATCTCCGGTGCGGCCGGTCAGCTTCATGTCGGCGTTGGCCAGCATGCGGGCGTCGAGGTACTGCAGCGCCAGCTGCTCGCCCTTGATGGTGAAGTCGACCTCGTGCAGTCCGCCCTTGCCGGTGACGGCCTGGCCGGAGATCGTGACGGGGCCGCCGCCCCAGCGCGCGGTGGCCTCGGGGATCCGCACGCGCGCATGGTCGAAGACGATGGTGCCGTTGATGTCGGCGATGGCGGGCTGGATGTCGCGCATGCGCAGCACGCCGTCGGACACGACCATCCGGCCCTCGGGGGTGATGGCGTCGAACGGGCCCGTCATCATGAGGTTGACGTCGGCCTTGCCGGTGAGGGCGGCGTTGGACATGAAGGGTGACAGCGCCCGGAGATCGATGACGCCGGTGGCGGAGCCGTCGAGGGTGCGCGCTCGGAGATCGGCGCGGCCGGAGACACTCAGCGACCCATGCGGCGTGCCCACCTGCATCGCCGCCAGCACGGCGTGCCCGCGCGTCACGTCGAGGGACACCCCCGAGAGCGTGATCGGCATCTGCTCGACGTCGAGGCGCAGAGGGGGCGTGCGCACGCGTGCGGTCACCCCTGCCATCGAGAGCAGCGAGCCGGTGACGTGGGCCTCGCCTTCGAGGACGCCCGACACCGCGACCGCGCTCTCGGGTGCCATCGCCCGGTGGATCTGCGCGGCGTCGACACCGTTCCAGACGAGGTCGATGTGCGCGGGCTCCGCGCGGTCCGGGGTCTCGACGACGGCGCTCAAGGGCACGATGCCGCTCAGCTTCACGGTGCCGCCGGCCAGCGTCACCTGCGTCTCCGCGATCCGCACCGTCTCGCCGGCCAGCTCGAGGTGCGCCTTGTCCGTCTTCAGCGACGGCACGCTCGGGCCGGTGGCGGAGAAGCCGGTGAGGTCGACGCTTCCATTCACGAGAGGACGCGCTTGCGTGCCCTGCAGTCGGACGTCGCCCTGGGCGGAGCCGCCCGCCGCCCAATCGACGGGCATCGGGAGCTGCGTGAGATCGACTGTCGCCTGGATCCGCGCGTCGTAGGGCTCCGCGGGGAGCAGGCCGAAGGATCCGTCCGCGCGCACCTCGAAACCCGGACCCTTGGCGGCAAGGCCGCGCACGGCCAGGCGCCGGTGGTTGAGCTCGATCTGCGCGGGCTGGGTGAGGGAGCCGGTATAGCGATCGGACTTGAAGTCGAGGGCGTCGATGCGGCCGGACGTGTCGGCGGTCCCCATGGCCTCGAGCGGTCCGCGGATATCGAACGTCCCGCGGATGGTGCCGGCCAGCGGGCGGCGGGCCATCGGGGCCAGCGGCGCCAGGGGCGTGTCCTGCAGCTCGAGATGGGCGTTCACGCCGAGCGCGTTCGACCCACGCCGCAGCGGCGCCACCGTGGCGGTGACGTTTGCCTTCAGGTCGGGCACGCGGATCGTGGCGCGGGTGACGTCGCCTTCGGAGGCGGCCTCGACGCTGACGGTGCCGTAGTGGACGTCATTCGAGACGAGCTCGGCGATCGTCCCGCGGCCGTTGGTGGCGAACTGGCCGGCGCGGCGCTGGCCCTTGAAGGCGAACGTGGCCACGCCGCTGGTGCCGGTGACGAAGCGATCGAGGCGCACTTCGCGGCCGTCGGCGGTGAACTGCGTGGTGCCGCGCGTGGTGGTGGATTGCAGGCTCACGTGGCCGAGAGTGCCGTCGAGAGAGGCGGAAGCCGACGTCGTCTCGCCCTGCGACCCGACCTGGCCGGTGAGCTGGAACGGGCTCGGGCCCGCCGTCGCTACGAAGCGCCCCTCGCCGGAGAGCTGGCCGTTCACGGCGGGGGAGGGCCACGCGCCGGTGGCGGTGCCTTCCGCTTTCCAGTCGAGCGCCTGCAGCGACGGCGATCCGTCCTTGCGATCGGGTTGGCTCGCGGTGCCCACCGCGTTCCAGTGCAGGTCCGGATCGTAGCCGGCGCCCACGAGCGCGCCCGTCGCGTCCGCGCGTGCGGTGAAGTCGACGTCCGTGGCCGCCTTGCCCGCCGCTTCCAGGTGCACGGTGGTGTCGAGGCGCTGCCCCATCGTCCCGCGCGTGCGCAGCTCGAGCGAGGCGCGTCCGGGGACGTCGGGGCCGGCGAACGCGCGCAGATCGAGCTCCTTTCCGCGCGCGGTCGCGTGCAGCACGGCGCCCTCGATCTGTGCCTCCGCATCGAATCGGCCGCCGAGCGCGGAGGCATCGAGCGTCAGGTTCGTCTTCGTGCCCTCGCGCGAGAACGTCACGTTGGCGGCGGCAATCCTCTGACCGGAGACCTCGAGCCCGCGTCCCTCGAGCGTTCCCTTCGCGACGATCGCGGGCACGTCGCCGGTGACGTGCGCCTGGCCGTGCACGACGCCGCTCGACGCGGGCGCGCTCGACACGAGGGCCAGGTCGGCGAGGTCGAGGTCGATCTTGACTTGCAGATCGAGCGTCGGCTTCATCAACTCGCCGACGTCGCCGGAGGCGACCAGCTTCGAGCGCGCGGTGCCCATCTCGAGCGACTCGAGCCGGGCCTTCAGCAGCGACGTCAGGGAGGCGGTGGCGTGGATCGGCTCGAGCACGAGCGGCTCCGGAGAGCGGTCCCACCGGACCGGCCCCGTGTCCAGCTTCAGCGTCCCCTCGCCGACGCCGCCGGCGAGGGTGACGTCCTCCACGCGCCAGTCGCCGCCCAGCGCGGGATCGCGATAGACGACGGTGGCCTGGGTGATGGCGATGCCACCGACCAGCACGGATTGCTCGAACGGCGCCGCCGGCTGCGCCTGCGTGGTGGGCTCGACCGGCCACAGCGTGAGCACCGGCCGTTCGATGATCAGGGAGCGGATCGCGATGGCGCGTCCGAGCAGCGTGGGGAAGGCGATGGCGATCGTCAGCTTCGGCGCTTCGAGCCGAAACCCGCGGCCTTCGATGACGACATCGCTGGCCTCGGCGCGCAGACGCCCCGGCACCACGCGCATGTGGCCCACACGGCTCTCCGGCCCGAGGGCGGCGCGGATCTCGCGCTCGACGATCGGCCGCAGCCACTCCTGGGGGAAGAATCCAAAGAGGAATAGAAGGAGGCAAACCGCTACGAGCGCGGCGATCGCCGCGAGGGTTCGGAGGACGAGGCGTCGCAGCGGTCGGTGGGCCAAGATAGTGGGCGCGACGACCCTTCGTCCATCTTAGCCGCGTTGCGGCCGGAGACGGAGCCGCGCGGGAGGATCACGATGCAAACGAACAGTCGGACACGACGACGGCTGGTGCTGGAGGAAGCGATCCCCGTGCTCGCGCGAACGCCGGCGGCCCTCGATGCGATGCTGCGCGGCCTACCCGAGGGCTGGATCGCGGCGCACGAAGGCGGCGAGACGTGGAGCCCCGAAGGTGTGATCGGCCATCTGATTCACGGCGAGCAGACCGACTGGATGCCGCGGGTCCGCCGGATCCTCGCGGACGGCGACTCGCGGGCGTTTGACCCGTTCGACCGGCTCGCTCAGCAGACGGCGTCGAAGGGCCGGAGCCTGCCCGACCTGCTCGACGAGCTCGCGCGCCTGCGTGCGGCGAACCTCCGCGACCTCGGGGCGCTGGGCCTGACCGATGCCGATCTCGACCGGCGCGGCCGCCATCCCGCCCTCGGCCCGGTGACGCTCCGGCAGCTCCTGGCCACGTGGGTCGCCCACGATCTCGACCACATCGTGCAGGTGTCGCGCGTCCTCGCGAGCCAGTACGCCGACGAGGTCGGACCCTGGCGGGCCTACCTGCGCGTCATCAGCGGGCAACCGGGATAGGGGTCAGGTCTGTTGTTTGCTGTCTACGCAGCCGACAGCCAGTAGAGGCCGTCAGGCGTCGAGCAGCGAACGGAGGTGTCGGACGAGCGTGGTGCCGTCGAACGGCTTCGCCATGTAGCGGTCGGCCCCGGCCGCGCGCGCCTTGGGCTCGGCCTTGGTGGCATCGAGCCCGCTCGTGGCGAGGATCGGGATGTGCGACGTGCGATCGTCGGCTCGCAGCTCGCGCGCGACGTCCCAGCCGGGCATCGAGGGCAGCACGAGATCGAGCACGATCGCTTCCGGCCGCAGCTCGCGGGCCATCTCCAGCGCCTCGGGAGCGTCTTCGGCGTGGGCGACCTTGAAGCCGCTGCGCTCACAGAATATGCCGCAGGCCTCCCGCACCGCGCGGTTGTCGTCGACCAGCAGCACCAGCGGCTGATGCTCGTTCGGACGGGCGGACCCGGTTCGTGCGATCTTGGGTATCAGCGTAGCCATGTCGTTGTTGTCTCTCGGACGACGGGCCAGGACTTGCGATCCCAGCGAGAAGAACTCAAGCCTATCACCGGGGGCAGGCGTGTCAAAGTGATTATTGGCACAGTGACACTCGGGCCCAGGGTGCGTATCTTCTATATATGGCGGCCAGGTGAAACACCCATGAGCCAGTGGAGCATCGAGGTCCCCTCGTGGCCGCGCCTCAACCATGCGCGGCGCCAGGAGTTCCTCCGCCTCGCCGGCGACGCCGGCGGCGAGTGGTGGGGCGCCGGCCGTATCTTGTTGTCCGCGTATCCCGCCGCCCATCGCCTGAGCTTCGTTGCCCGCATCCGCGGCTTCCACGTGAGGATGTTGCCGCTCGTTTGACCTCACGCGCGTCGCGTGTTTGAATGGGCGACTGCGCTGTGGCCTGGTAGCTCAGTTGGTAGAGCAGCGGACTGAAAATCCGCGTGTCGGCGGTTCAACTCCGTCCCAGGCCACCAAATCCCCCCTGAAAACGAAGCAAGAACCAGCGGTGTACCCGCCCAAGGTCCGGCCGGCCCGAGGGTAGGATCTGGGCATGTGCTGTTTCTCGGGCGAGTCAGCGTCGCGCCGTTTGCGCGTGGGCGACACGCGGATCTTCGCGCGCCGCAACGGTGCGCGGCAGCTGCTCGTGTACTCGATGGAGCCCTGGATCGCCGATCGCTAGCATTCGCTTCATCTTTCGTCGGCAACCTCGGGTGTCATCGTGCGAGGCCTACAGGAATACGTCTATGGGCGAGGTTGAACGTCGGCGCACCGCATTCTCAGCTCGCTGATGCTGCACCACTGGACCTTTCCTTCCGAGGTCACCACGTATGCGAAGTCTTCCGAGAGCGCCGAGATCGATAGGTAGCCGCCTGCCGCGCGAACGGGCGCGGGCTTCCACATGGCACCCAAGAGGAGGCCGGCAGCGCAAGCAAGGATCGCCACGAACACGTCACGCGTCCTGATCTTCATGTCGTCTCCTTCAATGTTCCAAAACGCTATCACGCGGCCGTGACCGCCCGCGTCAAGACTGGACAGAAACGCATCCCGGGCGCGGCGGGCACCCGGGATGCGTGCTCAATCCACGGCGCAGCGGTCCTAGACCACCGGCTGCGCTTCGACGGGCGCACGAAATGAGCTAGGCTCTCCGCCGTCGGACCGTCACGGAGGTGAGAGATGGGTTTCCCTGCTCCCCGGGTGGCGCGAGTCCTGTGGATCGGCGTGGCGGCGGCGCTGCTCGCGCCTGGCCTGGCGCCCGCCGACGATTCCAAGCTCGAAGGCATCAACCCCGCCGCCCCGTATCGGCTTCACGTGTCCGCCATGCCCGGCGGCCAGACGGGCGTCGACAAGATACTCGACCTCTTCGCGCCGAAGAACGCCGGCAAGGACTGGCGGCGCACGTACGACCTCTGGTTCACGATCGCCTCCTCGCCGAAGGACGCCGAGATGACGATCATCGTGGAAAAGGCGAACGTCAGCCTGAAGCCTGGCTACGAACCCCTCTACTACATCGAGGGCACGGTGCGGCTCGCGCCGATGGCGAGCCCGCATCGCATCGTGGGATACGACCCCAAGAAGCCGCTGTTCGGCGGATCCACCGAGGCCCGTCACTTCCTCGACCTGGTCATCGCGTACATGCGCGCCGACCACAAGGACGCGGTGCTCGCCCACGCGGACAGCCCGCCGCCGGTGGAAACCGAGCCGGCGGCCGCGGCGTCCGCCGAGCCCGAGCCCGAACCCGAACCCGCCGCGCCCTTCACGGTGTACGTGACGACGCTGCCGGCGCCGGCCGGAGCCCGCGTTCCGAAGTCCATACTCGACGCCGTGTCGGACGTGCGCAAGCAGCTGCCGAAGGCCGGCGACGGCGTGCGCCCGGCCGAGAGCGAAGCCGACGCCGAGGTGCTGATCCAGATCGTGACCCGCGCCACGGGGATGGGCGCCGCTCCCAAGATCGAAGGCCGCCTCACGGTCTTCGATCGCGTGGACGGGATTCCGATCGTGGGTCAGGGCGCCAGCTGGAAGGACGCCGCGGCCGACATGGTGGGCCGCATGGCCACGTACCTGGGTCTCGTCGAGAAGGAGCTGAGGGCCGCGCGCAAGACGTCGGCCCCGCGTCCGGCCGCCGTCCTGCTCGTGCGCCGCGGCGACGAGCTCCTCGACGCGGGCGATGCGGACGGTGCACTCGCCGCGTGGGACGAGGCCCTGGGGCTCGCGCCCAAGTACGGCGGCGCGCTCCGCCGGCGCGGCCAGCTGCGCCTGAGCCGCAAGGAGCACGAGGCGGCGCTGCGCGACCTCGACGAGGCCATAGCGCTCGATCGCGCCGATCCCGAGGCCTGCCTGGCCCGCGCGCGCGCCCACGGGGCCCTGGGCCACGCCGCCGAGGTGCAGGCCGATCTCGACGTCGTGGCGCGGCACCTGCCGCGCCGCCCGCCTCTGACAGGCTTCCCCGCGGATCAGGCGGCCAGCCGGACGGCGGCCGAGGTGTCCGAGCGCGGCGCGGAGCTCGAGCGCGAGTACGACGAGCTCGACCAGCAGACGCCGCTCTTGAGCAGCGAAGCGCTGGTGCGGAAACGCCAGGCGCTCGACGAGCGGCGCCAGGAGCAGCGGCTGCTCGCGGCGGTGGTGGCCGGCTGTGAAGCGGGCGATTCGGCGGTGTGCAGCATGCTGAGCCGGCGTCTCGAGACCGGGAGCGCGCGCCTTCCGGAGCCCAAGCGCGATCCGGACGATCCCGGCGTCGATACCGCCACCGTCACCGCCGCCACCGCCAATCTCCGTGCGGCGGCCAAGGCCGACGCCTCCGTGGTGCAAAAGCTGGTGCGAGGTGACCTTCTCGTCCTCCTCGAGCGTGAGCCGCAGGACGGCTGGCACCACGCCATCCACGTCCAGACGGCCAGCGAGGGCTGGATCAAATCGTCGCTCGTGAAGCCGAAGCTCACGAAGGCCACGCGGCCGCAGAACCCGTTCGAGGCACGGCGACTCGACGGCCAGTCCCCGCCGAAGGTGACAGTCTTCAACGACAGCGACAAGGACATGACGTTGACCGTCGGTGGCCGGCGCCACACGATCCTGCGGCGCTCTCAGCTCACGGTCAACTTGCCGCCCGGCCAGCACAGCTACGTCGGCGCGGCTCCGGGTGTGATCCCGGCGGTGGGCACCGACAAATGGGAAGTCGGCTACGAGTACACGTGGCGCTTCAGCATCGTGAAGCGGAGCGGCGCTACGCGCTGATCCCCGCTTGGTGGGTGGCACGCGCGGCGCTTCGATCCGGCCTAGAACACCGGCTGCGCCTCGACGGGCGCGCCGAGGAGCTTGGCGCCGGCGGCAGCCACCGCTCGATCGCGCTGGTCGCGGAGGTCCTGGGTGAGCGTGTGGGTGGCGGAGACCACGACCGTCGGACTGTTCCGGTATTCGACCACGGCGTGACACGGGGCCTTGCCGGTTTCGAGGTCGAAGAGGCTCAGCCAAGCGCGTCCCTGGCCGCCCACGAACTCTGTTCGGCCGAAGCCGCTGGGCTGGGACTCCTGGACGATTTCGACCACGCCCAGCCAGCGTTTGTCGTCCAGCCGGTAGGACGCGGGGGGGCCTCCGGCCTTCATCAGCATCGCGAGCCGCGTGCCGCCACCCTTCGCCACCTGCTCCAGCGCGATACGGTTGATGAAGAAGACCGACCGGAGACTGGCGGCCTTGCCCTCGCACGGCTGCTCCGTAAGCGTCGCGGCCGGCACCAGTCGGACGGATACCGTCGAGATCCGGGCCGCGAAGGTGTCCACCTGCTTCTGGTCTTGCGCGTCCTTGTAGACCTTCAGCAGGACGACGACGGCGACGGCGGCGACGGCCAGGCCGCCCAGAACCATCCCGATCTTCTTCACCATGTGGCCTCCCTGCCTCATCATGTCGGAACCAGCGTGTTCCTTGCAGCGGCCAGGGGGGTGCGAACCTATCTCACACCCGCGGGGATGGCGGGCGCGGCGCAAAAGTCGTGAGGCCTGAGGCCCAGCGCGATCGCTTCGCCCAGTGTCACCTTCTTGGGTGAGCTCCCGGCACGTCCGCAGCCGATCGTGGTGCTGTGGTACAGCCGCGGCGTCTCCTCGTCAGCGACGAAGACAGGCTGCTCCAGCTCGGCGCGAATCTTCTCCGGCACCTCTGCCGGGCGCGCCGCATTCATGGCGGCTTCGGCCGCGCTCGTTGCTGCCACCTCGGTCGGTCGCTCGAAGAGGTCCAACAGCAGGTCTGAGCTCGCGGTCTCCTCGCTGACAGGATGCGTCCAGCTCGTACCGTCGGTCGAGGCGTACTCGACCTCGAAACCATTCTTCAGGTCTCGAACCGCATACGTCGCCGTCGCCTCGTGTGCGCGCCACGTCACACCCATCGCGTTCTTGTAGACGTTCGGCCCTGCGACATACGCGAGCGGCTTGATTCGCCGGCCGCGGACCGTCACGTGCAGGCCGCTGCAGTTGAAGGTCTTGCCGAAGTCGGAGTCCCCACAACTGACAGTAACGATGTCGCGGCGCACGTACGCGGGAGGTGTGTAGCGCCCGTGGCTGCTATTGGCTTGCGCCGTCTTCCATGCGATCCGCTGGCGGTTGCTCCCGATGTGCAGCCTCGTGGTCTCGTCGTCGAAGACGGAGATGCCGAGGAAGGTGTACTCGCTGCCGGTGTACGAGTGCTCCTGAAGCGTCTTGATCTGTTCGTTCGTGAGGGTGGCCACGGCGGGCGCGGCCGGGGCCGGCGCGGATCCAGCGGGGGTGGCGGCGAGAAGGAGCGCCAGCGGCAACGACATCGACCACCTCCCAGTGCGCCGTCAAGCCTCTCCCATGGCGCCGGCGAGCGCAACCGACAGGAGATGAAGGCCACGCGCTGAGGATGCGGGTGGCCGGACAAGCGCTGAGAGCGGGGCGGCGCTTATACTCCGCGCGTGACCCGAGGCGCGCGGACATTTCTGATCGTGGCGGTGGTGGGCGGGGCTGTCGTCGCCCTCTCCGGCATCGCGGTCCTTGGGGCGATGACGCTCCTCTTCTCCGTCATCACCACAGTCGTGAACGTGCGCGTCGAGACCAGGGTCGTCGAGCGCGCCAGCGGGAAGCCCGTGCCCAACTGTCTGCTCGGCTTCGCCGAGTCGCACCTCGGCATCTCGCCGGTCTACGACCAGCACATCAACGCGACGCGGACGGATCCGGAGGGCCACGTGGTGGCGCGGTCGCCGTACAGTTTCAGCGGCTTGCCGGTGTGGACGCTCGCGCGGGCCAGGGATCCGATCATACGTTTCTACATCGGCGAGCGCCCGCGCTACGACAGCCTCGACGAGGTCGAAACGTGGGAGGTCCGGCTGCACTTCCGCGAGCCGTGGCGCAGCGGTGTGGAGCTGGTACCGGCCGTGGAGCTGAAGCGCTTCATGGCCCACGACGAGTTCAACGACAAGCCGGCGAGAAAGCACTGGCGGGGCGCGGAGTTCGCACCGCTGCCGCCCGAGCCGAATGTCGAGGTCAAGGCCCGTCTGCGCGTCGAGCGGGACGGCGAGCGCCCGCTCTATCGCGTCTCGCTCACGGTTCCGCTGAGCTCCGCCCAGATCGCCGCGTGCCAGGCGCCCCCGCGGAGCTGAGCTCCCCGACGTAGGCCGCGAGATGTTCGCCGGTGAGGGTGGAGCGGGCGCCGACGAGGTCTTTGGGTGTGCCCTCATAGACGATCCGGCCGCCGTCGTGGCCGGCGCCCGGGCCGAGGTCTATGATCCAGTCGGCGTGCGCCATCACCGCCTGGTGGTGCTCGATCACGATGACGGACTTGCCGGAGTCGACGAGCCGGTCGAGCAGCCCGAGCAGCTGCTCGAGGTCGGCCAGGTGCAGCCCGCTGGTTGGCTCGTCGAGCACGTAGACGCCGCCTTCGGCACCCATG
>Ga0114129_10014622_pt1 | contig 11183 bp, 7 predicted proteins | sample RhiMetdeltSRZDD1_FD_80071 | JGI IMG/M metagenome (GOLD analysis project Ga0114129, IMG submission 80071) | Populus rhizosphere microbial communities from Tennessee, USA - Rhizosphere MetaG P. deltoides SRZDD1 (version 2) (version 2) | ecosystem: Host-associated > Plants > Roots > Rhizosphere >... | reverse complement strand
CAGAGGCTCGAGGGCGACGGCTGGGCGCTGACGGCCCTGCATACGCCCGGCCACGCGCCCGATCACCTGTGCTTGGCGCTGGAGGGGACCGGCATCCTGTTCTCGGGCGACCACGTGATGGGCTGGAGCACCAGCGTGGTGGCGCCTCCCGAGGGCAACATGGGCGCCTACATCCGCTCCCTGCAGCTGCTGACGGAGCGTGCCGCCGACCGCGTATACTACCCCGGCCACGGCGGCCAGATCGACGACCCGGTGCGGCTGGTGAAGGCCTATCTGCTGCACCGGCGCATGCGCGAGCAGGCGGTGCTCGAGTGCATTCGCGGCGGCACGAACACAGCCCGTTCCATCGTGCCGGTCATCTACAAGGGGCTCGATCCCAAGCTCGTCAACGCAGCGACTCTCTCTGTCCTCGCGCACGTTGAGCACTTGATTGATCGCGGCCTCGTTTGTTGCGACTCTCCGCTTTCTGCTGATCGCGCTCTTTCACTTTCTTGACGAGCGATCTCGCCCGGGCGGCGCGCAGGCTGCGCATGCCGCTCGCTATGCCCGTGGGGGCGGTGGAGTCCGCCTGCACCTGCAGCTCGGCGAGAAAGCGGCGGACACGCTGCGCGTTCTGGCCAAGGTCGGCGCGGCCGTAGCGCGAGGCCGAGCGCACGTCGACCCGGGTGCGGCCGCCGACGCCTTCGACGCGGATGCTGATATCATCGGTAAAGCCGATCACGGGCGTGAGGTCGGTCGCCTCGATCGTGCCGGTCCGGGCCGGCTTGGAGGTCGGCGGCTCGGTAGACGCGACCTTCCACTTGAGCTTGCGCACGGTCTCCTCGACCAGCTCGAAGGTTTCCTCGGGCGGCCGGTCCACCACGAACGTGCGCAGGTCTGGGTAGGCCGTCTGCTGCTCGGCGGCGACGCGGGTGCCGGGATAGCTCGCCGGATTGGCATCGGCCGGCCGTGCCTTGGCGAGAGTGGCGAACTGCGGCGGCGCGGCCACATCGGTGGAGACGTCGTTGATCTTCGGCAGGTGGAGGAAGGCCGGCAAAAAGGTCAGAGGCCACGCCGCCACCGCGAGCGGCAGCAGGATGCCGAGGGCCGCGCTGCCGGCCCCGCGGTAGCCGCGTCGCCAGATGCCGATCAGCGAGACGAGCCCCAGCAGCACCGAGAGCGCCGCGACGGCGCCACCGACCGCGAAAAGATTGATCGCGGTGGGCGTGGGAAAGGAGGCAACCCGATGCAGCCCCACCCCCACCAAGATCAGGCTCGCGGCAAAGAGGGCGCCCCGGCTCGACCAGCGCGCGAGCGGCGAGACCACCGTTGTCGATCCATGGATCATGGGCGTTCGGGTTCCACCTTCCGCTCTTAGCAGTGTTCGGCCGCCGCCGCCAGCCGAGCCGCGGCCGGCAAGTCGTGAGCGGACACCACGTTTCCGGCGGTTCACGCCAGCCCCGCGAGCCCCTAAGATGCCGGCTCGCCGCGATCAGCTGGGGACCCCCAAATGCGCCCTCTGTCCAACTACGCCGCCCGTGACGTCGAAGCCTTGCTGCACCCCACCACCAATCTCGTGGCCCATCGCGGCACCGGCCCGCTGGTCCTCGAGCGCGGCGAGGGCATCTACGTCTACGACGCTGCCGGCAAACGCTACATCGAGGGTTTGGCGGGCTTGTGGTGCACGGGGCTCGGCTACGGCAATGCCGAGCTGGTCGAGACGGCGCGCGAGCAGATGTCGCGCCTTTCCTTCACGCATCTCTTCGGCGGACGCAGCCACGAGCCGGCGATCGCGCTCGCGGAGAAGCTCAAGGCCATGTCTCCGGCGCCCACCTCCAAGGTATTTTTCACCAACTCGGGCTCGGAGGCCAACGACACCCAGATCAAGGTTGCCTGGTACTACAACAATGCCCGTGGCCAGCCCAAGCGAAAGAAGATCATCTCGCGCCAGCGGGCGTATCACGGCACGACCATTGCCAGCGCCAGCCTGTCGGGCCTCTCCGTGTTCCACGCCGACTTCGACCTGCCGATGGCGCGCGTTCTGCACACGGACTGCCCCTACTACGGCAAGTACGCCGAGGCCGGGGAGACGGAAGCGGAATACGCAACCCGTCTCGCCTCCAACCTGGAAGCGCTGATCGAGAAGGAGGGACCGGAGACGATTGCTGCCTTCATCGCCGAGCCCGTGATGGGCGCCGGCGGCGTGCTCATCCCACCCAAGACCTACTTCGAGAAGGTGCAGGCGGTGCTGGCCAAGCATGGCATCGCCTTCATCGCCGACGAGGTGATCTGCGGCTTCGGGCGCACCGGGCGCTGGTGGGGATCGGAGACCTTCGGCATCCAGCCCTCGTCCATCACCGTCGCCAAGGCCGTCACGTCGGCCTACGTGCCGCTCGCCGCGCTCACCGTGTCGGAGGAGGTGTACCAGGGGCTGCTGGAGGAGAGCGGCAAGCAGGGCGTGTTCGCCCACGGCTTCACCTACTCGGGCCATCCGCTGGCCTGCGCGGTGGCGCTCAAGACCATCGAGATCTACGAGCGCATCAAGATCGTGGAGCACGTGCAGCGCATGGCGCCGATCTTCGATCTGCGCCTGAAAGCGCTCGCCGACCATCCCCTGGTCGGCGAGGCGCGCAGCGTCGGCCTCATCGGCGCGCTGGAGCTCTTCAAGCATAAGAAGACCAAGCAGTCCTTCGATCCCAAGCTCGGCGTCGGCGCCAAGGCGGTACGCTTCGCCGAGGAAGAGGGGCTGATCTGCCGCGCGGTCGGCGGCGACAATATCGGGCTGTGCCCGCCCCTCGTCATCGACGGCGCCGAGATCAATGCCATGTTCGACATGGTGGCCCGCGCCCTCGACAAGACCGAAGCGTGGGCCCGCAAGGAAGGTCACCTGGACTGAGCCGCAGGCGGCAGACCAGCAGCCTGGGTGGAGGAAGCGGGGTTGGGGCGATCGAGCACCATCCCTATTCGTCGCCCTGCGAGGATTTGAAGCTCAAGCCCCCGGGGAGGCTTCGCCCCGGGGGCCGACAATGCAGTCCCGGCGCGTCACTGCGTCTCGCGCTCGACCTGGCCGCGCTCCTGCAGCCAGGCCATCACCATCCAGCAGGCCAGCGCCCATACGCCGCCGAGCGCCCAGCCGGGCAGCACGTCGGTCGGCCAGTGCACGCCGAGATAGACCCGGCTCACGCCGACCAGCAGCGTCAGGAACACAGCGATGGAGAGGATGTAGATTTTCGCCGCCTGTGCGGATTGCGTGCGCGCCAGCAGCGCGCCGAGCGTGAGGTAGACGATCGCCGACATCATGGCGTGGCCGGACGGGAAGCTGGCCGTATAGACCTCGGCGCCGTGCGGCACCAGCTCCGGCCGCGGCCGCGCATAGGCCCACTTCATGGTCTGGCTGACCAGAACTCCGCCCACCACCGACACCAGCACCAGCAGCGCCGCGTGGCTCTTGCGTGCCATGGCGAGGAAGCCGCCGACCGCCAGCACCATCAGCGTGAGCACGCCGGTGCCGCCGAGCGCGGTGAAGTCGCGCATCACCTCCTCGAACCAGCGGGGACCGATTGGGTCGGCCGGGTTGCCCGGCGTGCGCAGCGCGAGCAGGATGCGCTCGTCGAACGCGCGCGTGCCGCCGTCGCTCACTGCATCCGCCAGCTGTGCAAAGGCGTAGAGGCCGCCGGCAGCGACAATGACGGCGACGAGCGTCATCCGCTCGATGCGGCCGACGCGCATGACCAGGGCCCGCAACTGCGGCTGCCGGTCGAGCCATGGCACGAGATTGGGCAGCTTCGACATGGCCCGATCATTGAGGCAGGGGCGCCGCAGGGTCAACATTGGCGCGTGCACCTGAGGCGCGCTTCGACGGGCTCAGTGCGGGGATGGCGCAGGTGCAGGGAACGCGTAGGGCGCAAGAGGCGAAGCCGCATTGCGCCGGGCAACGGTAAAAGCGGTGCAATGCGCTCCGCTTTTGCACCCTACGATTGCGCCAAGGCGCGCTTCGACGGGCTCAGTGCGGGGATGGCGCAAGTGCAGGGAACGCGTAGGGCGCAAGAGGCGAAGCCGCATTGCGCCGAGTAACGGTAAAAGCGGTGCAATGCGCTCCGCTTTTGCACCCTACGATTGCGCCAAGGCGCTTCGACGGGCTCAGTGCGGGGATGGCGCAGGCGCAGGGAACGCGTAGGGCGCAAGAGGCGAAGTTGCATTGCTTCGAAATGCCGGTAGATCGGTGCAATGCGCTCCGCTTTTGCACCCTACGATTGCACCAAGCCGTGCTTCGAGGGGCTCAGCGTGGAGCGAGACCGCCCGCCCCGAGCTAGTCGAAGGGCGACGCGGCGCGTGCGACGTACCGGTCCCAGGCTTGACGGCCGCAGCCCGACGCCGTGTGATGCCGTAGCCCAAACGCCACGAGGTCCACGATGAGCAACCGCATGGTCAAGCTGGCGCGCCGGCCGAGAGGCATGGTCACGCGCGAGGACTTCAAGATCGAGGACGGCCCGGTGCCGGAGCCGGGCCCCGGCGAGGTGCGCGTCCGGGTGGAGTACATCTCGCTCGATCCGGCCATGCGCGGCTGGATGAACGAGGGCCGTTCCTATGTGCCGCCAGTGGCGCTGGGCGAGGTGATGCGTGCCGGAGCCGCGGGCATCGTTGATAAGTCGAACAACCCGGCCTTCAAGGAAGGCGATGCAGTGAATGGGCTGTTCGGCGTGCAGAAGTACGCGCTCTCCAAGGGCGACCGCATGATCAAGGTCGATACCGGCATCGCCCCGCTGCCGAGCTGGATCGGGGGCCTCGGCATGCCCGGCTGGACGGCCTACTTCGGTCTGCTGGAGGTGGGGCAGCCCAAAGCCGGCGAGACGGTGGTGGTCTCGGCTGCCGCCGGCGCGGTCGGCTCCGTCGTCGGACAGATCGCCAAGATCAAGGGCTGCCGCGCAGTCGGCATCGCCGGCGGGCCCGACAAATGCCGCTACGTGACGGAGGAGCTGGGCTTCGATGCCTGTGTCGACTACAAGGCGGGCGGCCTCTCCAAGCAGCTGCGCGAAGCCTGCCCCAAGGGCATCGACGTCAACTTCGAGAACGTGGGCGGCGAGGTGCTCGACACCGTGCTGGCGCAGATGAACGTCTTCGGCCGCATCGCGCTCTGCGGCCTCATCTCCGGCTACAACGCGACCGAGGCGCCGGCGGGCCCCAAGAACATCCGCGCCGTGCTGACGCAGCGGCTGCGGATGCAGGGCCTCATCGTCTTCGACTGGTCGGCCCGCAATGCGGAGGCCATGGGCCAGCTCGGCCAGTGGTACAAGGAGGGCAGGCTGAAGCTGCGCGAGGACGTGCGCGGGGGCGGGATCGACGCCTACCCCGATATCCTCAACCTGCTTTATACCGGCGGCAATTTCGGCAAGCTGGTGCTGAAGGTGTAGTGCGTCGCCCGTGCTACGTGCCGCCGCCTCGGGCCGCACGATGCGGGGACATTTGCGTGCGTCCGACGTGGCGCGCTGTGTGGGGGAACCATGCGACTGCTCGATTGGATGGTGCACGCGCTTCGCGTTGCCGGCACAGGATGCCTTGCCTGTCTCGTTGCGGGCCCGAGCCATGCGCAGCGCGGCTACGAGAGCGACGAGAAGGACCCGCTGAAGCTCTCGCTGCAACTGCAGGCGCCGCAAGGTCTCTATCCCGGCATTGTCGCCATCGAGCGCTTCCACGGCCGCAGCGGCTGGAACAAGCATTGCAGCGGGGTGCTGGTGAAACCCGACTGGGTGCTCACGCAGGCCTATTGCGCCGCGGAGCTGCGGCCGGCCGACCTGAGGGTCCTCTTCGGGAATGCCGATCTGCGCAAGGCGGCGACGGCGGAGGTGGCGGAGGTCGTCATCCACGAGGACTACAGGGCGCAGCCGACACCGGAGAACAGCCTGGCCCTCATCCGATTGCGGGGAGGCATTCCGGTGGAGCCGCCGACGGTTGCGCGCGAGGCGCTGGCCAGCCTGCTCGGGCGACAGGGCGACACCGGTGGCGCGGTGGCGGTGGGCTGGGGCTCGTTCTTCGCCTCCGAGCCCGGAGACAGGATGCACCTGCAGCGACATCTGTCGGTGCGGCCGATCTCGCTGGCGGACTGCCAGGGCATCTTCGGCGACTACATCAAGCCGGGCGTGGTGTGCGCCTTCTCCGGCTTCAACAACATCGACGTCTGCATGGGTTTCGCCGGCGGGCCCTTGATGATCCCGGATGCGCGCGGCCGCTTCCGGCTGCTGGGACTCGTGAGCTGGGCGGAGGGGTGTGCCAAGCCCAACCGGCCCACCGTCTACACGCACGTTGCGCATTACGTGCCGTGGATCGAGGGCAAGGTCGGCAGGCTCCCGGCCGATGCGACCACGCCGCCGCCGGCCGCTCCCCGCACGACGACGGCGGCGCTGCCGCCGCCCGACAAGCAGTTCGCCGGCCGCATCGTCGGGCCCAACGCCAATGTCGCCCCCGCCGGCCTCTTCCGCTACATGGTTTCGATCGGGGAGGCGAATAAGAATCAGGCGCTCGGCCATTTCTGCGGCGGCGTGCTCATCTCCAGGCGCTGGGTGCTGACGGCGGCCCACTGCGTCAGCGATGCCGGCAAGACGCTTCCACCCGCATCCCTGCAGCTCAAGATGGATACCGAGGTGCTGTCGAGCGGCGGCGTGCTGCTGCAGGCCAGGCGCATCATCGTGCACGAGAGCTACCAGGCGACCGCCCAGGGCGACCTGAAGTACGACATCGCCCTCATCGAGATCGACGGCGACGTACCCAGGGACGTGGCGCTGCCGGCCATCGCCGACCTGACGACGGAGCGCGGCCTGCTGGGTGACGCCGGCGACGACCCCAAGGACGTCGTGGTGATCGGATGGGGCAAGAACGCGTTCTCGCGCTTCGGCAAGATCTCCAACCACCTGCACTGGACCACCGTGCAGATGGTGCGCCGTCAGGACTGCAACTCCTCCTCCAGCTACGGCGGCCGCATCGACGCGTCCGTCTATTGCGCGGGCAAGGAGGACGTCGACTCCTGCGAGGGCGACAGCGGCGGGCCGATGCTGGTCACCGATCGCAACCTCAACTTCGTGGTCGTCGGCGTCGTCAGCTGGGGTGAGGGCTGCGGCAAGACCAACAAGCCCGGCGTCTACACCCGCGTCCCCGTGTTCCTCGACTGGATCAAGGCGAACATGAACTAGCGTGCCGATGGGGAGGTCCGCGACTTCGCCGCGGCCAGCGGCCTCATGCTGCGCGGGCAGCGAGCCCCCGGGGCGGGTTGTAATCGACGGGCCGGCACACCATAATCGGCGCGGGAGGTTGGCGGTGGACGTGTCCCTCGCCAACCGGGTCAGGTCCGGAAGGAAGCAGCCCTAACGAGCCAGATGCGGGTCGCTCGTCCAGCCTCCCACTTCCATTCCTTCGAGAGGGGAATGCGGATCACCAGCCCTCGCGGCTCCGACGCGGGCATGACGTCGGAGTGGGTGTCAGCGCGGCATGGCGAAAAAGAAAGCACCAGACCAGGGCAAGGATGGCGGGGATGCGGCCGGGCAGGCGGCGCCCTATGTCGTTCTGGCGCGCAAGTACCGGCCGTCGTCGTTCGCCGGCCTGATCGGCCAGGACGCCATGGTGACGACACTGAAGAACGCGTTCGCCACCGACCGCATCGCCCAGGGCTACATGCTGACGGGCGTGCGCGGCGTCGGCAAGACCACCACCGCGCGCATCCTCTCGCGCGCCCTCAACTACGAGCGCGACGGCGTCGACAAGCCCACCTTCGACATGCCCGAGTTCGGCCGCCACTGCGCCGAGATCATGGAAGGCCGGCACCCCGACGTGCTCGAGATGGACGCCGCCTCCAACACGGGCGTCGACAACATCCGCGAGATCATCGAGAGCGCGCGCTACAGGCCGCTGGTCGCCCGCTACAAGGTGTATCTGATCGACGAGGTACACATGCTCTCCAAGGGCGCCTTCAACGCCCTGCTGAACACGCTGGAGGAGCCGCCGGGCCACGTGAAGTTCATCTTCGCCACCACCGAGGTGCGCAAGGTGCCGCTGACCGTGCTGTCGCGCTGCCAGCGCTTCGATTTGAGGCGCGTGGAAGTGCCCGTGCTGGTCGACCACTTCAAGACGATCGTCGGCAAGGAGGGCGGCAAGGCCGAGGACGAAGCCCTGGCACTGATCGCTCGCGCCGCCGAAGGCTCCGTGCGCGACGGCCTCTCGCTGCTCGACCAGGCGCTCGGGATGGGTGCGGGCCAGGTGCAGCTCGAGCGCGTGCGCGACATGCTGGGCCTCGCCGATCGCGGCCGCATCTTCGACCTGCTGGAAAAACTGCTGGGCGGTGCCACGGCCGAGGCGCTCGAGATGTTCGCCGGCCTGCACCGCGACGGCGCCGAGCCGGCCCAGGTGCTGGCCGATCTCGCGGAGGCGGTCCACGTGGCCACGCGCGCCAAGACCCTGGGCGCTGCCGCGGCCGGTGAAGGCCTGTCGGGCGAGGAGCGTCGGCGCGCCGCAAGCCTCGGCGAGCGCCTGTCGGTTGCGATCCTGTCGCGCGCCTGGCAGCTGCTGCTCAAGGGCCTGGAGGAGCTCGCCCGCGCGCCGAACCAGGCGGCCGCCGCCGAGATGATCCTGATCCGCCTCTCCTACACGGCGGACCTGCCGACGCCCGCCGACATCATCGGCGCGCTCGGTGGCACCCCGCGCCCTGCCGCCAAGCCTGCGCCTGCGCGCGCCGAGGCGCGAGGGTCGGCCGCGGCCCCCGTGGACCTGCTCGACGAGGCCGGCGACGATGACGGCATGGCCGAGGACGACATCGGCCCCGCCGACGTAGCGTCCGACGGCACCCTGCCGATCCTGCGCAGCTTTGCCGACGCCATCGCGCTCGCCAGCGAGCGCCGCGAGGCCAAGCTCAAGGTCCACCTGGAGGAGCACGTGAGTCTCGTGCGCTTCGATCCTGCCGGCAGCATCGAGCTGCATCTGCTTGCCGGTGCGCCCAAGGAGCTTCCCAACGAGCTGCGCGAAAAGCTCAACGCCTGGACCGGCAAGCGGTGGATGGTGGCGCTGAGCAAGACAATGGGCGAGCCGCCCTACGGCCAGGTGCAGCGTGACCGCGCCGCCGCCGAGATTCGTGACATTGCCGCGCACCCGGCCGTCGCCGCCGTGCTGCAGCAGTTCCCCGACGCCAAGATCACCGGCGTGCGTCCGCTTCCGGGCCCTGCCGACAAGGACGACACCGGCACGGGCTGAGCGCCGCGCCCATGCCCGCGCTCCCGGCGCGTGTGGATGGACCCGGCGACAAGCGGCGGGATGACCGCGACGCGATCGAGGGTCCGCCTGGCCGCCCCATCACTCGCGATGGCGCAGGTTTCTCGATCATCGTTCCCATTGGACCTAGCCGGCGAGGCTCTTGGCGAATGTCGCGACGGCGTCGGCGGCGGCGGCCAGGTTGCCCTTGCGCGTGAAGCCGGAGCCGCCGCGGGGCCCGAGGTCGTGATCGCCGTCATCGGCCCAGTGGATCCGGATCGCGCGCGAGAGGCCGTAGCCCTCCACTTCCGCACGATTGCCGAACGGATCGCGGTCGCCCTGCACGATCAGCGTCGGGCAGGCGAGCCCCAGCAGGTGCGCGGTGCGCAGCTGATCCGGCTTGTTGGGAGGATGGAAGGGGTAGCCGAGGCACGCGAGCCCAGCGATGCGGGATGCGGCGTACAACTCGTCGGCGAGGAGGCTCGCCACGCGGCCGCCCATGGACTTGCCGCCGATCAGCAGCGGCGCGCCGGGCGGCACGGCATCGACGGCGGCGCGGTACTCCGCGACGAGACGCTCGGCCCTGGGCGGAGGCTTGCGCCCGCCGCCGTGGCGCCGGGCTGCCATGTAGGAGAACTCGAAACGGAGGGTGGCAATTCCGCGCTCGGCCAACAGGCCGGCGACCGCTTTCAGGAAGGCCGTCTCCATGCCGGCGCCGGCCCCGTGGGCACACAGGAAGCGGGCAGCCGCATCCGCCGGTCCTGCGGTCAGAAGGTCGACTGCCATGCGCCTCCGCGGGGGTCGTTCAGGCTCGGATCGCGCCCTGCGCCTGCGCCAAAGGCGTGATTCGCGGCGAGCGCGCGCCGGATTTGATCGGTAACGGTCAAGATATTTTTGCTGTCGATGATCGCAAGCCGGTCAAGTTTGGGCCTTGGTGTTGTCCAAAAGCGACTGTTAATTGGGGGCGTGGTTGGAACGCAAAAGGAACATCGGTGGGTTGGTGGTGGAACGTATCTCGCAAATGAATCGAGTTGGGCAGGGTAGTGAGTCGGCGTCTCGCGCAATTCACGACTCCGTGATCGTGCGCTTTTTGTCCAAGGCACGTTCTAGCACCATGCGAGTTCCCGACGGTACAGCAGTCTCCAGCCCGAGTGTCTACCTCGGCCGCAGCGTTGCGTATCGCGGCCGGCGTGTGAGTGGGGTTGCGTCCTGGTTGCTGTGCGTAAGTGAGCGTCCTGTTGTGTCCGCGTCCCCGAGTGTGCGTTGCGTCGTGTCTGCGTCTGTGAGCAAGCGTGCGGTTGCGTTGCGTAAGGGTTCCATAGCGTCTGCGTCTGGTCGAGTACCTCCCTGTCCTGTTGCGTCTGCGTACGACCGAGTGAGTGGGAGTGCTGTTGCGTCCGCGTCGAAGGTATCCCCGAAGCTAGCGCTTGCCCCCGTGTTGCTCTCGTTACGGCGGGCCGCCCAGGCGAACAGGTGTGCGCGTATCGCCGGGCGGCTTGGCCGATTGGCACGGGGAAAGCCGAGGCAGCAACTGCATTGAGCACGTCGAGTGAGAGTCCCTGGGTAGCGTTGCGCGACGTGGTCGGTGCGGTGGTCGCCGCGCTGCAGCCGACAGCGTCACACGAAGCACGCGGCTCCGGTCTCGGTCCGGATCTGGGCCCTGGTCCAGGTCTCCGGTTTTCGGGCCCAAGTCAGGAGGAACGTCTCAAGGGCTGAGGCAGCCAGCCCTGGAGTTCGAGGAGGGCCGTCGCCGGCCGTCCTTGGGGCAGGCGCATCCGGCAACCGACATTGCATGTCACTGACGGCTTCGCGTGACAGGGTTTTGCGTCGTGGAGCCATTTAACCGGATGCGCCTGCCGCCCACCAACGAAGTCCGTGCGTATCGCGTTCCCGTGTTGCGTTGCCTGCGTTCCCCAACGAAAAGCCCAAACACGCATAGAGGCGCAAGCATGTCCCCCCGACACATCAATCCCGTG
>Ga0114129_10014621_pt1 | contig 11183 bp, 7 predicted proteins | sample RhiMetdeltSRZDD1_FD_80071 | JGI IMG/M metagenome (GOLD analysis project Ga0114129, IMG submission 80071) | Populus rhizosphere microbial communities from Tennessee, USA - Rhizosphere MetaG P. deltoides SRZDD1 (version 2) (version 2) | ecosystem: Host-associated > Plants > Roots > Rhizosphere >... | reverse complement strand
TTACAGCTGCGGAGCAGTTTACCAATAATAATAACAAGATAATAGTACGCATGTCATGTACTTTAAGGTGAGTAAAAGATTAGCCTGTTTTGTAAAATGACTTTATCCATTTCAGGGAATTCGAGTTATGTGTGGTTGTAGTGGCTGGTTGAACAAAATGTGCAAAGCAGGTGAAAGTTACTTTTTTTAAAGTTACGTAGCTATGGGGAAAACACCTTTTTACAGGTTCAAAAACCTGCTTATTTTTCCGGGCTTCCCTTCTGGTTGGCAAAAAATTGCTCAATTACTTCTCTTATAGATGCCGAAGCAATTACCCTGGTAGCGGTTTTTCGGGTAACAAAGGCATTTCGACCGATTGGTGAGTGCGGATCTTTGTCGGTTATATCTACACAATATGTTTTAGAGATATTTTTAAATACCATTTGCATCTGACATAATCCGTGAGCAGTAATAGAACCAAACCCTATCAGCCGCGCATCTAAAGCCTGCAGAAATACTTTTAATGTATCGCTTGCCGATGTATCAGGCACCATGTTCGATTCTGAAAATAAATGCTGAAAATATTCTCCTACTTTCAATGCACCATTAGGCCCTGCAAATTCTGAGTTGTTATTAATTTCAACTTTAGCGCATGGCAGGTTAACCAGCTTCAAACTGTCTCTTTGGTCATATAATTCAACCCGCATGCGTTGTCCCGAAAAGTCGTATTTATTTATGGTCGGATAAAACTTAAATTGTTTGCCTGGCAAAAATCCATGTTCCGGTGTAACCGCCTGCCCTATTGCAACAACATCCTGCCCATTTGGAACAATAATATAAGAATACTGGCCATGGGTTACGTTGAAAGAAAATATTAGAAACAACACAAAATAAAGTTGTCGCATTGGTACTGATTTGGAATAAGATGCTTTAATTTAATTTTTGCCCGCGCTAAAATATGAATTGAACTCTATAATTGCAACTCCCCTACCCACACCATCTTCCCCGGCACTTTTATTTTCCCTGTTATATCCATCACCGATCCATCAACAACATTCCTTGCTTTGGTAAAATTTTTTGTTCGTTCTTCAAAACGGCGCATGTCTATTTCCTTTTCATTATTGTCGGGGTTCATGATACAAAGTATGGTTTGCCGGGCATTGTAGCGGAAATATACATATACGCCATCTTCGGGAACGTACTGCATCAGCCTGCCGGTTTTGAGCGCGGATGATGTTTTGCGAAAGTTGGCAAGTGTTTTAACGTAATTGAAAACGTCGTTTTCGGCGGCAGTTCTGCCGGCTGTTTCAAATTTATTGCTGGCGTCGCCGGGCCAGCCGCCGGGAAAATCAAGCCGCACGAGTCCATCAGGGTTCGAAAAGTTTTTCATCAATATCTCGGTACCGTAATATAACTGCGGTATGCCGCGGAACGTGAGTAACCATGCGATGCCCATTTTTAATTTGGCAATGTCCTCTCCTACTATGCTGAAAAAACGGCTCATGTCGTGGTTGTCGAGAAAGATGACGTTTTTGGCGGCATCGGCATACACAAAATCATTGGTGGTGGTTAAATACAGGCGGTTCACGCCTTCCGTCCAGCCGAATGCCTGTGTTAATGCGGGAACAATGCCATACAGGTTTTGCTGAAAATCGGTTACGCCAGGCAGATTGCTTTTGTACGGTATGTTATATAGGTTGCGGGTAAAAAAGCTCTGGTTGGGTATACCATGCACCCATGTTTCGCCAAACATATGTAATTGCGGGTATTCATCGAGCAATGCCTTGTTGCAGCGATTCATAAAGTTCAGGTCGTTATAGGCGTAGGTGTCGATGCGCCAGCCATCCAGTCCAAATTCTTCGGTACACCAAATGGCGTGCTGTATGAGAAAATTGGCGAAATACGGATTGCCCTGGTTGATGTCGGGCATGGAAGGCACGAACCAGCCATCGCTCATTCTTTTTTTATCAATGGACGATGCGTAGGGATCCATCAATACCTGGTCTTTGTAGGTGGTATTCGTATATACGGGCCAGAAATGAAACCAGGAGCTGTCTGGCAGGTCCCTGTATAAAAAATGTTCAATGCCAACGTGGTTGTAAACGGCATCCTGAATGATCTTCATGCCGCGCCGGTGAATGGAGTCGATCAGTTCATGATAAGCTTTGGCGCCGCCAAGGCGCTGATCAATGGAATAATGATCGGTGAATGCATAGCCATGTTCGGTACGTTCGGGCATATCGTTGGTTAATACGGGGTTCAGCCAAATGGCAGTTACGCCCAGTTGTTGCAGGTAACCGAGATGATTTTGTATACCCTTTAAATCGCCGCCATGGCGCTTAAAAATATTTGACCGGTCGAGGCTCTGGTCTTTCATACCGGCAATGTGGTCGTTCGAGGGGTCGCCATTGCTGAAGCGGTCGGGCATGATGAGGTAAATCAGATCTTCGGAGGTGATGCCTTTTATGCGTGTTTTACCGTTTTGATTGCTGCGAGGCTTGAGTTCGTAACTAATATGGTTCCATTCATTTCGAATAATACCGCCAAAACTTATTGTATATATACCGGGATTGGCATTGGCAGCAATCTCTACATCGAACAATAAATAATGCCGGTTATTTACTTTGTTAATTTTTTTGATTTTTATAACAGGTGAATTCGTGTGTGCCACCAGTTTATCAACCGCCAGCAATTTCCCGCTGCTATAAAAAAGCAATTGCAGGTTGCGATTTTTCATACCTGTAAACCAGTGTGTAGGAAAAACCCGCACGCTATCCTGCGCAACAGCCAGTAAAAACAACAAGGAAAAGGTGCAGGAGGTAATGAGTTTCTTACAGCAGATCTTCATATTTTTTTTCTTTTACAATGAAGGCGCATACAATACCTGCTGTTATCAGTAAACAACCTCCCAACTGAACCGCCAGCAGCCGGTCGTTATGCAGAAAAGTTTCCATAATTTTTCCAAAGAATAAAGAGGCAATAATTTCAGGCAATACAATAAAGAAATTAAAAATGCCCATGTAAATGCCAATTTTGTTTTCGGGTAAATGGCCGGCGAGCATTGAATAGGGCATTGATAAAATGGATGCCCATGCTATACCAACCATGCTCATGGCAAGGTATAACATCGACGGATCTGCGATATATCTAACAATAAATAATCCTACTCCTCCAATCAGCAAACAAAAAGTATGGGTCATTTTTTTGCCCAATTTGGCTACCCAAAATGAAAGGGTAAGCGAAAAAAGAAAGGTAACCAAATTTAAAACCGACGACGTGGCATTGGCATGTTCAAGTCCCCGGGTAAAAAGTTCACCTGATGCGGCAGGATCGCCCTTAAAAATATCGCGGGCAACACCGGTTGAATAATAAAACCACATCAAAAACAATCCGGGCCAGGTAAGGAACTGCACCACCGCCAGCCTTTTCATTTGCGATGGCATATTAAAAACCGAAGCAGTAATTTCTTTTACTGCACCGCTCAGACCACTGCCATGTTGGGCATCGAGCTTTTGTCGCCAATCAGGTTCGGTAGGCGGATATTCTTTACTGCGTACCACCGTATACACTACGGCGGTTAAAAACATAATGCCGCCAATGTAAAACGACCACATAATATTCTGAGGAATACCACCGGCTACTTTTTCGCGCGATACACCAAACCATTGTACCAGTAACCCGGGTAAAAATCCGGCAATAAAGGCAGCGGCGCCTATAAACATGCTCTGCATAGCGTAGCCGAAGGGTCGTTGTTTTTCGTTGAGGTTATCGGCTACAAAAGCCCTGAAGGGTTCCATACTAACGTTGATGCAGGAGTCGAGTATCCAAAGTGTGCCGGCTGCCATCCAGATGGCCGAAGCATTGGGCATAAAAAAAAGCGCAATGGAGCTTAAAATAGCGCCGATCAAAAAGTAAGGCCGTCGCCTGCCCCAGGTCGGATGCCAGGTGCGGTCGCTAAGATAACCTATAATGGGTTGAACAAGTAAACCGGTCATGGGGGCCGCCAGCCAAAGGCCGGGAATTTGTTCGGGCGTAGCGCCGAGGTATTCATAAATGGCGCTCATATTATTCATCTGTAACGACCAGCCAAACTGTATTCCAAAGAACCCGAAACACATATTCCATATTTGCCAGAAGTTAAAGTGGGGCTTTGCCTGGATGGCTTTTTCGGTATCCAACACAATGGGGGATGGTTCCATATGCAATCGCTTTGATAAGGCACAAGGTACAAGAAACAAGGCACAAGACGTTTAAATTTAGTCAGCTTCTCTGAATTGAAGTCCTTGTGCCTTGAACCTTGATTCTTGTGCCTTAATCATACACTTACCGTATCAAAACCGAACAGTTGTCAAAATGCAGTTACTCATAGATGATTGATTATAAAATGGTAATGATCCGGCATTTTGTTGGCTGCTGTACCGGTAGTTTATACCCGCATAACATGCTTAAAAACTATCTAACTACAGCTTTGAGGAACCTTTGGAAAAACAAAGTGTATTCCGGCATCAATATCATTGGTATGTCTGTTGGTTTGGCGTGCTGCCTTGCCATCGGTTTATTTATATGGGATGAGTTGAGCTACGACCGGTTTCATAGCCATGGAAAAAATATTTACCGGGTAGTAGAAAAACAGGTTAATACAGGTACGTTGTACGATGTCGCTGTAACGCCGGCCCCATTGGCAGAGGCTTTGAAAAAAGACTTTCCGGAAGTGATACAAACCTGTCGTGTTGGTTCAAAACGGCCCGGCTTTTTACAAAACGATACAACAACTGCCGAAATAAACAGGTTGCTGGTAACAGACAATTCGTTTTTCAGTTTATTCGATTTTAAACTGGTACAGGGCAATGCCCGTACAGCCCTGCTGTTGCCCGATGAAGTGGTTATCTCTGAAACCCTGGCCGCCCGCCTGTTTGGTACCAGTTGGCGGCAATCGGGCAATCTTTCAGGGCGCCTGATCCAAATTAATAATAAGCGAACTTTAAAACTGACAGGCATTGCCGCCGATGCACCTGTTAACTCGCATATACAATTCGAGGCGCTGCTTTCCTTCAGCAACGATGAAATGCAACCGAAAAAAATGGATTGGGGCAATAACGATTACCATACCTATATACAACTACGGCCCGATGCCGGTATTCCCCGCCTTTCGCAACAATTGTTCAATTACATCAGAGCATACAAGCCTTCGTCAAAAACAACCTTTTCGCTGCAGCCGCTGTTTGATATTTATCTGCATTCAGATTTTGCATTTCAAACAGACTGGAGCAAAACGAGTAATATTATTTACATCCGCATTTTTACAGCAGTAGGATTAATTGTATTGCTGATTGCTGTTTTCAATTTTATTAACCTGTCAACCGCAAGGGCGGTACAACGCGCCCGCGAAGTGGGCGTGCGCAAAGCTGTTGGCGCTTTCAGGTTTCAGCTGGTTGTTCAGTTTATAGGCGAATCGTTGTTCATGACCCTGTTAGCTGTTGCCATAGCACTGGTATTGCTGCAGCTTTTTTTACCGGTAATGAACCATGTGGCCGGCAAGCAAATGGCTGTTCCGGCCGGTAATTATCAGTTTTGGCTGGCAATTACTGCATTTACTTTCCTCGTTAGCCTGCTGGCAGGTATTTATCCGGCGTTTTATTTGTCGGGCTTCAAACCCGAAAAAGTATTGAAGGGTGCTTTTGATGTTGCCGGTGGCCGGCTTTTCAGGCGTACCCTGGTAACCGGACAATTTATGCTTTCGATTACCCTTATTATTGGCGCTATTGTTATTTATAAGCAATTACATTTTTTGCAGGATAAAGATTTGGGGTTCGATAAATCGCAATTACTGGTTGTGAAAATGAAGAATGACCTTCGAAACAAATCGAAGCTGTTGAAAACCGACCTGCAAAATCAACCTGCTATTGCTCAGGTTGCTGCTTCGTCGATGACCCTGTCGGATGTAATCAATGCAACCTATGACTTAAAATGGGAAGGCCAGGCGTCGGATGATAAGTTTATGATGACGCAGGCAAACATTGATCCTGATTTTTTGGCTGCCACCGGTATGCAGATCCTTGTAGGAAGAAATTTTGATGCAGCTAATTCAACCGATACTTCTTCGGCTTATTTGATCAACGAAACGGCCGCCAAACGCATGGGGTATACACCCGAACAGGCGCTTTACAAAACAGTAACCTTATGGGGTAAACCGGGTAAAGTAATTGGCGTAGTGAAGGATTTTAATTTTCGTCCGCTTACTGCGGCTATCGAACCATTTCTTTTTCATTACTGGCCGGCCGATTCGTACAGCCAGTTATTAATAAAAACAAATCCCAATAAAACCCGCGAAGCGATTTCGGTGATTGAACAATTTTACAAAAAGTATGAACAACAAACGGCTCCGGAATACCAGTTTGTTGATGACATTTTAAACAATCAATACCAGGCGCAACAACGTACCGGCAGGGTAGTGCTGTATTTTTCGGTTTTGGCAATCATTGTATCGTGTTTGGGTTTGTTCGGTTTAACAACATTTACGGCCACCCAACGCATAAAGGAAATTGGTATTCGAAAAATTGTGGGTGCCTCGGTAACCAATATAGTACTATTGCTGTCGAAAGATTATTTACAACTGGTGGCGGGAGCGATTGTTATAGCCACTCCCCTCGCCTGGTATTTTACCAACCGGTGGCTGCAACAGTTCGCATATCGCATCACGCTAAGCTGGTTTGATTTTGGGCTGGCCGCGCTTGCAGCTATTTTAATTGCATTGATCACGGTAAGTTTTCAATCGATCAAAGCTGCGTTGAAGAATCCGGTTACAGCTTTACGAAGCGAATGAAAAAAGCAACGAGGCACAATGCCATAAAGAAAAAAGGCATAGAGACAACTTTATGCCTATATGCCTTTATGCTTCGTTGCCTTGATTTATATTACAAATCCATCCGGCAGTATCGAACCCTTTTTCACCACCACAATCCCATCTTTAATCGTATACAGCGAATGATCGGTGTTTTCAAGATGGTTGCTGCCGTTGATGCGCACGTCGTTGCCGATGCGGCAGTTTTTATCGATGATGGCATTGCGAATATAACAACGCTCGCCGATGCCTAATTTCGGTAAACCTCTTTCAACAGAATGCTCCATTTCTTCAATGGTTTCAAAATAATCTGATCCCATTACATAGCTGCTTACTACCGTAGTACCATGACCGATGCGGCTGCGGATACCGATGACGCTGTTCTCGATACGGCTGGCATTGATGATGCTTCCTTCGGCAATGATCGTTTTTTCGAGCGTGGTGCCGCTTATTTTGGCAGGCGGCAACATGCGGGCGCGGGTGTATACCGCATTCGAATTATCGAATAAATTAAACGGCGGTATATCCGACGTGAGCGCCAGGTTGGCTTCAAAGAAAGAATAAATATTTCCGATATCGGTCCAGTACCCGTTGTACTGGTAGCTCATTATTTTATGAACGCCGATCGATTTGGGTAGAATTTCCTTACCAAAATCGGTAGCGTTTTTATGTTCTTCGGTTAACTGATCAAATATCAGTTTGCGGTTGAAGATATAAATACCCATCGACGCCAGGTATACCTTACCCTGCTTTTGCATTTCGTCGCTGGTTTCGCTGCTCCAGTCGGGCAACTAGTCCTGTTTGGGTTTTTCAATGAAAGAAGTGATATGACCGTAGTGATCGGCTTTCAGAATACCAAAATCAGATGCTTCTTTGGCATGTACCGGAATGGTAGCTACAGAAATATCAGCTCCCGTTTCGCGGTGCTTATCGATCATGTCCTGAAAATCCATCTGGTATAACTGGTCGCCCGATAAAATGAGCACGTATTCAAAATCGTGTTGGTGCAGGTGGCGCAACGATTTTCGAACGGCATCGGCAGTACCCTGGTACCACGAAGGGTTATCGGGTGTTTGTTCAGCTGCCAGAATATCTACAAATGCAGTACTGAAAATGCTAAAGTGATAGGTGTTTTTAATGTGTTTGTTTAATGAGGCCGAGTTGAACTGGGTTAATACGAACATTCGGTTTATACCGGAATTAATACAGTTCGAAATGGGAATATCAACCAAACGATATTTTCCGGCAATAGGCACAGCGGGCTTTGAACGGCTGGCAGTGAGGGGATATAGTCGGGTTCCGGCTCCTCCTCCCAGGATGACAGCAATCACTTGTTTGCTCATTTGTTGTTCTTTTTTGTTAGGTCCTAAAATCCGGCAGTCGGAAAGACCGAAAGAACATTTAAACTTTGTATCGCTCTTTCAGACTTGCTGACATCCGGACTGTCTTAATTAAAGTTATAGAATAAAATATTATAAACTCTCATATACATCAATATAATGCTGCACACTGGTTTCCCAACTGAAGTCGAGCTTCATCATGTGATGACGGATCAACTTCATTTTTTCTTTGTCGTGGTATAATTCGGCTGCGCGCCAAACCGCATGCGTAATATCAGGAACACTTGTTTGATTATAACAAATTCCATAACCGCCGGGATCGCCGAAATCTTTTACTGTATCAATTAACCCGCCTGTGCGCCGCACCATAGGTACAGTGCCGTACCGCATCGCATACATCTGGTTTAGTCCGCACGGTTCAACCCGCGAAGGCATTAATAAAAAATCAAGACCAGCATACATAACGTGGCTTAACGCTTCGTTATAACCGATATATACGTTATAATCAGTTTGTGATAGTGGTTTCAGGGCCGACAAGCCGGCCTCTACTTCGGGGAAGCCGCTACCCAGTACGAGGAAATTCATACGCCGGCCCAAAAAGTAAAACGAGTCGCTGATAACACGGGGCAACAGGTCGGCCCCTTTTTCGCCAACCAGCCGGCCGATAAAACCGATTAACGGTTTATCAAAGTCGAGGTTGAACTGGTCGCACAGCAGCATTTTGTTTTTTGCCTTGCCGGCTTCCAAATCATTAATTGAATAATGATTTTCTATATAATGATCGTGCTCCGGGTCCCATATCTTATCATCAATACCATTTAAAATACCAGCACATTTGCCTTTTTCATACTCGAAAAGGGCTTCCAGTCCATTGCTCATGTATTTTAGCTCCCGCAGGTAACTGGGACTAACGGTGGTTATTTTATTGGCGCATTTTATACCGCTGGCCAGGGGGTTAATGGTATTATTCCAGTCGAGCATGCCCCATTTCCACATATCCCATTGCGGAATTAAAACACTGCGGCTCCAGGGCATCCAGCCCTGGTATTGTGCATTGTGAATAGTAAGTACTGTGGGAATATGCGACAGCCCTCTATATTTACGGCAATGTTTTACCATGAAGGGGATCAGGGCCGCCTGATGGTCGTGCACATGAATTACGTCGGGTTTGGTGCTCCAGGAATTTAACCAATCGAGCACACAGATCTGAAAGGCGGTAAAGCGTTCGGTATCGTCGGAATATCCGTAAACCTTTTCGCGGTCTAATAAGCCATTAATATCTATCAGATATAATTCGAATCCAAGTTTATTGGTTTTTTCCCTGATCACAGTAAACTCAAACCACCAATTGCCCATATTGGTGTTGCCTTTATGTACTACTTCCCATTCGTTGGCATATAAAAATTTAGTGCGGTACATGGGCATAACCACCCGGGCCGCATGCCCCAGTTGGTTCATGTATTTCGGTAAGGCCCCTACTACATCTCCCAGCCCTCCTGCTTTTGCTACGGGATAACACTCTGCGCTTACATGTATAATATCCATTCTGATTGATCAGGTTATTAGTAATATGGAAATGTGTGTTCAATATAGGAAGGTTTTTGATTTTATAATGCAGATGGTAAAAAAATGATTACAAAGATTGTCCGGTCGACACCAGTAAACGCGAACTATATGCCACTTCGCCGCTTCAACGACGCCCAGGCCATATAAAATAGGTACAAATTTTATTAAAAAGACACTTATATCTGTTCATATAGTGTTATGCATGGTCAAAAAAAATACTCATCTTTGCTCGCCCGTCATTTCCCGGTTCCGGGAGCAAAAGATAAGTTGATCTGTATAATTTAAGTACAACCAGGCGAAAGCATGGCAACTGTTAGTTTAGAAAACCTGTGTCATCTTATGTAAAAAATGCCAGGCATTGGTGGCAATGTGTCATCCGTGGCAAAAAACTTATTACTTTTAAAAAATCTTTTGACTTAAACCAACCAATCAATGAGCCAACAAACAAAGTGGTCGCAATTCGGTGTATTAATTTCGGTGTTCTTTTTTTGGGGTTTTGTTGCAGCGAGCAACGACATTCTGATCCCTGTTTTTCGTGAAAAATTACATCTGGCCCCCTGGCAATCGCAAATGATCTCTTTTGCATTTTATGTAGCTTATACTGTTGGTTCCATTATTTATTATGTGATAAGCAGAATATCAGGCGGAGATATTTTAAATAAGCTCGGGTATAAAAATGGTATTGCGCTCGGACTGGTTATTTCAGCTCTCGGCACGCTGTTGTTTTACCCTGCAGCCGAATCACAATCGTTTTATATAATGATCTCGGGATTGTTTGTAGTAGGACTCGGGTTTTCGTTGCAGCAAACAGCGGCCAATCCGCTGGCTATTGTAATGGGGGATCCTAAAACCGGTTCACAGCGTTTAAGCATGGCCGGCGGTATAAATAACCTTGGTACCACCCTGGGACCGGTAATTGTAAGTTTGGCCATTTTCGGTTCCGTAACCGGTAGCGCTGCTAAAATAGCCGATATAGGCGCTGTAAAAGTTCCTTACCTGATACTGGGCGCCGCTTTTCTTGTAGTAGCTGTAATATTTAAGTTCTCTCCCATTCCCAATCAGATCACTCATGAAGATGATAAGGACCTCGATATCGAAAAAGTAGCTACGCCTACAGATATTGCAAAACCTTTAGCTGTTCCGGCTCCTAAAAATGGAGCGTTGAATTATTCTCAGTTATGGCTGGGTATGATCGGCATTTTTATATATGTAGGTGTTGAAGTGGCAACCGCCAGTAACCTGCCTCAATTTATGTCGGAACATGTGAAGGATGCCAATGGTAATCCCTTTCCCACCGAAAATATTGCCCCCTGGGTTTCATTGTACTGGGCCAGTTTGATGATGGGCCGCTGGACTTCTTCGGTTGGTGCTTTTAATATCAGCAGCAGCTTTAAATCGATCCTGCGCTTTGTAATGCCCTATCTTGCTTTTGGCGTTTTTCTGTTGATCAATAAGAT
>Ga0114129_10014620_pt1 | contig 11183 bp, 14 predicted proteins | sample RhiMetdeltSRZDD1_FD_80071 | JGI IMG/M metagenome (GOLD analysis project Ga0114129, IMG submission 80071) | Populus rhizosphere microbial communities from Tennessee, USA - Rhizosphere MetaG P. deltoides SRZDD1 (version 2) (version 2) | ecosystem: Host-associated > Plants > Roots > Rhizosphere >... | reverse complement strand
TCCCAGGCGAGAACCGCCTGTTCGGCGAGCTCGCCCGGCGAGTCCGTGCCGAGGACGCGCGAGATGTCGACCTCGACCAGGCGCCGCGGCGAGAAGAGCGATCGGTTGAGGAGCGCCTCCGCGACCGAGCCGGGCGGCGCATCCTCGTCGAAGCGGAGGACTTCGACGCCCCCTTCCGCGAGGCGCTCGCGAGCGCGCGCGGCCGCCTCCTCGACGAAGAAAGGAAGGTCGCCGACGATCGCGACGACCGACGGCGCGCTTTCGAACGGCGGAATTGTGTCGGGCGAGAAGTCCTTCTTCGGCACCGTTCCGGAGCTTACTTCGGCGCCCCGAGCGGCAGGATTCGTTCTCGAGGCGAGACGTCCGCGGCTACCCCTCGAGCAGCCCCTTCTCCGCCAGCTCCTGGCAATCGACGCAGTGGGGCGCCCACGGCACGGCCGCGAGGCGCTTGTCGCTCATCTGGGTCCCGCAATTGCCGCAGAAGCCGTACGTGCCGTCGTCGATCCGGTTGAGCGCCTCGTCGATCCGCAGAAGAACGGTCCGCTCGCCGTCGGTCAAGGAGTAGAGGAACTCGCGCGTGTAGGACGAGACGGCCTTGTCGGCGATGTCCTGGGTCGATTCCTCGTTGGTCTCCTCCTCCGCGTTGCGCGCTTTCGCCAGCTCAGCGGACAGCTCCGTCTTCTTTTCCTCCAGCAGCCGCCGATATTTTTCCAGCTCGCGCTTCCCCCGCTTGGGGACCCGCGCGGTGCTCGTGGGCATTCCAGTTCTCCCTTCTGTGACCCCGGTTACAAGCCCGGGGGCCGATTTCGAAGCGCGCGATGATACCCGATTTCCGCGGCGCCCGGCCGGAAACCGTTCCGGGGATTCGGAACAGGGCAAACCCCTTGCCCGCTCCGGTTATTTCTTCTTCGCTCTCTCCCAGAGAAACTTGCGGGACACGCCGAGGCGCTTGGCGGCGAGAGACCGGTTGCCTCCCGCGCGGCGAAGCGTCTCCTCGATGTAGGCATCCGAGAGCTCCTTCAGAGTCCAGCGCCTCTCGACCGCCGCGCCGAGAATCGATTCCACCGAGCCGAACGCACCGGAAGGCAGATCCGCGGCCGACACGATCGGCGCGTCCGCAGTCAGGGCGGCCTTCTGCACGACGTGAAAGAGCTCGCGGACGTTGCCTGGCCACGGGTGTCGCGCGAGAAGCTCCTCCGCGTCGCGGGAAAACCGGCGCGCGGGGCGCCCGTACTCGCGGGCGTACCCCTTCAGGCACTGGAGGGCGAGCGGAAGGATGTCCTCCGGCCGGTCCGAGAGCCGCGGGAGCCGCACCGAGACGACGTCGATCCGGTAGAAGAAATCGTCGCGAAACCCCTTCTCCCGGACGAGCTCGGCGAGATCACGGCGGGAGGAGACGACGAGCCGCGCGTTGAACGGATGGACGACGACTCCGCCGAGACGCCGGAACGTGCGCTCCTGGAGAACGCGAAGGAACTTGGCCTGGCCGGCGAGCGACAGGGACGAGACCTCGTCGAGATAGACCGTTCCGTCGGCCGCGACTTCGAGAAGGCCGCGCTTGCCGGTCACGGCGCCCGTGAACGCCCCCCGTTCGTGGCCGAAGAGCTCGCTCTCGAAGAGGTCGTCGGAGAGGTTGGCCGCCTCGACCCTCACGAACGGCCGGCCGCGCCGATTCGACGCGTCGTGGAGCGCGCGGGCGAGGCGGTCTTTGCCGGTTCCGCTCTCCCCCTGGATGAGGATCGTCGTTTGAAGGTCGAGAGCGCGGCCGAGCATCGCGATCTCGCGCGCGAGAGAACGGTTGCGTGTTCGGAAGAGAGACTTCAGGGACGATCGCCGGCCCGCGGGAAGGGGCCGGTCGCTTTCTTCAGGAGGAGGCGGCGAAGCGGCCCGTCTCATTCTGCGCGTCGCCCCAGAGCCGTTCGAGGGCGTAGAAGCGCCGCGCCTCTGCCTGGAAGACGTGGAAAACGACGTCGCCGTAATCCATCAGGATCCACGTCGCCGTCTGGAGACCCTCGACGGAGAGGGGCGACCCGATCCTCTCGACGATCGCATCCGCGATGGCGCGGGCCTGGCGGTCGGAATTCGCGGTGGTCAGGACGAAGTAGTCGGCCATCGTGGTCAACTCCGTGAGGTTGAAGACGAGCACGGCCGCGGCCTTCCGGTCGAGGGCGGCGGTCAAACCTTCCCGAACTTTTTCCTGCGAAGTGTGGTCCGCCGTCAACCCTCGACCCCGCGATACAGGCGATGCTTCGTAATGTACTCCGCGACCGGCTCCGGGACACGACCTGCCGGGCTCTCCCCTCGGGCGAGGTCGTCTCTCAGATCCGTCGAGGAGATTTTAAACGACCCTCCGTCGAAAACCTCCAGGCGATTTTCGAGCCCGGCGATTTTCGGGATGCGGAGGCGCTCGCCGACGAACGGTTCCCGGTGGAACGCGGCGATGCGGGCGAGCCGGACGATCTCCTCCGGATCCTTCCATCTTCCGAAGCCGGCGAGAGCGTCGGTGCCCATGAGCAGCCAGAGCTCGTCTCGCAAAAATCGGGCCGACATCCCGCGCAGAGTGTCGACGGTGTACGACGGCGGATCCCGGTCCAGCTCGTCGAAAGAGAGGGCCCAGTCGAACCGGCCGGCGATTGCGAGCGCGACCATCGCGATGCGATGTCGCGCGTCGGTCGGGAGGGCGCCCTTCAACGGGGACAGGCGCGCCGGGACCCAGATCACGCGCGCGAGCTCGAAGCGTTCGGCGGCCCTTGCGACGGGGTTCACGTGACCCTCGTGGACCGGATCGAACGTTCCGCCGAAGATGCCGATGCGCACGGCAGAAGAGTATCTAGCTTCGGGCCACCGCGGAGGGCTCCCGGCTGACGCTCTCGAAGAAGGAGTGGGTCAGACGTTCCAGGCCCCTGTGGGTCACCGCCGAGATCTCGAAGAACGGCAGCCCGCGAGCCGCCGCGGCGCGCGCGATCGAGGCGGGGCGTTCGGGATCCGAGACCGCGTCCATTTTCGAGGCGACGAGGACCCGCGGACGCGCCGCGACCTCGGGAGAGAACTCCCGGAGCTCGCGTTCGAGCACGAGGACGTCGCTCTCCGCGTCGCCCGAGCCGGACGCGTCGACGAGGTGGCACAGCAGGCGGCAGCGTTCGACGTGCTTCAGAAAACGGATCCCGAGCCCGGCGCCCTTGTGGGCGCCCGCGATCAGCCCCGGGATGTCGGCGACGACGAGAGTTCGGCTCTCGTCGCCGGCGACGACTCCGAGATGGGGGACGAGCGTGGTGAACGGGTAGTCGGCGATCTTCGGCTTTGCCGCGGAAATCGCGGAGATGAGCGTGGACTTGCCGGCGTTGGGAAAGCCGATGATCGCGACGTCGGCCAGAAGCTTCAGCTCGATCGCGAGCTTCCGCTCCTCCCCGGGGAGTCCCGGCTTCGCGAACCTCGGCGCCTGGCGCGTGGGCGTCGCGAAATGCTGGTTGCCCCAGCCTCCGTTGCCCCCCTTCGCCAGGAGAACTTTCTCCCCTGCCGCGAGGAGGTCTGCGATCGGCTCGCCCGTCTCCGCGTCGCGGACGACGGAACCGAGAGGCAGCGGCACGACGACGTCTCCGCCCGAGCGGCCGTGGCGGTTCGAGCCCATTCCATGTTCGCCGCGTTCGGCTCGAAACGACCTCTGGTGGCGCAGGTGGTAGAGGGTGTTCAGCGCGGGATCGGCGACCGCCCAGACCGAGCCGCCGTGGCCTCCATCGCCGCCGGAGGGGCCGCCCCGGGGGACGAACTTCTCACGGCGAAACGCGATGCACCCGTTGCCGCCGTCGCCGCCGCGGACGTGGATTTCGGCAGTATCGATGAACACGGAGTCGGGGGACGGGAAACGGGAAACTGGAAACGAGCGAAACCGGGCTCCGGGCCCTGCGTTTTCCGCTTTCCGTTTTCCGCTTTACGTTGTGACGGGCTCGACCGAAATGATCCGGCCGGACCGGCCGCGGTCCTTGAATCGAACGACGCCGGCGACCCGCGCGTACAACGTGTCGTCCTTGCCGCGGCCGACGTTGTCGCCCGGAAAAAACCGCGTGCCCCGCTGGCGAACAATGATCGAACCGCCCGAGACGAGCTGGCCCCCGAACCGCTTGACCCCGAGTCGCTGGGCGTTCGAGTCGCGACCGTTGCGCGACGAGCCCTGCCCCTTCTTGTGTGCCATTGGCGCCTACCCTTCGATCGAATCGATCCGGATTTCGAGCATCGTCTGGCGGTGCCCTTTCGTCCGGCGGTATTGCTTGCGGATCTTCTTCTTGAAGACGAGCACCTTCTTGCTGCGGACCTCCGCTAAGACCGTCGCCTTGACCGAGACGCCCGAGAGATCATCCTTCGCCGACCGGACGTCGCCCTCTCCGGAGACGAGCAGCACGTCGGAGAGGATGATCTCTTCGCCCTTCCCGACCTTCTTCGCGGACGGCTTCTCGATGCGGACGACGTCGCCCGCCGAGACCTTCATCTGTTTGCCGCCCGCGCGGAGAATGGCGTACATGGAGCCTCCCGAAAGGAACGGGGAATCATACGGTTTCGCCGCACAAAGTCAAGGCTCCTCGTCGATTGTGTCGGGAAGCTCGTCTCTGTCGTGCTCCGAGTGCGGGAAGTGCCGGGCCACGACTTCGCCGACCTTCTCGATCCCCCGCAGGATTCCTTCCGTGAACTCGCCGCGGCGGAAGCTGCCCTCCATCTCGGCGGCGACCTCTTTCCAGAAGTCGTCGCCGCACTTCTCGTGGATCCCGGAGTCCCCGAGAATCTGGAACCTCCGGGCTTTCGGGGCGATGTAGAACAGGACGCCGTTTCTCTCGGCGGTCTTCGTCATCCCGAGAAGATGGAACCTCCGACGCGCTCGCTCCTCGAGGTCCTTCGGTTTCCGGTGGGTCACATGGACGCGGATCTCCGCGGAGGTCTTCCGTTCGGCGTCCCCGATCGCGGCGACGATCCGGTCGCTCTCCAGCTTCGAGAAGAACGAAGCCATCACCAGCTCCCCGAGGCGCCGCCGCCGCCGGAGAAGCCGCCCCCGCCGGAAAATCCTCCGCCTCCTCCGCCGCCAGAAAAGCCCCCTCCTCCGCCGCCTCCAAAGCCGCCAAAGCCGCCACCGGTCCACCAGCCGCTTCCACCGAAGGTCCTCCACCGGCGCGAGCGCCGGAACAGCAGCGGAAGGAAGCCAAACAACAGGAAGAAGACGAGGGGGAAAGTGCAGCCTGGCAGACCCGTGCCGCGGCTTCTTCGAGAGCGCTCGTTCACCGTCGTTCCCGTTCCCTTGTACTCCCCCTTCGTCGCGGCGATCATCGCGTCCGCGCCCGCTTCGATCCCGCCCGCGTAATCGTTCGCGCGGAAGCGCGGCACGATCTGCTCCTGGATGATCCGGTTCGCGATCGCGTCGGGAAGCACCCCTTCGAGGCCGTACCCGACCTCGATGCGCAATTTCCGGTCGTCTACGAAGACGAAGAGCGCGGCCCCGTTGTCCTTCTTCGCCTGCCCGACGCCCCACTTCTTGAAGGCGCGGACGGCGAAGTCCTCGAGGGTGAAGTTCTCCGGGATCTTGCGGTCGATCCACACGATGATCTGGTTCGACGTGTCCCGCTCGAACTGCTCGAGCTTGCGCGAGAGCGCGTCCACGCGATCGGGCCCGAGCACCCCCGCGTTGTCGCTGACGTATTTCGCAGGCTTCGGCGGAAGCTGGTCCTCGAGCGAGCGCTGCGCGGCCGCCTGCGCCGAGATGGCGAGAAGAATCACGAGCCCGACTGCGACTCGTGAGCCGAGGCGGCTCATCGCACCCGCTTTACGTGTCCCGTGTCCCGTGTTCCGTGTCCGGTCCTACGGCGTGACGGCCGGCGCCGGTTTCTTGAAATCGAAATTGACCGCGGGCGCGCGCTCGGCTCCGGGAGTCACCGCCTTGAAGTACGCCTTCTCCTTGAACCCGAACATCGAGGCAAAGAGGTTCGTCGGGAAGCGCAGCCGCGCGGTGTTGTACCCCTGCGCAACCTCGTTGTAGCGCATCCGCTCGACGGCGATCCGGTTCTCCGTCCCTTCGAGCTGGGCCTGCAGGTCGCGGAAGTTCTGGTTCGCCTTCAGCTCCGGATAGCGCTCGACGACCACGAGCAGCCGCTGCAGCGCGGCGCCCAGCTGGCCCTGCGCCGCCTCGAACTGGGCGAGCTGGGCGGGATCCGTCGGCGCCGTCGGGGCATTGATCTGCGCCCTTCCGACCGAGGCGCGGGCATTCACGACGGCCTCGAGGGTGCTCTTCTCGAAATTCGCGGCCCCCTGGACCGTCGCGACGAGGTTCGGGACGAGGTCCGCGCGGCGCTGGTACGCGTTTTCGACGTTGCCCCACTGTTTGTCGACTTCCTGGCCGAGCGAGACCAGGCGGTTATAGGTGCCGGCCATCGACACGCCGACGATCACGGCGAGGACGACGAGCAGGGCGACGCATCCGAGACCGAGTTTCCCCATGGCTGGCTCCTCCTTTCGGTCGCGGCGGATTGTACAGGGGCGCGGGCTGCAGCTAACCGCCCGCGCCCAGCCGCACGAGCACGTCGGGTGGGAGCAACGCCTCGAGAGTTCCGCGGCTTCCCGGCGTCCACGAGACGTGGGCGACGGAGGCCTTGCGGAGCGGGATCGCCCGGCGCGGATCGCCGAAGACGAGGAAGGCGACGATCGCGCCCAGGAGGGGCTCATGGCCGACGAGAAGAGCCGCGCGCCAGCCGCCCCCCTCGAGCTCCCGGGCGACCTCCGCGGGATCGCGGTCCGGTTCGAGCGACCGCGAATCGATCACTTTCGCGATGCCGAGGGCGCGCGCCGCCGGCGCGGCAGTTTCGCGGGCGCGGCGATACGGCGAGGTCAGAACCGCTTCGATTCCGGGTTCGAGCGCGGCGAGACCCCGCGCCACCGCGGCTGCCCGCCGCGTCCCGCCGCGGGTCAAGGCGCGGTCCTTGTCCCGCCCCGAGGCGGCACTCTCCTCCGCCTTCGCATGACGCAGGATCCAGACGTCCATGGAGTCGGAGTGTAGCCCGGCGATATTCTTACGTCGCTTGGCGCTCTCGACCGGCGACCTCCTCGGTCCTTACGAGATCATCGCACCGCTCGGCAAGGGCGGAATGGGAGAGGTGTATCGGGCCCGCGACGTCCGGCTCGGTCGGGAGGTCGCTCTCAAGGTCCTCCCGGAGACGGGCGCGAACGACGCCGAGACCCTGGCCCGTTTCGAGAGGGAGGCGCGCGCCGTCGCGGCTCTCAACCATCCGAACATTCTCTCGATCCACGACACGGGCGAGTATCGCGGGGTGCCTTACGCGGTCACCGAGCTCCTCGAGGGGGAAAACCTCTCCGACCGGCTGCGTTCCGGCCCGGTCGCCGCCAAGCGCGCGACCGAGATCGCCTGCCAGATCGCCGACGGGCTCGCCGCCGCGCACGCGCGCGGCGTCATCCACCGGGACATCAAGCCGGAGAACATCTTCCTGACGAACGACGGGCGCGCGAAGATCCTCGACTTCGGGATTGCACGGATCGGCCCCCGCCCCGGCGACATTACGTCGGGGATCGCGGCGGCCCGAGGCTCGAGCAGCGCCCAGTTCATCATGGGCACGGCCGGATACATGTCGCCGGAGCAGGTCCGCGGCAAGCCGGTCGACTTCCGAACGGACGTCTTTTCGCTGGGCGCGGTCTTCTACGAGATGTTGACCGGCCGCCGAGCTTTCGACCGGCCGGCCATGATCGAGACGATGACGTCCGTTCTGAAAGACGATCCGTCGAAATTTCCGGAGACGGAGAGAATCCCCCAGGAGATCCGCCCGTTCATCTTCCGCTCTCTCGAGAAGGATCCCGCCGACCGCTATCAGACTGCGCGCGACCTCCTCCTCGACCTCCGCGCCTTTCAGGCCGAGCAGACACACGAGGCCGCCGAGCGCGTGCAGTTCCGCGCCGAACCGCCCTGGAAGCATCGCCGGACGCGAGTCCTCCTCCGCGCGGCGGGGGGAGTCCTTCTGTTCCTGCTGGGCGTTCTCGCCGGATCCTGCTGGCAGCGGAGCCGGATGGCCGATCTCGCGGCGCCGCAGCATTCCGCCCCGGCCGCCTCCCGCCCCTGAAGGCGACTAGGCCGACGCGACTTCCGACTCGAGAGCGCTCGAAATCACCGGAAGAGTTCCGGCCCGTTCCTTCGGCACCGGGATCGGCGTCGCGCAGCACGCGTCCTTGCACGCGTCGTAAAGCGTGCGGCGCTGCATCGGCTCGTAGCCGGCGTCGGAGATGAGTCTCCGCATCTCGGGCTGGGTCATCCGGTTTCTCGCGCCGGCCGCGTAGACGACGTTCTCCTCGATCATGATCGAGCCGAGGTCGTCCGCGCCGAACGCGAGCGACGTCTGCCCGATCTTGGGTCCCTGCGTGACCCACGAGCCCTGCACGTGGCGGACGTTGTCCAGGTAGAGGCGGGACACCGCGAGGGTCTTCAGGTACTCGAAGCCGCCGGCGGTCTCCACCTTGCCGTCCAATGCCGTGTTCTCCTCGACGAACGTCCACGGAATCCAGGCGGTGAACCCGCCGGTCCGGTCCTGGAGATCCCGGACGACCCGGAAGTGCTCGACCCTCTGCTCGTACGTCTCGCCGATCCCGAACATCATCGTCGCCGTCGTCCGCATGCCGAGGCCGTGCGCGGTCTCGTGAACGTCGACCCACTTCGCCGTGGGCACTTTCGTGAGCGACCAGACGCGCCGCCGGACCGAGTCCTCGAGGATCTCGGCGCCGCCGCCCGGGATCGACTGAAGTCCGGCGTCGCGCAACCGCGCGATGACGTCGCGCATCGTCCACTTCGTCATCTTTTTCAGGAAGTAGACCTCGGGCGCCGAAAGCGCGTGGAGATGGATCGTCGGGAAGCTCGTCCGGATGAACCGGAACATGTCCTCGTAGAAAGAGAACGGCAGCTCGGCGTGGACGCCCCCCTGGAGCAGCACGCCGGTGCCGCCGAGGTCGATCGTCTCCTGGATCTTCCGTCCGATCTCGTCGAACGACAGGACGTAAGCTTCCGGGTGTTTCGAGTCGGGCCGGTAGAACGCACAGAATTTGCAGCGATAGACGCAGACGTTGGTGTAGTTGATGTTGCGGTCGACGATGTACGTCGCGACCGCCGGATCGTTCTTGCGCTCGCGGACCTGGTTCGCCGCGGCGCCGAGCTCGAGGAGTTTCCCCTCGCGGAGGAGCGTGACGGCATCTTCGGGCGACAGCCGTTCACCCCCGAGCGTGCGGTCGAGGATCTCGTCGGTCCGGATGTTCACGAGAGAGATTCTAGCCGGAGCGTTCGGTGCGTGTGTTTTCCGCCCCTCGGCGGTGGCGCGACGAGGCCCGGGTACCGGGTGTGTTTTAGGCGAGCTCGAGCGGTCGGGCGGCGGAAATGAGCCAGTCCTCGGCGGCCAGCCGGTAGAAGAGATCCAATCCGGCGAGGTCTCCGGCGTCCAGCTCGTAGTGGAGCGAGTGGCGCAGATAGTCCTCCACGACCGCTTCGGAGAGGCCCGACTCGGCTGCCTCCCGCGAGACGAGGCTCGGGAAGTCGCGCCGGCCGGCGTCGTAGGACGCCCGAACGATCTCCGCCGCTTCCCGTTCCGGCACGCCGTCGCGGACCGCCCAGAACGCGAAGACGAACGGATGGCCGGAGAAGGCCCGCCACTCCGCGGCGAGGTCGAGAACGACGTGACCGTTCAGGCGGGTCTTCAGCGCCGGATCGCCGATGACGAGCGAGGCGTCCACGTCTCCCCCGCCGTCTCGATACTCCGGTTCCACGCCGTAACGACGCTTGAGCAGAAGTCGCGTCAGGACGGCCGAGGTGCGCGACGCGGGATCGAGGCCGACCGAGCGGATCTTCTCGCGCGATACCCTCGAGACCAGGAGCACCGAACGCACCTCGGAAGCCGCGGCGATGCCGAGGCCGCCCACGACCCGGAGACCCGGAATCCGCTGATACTCGATCGAGGGGATGAGCCCGACGTCGGCCTCGCCCGAGGCGAGCTTGTCGGCACAGGCGGAGGGGAGATCGCGCGAGACAACGACGCCGGGAGGTGGGTTTTCGAGAAGGCCCCAGATCAGGGGGCGGGCGTTCAAGAAGTCGACGACGGAGAAGCGGAGCACGTCTCTATCCTGTCATCCCGAGCGAACTTGTCATCCAGAGAAAAGCGAGGGATCTCTAGCTTTCGAGGAAAAGATCCTTCGGGCCTACGGCCCTCAGGATGACACGCGCCACTCGCGGGCGTGTTACCCCTGGCTCATCAGGTTCAGGAACTCGCCGTTCGTCTTGGTCTTCTCGAGCTTCTCGGTCAGGAGCTCCATCGCCTCGACGGTCGAGAGCGGGTTCAGCACCTTGCGCAGAACCCAAACGCGGTTCAGCTCCGCCTTGTCCATCAGGAGCTCTTCCTTCCGCGTGCCGGACTTGTTCAGGTCGATGGCCGGGAAGACGCGCTTGTCGACGAGCTTGCGGTCGAGGTGAGTCTCCATGTTGCCGGTGCCCTTGAACTCTTCGAAGATGACGTCGTCCATCCGGGATCCCGTGTCGATGAGCGCAGTCGCGATGATCGTCAGCGACCCGCCCTCCTCGACGTTGCGCGCCGCTCCGAAAAAACGCTTGGGACGCTGCAGGGCGTTGGAGTCGACGCCGCCGGACAAGACCTTGCCCGACGGAGGCACGATCGCGTTGTAGGCGCGCGCGAGGCGCGTGATCGAGTCGAGCAGGATCACGACGTCTCTCTTGTGCTCCACCAGCCGCTTGGCCTTTTCGATGACCATCTCGGCGACCTGGACGTGGCGCGCCGCCGGTTCGTCGAACGTGGAAGAGATGACCTCGCCCTTGACCGACCGCTGCATGTCCGTCACCTCTTCGGGGCGCTCGTCGATCAGGAGGACGATCAGCGTGATCTCCGGGTGGTTCGTCGAGACCGAGTTCGCGATCGCCTGGAGGATCATCGTCTTGCCGGTGCGCGGCGCGGCAACGATCAGGCCGCGCTGCCCCTTGCCGACCGGGGCAACCAGGTCGAGGACGCGCGCCGACATATTGGCCGGCACTTCGAGCTTGATCCGGTCCTGCGGATAGAGGGGCGTCAGGTTGTCGAAGAAGATCTTCTCGCGCGCGACGTCCGGGTGCTCGAAATTGACCGCCTCGACCTTGATGAGCGCGAAGTAGCGCTCCC
>Ga0114129_10014619_pt1 | contig 11184 bp, 10 predicted proteins | sample RhiMetdeltSRZDD1_FD_80071 | JGI IMG/M metagenome (GOLD analysis project Ga0114129, IMG submission 80071) | Populus rhizosphere microbial communities from Tennessee, USA - Rhizosphere MetaG P. deltoides SRZDD1 (version 2) (version 2) | ecosystem: Host-associated > Plants > Roots > Rhizosphere >... | reverse complement strand
GCGCCGTCGCGATGCGTGCGCGGCTGGGCGTCCAGCGTCACGCCGCGGCTCTCGAGATACATCGCCCATCGATCGACATCGCCGGCCTCGCGAACGATGAGCCCCAGATGATCGAGCGGTGATTCGCTCGGCTGAATCTTCTCGTTCCATTTCTCCCCAGACCCGCCGCCGTTGGATCGCGAGGCTTCAGCCGAGCGATGCAGCGCCAGATTGTCGCTGCCCGACGACAGGTAGACGTTGTCCGCGTCGGGCTCCCACTCCACCTCGAACCCGAGGACGTCGACGTAGAAGCGCCGCATCGCGGAGAGGTCGCGGACGTTGAGCGCGAGGTGCCGCAGGCCTGCGTGCGTGGGCCGTTCCATGGTGCTAGACTTCATCATATGCCACGCAAGTCGGTCGTCAAATCGCGGTGCGCGCTGTGCGGCGCCAAGGAGGTTTCCGAGCCGCGCGGCGAAGAGAAATACTGTCGCGATTGCTGGGACAAGAAGATCGCCGTCGAGGAAATCGTCGCGCGCGAGTTCGCGCTGAAGCGGTACATCCGCGCGCATAGCGCGGAAAAGTACCTGATCTACCACTCGACGCAGAAGCGGCCCTGCGGTCAGCTCATCGTCGTCGACGACGGCTACGATCTGTTCCTCACGCTGATGCTGTACCCGAATTTTGGCTGGGACGAGCCGGCGTACCATCTCGAGGGGGACCCGGAGGGCCGGCTGTTTTCCGAAATCATGGTGGACGTCGTGGCGGCCGAGGTCATCGAACCCTGGGGCGGCGGCAAGTGGCACATGGAGATCTTCCGCAGCGTCGCGCCGGAGCCGGAAGACTGGAACGGCGAGATGTGAGGGACCCGCGACTGTCGGTCCTGGTGAGTTGAGAGTTGCAAATTGACAGTTGATATAATGCGCCAGCCATTCAACTGCCTGTCATCCTGCGGAGGTTAGTCATGATTCGCCCGCGTTTCGCTGTCGCGGCGGCCCTTGCCGGCGTCAGCGTTGTCGTCGCTCCGCTGCTGGCGCAGGATGCGCCGCCGCCGGCGCCCCCCATGAAGTCGGTCCTCGCCGGCAAGAAGTTCACGCCGCCGGTCAGAGGCGAGGCGCAGATCGATATCATCAAGAATCCCACGAAGCGTGAAGGCCAGACGCTCGTCACCAAGATTCAAGTGAAGAACACGTCGCCGGGACCGATTCCGCGGCTGAAGGTCGCCGAAACGTGGTTCGACAAGGACGGCAACATGATTCCCGGCGGCGAGGCCGTCATCAACGGTCTGCTGCAGCCCGGTGAGATCGGCGTGCTCGAAGTCCGGACGCCCGTCAACCTGAAGATGCTGCAGAGCCGGCTGCAGTTCAGCCACGCGAACGGCACCGTGAACGCGCACACGGTGAAGGCGATGGACGCGCCGGGAGCTACTAAAGAGCCGGCGGCGAAGACGCCAGCCGCGAAGACGGCGGCGGCGAAGAAGAAGTGAGCATCACTAGGGGATCTTCTCGAACTTGACGTCCGCCGCGGATGATCGCGGAATCGCGACGATCTGATAGGGATACGTGATTACCTGCGCGGTGATGGCATCGGCGGGCGGCGGCGTTTCGCGATAGCGCACCCGCAGGACGCCGCCCTGCTCCGCTGCGCTCACGATCGTCACGCTGTATCCTGCCGTCGGCCGGCTGCCGAGAAATACGCCGACAACCATCTCCTTGGAGAAGTCGATCGTCCCGCGCGGCCGCGCCGTCTGGTGCTGGCGCCAGAGCGCGTCCCACTCGGCGTCGGTGCGGACCACGACTTCGCGAGCGGCAGTGATCTGGCTGCGGGCGCCCTGGTCGATCGTGCGCGGCGTTGGCGTGCCGCCTTGCGCTGACAGCGTGGCAGCAAGGATGAGGATCATCGTCATGGCTGATCGCTGATGGCGGAGTGGCTGATGGCTGGATGGCTGAGCGTCTGGGTTAATCCCGATGTTTAGCCATTAGCCATTTAGCCACTAGCCATGTCGCAGTTCTAGCGCGCGGGCCCCACTTCGATCCGCACGTCGCGCGTCGCCGCTGGCGTCTGCCCAAGCCGCGACTTCGCTTCGACCTTGAGCACGTACTTTCCGGGCGCGATGTCCTTCAGCGGAATCTTCGTGACGTAGCCGTACCCGCCGCGCTGCCCGCCGAGGTCGGCCGAATCGCGCGTCTCCTCGTTCTTGAACATCACGCGCCCTTCGTCGGTCACTACGGACGCGGTGATGTCCACCTTGTGGGGCGTCGACCCGGCGTTGTCGTACACCTCCACAAATAGATGGATGTCGTCGTTCGCGGGGAACGTGCGAACGGCGACCGGGGGCATCGGCAGCACCGCGCGCAGTTGTTCGTCCGGACGGACCGTGGGCAGCGACGCGGCCGACGCGCTCGTCAGGACCACGCCGCTGATGCTGAACGGACTCTTCTGAAAATCGGGTACCTCGAGGTCGTACAGCACGGAGCCGACGTTGCCGCCGGCGGAATCGTGCGAGCCGACGCGGATCTGATAGCGGCCCGGCGGGAGATCGACGCGGTTGAGCACCCGCAGCCCGCTCTGCTCGATCCGGGCCTTCGTCTCGGGCCGCAGGTTCGTCATCGAGAGCGTGTCGGTGGTGCCGTTCTTCACTTTGGCGTTCGCGTCGATGGCCATGTACGACAACGAGATCTTGTCGGTCGAGCTCAAGCGCAGGTCGCGTCCGTTCATCTCCACGCCGAGCAGCACCGACGCGTTCGGCGCGGTGCCCTTGAACGGCGCGGCGAAGACGCGCATCGTCAAACCGCTCACCGGCAGCGGGCTGTCGAGCGCCTCGCGCAGCTCCGGCGGCGTCGCGCCGGTCGCCGCCGAGGTCGAGACCTCGACCTTCTTCGGCGTGAGATAGCCCTTGCGCGCGCGCACCGTCACGCCAGGCCGGCTGACCCGCACCTGAATCCGATGGTTGCGCCCCGGCCGCGGATCGGGCGGATAGTAAGCAAGGATGTAGTAAGAACTGTTGTCGGCCACGATGCGCTCGAAACCGCCGGCGACATCGTTGCGATTGACGATGGCGAACCCGCCGGTTTCATCGGACAGCACGCGGAGGCTGTCCTGCGAGAGCCGCAGCTCGTTCTGCAGCGAGCCCGCGCCGATCCCGAGCGACGTGTCGTCGGGATAGGCCTGGATCTCGATCGATTCGTCGCCGAGATCGGTCAATCCGCGCGGGTCGATGCCGTAGATCGAGACGTTCGATCGCGTCGCCGCGGCCACCGCGTCGCGCGTCGCGTCGAGCACCATCGACGCCCCGAGGTGGTTCGACCCATTCGACGCGATGATGTCGTTGATGTCGTAATCGATGCCTTCGCTGACGAAGAGAATCGACTTGCGGCGGCCGCGCACCGACGCGAACCATTCCGCCACGTTCTTCAGCGTGTCGAGGGTGGTGCGCGCGTTGAACGCGCGCTCGGCGTCGTCGGGATCGTTCAGCGGGTCGCCCTGCTGCCGAAAATCACGCGTACGGTAAAACTCGGCTGTCTTGTTCGCGGTCGCCGAGTCGAGCCGGCGCCCCTGCGTCTTGTCGACCGCCGCGAGCAGCAGCCGCTTGTTGCTGGTGAATTCCTGGTTGTTCTCGGTCGAGCCGCTCGTGTGCACGACCGCCATCAAGTCGTTCGCGCCGAGCCGCCGTTCGATGAACTGCTTCGCGGCGGTCTTCACGCGGATCGTCCGCCCGAACCGCGTGTGCAGATCGTCAATCACCATGACGTACACGCGGCCGTCGAACGGACGTTCGTTGGTCTTCACGTCGGGCTCGATCGGCACAGCCGTGTAGAGCGGCCGATCGAACCGCTCGATGGGAATGTCGACGAGCGTGAAGTTCGTGATCGACTGGGCCTTGCCGTCCTCGAGCACCTGAAAGTCTTCCTTTTTCAGATCGCGGATCAGGTTGCCCTGACGATCGGTGGCGACCACGTCGACTTCGACGTAGTCGACACGAAGCCTGAACGTCGGCTGCTGCGTTTGCGGCGTCGGTGGAGGGTTCTGCCCGGCCGTCAGAACCGAACCCGCGGCGCACATCAGCAGAATCGCAAGACGTACACGTGATTTCATAGGTTCGATTATAAGGCGGCTATACTGGAAGAAGTGTCCCTGCAAACCGTCACGGACCGGGCGCAAACCCTTGATATCGCCGCCGTGCAGTCCGCGCTTCGGGCCGACGGCCTGGACGGTTGGCTGTTGTACGACTTTCGCGGACTGAACCCCATTGCTGCTGACGTCACCGCGATCCATCGCCAGGGGGGACATCTGGCCACACGGCGGTGGTTTTACCTGATACCGGCAACCGGCGAACCGCGAGGGCTGGTGCACGCGATCGAGAAGGACGTGCTCGCGCATCTGCCGGGAACGACCGAGCGCTACGCCGGCCGCGATCAGCTCGAAGCCGGCCTGGCTCGCCTGCTCGCCGGTCTGCGCCGTGTGGCGATGGAGTATTCACCCGGCTGCGCGATTCCGTACGTCGCGCGAGTCGACGCCGGCACCGTGGAGCTCGTGCGCCGGTCGGGGATCGACGTGGCTTCGTCGGGCGATCTCATCCAGCGATTCTCGGCCGTGTGGAACGCCGACCGCATCGCCACGCATGAGGTCGCCTCGGACAAGCTGTACCGCGTGAAAGATCGCGCGTTCGACGCCGTGGCGCGTCGACTCCGCGACGGGAAGCCGACCACTGAATACGACATTCAGCAGCTCATGGCGTCTTGGTTTCGCGACGAGGGGCTCGTCAGCGACTCCGACCCGAATGTTTCGGCCGCCGAGAATGCGGGCAATCCACACTATCTGCCGACCGCGGCCGCGCATCGCGCGATTCACACGGACGAGATCGTGCTGCTCGACCTCTGGGGGAAGCTCGACCGAAACGGCGCGGTGTTTGCTGACATCACCTGGGTGGGCTATACGGGCGCCCGCGTGCCCGATCGGTTCGCGCACGCGTTCGCGGCGGTTGCCGCGGCGCGCGACGCCGCGATCGACCTCGTGCGCCAGGCGTCGCAAGCCGGACGCGAGCTGCGCGGATGGGAAGTCGATCGCGCGGCCTCGTCGGTACTCAAGGAGGCGGGCTACGGCGCCCACATCCTCCATCGCACGGGCCACAGCCTGGGCGAGTCGGTGCACGGCGACGGCGTCAACATGGACGACTACGAAACCCACGACGATCGGCGGCTGCTTCCTGGAACGGGCTTTACAATCGAGCCAGGCGTCTATTTCGATGATTTCGGCGTTCGCAGCGAGATCAATCTGATCGTCCGGGCACATGACGTGTCGATTACTGGACCGGTACAAACCGAGATACTGACACTTTCGTAACGGTGGAGGTCGTTCCGATGTCTACCCGCAAGACCACTTTCTTTTATGCGCTCCTGATCGCGGTCGCGTCGCTGGCCGTCGGCATGGTGCTCGCGTCGCGGCTCGATCTGACGCCCGCGTCCTCGGCGCAGACGACGATTGCAGTCCCGCCGATGAACAGCGCGCCGCTCACGGGCGCAATTGACGCGCAAACCTTCCGCAACATCGCCAAGATGGCCAAGCCGATGGTCGTCAATATCCAGACACAGATGAAGTCGCGCGGGCAGGACCTCACGGACTTCTTCGGCGGCGGATCGCCCGACGATCTCTTCCATCGTTTCTTCGGGAATCCAGGCCAGGATGATCCGGGGTCGAGCGGCGGCCAGAACGGGCGGCGACGACGCGAGCAGACGACCCGCGCCGCGGGCACGGGCTTCATCATCAGCAAGGACGGCTTCATCCTCACCAACAATCACGTGGTCGAGGAGGCGACGAAGATCGAGATCGGCTTGTACGGGGATCCGGACGACGTGACGTACGAGGCGAAGGTCATCGGCAGGGATCCGCTGACCGACAGCGCGCTGATTCAGCTCATCGAGAAGCCGAAAGAGCCGCTGCCCGAAGCGAAGTTCGGTGATTCGTCGCAGATGGCGGCCGGCGACTGGGTGATGGCGATCGGCAACCCGTTCAACTACGCCCACACGGTCACCGTCGGCGTCATCAGCGCCGAGCGGCGCGCGTTTCCGATCAGCGACGGCCGCACGAACGACGTGATGCAGACCGACGCCGCGATCAATCCCGGCAACTCCGGCGGACCGCTGCTGAACGTGCGCGGCGAAGTGATCGGCATGAACACCGCGATCGTCACCAACGCCCGCGGCGGCCTCGAGGGCAACATCGGCATCGGTTTCGCGGTCCCGATCAACTCGGTGCGCGATCTGCTGCCGCAGCTGCGCAACGGGAAAGTCATTCGCGGGCGAATCGGCGTCACCGTGACGCAGGTGCCGCGCGAAGACTACGAGGAGTTCGGGCTGAAGGCGCGCGCCGGCGCGATCGTCGCGTCGGTGGCGTCCGGCGGCGCCGCCTCGAAGGCCGGCATCGAGCCCGGCGACGTGATCGTGCAGTTCAACGGCCGGCCGGTCCCGTCGAGCGACGAGCTGGTGAAGATGGTGGTCGCCACCAAGCCGGGCACCAACGTGCCGGTGAAGGTGCTGCGGAACAAGCAGGAAAAAACCCTCAACCTGACCGTCGACGAGCTGGATCTCGAAGCCGAGCAGAACGCGCGCGGCGGCCGGCGCTTCCCCGGCCAAGGTCCGCAGCAAGACGATCAGCAGGGCGCCGGCGGGTTCGGTCTCACGCTCGACAACGTCACGCCGCAGATGGCGCGCCGGCTGGGCCTGCCTTCCGGTCAGAGCGGCGCCGTAATCACCGACGTCGAGCCGGATGGCCCGTCGGCCGGACGGCTCCAGGCCGGAGACGTGATCCTGTCGGTGAATCGCCGGGCGGTGTCCAACGCAAGCGAGGCGGCGCGCGCGCTGCAGCAGGTGCAGTCGGGCCGCATCGCGCAGATCCTCGTCTGGCGCGGCAACGGCGAGGTATTTGTCACGGTGAAGAAGGACTGACGGAGACAGGGCAGAGAGCAGAGGGATGAGGGCAGCGGTTCGCCCACTTCGATTTGTCTGCCCTCTGCCCTTTGCCCTCTGCCCGCTGCCCTCTGCCCTCTGCCCTTCTTGATCTGATCCGCCAACGCGGCCCGATGACGGTGGCCGCGTTCATGGATCTCGCGCTCTACGACCCCGAGCTTGGCTACTACGCCCGCGCGGCCCGGCGCACCGGACGCGCGGGCGATTTTTTTACCAGCGTCGACGTCGGCCCCCTGTTCGGCGAGCTGCTCGAAGTCCAGATCGCTGAAATGTTCCGCGTCCTTCAGACTTCAGACTCCAGACTTCAAACGTTCGACCTCATCGAAGCCGGTGCCGGCGACGGACGTCTCGCCGCCGACATCCTCCGCGCCGCGCGGGCCCGCAATCCATCGTTGTACGAATCGCTCCGGCTGCATCTCGTCGAGGCGAGCGCCGCGGCGCGAGCGGCGCAGCCGGCAACGCTCGCAGAAGTCGGCGAGCGTCTCGTCTCGTCGGCATCCGCGCTTCCCGAGTCGTTCGAGGGCGTGCTGATCGCCAACGAGCTCCTGGATGCGCTGCCGACGCACCAGGTCGTGATGCGCGAAGAGGGACTGCACGAGGTGTATGTGCAGGCCAATGTAGCGCGGCCCTTTCAGGGCCGCGGAGAAGGCGGGCCTGAAAGGCCCGCCCTACGTACGAGTGAAGCTCCGCCATCGACGCCGGCGCTTCAACAGTATCTGGATGCGCTCGACATTCAGCTCGAGCCCGGGTGGCGCGCAGAGATCAATCTGCTTGCCGTCGAGTGGATGCGCGACGCCGCTCGCCGGTTGCGGCGGGGGTTCATCATCATCATCGACTACGGGCACGAGGCGCGCGACCTGTATTCGGCCTCGCACGCCGGCGGCACGCTGACGACTTTTGCGGTGCACCGCAGCGCAGGACCTGAGCGCGGGCCCGCGGCCCCGGCGTGGCTGCAGCATCCAGGCGGACAGGATCTGACGGCGCACGTCGATTTCACCAGCATCCGCGCCGCGGCCGAAGCGGAAGGCATGACGACCGTTGCGTTCCTCGATCAGACATACTTCCTTCTTGGATTACTTTCCTCCTCTCCCGACTTGCAATCAGCAATCAGCAATCGGCAATTCAAGGTGCTGGTGATGCCCGGCGGCCTCGGCAGCACCCACAAGGTGTTGATCCTCGCGAAGGGCGTCGGCACACCTGCCCTGCAGGGATGTTCGTTCAAGGTGCGCGTCACGTGAACTGGATTGTCCGTGTACTCCGTAGATAATCCGTGTTCTCGATTGTAGAGCAGTAGCGATGCTCCTCGGCCTCGCGATCATGATCGGCTCCCAAATCGCCACGCTCGCCGGCGTGGAGCCGTTCGCGTCGTGGAACACGCCCATCTGCTGGACGGGCTTCATCCTGTTCGCCGACGCCGTCGTGTTTCGCGCGCGCGGCGACTCGTGGATCCGATCCGCGCCTCGCGAATTCGTCGCGATGACGCTGATGTCGATTCCACTCTGGCTGGTCTTCGAGGGCTTCAACCTCGTGATCCGCAACTGGAGCTACATCGGCCTCCCTGAAAGCCGGCCGCTGCGGCTGTTCGGGTACGCGTGGTCGTTCGCGACGATCACGCCCGCGATCTTCGAAGGCGCGGAGCTCATCGCGATCGTGACGGCTCAGCGGCGGGCGGGTGGGGCTGGTAAGGCGGGTGAGGCAGGTGGGTTCCCGCCTGCCCAACCTGCCCAACCTGCCCTACCTGCCCTGGCAAGCATCGCCGCCGGCGCGCTCATGCTGGCAGCGCCGTTCTTCGTCACGCCGGCCGCTGCGCGCTATATGGCTGCTCCGGTCTTTCTGGGTTTCATCTTCCTCCTCGACCCTATCAACGCGCGGCTCGGCGCCGAGTTGCTCACGCGCGACCGCACGATCAACCTGATGCTCAGCGGGCTGCTGTGCGGCGTCCTGTGGGAATTCTGGAACTACTGGGCGCGCGCCAAGTGGGTCTACACCGTGCCGATCATGGAGTACCTGAAAGTCTTCGAAATGCCGCTGCCCGGGTTCTTCGGTTTCCCCCCGTTTGCGCTCGAGTGCTTCACGATGTACGTCTTCGTCCGCGTCCTGTATGTCACGCTCACGGGTGCTCGCGACCGCGGCCGAACGATTGCGTTGTAATTCGGGGTCGGGGGTATTTAAATAGGCGGCTTATGACAGCGACACTCGAGCGCGAGATCAAGCTGCGGTTCGAGAATGCCGAGGACGCGCGGGCCGCGATTCTGCGTGCGGGCGCCACCCCTATCCGCTGCCGCCGCTTGCAGGAAGACTGCCTGCTCGACACGCCCGACGATCGGCTGCGGATCCTGCGGTGTGTGCTCCGCGTGCGCGTCGAATCCGGCAGGAGCCTGTTGACGTTCAAGGGTCCTGTCCAGCCTGGGCTGACGAAGGCCCGCGACGAGCTCGAGACCGTGGTCGGCGACGGCGCGCTCGTCGTCCGCATACTCGAGCAGCTCGGGTTCCGCGTCTGGTTCCGCTATCAGAAATATCGCGAGGAGTTCGCGCTGGACGACGTGCTGGTGGCGCTCGATGAGACACCGGTCGGCACGTTCGTGGAGATTGAAGGCGGCGATCGCGGCATCGCCGAGACGGCCGAGGCGCTCGGCCGCGGACCCGGCGACTACGTGCTCGATTCCTATCGCCGGCTCTACCTCGTGGACTGCGAATCGCGCGGGGTCGCAGTCGCGGACATGCTGTTCGACGACGAATAGCCTGGTCCTCGGTCCTGGAGAGGACGGACGAAGGACAAAAGGACCAGGGCCCAAGGACTTGATCAGGTGATCCGCCACGCCCTGATTCTGACGGCAGGACTGGGTACGCGCCTCCGGCCCCTTACCGACGCTCGCGCCAAAGCGGCGATCCCGGTCGCCGGCGAGCCAATCGTTCGACGGATCATCCGCTGGCTCGTCTCGCAGGGCGTCACCGAGCTCGTGCTGAACCTGCACCACCGGCCCGAAACCATTACGGCCGTCGTCGGCGACGGGTGCGATCTTGGCGCTCGCGTGCGGTACTCATGGGAACAGCCGACGATCCTCGGCAGTGCCGGCGGGCCGCGTCTCGCGCTCCCCCTCATCGGCGTCGACACGTTTTTCATCGTCAACGGCGACACGTTGACGGATCTCGACCTCGCCGGTCTCGCCGATGCGCACGCGCGAGCCGGCGCGCTCGTCACGCTCGCCCTCGTGCCGAACCACGCGTTCGACGACTACGGCGGCGTCCTGCTCGCCGACGCCGGACATGTCACCGGTTTTGTGGGCCGCGGGCCGGCGGCCAAAGGCTCGTATCACTACATCGGCGTTCAGGCGGCGCACGCAGACGCGTTTGGCGCGATCCGCCCCGGCGACGCCGCGAAATCGATTGGCGGCGTCTACGACTCGCTCGTGGCGAGCCGGCCAGGGTCCGTTCGGGGCTTCGTCTCGGACGCCTCGTTCTGGGACATTGGCACCGTCGACGATTACAGGCGGACGGACGGCGCCTTTTCGAAACGGGCCGCTGGTGGTGACGCACCGTGACCTATAACCGCGCGGCCGACAGCCTTCAGACTCGCGACCGCATCGACGCCTATCTGCGTGAGATGGGTCTGGCGGACCGGCGGGCGCGCGTCGTGCCGCTCACGGGCGACGCCTCCGATCGCAAGTACTTTCGCATCATCCCGTCCGACGCGCCGTCGCACGTCATCGCTTTGTATGCCGGCCCCATCGACTTCGCGACGCTGTCGTTTGCGAACGTCGCGGGTCTGCTCCATCAGGTGCCCCTGCCGGTGCCGGCGATCCTCGGTCACTCCGACGCGCTCGGCATCGTCGCGCTGCAGGATCTCGGCGACGTGACGCTGCAGGCGCATCTGGGCGCCGCCCCGCTCGGCGAGCACGCAGCGCTCTATCGTCAGGCCGTCACGTTGATCGTCAGACTGCAACGGCGCGGCGTCGAGCTCGAATCCGACCGCTACCTGCCGTACGGCGTGGCGTTCGACGTCGACAAGCTCACATGGGAGCTCGAGTTCTTCGTCAGGCACTTCGTCGAGGGCTATCGCGGCGCGTCGCTGACGGCAACCGAGCGAGAAGCGCTCGGCCGCGAATGGAAGGTGATTGTCGAGGAGCTCGCCGCGGAGCCGCGCGTGTTGTGCCATCGCGACTACCACAGCCGCAATCTGATGCTGCACGACGAGAGCCTGTACATCATCGACTTCCAGGACGCGCGGATGGGTCCCGACACG
>Ga0114129_10014618_pt1 | contig 11185 bp, 10 predicted proteins | sample RhiMetdeltSRZDD1_FD_80071 | JGI IMG/M metagenome (GOLD analysis project Ga0114129, IMG submission 80071) | Populus rhizosphere microbial communities from Tennessee, USA - Rhizosphere MetaG P. deltoides SRZDD1 (version 2) (version 2) | ecosystem: Host-associated > Plants > Roots > Rhizosphere >... | reverse complement strand
TTGAAAACTCAGATTGCGTGAAGCAGGTCAGTACCAGTTATTCCGATTCAGTAAGCGAAGCAATCAGCGACTTTTCTTTATCGATCAGAGTGCGAAGCGACTCTCGAAAGATCCGCTCCGACAAAAACACGTCACGGAGCATCAAGCTTCTAAAATCTTCGGCGTCCCATTGCAGCACTGTTGAGTCTTCCACCACGCGCACAGATGCGGATCGAGGAATACCACATAGAACCGCCAACTCACCCAGAATCGTGCTCGGTCCGGCATCATTCAAAATCAATTCGCGTCCATGTCGCTCGACGAACACCTGAAGCTTTCCGGTGAGGACCAGCAGGACAAAAGTGGCCGTATCACCCTCGTTGAACAGCAAATCTCCTGCGGCACACGTTTTAATCTGTCCACTCTCGAGAAGCCTACGCGCACCATCCTGGGTATATCCTTTGAATAGATGCAGGTCAGTGATCATCGTTGCATATTGCTGACTCATCGCAAATGCTCTCCTTTGTGGAAGATAAATACGTGGTTTCGCCGTCCCGGTAAGAAAGAACGCGAGTTTTGGCTTGGAAGTTTCGTTTACTTCGACGCGCCCGACGAACCTTTACATCGGAGGCATCGGACCGCCGCCAGGCATTCCCCCGGGCATCCCACCCGGCATTCCCATCCCGTCGATCGGCGCGCCTGGCACTGGTGCCTTGGCTGCTCCACCATCTCGCGTACGCAGTAGGGCTGGATCCACGTTTTTCAATTGATACAACGTTCGATACAAACCGTCGCGCTGAATCAACTCATCGTGTGTTCCCTGATCGACGATCCGCCCTTTATCAAGTACCAGGATCCGGTCGGCGACGGCAGCGACAAAGTTTAAATCATGGCTGATTACCAGGCACGTTCGATCTTTTGCGTACTCGCGAATTACCGTGATCAGTCGGTTGCGCTGGTCCGCATCAAGATTCTCCGTTGGTTCATCCAATAGCAAGACCTCCGGTTTCCGCAACAGACATCGCGCCAGTGCAATCAGACGCTTTTGTCCGCCTGAAGGCACCTGTACGTCCACGATGGTGTCGTAGCCCTTTGGCATTCGTTTGGGATCAACGATCACGTCGTGAATGTGCGCCAGGTTGCACGCAGCTTCGATTTCCGCATCCGTTGCTCCCGCTCTTCCCAACCGAACATTTTCTCTGATTGTGTCTTTCAGGAAGAATGGAAACTGCGATAGCTTGGACACCTGTTCACGCAATGAACTAAGAGTCACGTGAGATATGTCCTTGCCCTCGAGAAGAATGCGTCCTTCCTGTGGATCCAGAAAGCGCAAAATCAAATTCATCACCGTCGATTTGCCGCAGCCGATTGGTCCAACAAACGCGATGGTTTCGCCTTCTTTTATTTCAAGGGATAGGCCGTTCAGCACTTTCTGTGTTGGCGAGTAACCGAAACCAACATTTTCAAAGGTTATGTCGCCATGCACCTCGGGCAAATCTATCGCATTAGGCCGCTCAACGACAGTCGACTTCGTATCAAGCAATTCGTATGTGGAAACGATACCTGGAACGAGCGACTGATACATTGTGTAGGAGCTGATTAGCCGCTGAACAGGAGTGAAGAGATTAGGCGCCATCTGCATGAAAACGATGGCCGTGGCAAATGTGAGTCCCCAATTTTGACCTAGCAAAATTGCCGAAAGCAGAATCAGAGCAGTAGTCAATGAGATGAAGATCTGAGCGCCACTATTGCTCAGACTCATCCAGGCCGTGGTGTTTGCTGTCGCCTTTGCAGCGATTTGCGACGCTTCGCGAAAACGCTCATTGCGCTTCGGTTGCGCATTGAACACTTGAATATCCGAAATACCATTGATGGTTTCTTCGAGTTCCGCGCCCAGGTTACGGGAGCTCATATTTATGCCCATCGCTCCCGCTTGCAATCTGCTGCCAGTAAAACGAAACATCAGCAGCGTAACGGGCGCAAGAATGAAAAGTACCAGTGTCATCTGCCAACTGAGCGCCAGCAGATAAGCGATCACTATCACCAGCACAATCACATCAATCAATGGAGTAAGCAGCACCTGCGTAATCAAGCGTTGAACAGATGTGGTCTCGGACAGTACCCGTTGCATCAACGCGCCTGTCTGGCCACCCATGAAGAAATCGAGCGATAACGACTGTATATGTTCATAAATCTTCTGCCGCAGTCCTGTTAAGAGTTGCTGCTCGAGATTGGCATCTACCCATGCGCGTAGAATATCGAGTACGTTCCGAAAAACGATCGCGCAAGTCCAGATAATGAAAATTGTCGTGAACGTAAGCGGAGTCGCTAACCATGCCTTGATGAACGGCGGAGGGAACCATCCATTCGACCCTCCGCTCGCGGAGGTATCGTAGAACGAAGCGGTCATGGTCCAGACTTTATTCCAATCGCCTCCGGCAGCTGCTTCACCAAAAAGCTTGAGCAATGGACCAAAAGCGGCCGCAGCGAGGAAGGGAAGCAGAAAAATGACCAATGAGAGAAACAGCGACACCGCTACTATAGCCTTGTGCCCCGCCAACAAACGGATAGCGCGCTTCAGGTAAGGTCGAGCATTCATCTTCGGCATAACCTTCATGCGTATCTTGCCTGGCGCCGGAGAAGGCACCGGAGCTTCGCCGCCAACCGGCCCGGGTGGTGGTCCGGGTGGCGAGTCACCTGGGTCCATTGGAAAGGGCCCACCCTCAGGCAGCGGAGGAAGATTCGCCGGCAGCGCCGAAGCGGGAATTGGACCGCCTGGTCTCTTGGGATCAGAGTTCGAATCAGGCATCGTGGCTCTCTTTCGTTTGTGAGGCTACGGTTTAAAGTTTGAATTTACGAGCTTGTTTATTTATCAGAAAAACGCGGGCAGGCGGGCAAACCAATGCATGCCCGCCTTCCAGGACTTAATACAATTGAAGAACGGTTTCGGGAAAAACTCATTCAACCTCACGCCGCGTCTCAGCAGTAGCAATAGTAATAGTACCACCAGCATCGCCAGTGGCTGCACCGAAGAACGCGGCAGATGCAGATTGAACTGTAGGCTTGAACTTCACCGAGACTCTCAGCATTTCCCACATGGTTTACGGCTTGTGCTCCGGCGCTCTGTGGAATCGCGCCGCCGCTAGGGCCGCTCGTCTCGGGAAACATCTGAGCTGCCTTTTCGCCCGTGATTGCATACTGCTTGATAACGTCGTCGGGAATATCATAGACGTTTACCTGATCGCCTTCGCCGGCTGATGTCAGTATCGCCATCGTTAACCTCCTAGGTCGAAGAGATGGGGAAGGAAGCGTCTCCCTGACTAGAACATGGTAGGTGGGCAATTAATGCGGCGGGCGGGCGATTGTTTCTTCTCGCCCGCCGCCGGAAAGGATTGAAGTCCGTGGCCGGAGAGCAAACCTGGTTAATCAAAACGGCCTGGGCATAAGCACGTTTGCGCCGGCCAAGCGAGCGGCTCTTAACAGTAGCAATAGTAGTAATGCCACCAGCAGCCGTACGCGTTACAGTAAAGAGTGCGACAAACGCAGATATCACTGTAGGCCTGCACTTCACCAAGGCTCTCAGCGTTATCCACTCGCGTTGCACTCATCGCGCCCGAACTCTTGGGAATTTGGTCCCCCTTCGGCTTGTTGCTCTCGGGAAACATCTGGGCAGCCTTATCGCCGGCGACGGCATACTGTTGCAGCACATTATCCGGAACGTCATAAACGTTTACCTTGTTACCTTCACCGGGCGTCGAAGTCACAATCGCCATGGTCAAATCTCCTTCTTGGTTTTTTAGTGTTCGGAAACGGTTGGAGGACTATCAATTCCTCCGGTTATCAAGCTTAGGGCGTTTTTAGAGTCCCTGTTGACTCCTCATTCATGGTTTTGAAAGTCCCTACATGCAAAGCAGAGACGACAAGCCCAGGATGAGGATGCGCTCGACTCAAATGTTCAATCCCTGGCAGTAGCTCGCTCCATGCTGAGCGGGGGAAAGATGAAAAAGCACGAGTGTGCTTTACGATCCCCTGAGTCGGTTCAGAGGCGGCTTTCGCATGATCAAGGTATTGAAGCGAGCGCATCCTAACAGCGAAGACGTGCTCAATCAAGCTTTTTTGCGGTGGACTAGCCGTTACTGAGGCAACGTTGCAAAACTTGCTTGAAGCCGGGGTCGTCGACACCCTGGCCGGCATACTGAACGATGCCGTCGCGGTCGATCAAAAACGCAGTTGGTAATCCATTTGCCCCGTAAATTGTTTGCAATTTCTCGTCTTCGGCAACTGCCACCGGAAAGGTTGCCCCGTGCTTGGCAATCGTACGACGTATCAGTTCGACTTCCTCCTCCATCGCTTCCGGCGTGCCCCGGTAAGCCATGTAGTGGCGCGTCAACGCTATGATCTCCAGGTCCTTGCGCAAGTTTTGATACAGTTCGACTAATTTAGGGAATGTCTCCTGACACGGTTTACACCAGGTGGCCCAGAACTCCAGAAGCACAACTCTACCACGCAGCATTTCAAGCTTAAGCGGTTCCGTGTTTATCCAGTTCTTCGCAATGATCTCAGGAGCTTTTTTCCCCAACAGATTCATCTGCGTCGCGCGATCTCGAACCTGCAAGAAGCCACCGGTGGCAGCGCGTTTCTGCGATGGGGTGCCTGTGATCTTCATGATTTGCGAAATCTTCTCAGCAAAGGCAGCCTCTTCCGAAAGCATTTTGGACGCGGCGTCGATTTCATTCAGCGAGTAATACACATCAGCAAGTGTCATCGCGAGCTGAATACGCGTTTCAAATTCGATTTCGTATGGGACGTCTCTCGCCTCAGCGAGGGCAGATTCAAGTTCTTGTTTAGCTTCGATCGTCTTGCCATTGTTTCGTAGATCAGAGGCGCTTCCCAACCTTGACCACGCGCGTTCCTGGGCTGTTGTTTGAGAAGGTTTAGTTTGCTGCGTCATAGGTTCAAGCTTCCGTGAGTCACTCTGCATCAGGTAGTCACGCACTATACTGAGCGGCTAAACAGTGCGCAAGCGTGTAGCTATTGGTCGTGCTCTTTCGTGTGTTTTGGTGTAATTTCGTGGATTCCTTTATCGCACCTGTAAGTCGCTCCACGAAGTCACTCGAAACAAACGCGAACAAACAAGAATCATTGCGACACAGACGGACATCTGTATAATGCCTCGGCATTCGGACTCATAAAAGAGAAGCACAGGCGAGAACACGTGTTCGACGATGAATCACAGATAAACGGCTCCGAGGCTTTCGTGACCCAATTGCGCGAGGCGGTTCGCGCCATCGATGTTTCGAACTCGCTTACAGTACCTCTAAAGCAAGCCATCGAGACGCTCCTTAAGATGGCGGCCGACTCCGTTGGCTCACACGAGGCTTCGGTGTTGGTGCGCGATGGCAACGAAGGCGGGCTGAAGTTTCTCACCGCCATCAGTGATGTAAAGGAGAAACTGCTCAAGATCCGGATTCCTCCGGGCAAAGGGATTGCAGGCCTTGTCTTTGCCACCGGACAACCCATGGCGGTTGCAGATGTTTCGAGCGAAGGATCGTTCTGGTCTGAAGCAGACGCCAAGACAGGCTTCAAAACTGTGACCGTCCTGGCGACGCCGCTCAGGACTGGCGTTGAGATGGTCGGGGTCCTCGAATTTGTTAATCGCCACGGCGATCCACCGTATCCGCCATTCACACCCGAAGAGATGGATCGTGCCGCAGTTTTTGCCGATGCAATAGCAAGAATAATTGACGCACTGGAACTGGCAGAGCTAGTTGAATCTCTGTTTGATCGCACCATCAAGAGCTCACTTGCCGAACGCGTTGGAGGGGATTTTGATAGCGACCTTCGCGAATGGGTAAAAAATACTTCGGCCGCTCCGCAGCATCGGGATTTAATGCTGCTGTGGATTTCGCTACGCGAGATTGTCGGTCGAGGTGACGCAGAGCGGGAACTCTGTCGTAGTTTGTTGGAATCCCTTGCACGGTTCACAGAGAAGCAAGCGGCCGGCGGTGCGAGTTATTCCGGCTTTTAGACTTGAGTATCGAAATCGGAAGTAAAGGAGAGTTGCCGATGGCGGAGTCCGATACGGCTACTCAGGAAAGGATCTTGGCTGATCTATGGGCGGCGATTACGCCGGAAACCACCTGGCAAGGTTGTACCGGACGCGGCGTACGTGTCGCAATTGTTGACAGTGGGATCGACACTGAACATCCGGACTTGAAGGGTAAGGTTAAGGAATCGGTTGAAGCAGTTGCTGAAGAAGGCAAGATAAACTTTCACCCTTCAACGTCAGGTGATCAGGCGGGTCACGGAACTGCATGCGCCGGCATCATCAGTAAGATCGCTCCGGAGGCAGAGTTATACAGTGTCAAAGTGCTTGGTCCTAATGCTTCAGGATCCGGAGATATGTTTCTGGTTGGTCTCGACTATGCTATCAAACAGAAGTTTCAAGTTATCAATCTGTCTTTAGGAACTACAAAGCGGGAATATTTCGGACCTTTACACGATCTGCTTGACCGGGCGTATCACGCAGGCTCCGTAGTTGTCGCAGCTGCCAACAACCTTCCATATCCGAGTTATCCTTCAATTTTTTCTTCGTCGCTTGTGTCGGTGGTGAAGCGAAGTGGAGGCGACCCATTTAACTTCGGCTATCGCTATGGGCAAGTCATAGAGTTGGTGGCGCCCGGTGTTCAAGTGGAAACCACCTGGCCTGGCGGCGGCTATCGACAGTTGACCGGAAACAGTTTTGCTTGTCCCTACATTGCAGGCATTATTGCTTTGATTTTGGAAGCATATCCAAGACTCACTCCATTTCAGGTAAAAACAATCCTCTACGCACTTGCTCGCCGAAATCAGGAAATCGCGAGGGCGTCCCAGGAGCCCGACAAGCACGTGCGGGATTAATTCCATACGCAAAACCCTACCTTTTTCCCCGTCCCCCATCAGTGGCTTGCGTTTAGTGTGGTTCGCGCAAGATGGTGCTTTGGACAATGTCGACGGAGGCGTTTGTGTTGCCGTAAAAAGCGATTTACCAATATAATTTGCCACTTTGATCGATAATCGGCCTTGTCCTTCAGCCACTTCGTCCGAAGCGGAATACCAAAAGAATCTCACCGCTTGTGAAGCGGATCTCGCGATTTTGTATGCGCGTTGGGCACAAGCCTGGCCAAACTTTGTAGTGCCGGCCGGCGAACTCAAGCGAACGGTGGAAACGGCAGTTAACAAATACCTCATAGGATCGGGGAAGACACAAAATACGCCATCGGCAAGTGAGATTCGGCACTTCGTTGAGAGCCTTCAAGGGCCAGATATTTATCTCAGTCTCGGTTGCGCGCTTAGCGACGAAAATGCGTGGTGGCAATTTGATCGTCATCATCGCGCCTTCATCGAAAGTGTTGCCAATCAGGTTGTCAGCAGCGGACTAGATGCCAACGAAGTCATCGAATCGGTGTATTCCGAGTTATTGGGCAGCAAAACGGAAGGCGGTGTTCGCCAGTCCAAGTTTAGAACCTACATGGGACGCGGTACGTTGCGTGGTTGGTTACGCACGATGATCTGGCACACAGCAGTTGATTTGCATCGCTCAAGGCATCACGAAGTACCGTTGGAAGACTGGTCAGCTGCCGGCGATGAGGTTCGTGAGAAGCAAATATATGTCGCTGATGCCGATGAATGTGAGGACATGATGGTATCGAAACTAATGCGCGAACGATATTCATCAGCGACTCTCGAAGCATTGGATCGATCGCTTGCGGGTTTGGACGATCACGAAACGCTGTTGTTGCTTTACTATCATGTTGAAGGTCTTAAGCTGCGTCAGATTGCGCGGATAGTTGAAGAACCAAGGTCCGCCATCCGCAGGTGGTTTCAGCGTCAATCGAGACACGCAGCGAACGCGGCACAGAAGCGCGTGCATGAATCAACCATCATGCGATGGCTTGAAAAGGTGTATAGGAAGATTTTTCAGTCGTTCAAGAACGAGTTGGCAAGTAAGCATGGCTTGAGTTCTGCCGAGATCGAAATTTGTTTAGAACTGGCGACGAAGGATCTGGCGCAGACGGTGAAGCTAAAGCCAGTGTCGGTGGACAAGCAGGTAAAGAAAAAAAAGGAAGGGAACAGACGCGACCTTTAGATTCAGAATCATAGGCTTGTCGCACGCAGGAATGGGAAAAGCGGAAAAAAAAGAGCAGGACAGCATTCGTTATTTGGTCCACGAACGCCTTAGAAGTCGCAGTCAGGCCGTCTCGTCCGAACCTCATCTCGATGATGATACGGTCGCTGCCTTCCTCGAGGCACGTCTAACCGAGGAAGAGTCTGGTCCTGTAATTGCGCATCTGGTTGCATGCGGTTCCTGCCGCAGGCTCACTGCCCAATTGGTTTCCTTTGACTCCAATGTAGATGACTCATTTGTTCCTACTGCGGAAGCGGAGGATCAGGGTTCACTTCGACAGTGGTTTGAAGATTTCAAGGCAGGGTTGAGTGGTTCAAACGAAGAAGTTTTTGCTTACCAGAATCCTCCGGAAGACCCCAATATTAATCAAGCATCAATAGAAGACACACCTGCATCAACCGACACCGAAAAACCAAAATAGGGTGTCACCTCCTTCACTCATCAGGTCTCTACGCTTGTCGCTCGCACGTGATACGTCGGAAACGTTCCGTATCCCTTCGCCAGCGGTGTTTGACCAACATAATCACACGTAAATTCCGATACGTGCTGCGCTGCTGCCAGAGCGGCAAAAGCCTGGCTCGCATAAACCTGACCGGGCGGCGTTATCGGTTCCATCCGCGCGGCGCGGCTTACGTGCGTTCCGGTGTAGGTCGGCAGGCCGATCACCGGGTCGATACACGCGTAAACCGGGCCCGCATGAAGCGCGATACGCAGGTTAAGCTCCTTCGGCAAACCCTTTGCGGCCCAGTCTGTATTTGAGATTAGGTCGCATAACTCCAACGAGAATTGTCCAGCATCCCGTACGCTGGAAAACACAAAATACAAACCATCACCCCATGTGTTTTTCGTAACTGGTGGATGTTTGGATCTGTCAATGAGCTCGGCAATCGTGCCGAGAAAATATTGAAGAAACCGTGGAATCTGCTGTTCATCCAATTTGCTGAAATTAACAGCATCCGCGAACAGCATGGCCATCATTGGCGTTGAAGTCTCATGTTCCACATGCCGGTTACGCTCATTCTCGATCGAGGGGGCGAGCGCACTGTCGTGCCGGAGTATCCGCGCCAGATCGATAATCTCGATTTCCATCCCAACATTGCGCCAATGTTCGATCGCGCTTGCAGTACTGCCCGGTCCATCACCCTCACGCCCATCCCAAACCGCAAGCGGGACCAGCTCAGTTTCGAGTTGTTGAGACTTGATTCGCGCGAGGCCGTGGAGCAGCTGATTCGCATATTCGTACGAGGTGCTGCCTTCTTCCAGCTTTTGATCTGATGCCGTGATCACCTCGGCCGCTCTGGATAAGACACGACGAAAACGCTCGGCCCAGCTTCCCCAGGGGACAATCGCGACGCTGTCCCTCACGAATTGCTCCTCGTTGTATGGCAGGACGATATGTAGCTCTCCGCCCAATTCAAACAGGTTCTCGAGGAAAAGAATGTCGCCGCCACAGGCAGCCGAAGCATATCCGATCCCAACGTCCAATGTTTTCAAACGAACGCGAAGCGCTTCGCGCACGGCTGGTTCGAGTTCATGAGGAAATCGCGGTATGGCGCGATCGCGACCGTCGATCATGTGTCCGGAAAACACGACCACGCGAGGAATGCTGAAACACTGTTCGATAGTTTTTCGATCGCGGCCAAGGTAATCGAGAATTAATCGCGCATTCCTTCGGGTTGAACTGAGTTCAGCAAACTGACCGCGACCAATCTCAGCTGCCTGTGCATAGCGATCTTCACCTTCCGACCATCGTTCAAGAATTAGAGCAGCCTCACCGAGCGTAGCAACAGGCCAGTAAGTGCGAGGATCACCAGCCGGAAGTTGCTTCAGTTCTGTCAAACACGCGTCCTTAACCTCTTGAGCAAGCGCGCGGGCGCCAGCTTCTATTCCAGATAACAGTCCAAGTGTTGCAGCATTGATTCCTGCGTAATATCCCCTGTTTGTTTCGTATGCTTCGCTGTAAAACGTATAAGCCAAAGTTAAGTGTTGTTTACGTTGAACCGGATCGACTGCTTGCGTCCACATGTCTTTGTGAGTACGCGCAAGAATTCCCAGGGTCTCTTCATCACGGTGACCTTCATCGCGCAGTTGCATGAGGAGAGCGTTAGCTCGTGAAGACGCGCCACTGCGAGCGAGCGCGAGCGCCAGCAGTTGTCGTAACCGAACATCTGTTGGAGAGCTCTTTAAGCCCTCCGTCAAAATATCGTAAGCAAGAAGGGGCTCACCAAGCTTCAACACACGTTGGCCAAGTTCGCGGTAAGTCTCAGGAGAACTGCTCCACTCTTCAGGCGTATGTCGATGCCACAATGAAATAACGGACGTTAAAGTGAGCTTCGCGATTTCGCCGCCGAGCAGCGCATTTGAGTTCGCCGTTCCCGCAGCCGGCGTCGATGCTCCGTTTGGAAATCCGAGTTCATATCCAAGTTTCAGTATGACTTTAAGAGTTTCGATTGCGGTGTTTCGATCGTATTGCTTTTCACTTTCCGGCAATTCGTCGTATGCAACCAGGCAAGGGTGTTTTCGTCGCGCATCATCACGCTCACGTCCGTGGTGCCATCCATCTGCTAATCGTTGCCGTGCCCAGACGTTGTGGGTGTTCTCTGCGAGCAGTTCAATAAGCTCGTTGAGCTCACGGGGAAGTTTTACCTTTGAAGTGTCAATCGGCAGTGGTTTAAAGCTGGATCGGGGCACAGGGAATACCTCGTTTCAGAAGGAAGCGGCGAAGCCGCAGCCGTAGTATAGGTACATTTTCGACATTTGAGGAGCGGGTTTCCTTGCGAGAGTGAGTACAAGAAAACGTAGAAAACCGTAAATACCAGCCGCGACAGCACGCAAAAAGATGTGGTATAAGGCATCTAAAGTCAGAGCACCCAGATGCTTCTTCCGTCCGGGGAGGCCCCATGAGTTTTCTCACAGATTACGAAGACGACATATTCATTAGCTACGCCCATAACGACAATCAGGCGGTGCAGGAAGGGCAGCGCGGATGGATCGACAATTTCCATCAGGCGCTCGAAAAGCGGCTTCAGGTATATCTCG
>Ga0114129_10014617_pt1 | contig 11186 bp, 10 predicted proteins | sample RhiMetdeltSRZDD1_FD_80071 | JGI IMG/M metagenome (GOLD analysis project Ga0114129, IMG submission 80071) | Populus rhizosphere microbial communities from Tennessee, USA - Rhizosphere MetaG P. deltoides SRZDD1 (version 2) (version 2) | ecosystem: Host-associated > Plants > Roots > Rhizosphere >... | reverse complement strand
TGGGGAACTTGACGATCTCGGTGTTGTTGGTGCCGATCTTCATCGCCGTGCCGCCGAGCGTGTCGACGAGAAATTTCTTCTGCGCCTCGATATTCGCGGTGCTGAGATGATGGTGGCCGTAGACGATCGGACCATCTTTGGCGGCCAGGAGTTGGGCCGAGGCGCCTTGCGCCACGCCGACCAGCGACAGTGTCACGAGTGCGACGATCAGCGTGTTTCGTTTCACGGTATACCTCCAATGCGCGACACTATGGCCTCTCGCTCGCCGCGAAGGAGAAATGGTAACCGAACGCGGGCTCGCGGGGTGCCAATTCCTGACACCCGCCGCGCCGCCGACTGACGAATATTTGTCGCCACTTCCGGTCTAACCCACAGAATCGAGCGTCGATCGCGCCGATTGGCCTGGCAGGCTCCTTGCGACGACCACGACGGAGGAATTGTGCGCTGCGTCGGATGTGAGACGGAACCGCTCAAGCCTGCGCGCTTTTGCGAATGCTGCGGCCGCGAGATCTCGCAGCACCAGAATCAGGCGGAAGAAGCGCTTCGCGCCAGCCAGGCCGGAAAAGTGGAGCCGGCCGAGGTGCACGACTGGGCTCCCAAGCGGAGCTCGTGGGATCTGCGTTGTCCAAGTTGCGGCGGATCCAGCGTTGACGGTGGTCCATGTCAAGCGTGCCAGAAACCCAAGGCACCGACCGAACGCACGGAACCGGCGGCGCAGGCGAGCCACACAGCTCAAGCACCAGCGAGACCGCAGCCAATCGCGCCTCCGCAGAGTCCTTCGTACAGCGCGCCCACATACAGCGCACCTTCCGAATACAGCGCACCTTCGGCATACAGCGCACCTTCCGCGAAAGCGGTTCCTGCAGCGAGGCCGCAACGTCCAAGGACTGTCGCCGCTGATCCGACGAGAAGGCCCGCCTCAGCCAACGTCAACAGGCGCCCGAACATTCCAGTCGCCCCGCGACGTCCACGGTACTCGATCGCACTCGCCGCAGCCGCTGTGCTCGTTGCGGCGATCGGGAGCGGCTACTGGCTCCGCATCGACGAGGCGCGAGTGGCGGCCAATGACGACGAGCCGGTGGTTCTCGTTGCGAAGGATCTGGACACGCCGGTTGCCAGCAGCGATCGAGCGCGAAGAAAACGCGCCGCAGCCGGAACACCAGGCGTCGACGAGAATCGCAAGTCCGCAACGGCGATCGCGTCGCCGAATGGTCCAGCGCCGAGCCGGCCGAAGCCTGCTGCGACGGCACAGCCGCCTCGCCCTGGTGGCGCGCCAGCCGTTGCCAAACCTGTTCGAGCCCAGAGCGTGGCTCGTGAGGCGCCAGTCGTACCCGCTTCTGATCCACAGCCGTCAACGCCTGTGATCGCCTCAACTGTCAGAGATTCCGTCGCGGCCCTACCGACACGCACCGCACCACCGCCGGCCCTCGGTCCGTTCTTCGAGACGAAGGACGTGAACGAACAGCCTCGCGTCGCGGCACGCGTGGAGCCAAAACTGACCGAAGAGCTGAAGGCTCGCTCGGTCAACGAGGTCGTCATCGTGCGCGTTCTCGTATCGCAGAGTGGCCACCCTTCGCGCGTCAGCCTCCTGCGTCGATCCAGGACAGGCGCACAACTGGACGACGTCGTCGTCGCGGCCGTGAATCAGTGGACGTTCTCTCCCGCGAAGAAGAAGGGGGAGGCCGTCAGCTGCTGGTTCAACCTTGGCGTACAGGTCGGCCAGGCCGACTAGCTCAACCGCCGCCCTTCTCCGTCACCGATGCTATCCTTCGCTGATGGCTTCGGCACTTTAATCCAACCGGCACGGAGGGGGTTTTCATGAAACGTCATCTACTCGTCGCGGGGCTCGCTCTGCTCGTCATCGCGCCGCTGGCCGCCCAGGCGCCCAAGGGATGGAAGCTTCGCATCGACCGCAGCACCAGCGCCACGGATCCAGACGCGGCAGGCGCCATCAAGTTCGTCTCGGTGGGCACCGGCTTCCACGCCACGAACCCTCAGGCCGCGGTCTACTGGAATCCGGCCAACACCACCTCGGGCAACTACACGCTCAAGGGAACGTTCACGCTGATGAAGCCGAGCGGCCATACCAACTACTACGGGCTCGTCTTCGGCGGGAGCAGTCTCGAAGGGCCGGCGCAGAAATATCTGTACTTCATGGTCGCGCAGGACGGAACGTGGCTGATCAAACGCCGGTCAGGCGACGCGACCACCGAGGACGTGTCGGCGAGGACGTCCAGCAACGCGGTCAAGGTGCCGGACAACACCGGGAAGTCCGTCAATGCGCTCGAAGTCCGCGTGACCGGCGACAGAACCGCCTACGTCATCAACGGAACCGTCGTGCACACCATGCCGTCGACGGCCGCGCAGACCGACGGCCTCTATGGCTTCCGCGTCAACCATCTGCTCGAGGTTCAGGTCGACGGGCTTGCCGTTTCGAAGTCGTAAGGTTTGAACTGCGGGACTGGCAGCTTGAGGTCGGCAACGGCCCAGTCCACGTGTTCGGCAGCGACGATCGTCGTTCGAGAATCTGCGGCTTTCCAGAGCGCGCGGTCGCAGAGGAGATTGACGACTCTCGGGATGCCTCGCGACCAGGCGAACACCCGCTCGACAGCATCGTCGACGAACCGGACGCGTCCGTCGTTGCCGGCCACCGACAGCCGGTGCGCAACATAATCCCGCACTTCCTCGAGGAGGAGCGGAGCGAGCTCGTGCCGGACCGCGATGCGCTGATTGATCTGTCGCATCTCGGTCGTCGCCAGGCGCGATTGCAGTTCGGGTTGACCGATCAACAGGACTTGCAGCAGCCGCTGCCGGTCCTCGAGATCGGAGAGAATCCGGACTTCTTCGAGGAGCTCGCTGGTCAGATTCTGCGCTTCGTCGATCATCAGCACGACGAGGGCGTTCAGCGCCTGCAGAGACAGCAGAAAGTCGTGGAGCGGATAGCTCAGATCCGTCCGGGTCGCTCCGCGCAATCGCCCGGCGCGAATGTCGTCGGGCGATGCGATCCCGAAGGTCACCAGCAGCGTCTTGAGCAGGTCTTCCCGCGACAGGAACGGATCCGGAACGAACACGCCGAACGCCTTCTGGTTCAGTGAGTGCAGTACCGCCCGGCACAAGGTCGTCTTGCCGGTACCGACTTCCCCCGTCAGCGCCAGGATGCCTTCCCGCCGGCGAATCCCCGCAACGAGCGCATCGAAAGCAACGCCGGATGACGAGCTGGTGAAGAAGAACCGCGGATCCGACGAGAGACTGAACGGCTTCTCGCGAAGACCGTAGTACCGCTCGTAGGTAAGCGATTCCGGATCCTGCGCTTCCGTTGAGGACGTACCGATGAACCAGCAGAGGCGGCCTCGATGCTCCGCCGCCAGCGTGTCACCGAGGTTCCGCTGTTCCTGACGTCGCTGCGGATTCTTCTCGTCAAGTGCCCGATCGATATCGGCCTGCATTGAAGCGAGATCGGCGCGCGTTCCGCTTGTTCCCATACGTGACCTGCAACCTCGAGATCCACAGCTGCAGCGACCGCGGGTTCGTATTTGAGGCCGCTATCGTAGCAGCCCGTGGTGAAACTCTGGCTGCATTCGACGGGCGATGCATCCTCGCCCATCTCGATGCGACGCCAGACTTTCACCACGGGCTGCTAGCTGAGTTATCGGCAGTTGTTACACGTGATCCGAATGAGAGCCACAGTGATAAAAGGATCAGCTCACGGCAGAGCTGATGCGGCCAGCGGCTCAGCTCGATCGATGTGGATCAGGGCAAGCGCATGGCCCGAACGTACGTGCCGATGATTCCCGATCGCAGACCAGACGCAGGCGTGACCTGTGCGGCGACGAACTCGAATCGATCGCGAAGCGCCAGCAGTCCACCGTTCGGCAGAAACTGTTGATTGCCCGCGAATCCAGATTGCATCAGCCTCGTCAGGCTGTCGTCGAGGACGGACACGTACGTCTGCTCGGCATTGACAAAAGGCGGACGCGGACTGGGCGAGGCGTTCACGACCGGGAAGTCGCGCGACTGCGTTCCGCCGACGACGATGACGCGCCCGTCCGAGGTCGCTTGAACGCCACGGCTGTAATCGGTACCGATTCCCCCGAAGAACGTCGAGGCGACGAGCGAGCCCGTCGAACTGAATTTTGCAATGAACGCGTCGGAGCAGGTGAAACCGCCCTCGGCCTGGCAGCGCGGCCGAACGGCGCCGGCCGTGACGGGCATGTCGTCAGACCTGGTGTCGCCCATCACGTAGAGGTTCCCGTTTGCGTCGAACGCAATTCCTCTTCCTGCCTCATACCGACTGCCGCCCCAGTACGTCGAGAACTGCAGGAACTGTCCGCTCGGATCGAGCACCGCGACGATCGCGTCGCCGTAGACAGGGCTGGTTTCGAGCCGCGCGCTCTTGAAGGCCCGCACGACAGGAAAATCGTTGGAGATGGTTTCACCCGTGACCGCAATGGCGCCGGACGGCGAGATCGCAAGCGCGCTTGCGTACTCGGACCAGCTGCCCCCGAGATACGTGGCGTATTGCGGCGCCTGCTGGCCGGCTGTGAATCGCGCCAGCAGCAAGTCCGACGTACCGGCGAGTTGACGCTGGTATGCATTCGGCGTTGCCAGGTTGAATGTGTAAGTCGAGCCGAGGACCCAGAGACGGCCCTGCGCGTCGACATCGATATCCATCGGCGCAAATTCCCATTGATAGCAATGCAGCTCGTCGAGCTTCTTGAGCGTCTTCTGGAATCGCGCGACAAAAAAGAAGTGTCCCGGGCAACTGCCGGTAAAGCCCTCGAAGGCGGACGAAAATGTCTGGCCCGTTATCCACACGCTTCCGTCCGGCGAGACGGCAATGCGTGGAATGCCATCCAGCTGCGCGCCGCCCAGGAACGTCGAGTAGCGTATCCGTCCGCTCGAATCGACGACGGTGAGGACGATGTCAGCGATCGGCTGGAGTCCGCCGAATCGACCCGGAATCGGATTGCAGGCGCCGTCGGTGCCGCACGTGCGATCGAAGGCGTCCGGAGTTGTTGGATAGTTCGGATCGGTCGTGGTGCCGACCATATAGACCCAACCCGCCGGAATCACGGCGATGTCTTCAGCCACGGTCCCGTTGACGACCGTCGTAAATTCGCGCGGCGTGAGCGTTGGTGGAAATGTCGGCCACACTGCGGCGGCAATCGACGCGACGCCGAGAAAGATCTGAAACCGCATTTCTCGATGATACGGTGGGACGCGAGGCGCGATAGCAGAGAGCACATGGATGAGACGGTGCGAAACTCATCTTCGAAACTCATCCACGTCATCCTCCCGGAAGTTTTTTGCTCACGCTCAGAACACGCGAACGGGATACACTTTTCGGCTCTGAGGTTGTTGCCCTCTCATCTTCAGAGCGTCCTCTTCGTGAAGCCAGTGCGCGTCATTCGCGCCGTCGCCCTCGGCGTGATGTGCGGCACGCTGTTTTTCAGGAACATCTTCATCGGTTTCGAACCGGCGAGGCTCAAGCTGGTCGAAACTCCGATACAGGCACGGGCCGGGACAGTGGAAGTCGGGCCTTTTTCGGCTGCGACCATCGGAGAATCCACATCTCCTCTGGCCGTCATCGGTCGCATTCACTTTCGCGCTCTCGACACGGGTCGATTCGTCGTGAATCTTGACGGACAGGCCATCTGCGACGCACAGCTGGTTGGTGGTGCATCCAGCCGTGTGGACTGTTCAGCGCTGACCGCACTGAACGAAAGGTCAACTCACCAATTCGCTATCACCGGTCCAGAAACAACCTGGACGCTCGACTATCTTGAAACCGCGACGCATTACGGCAGCTCGAGAGGGTTCAACTCACTGTACGTTTTACCCGTCGCGTCAACTCGATATGCGCGACCACTGCTCCGCTGGTCCATTGGCATCACGCTCGTCGTGACGCTCGTCCTCCTGGTGCCATTGCCGAACTCACGCGGCGTTCGCATCTACAGCGCGGTCGTCGTTCCCATCGTTTTGGCGTTCTGGATCGTGTTACTCGTCGCTCCACTGGTATCGCAATACCTCATCATCATCTCGGTCACCACGTTCTTGAGATGGTTGGTTCTCCTACTGGCGCCCTGGCTTTATGGGGGGTTGCAGCGAGCCCTTCAGCCAACGGCCTCTTCGAGTCGACTGATGGACGTGGGCCGGGCAATCGCCGTCGCCGTAATCGTTACGGCCTGCTACGGCTCCGTAGTGCACGCGCGCCTCAGGGACTATTACGCCGGCAACTACAGTGGCTTACTGTTGATATCTGAGCGTCTGTTCGACGGCAATCCGCTCATCAACGGGCGCAGTGACGTTCGCAACAGCCTCGTTCTGACGAACGACAGCGGTTACGACGCGCAGTTCATGTATTTCGCTGTCTTCGATCCGCTGCTGCGAGCCTACCGGCATCAACCTTCAAACTACCAGCAGGTGATGGACGTGCCGCCCTATCGTTTTGGCCGAATCGGCTTCAGTTGGCTCACCTGGCTGTTCTCTGCCGGCGACTGGCGTCTCTATCCACGGGTGATGATTGGAATTCTTCTCTCGTCGATCTTCGCCGCCACCGCAATCCTCGCATTGATGGCCCAACACGGAGGTCTGAGCGCAGCTGTGGGTGCGCTGTTCCTCGTATTGCCGGGCCCCTGGTCGTCGCTGCAATCCGGACTCCCGGAACCGGTTGCCACGGCGCTCGTGCTCGCCGGATGTCTCGTGCTCTTCAATGGTCAGTGGGTCGTCGCGGCTTTGATATTTGGATTGTCGCTGCTCGTACGAGAGACAGGAGCCGTGATCGTCGTCTGTTATGTGATCGCCCTGGCGCTCACGGGAGCGTATCGCAAGTCCTTCCTGTTCGGCCTGCTCGCCCTTTCGCCGCTGGTTGCCTGGCGACTATACGTCGGCTGGATATTCGCTTCAGGCTGGGGCCTACGCGCATTCGTATACGAATGGCCTACCGGACTGCCTCTGGCTGGGATCCTCAATGTCTGGAACGCAGTGAAAACCCGATCCTATCCGCCAGATTTGTCGTTCGCGGCGCTCGTCTTTCCGGTTGTGCTGATCGCCGGGTTGGCGCTCGCGGCGACATTATTCAAGGAAAAACCCAGCGCCACAACCGCGGCTGCAACGATATACGGTTTAATGGCGATCTCTCTGAGTCTCGAGGCTGTCTGGATTCACGTTGGAAATGCCGAGCGAACGACATTCGAGCTGTTCGTCATGCTCGCCGTCGCGACTACAGCCGTTCGCTCGTACTCCCCGCAAATCAGGCGCCTCGTGGTGATGTTCTGGCTCATCGTCGGTGCCTATACCTTCTTTGGGACCTGGGATGCGCAGTACGTGCGGGACGCCGTGCTGCTGATCTCCTGATCGCGACGGGCCACCCATCGTCTGTGTAGGTGTAGTGCAGGCCTTCAGGCCTGCCAATTCAAGGCGGACCTGAAGGTCCGCACTACACCAATCTAGACCGGCACGTAAACGACGCGCGAGCCGACGTCCTCGAACCAGCAGATCCCCTCGTCGACCAGATCGAGCTTGAGCACGTAACGAACATCTGCGTCTGGCAGCGTCACGTTGACATCGACTTCTACTGCCGCTCCGGGCGGAACGTCTGCCGGGAGTCGAGCGCGCGCGAACTCCACGTCGACCATGTGGTGATCACTGGTCAGCAACTGAATGCCTAGTCGGACGTGTCCCACCGCTTCGCCGCCGCCGAGCCATCTCGTGTCACCGACGTTTCGGACGGTCGCCGTTCCTTGAACCTGCGCACCGCGGCGAACGAGGCGCGGAGCAATTTCCGCTTGGAGCCGTTGCGGAAGCCGCGAGTCGACGGGACGCCGTCCCTTGCCGAACACGATGATCGGCCGGCAGAAAGCCGATTGAAGCAGGAATTCGGGAAAGGCCACTGGCTGATCTTCACGATGCACGATCCACTCATCGGCTGAAACCTTCGTGGCCTGCCTGATGTCCTCGGGCGTCATCGTGACCGGCGGCGCGTCGAGCACGACGTGGATGTCGGTGAATCCCGCTTCACGGCCACGATCGACCGCTTCAAAGAGATGAACCTCGCGCTCCTGCACTCCGTGTACGAGCCGCTCGCTGCGCGCCTTCTCGCTGTCGGCGTGTCCCTCGCCAGGTTCTGCGAGGATGAACTGCCCTCCATCAACCAGGACGCGATACGCTTCGTGAAACACGTCCGCGATCGATGGCACGTGATGGAGTGCATCCATCACGAACACCGCGTCTATCGAACCCGCTGCGACGGGAAGACGAGTCATGTCGCCGACTGCGAGCCGTGGCGTCAGCCGCTCGCGCTCGAACCGGCATCTGCCCAGCGTGAGCAGCGCAAACGAGAGGTCCAGCGAGATCGGACGGTAGCCGCGCTTTGCCAGCAGCTCACTCACCCACCCCGACCCCGCCCCCAAATCGAGGATTCTGCCGTTGGCCGGCACGCGGAGCTGATCGGCGGCCGCAAGAAAGGACTGCAACAGACGGGAGTCCTGCCGGCTGTTGATCTGGCTGAATGGCTTGGCCAGCAAGTAGGTATCTGCTGCGGCGTCCGCATGACGTCGGATTTCTGCTTCGACGCCCCTGTTGCGCTCCTCGCTGGTAGACCCGGCCAGGAATTCGGCCCACGCGCAGGCAGTTGTCGCACTGAACGCCTCTTTTCCTTCGATCCGCCGCCAGCCGGCAAGAATCTCTGCGTGAGAGGCTGCAAGCAGTACGAGAAATTCGACCGAGCGAGTGTCATCGCCGATACTCGCCGGCGCGGGAGCCGCGCCGTCGAGAAGGGACGATCGATAGGGCACCGGCTCGCCGAGCGAGACGATCGCTGCAGCCGCCGCGATGCGTTCGGCACGATACGGACCACCGAGGAGGGGTCGCAACGCGTTCACCGTCGATCGCGCCCGGCACTCGCCGAGCGCAAGAGCCGCTGCCGTCCGAACGATCCACGAACGGTCGGCTAGCGCGTTCGCGATGTAGTTGCGGACGTACTTCCCGTGATACCCGCCGCTCGGAAAGCGTTTCCGCAGAAAGGGCACGCGACGTGCGATCCAGTGGCGGAACGGATGGATGCGATGTGCGAATGGATCGGCGCGGACGATGCGACCCACGGCTGACAGGCAAAGCGAACGCGTCTGCCAATCGCCGCGCGCTGCCATTCGAAGAATCTCGCTGAGCCCCCCAGCCCCACGGTCCGGCAGACGGAGCAGCTCATCGAGAGGAAGTACCGCACTCACGCGCGGCAGCCTAACACGGAAGGTCAAGAGGTAACCGCATGAAAAGCAGCCGTGGATGCGTGCATCGGCCGAACGCGCCGACTGCCGGGACCGAGGAGTTGCGATTACAATTGCCGGTCCGGACTCGATTCGGTTCGATCCAGGGCTGCAAGACACCTGCAAAAGGAGACGGTATGAAGGTTTGTGCCTGCACGATCGCCGGACTGCTGCTCGTCGCCGCGCCCGCCGCCGCGCAACGGACGTCGGTCGGCCGGGACTTTCCGATCTACGCCAACGGCGGGCAACCCGATCTGACGGTCGACCCCCAGCGGTTCGTGGCCCAGATGGAGATCGTCGATCGCCTCTTCGATCCGGTGACGGACCCGTGCGTGTTCGTTGAAGGTGCCGTGGGCGGAGCCGGTTACCGTCGCCTGCTGCGATTCGACACCGTCCTGATCAACGGGGGCGATGGCGACCTGGTGGTCGGCGACCGGTCCGATCCGAACAATCCATACGCGCCGTACTTCGTGTTCTCGTCGTGTCACGGGCATTACCACATTCGCGACTTTTCCGTGTATCAGCTGCTGCGGCTCGACGGCACCGTGGCGGCCGCAGGCCACAAGCAGGGGTTCTGCATGACCGATTCGTTGAAGTACGGCGAGAACAAGAGCAGCGGTTTCGACTGCCACGACCAGGGCATCACCAGCGGCTGGGGCGACTGGTACTTCAAGCAGCTCGACGGCCAGTGGATCGACATCACCGGCGTTCCGGAAGGCGACTACATCGTGCGCGTCGAGATCAATCTCGGCGGGATTTTCCCGGAAGGCGCGAATCGCTTTATCAACGTCATTCAAGCGAGGATCCACGTGCCGGATCCGCGGAAGAAAGTGACGTTCTAGCAGGAGGTGACGGCCGCATGAAGACCGTACGCATCAGATACTGCAAGGTTTGAAACTACTATCCGCGCGCTGCCCGTGTGGCGGCGCTCATCGAGAAGGAAACCGGCGTCAAACCGGAAGTGATCGAAGGCTCGCGCGGCGAGTTCACCGTGTGGGTCGACGGCAAGCGCGTCGCCGAGAAAACCGGTGACGGATTTCCGTCGGATCAGGACGCGCTGACGGCGGTGCGGAAGGCGATGTAAAAGAAAAGGGGCGGACCAAGATCCGCCCCTGCGGCGAACGCCATTGAACGCCCGAGCTAAAGCTCGGGCCTACTTCTTCGCGGGCGGAACTTATTTCTTCGCGGGCGGAACGTTCAGCGCTTTCAAGCGCGCCGCCAGTTCCTCACCTGACTTCGCGGGATTGACCTTCCGATCGATGTCGATGATCTTCCCGTCGGGACCGATGTAGAACGTCCAACGGTTCGCGACTTCCCCCAGCTTGAACTTGCTGAAGTCGGCGAGCACGCCGTACTTTTTCGCCACGTCCTTGTCCGGGTTCGCGAGCATCGGGAAATCCGCGTCTTCCTGCTTCGCGAACTTCGTGTTCTCTTCCAGCGTGTCCACGCTGATCATGAAGTAGGCCACGTCGAACGATCGAATGATGGGGCCGCTCTCACGGAGGGCTCTGCATTCGGCCGTTCACCCACCGGTGAAGGCCTTTGGGAACCAGGCCAGCACGACGGTTTTTCCGCGAAGCTTCGACAGCGAGTAGGTGTGGCCATCGCTGGCCGGCAGCGTGAAATCGGGCGCGACGTCGCCGACTTTCAATTCGGGTTGACCAGGCACGGGCCCTTGCGCCCCGGCCGTCGTGGACAGCGCACCGGCCGCCATCGACAGCGTCAGGACGCCTAGCCATCGTCTCATAACACCCTCCTTACTAACGTGGGGCTCTGCCCCACTCCCCGGCTCGGTCGCTTGCGGGGGCCCCTTGCCCCGCGCCGCTCCCTCGCAGGCGCGCCGAAGGCGCGCCTAACGGTCCACGGTCAATACGGTAACATACCCTTCGGTCGTAAACTAAGGCGGAGCCACGTTGATGAAGC
>Ga0114129_10014615_pt1 | contig 11187 bp, 8 predicted proteins | sample RhiMetdeltSRZDD1_FD_80071 | JGI IMG/M metagenome (GOLD analysis project Ga0114129, IMG submission 80071) | Populus rhizosphere microbial communities from Tennessee, USA - Rhizosphere MetaG P. deltoides SRZDD1 (version 2) (version 2) | ecosystem: Host-associated > Plants > Roots > Rhizosphere >... | reverse complement strand
TGCCGCGGATCACGTGAGGGTGTTTAACGAAAAGGTAAGTGGTGTGCCTGCGGCCAATCCTGTGGCGGTCTCGACCAACGTGTTGTCACCCGAGTTTATTGCCGACCTTGTGGCTCAAGGCGTCGATGTACTCGAAAATCCATCGGGTGTGATCACGGAATTCGGGAATTTAAGCGATGGCAGTCGCACCGAGCCGGATGAAAACACATATCTTATTCTTGATCACAATCCCGGGGGCCCCACGCCTGGCTACGATTATGGGCGGCATTTCCTGTTTCAGGGGCACGAAAACAGTGGCGATCTCGCTCATGTCACGCGCATTAATCTCGATGTGGCGGATCCCGACCATCGTGTCACGCTCCTGACGCCAGTCGATGACAGTGGTTTGACCCACTTTAACAGCATCGATGGCTCGACTTGGGACCCGTTTACTAGCACACTCCTCTTTGCTCAGGAAGCTGGCGCGAACGGCGGCGTCATCGAGATGGGCGCCGATTTTGATCCGAATACCGGAGCGGGCGCAGGTTTGCGCACGCTCTACGGTAGCCTTGGCCGTGGCGGCTACGAAGGTATTCATCCTGATGACTGGGGTAACATTCTGATCGTCGAGGATGTTGGCGGGACCACAGTTCTAAATAGAGGAAGAAATCCAAACTCGTTTCTTTACCGGTTCGTTCCTGTCACCCCGGACGACTTGACGCATGGCAAATTGCAGGCGCTTCAAGTCTCCATCAATGGAAACCCGGTCGTCTTTGTGCCCGTCGACGACCAGAACCCAAATGGCGACACCCGGTCGGAGAACCAACTGCTCTTGCATACGATCGGTGCGTCATGGCCGGTGCAATGGGTCACGATCCATGACACCGAGGTCGATGGCACAGATCCTTTCGATGCTAATGCTCTGGCAAAAGCTCTCGGTGCGACGCCATTCAAGCGGCCAGAGAATGGCCAGTTTCAGCCTGGTTCGCACTTTCAGACGTTTTTCTTCGATGTTACTGGCGACACCGATAATCGCGCAGGCACAGACCCTGTATTGGCAGCGCGCGGCGCCTGGGGCGGAATCTTCCGTGTCGATCTCGACAGAAGCCGCGAGACGGGAGCCATTTCTCTCGTTGTCCTCGGCGATGCCGATCATGCATCGTTTGATAACCTGACGTTCGTGGATGACAAAGACACAATCCTCGTTGCAGAAGATCGCGGCGACACGTTGCACGATCAGCTGAACAGGCTCGATTCGATTTGGGCTTACAAGCTGAACAAACAGCATCCGGACAGAAATCTCGTGACCCGATTCGTCGCACTCGGGCAGGATCAGTTAGCGATCGACGAAGATAATGAACCAACCGGGCTGCACATGTCCGAGGGAGACGCCACGATCAGCGGTTTGATCGGCACGAAGGTATTCAAGAAGGGCCAGGCGCGGCTTTTCTTCACCCAGCAGCATGGCGAAAATAACTTGTTCGAGGTCTTTCCGCGTGACTGAACGAGAGTGACTGGTTAGGCAAGGCGATCTTGCGCCCCAGACGAGCAGTCGTCTGGGGCGCTTTTTCTTCAAGGGTCCAACCCTGATGAAACATACTACATCGAGATGACCAGTGCGGAATTTACTCAGCCCTTTGTTGCGTGGCCTGTAATCGATACTAAAACAATACAATGTGAAAACCAAGGGGCGAACCGAACTTGCAGCCCTGGCTGCCCTTGCGACTGCCACCATTTTAATGCTTGCTGTTAATACATCTGGAATAGCCGCCGCCACGGAAGGCTCTCAGCACGTTTCTTATCGCACGGTCAAGGTTGACGGACTTTCAATTTTTTATCGAGAAGCGGGACCGAAGGATGCGCCAACCATTCTCTTGCTCCACGGATTGCCATCTTCGTCGCGGATGTTCGAACCCCTTTTTCTCCGGCTCTCGGATCGATTTCATCTTGTTGCGCCCGATTACCCGGGCTTCGGACACAGCGACTGGCCGGACCCGAAAAAGTTCGCGTACACGTTCGATGATATCTCCGAGATCATGAATCACTTCACCGAAGCGCTGGGACTCTCGCGCTACACGCTTTACATGCAGGATTACGGCGGACCGGTCGGTTTTCGCATGACATTAGCGCACCCAGAGCGCGTGGAAGCTCTCATCGTACAAGACGCCGTCGCGCATAATGAAGGACTCGGCGCGAATTGGAAGACTCGGCGCGAGTTTTGGAAAGATCGCGCGGCAAACGAAAACGCGCTTCGCACAAATCTTCTTTCATTAGAAACGACGCGAACGCGCCATGTCGGGAACGATCCGAACGTCGATCGCTACGATCCCGATTTGTGGACGGATGAGTTCGCGTTCCTGAATCAGCCAGGGCAGGCGCAGATTCAAAGCGATCTGTTTTATGATTATCGAACTAACCTGGACGCCTATCCAAAATGGCAGGCATGGATGCGCGAGAAACAACCGCACCTGCTTGTGATCTGGGGGAAACATGATCTATCGTTCGATCCTGGCGAACCGGAACGCTATCGCAAAGATGTACCGAACGCGGAGGTTCATGTCCTCGACGCCGGTCATTTTGCCTTGGACACCGCAGCAGATGAAATTGCCGCGTTGGTCCGAGACTTTATGGCTTCTTCACGTTGAGGGTCGTCGCATTCCACGAAAATTACGATGAAACCGATAGAAGGTTACTTCTTAATTACGCCAGACGACCTCAATTGGCGACCATCCAACCTGATGCGAATTCCGAACGCTGATTATCTGGAGCGGACAGTAAGTGAGAATCTTAGCGCGCGGCTCTGGCGGTTGCCGCCGAAAAGCGCGAACACCTTGCACAAGCACGTCCGACAGGAGGAGTTTTATTTCGTCCTGGAAGGCGTGGGCCGAATGCGTGTTGGCGATGAAACCTTGACCGTGCCGAAATACGGGGGCGTGCTTGTTGGCCCGGACCAGTTGCGGCAAGTGTTCAACGATACTGACGCCGAAGTGCTCTGGCTTATAGTGGGCGCACCAGAGGAAATGGAATTTCTGTTAGGCTCAAAATCCCAAACCGACCTCTCGCTCATCTATCCAGTCGATCCAAAGCAATTGCCAAAGGAATTGGCAGGCGTCGAGTGGCCGCCTGAAGGTTGACAGTTCGGCCAGGGCCCGTGCTTGCTCACTGTTTCACCGCAAGCTGCGAATTCGGATTCGTGATCGGTTCGTAAAATCGCAGCGCTTCGATGTCGCTGCCGAGTTCGCGCAACGGATAAAGACCTTTTATCGAGCCCCCGCCGGGATCCTGTACCAGATAGTCGAATCCATCCTTGCCGGCAATCACGACAAAATGCGTGATGCCGCTTGGCAATCGCACCCGCACGATGACGGGATTTCCGTGCGAAAGATTCGAATCGATCAGCTGGTATGACGCCAGGTCTTCGTATACGTGGCGAACCCGGTCGGGCGCGAACCATGCAGCGCGGTCCCAGTAAAGCCAACCTTGCTCGGTGTATCCGCCCACGTTCGTTAAAAACCAATTTAACTGCTGCGGATCTACGTCGATCCCGTAAAACTTGAACACCATTGCCGCGGAGGCCACGGCACAGCCTTCGCCACCCAGCGTCCCGTTCGCTTCAATCCCACCAAGCGGATCGTCGCTCCATTTCTCGTCTGACTGATGGAATGACGGAACGGCTAATTCGGTGCGATGAAAAAAATAGCGGCCGCCGCGCGGAGAGAGTTGTCGTTTCCAATTCCAATCAATCTCCAACGCCAATCCGGCGACGATCAAAAGGAGAACGAAACCAGAAATGACGAAAAGCCATGGACGTTTCAAAGCAGCAAACTGTAGATGTGACTAGTCGCTCGCGAAAGTTTTCGGTGCATCAAAACATTCAACGCCCGACACCGTGCGGCGGAACGGATTAATGAATGGAGACTGGTGTTGCGAATTTGACGCGCTCCGCCAGACGAACCACGTCCCAGTTAGCCAGCCGAATGCAGCCGTGGCTTGCAGAATGTCCTATTGAATCGGGACTGGCGGTGCCGTGCATGCCGATTCCTTTCTTGTTGAGCGCAATCCAGAGAACGCCCACGGGGCTTCGAGGTCCAGGAGGCAACATGTAAAACTGACCGCTCCGTTCTCCGTGTTTCAGCATTTTTTCGTCGTAACGAAACCTAGGCCATTTGGAAATTCCCTTAACTTTCCAATCTCCAATCGGTGAAGCAGTTTGCGCAGATCCTATCGTGACCGGATAAGCTGCGATGAATTTATCGCCCTCGAAGACGCCGAGCATGTTTGTCTTCGTGTCAATCTTAACAGACGACATTGATGCCGCGGGGGTCTGCGAAGATGGCTGCTGTTCGGTCGATGCCTTGTCCGGTTCATCCGGAAGTTCATTTGCAGCTGGCGCGTTAATTTCGCTACCCGGCTTGATTTCTTTCACTGTTTCCAACTCGAATGGCTGAACGTTTGGTACCCGCAACTGGTCGCCGGCCTTGATCGACTTGATTTTGCCGGAATTGAGTTGTTCCAGAAAATGAATGTCGCAGTGGAATTTTTCTGCGATCGCATCGGATGGATTGCGATACAAAAGCGCTTTCAGCTTTGACTGTTCTCTTGGAGTAGGCGGCAGTTTCCCAACGTTCTCCAAATCCGTTTGGGTTACGGAGTAGGTGATGAATACCGGTTCGACGCTGGCAAGATCGAGTCCGCTGACGTCGGGAGCGACATTTCCCTTTGCATCAGACGGCAGCATTTGTGGCTGTTCGCCGCGAGACTGCCGATAAAGCGCAAGAGCTTTCCAGGTGAATTCATTATAGCGCCCGTCGATTTTGCCCGGACTAAAGTTTGATCGATCGAGAAAAATTTGCAGACGCGCGGCTGCTTCAATTTGAGCCGAAGATTGCTGTTCTTTGTGCGCAGCTTTTTTTGTCGAATGCTTTTTTGCTTCAACTTGCGGAGCCAAACTCAAAAACAAGAGTCCCAAGACCAAAAAGCAGCCCCAGCGACAAGTGCTCACAAAAATCGTTCGCGGGCGCGAATCAGGCCGGCTGTATGCAATGAAGGTGCGCTAAGAGAGAAAGCTAAGTATTGATGGTTGAGAGAAGACTTCCTCAGGGCATAATCTCTCCTCACCGCCATGCATAAGGCTGCACAAAGCGAACTCCGCCTCGCGAAGCGTATGGCGCGGCTCGGCACCGAGACCGCTTTCGAAGTATTGGTCAAGGCACGAGCGCTGGAAGCAAAGGGTCGCGACATTATTCATCTCGAGATCGGGGAACCAGATTTCGATACGCCGGCCAACATCGTCGACGCCGCTTGCGACGCGTTGCACAAGAGCTTTACTCATTACGGTCCTTCAGCAGGTTTGCCGCAACTGCGCGACGTCATTGCCCAGCACGTGAGCGAGACGCGTCGGGTAAATGTTTCACCAGAGGAAGTGGTGGTTGTCCCCGGTGGCAAGCCCATCATTTTCTTTAGCATCCTCGCGCTCGCGGAAGAAGGCGATGAAGTCATCTACCCGAATCCCGGGTTTCCCATCTACGAATCAATGATCGACTACGTCGGCGCGAAAGCCGTGCCGATTCAATTACGCGAAGACCTGGATTTTCGCCTCGACGTCAATGAACTCGCGAGCCTGATCAACGACCGTACAAAATTGATCATTCTGAATTCACCGCAGAATCCCACTGGCGGTGTGCTGGAAAAGAAAGATATCGACGGTATCGCGCGCGCCATCGGCGATCGCAATATCATGGTGCTGAGCGACGAGATCTATAGTCGGCTCATCTTCGAAGGGGAACATCATTCCATTATGTCGATCGATGGCATGAAGGAACGAACCATCTTACTCGATGGCTTCTCCAAGACCTATGCCATGACCGGCTGGCGTATGGGTTATGGTGTGATGCGTACCGATCTGGCGGCGCACGTCGCCCGCCTGATGACCAATTCGAACTCGTGTACCGCGAGTTTCACGCAAGTCGCCGGTATCGAAGCGCTATGTGGACCGCAGAAATCCGTTGATGCGATGCGCGCCGAGTTTAAGAAACGGCGCGACGTGATGGTTGCCGGTCTCAACAAAATCAAAGGCTTCTCATGCCGCTCGCCTCACGGCGCGTTCTACGTGTTTCCAAACATCACCCGGACCGGGTGGCCATCGAAAAAACTGGCCGATGCACTGCTCGACGACGCTGGCGTTGCCGCGCTATCGGGCACAGCCTTTGGCAATTTCGGAGAAGGCTACCTGCGCTTCAGCGTGGCCAATTCGATCGAGAACATCGAGAAGGCTCTGAATCGCGTTGGAGCGTGGGTGGGGAAGAACTTGTAAGGCGCAAGCCTGACCGAGGCCCGCGTGAACGCGTTCTTTCGAGCTTAAGAAGTTTCTCTCCGCATTCTTCCAGAGCATCGCATTGACAGCCTTGCATTTGCTTGAGCAACGTTTCCATGAGCTTCAGCTGCTTCATTCGGATTTGCAGTTCTGCAATCTTGCGTTCTGAAAGTTGATGCCAGCATCTAGCGGCCATCGCCTCGCGCGTCTGCCTGCAATTAGGAGACTAAGAGTCGGCGGTGCCGGTAATCACGTGACGTAACTGGAAAAACAGTTTAATCGGCGCTGGCAAGCCCGCAAGAATCTGTAGTCTGCTTCAAGTGAATAGCCAAAACTCAGAAGCCGCGCTTATATTTGCGGTTTGATTTTTCAGCCATGCCCGAGAAGAAACGAATTTTTGCCACGTCACGAATCGGTGATCCAGCTGAGAACCGACTGCGCGAGCGCGGTTACGAACTCGAAGTTTTCCAAGGGCCGGAAGCGCCGCCGAAGAAATTGATCATCGAGAAAGTGAAAAGCGGCATCGACGGATTGATCACGACACTGCGGGATCCGATTGACGGCGAAGTGTTCGAGGCGGGGAAGGGGACTTTGAAGGTCGTGGCGCAAATCGCAGTCGGCTTCGACAACATCAACCGCGCTGACGCAAACAAATATAAAGTGCCATTCACGAACACCGCCGACGTGCTTACAGAGGCAACTGCGGAGTTTGCGTTTTTCATGATGGGCATGCTCGCGCGCAAGATGTGGCAGAGCGAGCGCCTGGTGCGCGAGCAGAAATGGCCGTCATGGCATCCGTTCCTGCCGTTCCTCGGCGATGAGGTCACCGGCAAGACTATCGCCGTCATCGGCACTGGACGTATTGGTCTGGCAATGATCAAGAAATGCTCAGGATTCGACATGAACATCCTTTGTTATGACCCGGCGTATCACAACGACAAGTTCATCGCCGCGATCCAGGAAGTGATGGACTTGCGCCACTCGCGCGGAATCCAGACGGAGAAGACGTGGATCAAATACGTCGAGTTCGACGAGGCACTGCGTGACGCTGATTACGTAACGATCCACGTGCCGTTGTTGCGTGAGGGTGAAACCGACAAACCGACTTATCACTTGGTTAACGAGAGCACACTGAAGTTGATGAAGCCGACGGCGTACTTGATAAACTCGTCGCGCGGTCCTGTTGTGGACGAGAAAGCGCTCGCGAAAGCTTTGAAAGAAAATGTCATCGCCGGCGCCGCGCTTGACGTTTTCGAAAAGGAACCGCTACCGCCGGATTCGCCGTTGCTCGATCCCGAAATCACGGATCGCTGCCGGGTGTTTCATCATTTCGCCAGCGGCGCGCAAATCACGCGCCTTTCAGTCGATCCAGAGAAAGGCATGGCGGGCCGCACTGTTCAGGGCCTGATCGACGTTCTCGAAGGGAATTATGACGGGGACCCTGCCAAAATGCCATACGTGGTCAATAAAGAGGCATTCGCGAAGTAGCCATGACCGAGAACCCTGCGGCGGCTTCCCGCGGCTTCAGAGCAACATGGCTCGACTATTATCGGTAAACGTCGGACTTCCACGCGAAATCGAGTGGAAGGGGCGCACTGTGCACACTGGGATCTGGAAGGAACCGGTGCGTGGCCGCTGTCGGGTCGGCAGATTGAATCTGGACGGAGACGGGCAAGGCGACCTGGCCGGGCACGGAGGCGAGCAGCGCGCCGTCTTCGTCTACCAGATCGAATCGTATCATCATTGGCAGGAGCAACTGAAACGGACCGACTTTGTCCACGGACAGTTCGGCGAGAATTTCACGATTGAAGGACTGTCCGACGATGCTGTTTGCATCGGTGACCGTTATCAAATCGGGAGCGCGGTATTCGAGGTCACCCAACCTCGGGTTACTTGCTATCGCGTCGGCATTCGAATGAACGAACCTCGGATGCCAGCTCTGCTGACATCCAGCGGTCGACCTGGCTTCTACTTCCGCGTCCTGCAGGAAGGCGAGGCGGGCGCTGGCGACGAAATCGTGAAAGCGGGAGAAGCGCAAGAGCGAATGACCGTAGCGGAGATCAATGCACTGCTCTATTCGCCAAATCATCCGCGCGATCAATTGGAGCGCGCATTGCGAATCGAAGCCCTTTCCCCAGGATGGCGATCGTCGTTTGAGGCATTACTGCAGAGCCAAACGACTGGTCCGGGAAGTGGGAATGCGGGGCTCATACTGTCAGCAGCTGCGCATCCGGCTCCGCCTGGATTTCGATCGCTCGTGGTGACGGCGATAGATCTTGAATCGGAGGACGTCATCTCGCTAACGATGCAGAGCGCGGACGGTCAACCGCTGCCAACGGCTCTGCCAGGCCAATACGTCGTGTTACGTCTTCAACAGACCGCCGGCGGCCCGCCACTTTTTCGCTGTTATTCGCTTTCGGATGCCCCATCGGCGGCGCGCTATCGAATCAGCGTGAAGATTGAGCTGAATGGGGCCGGTGGAACGTACCTGCGGGACCATGTCCGCGTAGACGATGCTCTTGATGTGAGCGCGCCGCGCGGAAGCTTTGTTCTGCAATCGGGAGAGTGCCCAGTAGTGCTGCTAAGCGCAGGAATCGGAGCGACGCCTGTTCTGGCCATGCTACACGTGCTGTCGGCCGCCCGCTCGACACGCCAGGTTTTGTGGGTGCACGCGGCTCGCGACGGGCAACATCATCCCTTTGTCGCCGAAGTTCGCCGTCTCATGCTCGCGCTCCCGCACGGCCGCAGCTTTGTTTGTTACAGCAGGCCGGGCTCGCGTGACAACGTGGGTGAAAATTTCGACGCGGCTGGTCATCTGTCCCGATCGGTCTTCGACAAATTCGGCTTTCCACAAAATGCAGATGTCTATCTCTGCGGACCGACTCGCTTTATGTCAGATATGAAAGAGGTGCTCGTGACCTTGGGCGTCGCTCCGCAGCGGATTCACGTCGAAATCTTTGTTGGTAGCGAGTCGATCATGCCTGGAGTCGTCGGTGCAGCGATGCGAGCTCCGCATTTGCCTAACGACGATGCCAACACTGGCCCGATGGTTACTTTCGCGCGCAGTGGCGTTGCCGCACACTGGAAGGCGTCGGCCTACCAAAGTATCTTGGAGCTTGCCGAGGCGTGTGGCGTCCCGGTTCGTTGGTCATGCCGGACCGGTGTTTGTCACACCTGTGAGAGTGGGTTGATTTCGGGATCGATTGTCTACGGACCTGACCCGCTTGAAAAGCCAGCCGACGGCAACGTTCTCGTTTGCTGCTCACGACCGACTCGGGATGTCGTCATCGATCTGTGAGTCCGAGAACCCGCCGACGACAACATTCTGGTTTGTTGCTCACAACCGACCTATTCTCCGCTTGTCTTACCTACGTTCCGCCCCGCGATACCGCCATGCGATTGACCGGCGTGCTCCGGCGGCATAGGGTGCGCCTCGATAATCCGAGACACCTCTCGACATTAATCACGGGTACGAAGAAGGTGCGGAGGAGAATAGTAGGATAAGTCCCTCGACGAGGGTGGGGTGAGTTAGTATCCCGTCGCGCAACGGGGTATACGGCAGGCCTGCTAGCATTGCAATTTGCACGGACCCCAAGATTTCTCCCGCGTCTACGCCGAACCCGGTGAATCCGAGAATGCGGTCGGTGTTAACCTCAACCAATGCTTTCAGAAATCCGCGTGTTTCGGCCAGCGTGGTCGCGCGCATGACCGCTGCCATCGGAATCTTGAACAAACGATAGGCGATGCCTCGCACCTTGGCCTCCTTCTCACTTAATCCGACGCGCGCTAACTCCGGGTCCGTGAACATGCAGTACGGAATCAATCTGCCTGTCGTTACGCGTTTGCCGCCAGTGATGCCGTCATGGACAACGCGGAAATCATCCAGGCTAACGTGAGTAAACTTCGGGCTGCCTGCTACCTCGCCAATCGCCCAAACGCCGGGGGCAGTCGTTGCGAGTCGCTCGTCTACTTTGATGTAACCGCGATCGGTCAACTCAACGCCGGCCAACTCCAGTCCAATTCCTTCCGTGTTCGGAGTCCGCCCAGCGGCGATCAGCAGATGACTGCCTTGTAGCGTTTTCTCCTGGCCGCCTTGCTCGATCACAAGGGTTACTGACTGTCCTGATGTCCCGGATATTCTCCTAACTTTGGCGTTCAGGACGAATTCGATACCTTCGTCCTGAAAAACTTGTTGCAGAGCTTCCGAGACATCTTCGTCTTCCTGATGCATCAACCGACTATTGCGATCGAGCACAGTCACTTTACTTCCGAACCGGCGCATGGCCTGAGCCAGTTCCAGTCCGACATAGCCGCCGCCGATAACAAGTAGATGTTCTGGTAGTTGATCGAGCTCCAGTGCTTCGATGTGTGTGAGCGGTTGCGCCTCGGCAAGACCTGGAATCGATTCACGCATAGCGCGAGTGCCTGTGTTGATGATTACATTTCTTCCACGGAGCCGACGTGTTGTTCCATCAGGGAGTATGGTTTCGATTGTTCTGGGACCGACGAAGCGACCCGACCCAAGAATAAGTTCCGCGCCACTCTTCTTGTAGTTATCGAGATAGACTTCATTCCAGTGCGACACCATTCTGCGTTTGCGCTCACGTACGACACGCATGTCGACCGCAAAGTCGTTCTTAGGTATCCCAAACTCTTCGCTTCGGCGAAAGTAGGAGGCTACTTTTGCACTATGAATGACGTTTTTGCTCGGCAGACACGCGATGTTCGGACATGAGCCACCGATATACTTGCGCTCGATCACTGCGACGCGTTGTCCTTTGCCGGCAAAAGTCCACGCCGCGACTGTTCCACCGGTGCCACTGCCCAGGATCACCAAGTCGTATTCTTCAACCTTAGCGTCTTGTACTGAAGGAGTGTTTTGCGTTGTGCTCATG
>Ga0114129_10014614_pt1 | contig 11187 bp, 6 predicted proteins | sample RhiMetdeltSRZDD1_FD_80071 | JGI IMG/M metagenome (GOLD analysis project Ga0114129, IMG submission 80071) | Populus rhizosphere microbial communities from Tennessee, USA - Rhizosphere MetaG P. deltoides SRZDD1 (version 2) (version 2) | ecosystem: Host-associated > Plants > Roots > Rhizosphere >... | reverse complement strand
GATGCTCGTGCGGTATCACTGGCCCGGCAACATACGGGAACTGCAAAACGTCATCGAGCGCGCTGCCATCCTTTCAACCGCCTCGGTTCTCAACGTGCCGACGGACGAATTACACGCTCGTACCGATGCGTCGCCGGTGAGCCATCTCGGCAATGAGAATTTGCGGGCGGCTCTCGACGACACCGAACGGAAGCGTATCGTCGCCGCTCTCGAGAGAACCAACTGGAAGGTTGCCGGACCCAACGGCGCCGCGGCCCTCCTGGGCTTGCATCGGTCCACACTGCAGTCTCGCATGCAAAAACTCGGCATCCACGTTTCGCGTAACGTAATATCAGTGCCGAAAAATCGGTAACTCCCGTGATTCTCGGCACCGCCCTTTCGGCAGTCTCGCTGCCCTCGAATTTACAAGCAGACTTCAACCCTTAAGCATCCGTACTTTCCCGACTCAGAGCAGGATTGCGTCGACCGGCGGTCCGAATGCACTAAGCATGCGGAAGGGAGCGGCGATGCTCAAAATCACAAACAGGTTAACAGCTGACGAAGAGAGATGGATCTTGTCCGGACAACTGGCGGGCGCGTGGGTGGCCGAACTCCGCTCGAATTGGGACCAGGTTCGCGAAATGGCAGGCGGCCGCAGGTGTGTGATCGACTTGAGAGACGTGACCCTGATTGATGAGAGTGGAGAGGGATTACTTGGGGAACTCATGAACGAAGGCGCCGAATTCGTGGCGAAGGGCGTGTATACCAAGCACCTTCTCGAAAACCTGAAGAACAACAACGAAGAACCGCCGTTTCGGAGGTGACCATGGAGAGGAAAAAGATGAGGAAAATGCAAACGCTTTTGAAAAACGGTGTGGCCACCTCGGCGAAGGTTGTATTGACCCTCGCATTGTTGACTACGGCAGCTTGTAGTACGAGGACATCGGCAGAGATTCCACAGCCTACGCCGGATGTCGAAGTGGCGCAGGTCGAGCAGAGGGACGTTCCGGTCTACCGGGAATGGATCGGAACGCTCGATGGCATGGTGAATGCGGCGATCAAGGCCCAGGTAACCGGATATCTGCTGACGCAGAACTATGTCGAGGGCTCGCGCGTCACGAAAGGACAGCTGCTATTCGAGATCGACCCGCGCTCCTATCGGGCTGCGGTCGCGCTGACGCAAGGTCAGCTCGCGCAAGCGAATGGGCAATTGGCGCAATCGAGGGCGCAGTTCCTGCAGGCCAAGGCGCAACTCGGTAGCGCGGAAGCCAATCAGCGTAAGGCGCAACTCGACGAGGATCGTTACGTTCCCCTCGCCCAGCAGCAGGCCATCTCACAACAGGATCTCGATAACGCGACCCAGAACAATCTGGGCGCTAAGGCTCAGGTGGAGGCTGCGCGGGCTCAAGTCGAAACAGCGATGGCGCAGATTGAGGCGGCCAGCGCCGGGGTGGAAGCTGCCACAGCTGCGTTGGACAATGCGAAGGTCAATCTTGAATTTACGCGGCTGACTTCGCCGATTGATGGAATCGCGGGCGTCGCCCAGACGCAATTGGGCAACCTGGTCAGTCCCGCCAGTGATCCGGTGACCACAGTTTCGACGCTGGAACCGGTCAAAGTGAACTTCACCGTGGGCGAGCAGGAATACCTGACCTTTGCCAGGAATGACACCTCGCTGACTCGGCTCGAGCTAATCCTGGCGGACGGCAGCACCTATCCGCATAAGGGTAAGTTCTCCTTCGCGGATCGTCAGGTGAATCAGAGCACCGGCGCGATTCAGTTGACTGGGCTCTTTCCGAATCCCGGGAACACGCTAAGGCCGGGGCAATACGGCAGGGTCCGCGCAGTGATCGGGATCCGCACCGGCGCGATGCTCATTCCGCAGCGCGCTGTGACGGAACTGCAAGGCGGCTATCAGGTCGCAATCGTGGACAGCGCAAACAAGGTCGGCATTCGGACGGTGAAAATCGGCGACCGGATCGGCTCGATGTGGATAGTGGCTGAAGGACTCAAGGGGGGCGAACGCGTGGTGGCCGAAGGCGTCGAGAAGGTTCGTGACGGCATGCAAGTTAACCCGAAGCCATTTGTGGAGGGCAAGTAAGATGTCTCAATTCTTCATCAACCGCCCGATCGTGGCGATCGTCATTTCGATTCTGACGGTGATCGTGGGCGCCGTGACAATTGCCAGCCTGCCGGTGGCGCAGTTTCCGAATATCGTACCGCCGGAGATCCAGCTCCAGGCCACGTACGTCGGTGCGGACGCGCAGACACTCGAGCAGTCCGTCGCCACCCCCGTCGAGCAGGAGATCAACGGCGTCGACAACATGAACTACATGTACTCCCTGAACGCCACAGGCAACTCGCAAACCACGCTGGTTGTGAACTTCGACGTAACGACAGACCCGAATAACGATCTGATTCTGACCCAGTCGCGCTACAATCAGGCCTCCGCTAAGCTCCCTTTCGACGTCACCAATTACGGCGTCACCATCCGCAAGTCACCCACAGCCCCGCTCATGCTGATCGCCGTGTACTCGCCTAACGGCAGCCGCGACGCAAAATTCCTGGCCAACTATGCCTATATCAACCTCAACGATCCCATCGGACGCGTCCCCGGGATCGGCAATGTGCAGGTTTTCGGCGCTGGCAAGTATGCGATGAGGCTCTGGGTAAAGCCGGACCAGCTGGCGAAGCTGGGCATCACCGTCACTGAGATCGTCAATGCGATCCAGGCGCAGAACACGGTGAATCCGGCGGGAAAGGTGGGCGGTGAGCCGGCTGCCGAGGACCAGCAATTCACATATTCGCTCCGGGCCCAGGGCCGTCTGACTTCGCCGGAGCAGTTCGGAGAAGTGGTGGTGCGGGAAGCCCCGAATGGCGGGACCGTTCGCGTGAAAGACGTCGCGCGCATCGACCTGGACGCTGATGACTACAGCATTGTGAGCCGCTTCAACGGCAGGCCAAGCGCGATCATCGCGGTTTACCAATTGCCTGGTTCCAACGCGGTTCAGGCGGCGGCCGCCGTCAGGAAGCTGATGTCCGAGGTGAAGCAGCGCTTCCCTGGGGACACCGACTATGTCGTCTCGCTGGACCAGACGAGCGCGGTTACAGAAGGCATGAAGGAAATCGTCGAGACAATTCTGATCGCTATCGTGCTGGTGATTGTGGTGGTCTACCTGTTCCTGCAAGACTGGCGAGCGACACTGATCCCATTGCTTGCGGTGCCGGTCTCTCTGGTGGGCACGTTCGTCTTCTTTCCGCTGTTCGGCTTCTCCATCAACACACTTTCGCTTTTCGGGCTGGTACTTGCCATCGGCCTGGTAGTGGACGATGCGATTGTCGTCGTCGAGGGCATACAACACCACATCGAGAACGGTCTTGCGCCAAAGGACGCCGCTCGCAAAGCCATGGAAGAGCTTTCCGGCCCGGTCATCGGTATCGCACTGGTTCTCTCGGCGGTTTTCGTGCCTACGGCTTTTATCCCGGGAATAACCGGAAAGCTCTACCAGCAATTTGCCGTGACCATCGCGATCTCCGTGGTCCTCTCGGCCTTTAACGCGCTTACGCTGAGCCCCGCGCTGGGTGCCCTGCTACTGCGCCCAAGGCAGGAGAGCCGGGGACCGCTCGGAAAGTTCTTCGCCTGGTTCAATCGCGTTTTCGCGCGCGGCACGGAGGGCTACGTCCGCCTATCCGGAGCGCTGGTTCGGAAGAGCGCCTTCGTGTTGGTGATGCTTGTGGTCTTCGGCGCTGCCGGGCTCTTCTTTGCCAGCCGCGTACCCTCGAGCTTCCTTCCTGATGAAGACCAGGGCTATGTCTTCATCAGCATGCAACTGCCGAATGCGGCTTCGTTGGGGCGCACATCAGCAGCGGCGAGACAGGTTGAGAAGATCCTTGCCGATATGCCAGGCGTCCAGTACACGACGACCGTTACAGGTTTTAACTTGCTGAGCTTTGTCCGGACCAGCTACAGCGCCTTCTTTTGGGTCTCTCTGAAGCCCTGGCATGACCGCCAAACGAGGGCGGAACAGTATCAGGAAATCAGGGCGCGCTTGAACCGGCAACTCGGCACGATTTCCGAAGGCATCGCTTTCAGTTTCTCCCCTCCGGCGATCCCCGGAGTCGGCACGTCCGGAGGGTTTTCCTTCGTCCTGGAGGACCGTGCCGGGCGGGACGTCTCTTTTCTGGCAAGCAACCTGGACAAGTTCCTGGCGGCCGCTCGCAAACGCCCCGAAATCGGCACGATTGCGACTACCTTTTTGCCCAGCGTGCCACAACAGTTCGTGGAGGTCGACCGGGACAAAGTGCTGAAGCAGGGTGTGGCGGTCGGTGATGTCTACAGAACTATCCAGGCCTACATGGGCGGGCTGTTCATCAACTACTTTAACAGTTTCGGCCGGCAATGGCAGGTGTACGTACAAGCCGAAGCGCCTTACCGCTCGAATCTCGACAACGTAGGACAGTTCTACGTACGCAACAACGCCGGCGAAATGGTGCCGCTTTCCGCGCTGACGAAGTTCGAGTCGCGTGCGGGTCCCGAATTCACCATGCGTTACAACCAATATCGGTCGACACAGATCAACGGCAGCGCCGCGCCTGGATATAGCTCAGACCAGGCGACAGCGGCTCTGGAAGACACCTTCAAGCAAACGATGCCGCCCGAAATGGGCTACGACTATATGGGGATGTCCTACCAGGAGCAGAAGGCGCGGGAGGGAATCCCCGCTTCGGTTATCTTCGGTTTCTCGCTGTTATTCGTGTTCCTGATTCTGGCGGCACTCTACGAGAGCTGGTCGCTGCCGTTCAGCGTACTGCTGGGCACGCCGGTGGCGGTGTTCGGCGCCTTCGCCGTGCTTTGGCTGCGCCGCATTGTACTCGCGGCCTTCCTGCCTCCTTACATGGTTCAAATGGAAACCGATGTCTATTCACAGATCGGATTGGTGATGCTGATCGGGCTGGGCGCCAAGAACGCGATCTTGATCGTCGAGTTCGCGAAAGAAAAGTATGAGCACGGCATGGGGCTCGCCGAGGCCGCGCTGGAGGGCGCGCGATTGCGCCTGCGGCCCATCCTGATGACGTCGTTCGCATTCATTCTCGGCTGCGTTCCGCTATGGACCGCCTCCGGAGCCGCTTCGGTGGCGCGTCAGGTCATGGGTACCACCGTCATCGGAGGAATGCTGGCCGCCACTGCGATCGGCATCTTCTTCATTCCTGCCGCCTTCTATTTGGTCGAGAAGCTTGCCGGCGCGCGCCGCCAGGCGTCGCCCGCAGCGCTTCCTTCGCCGGCGCAAGGAGATTGAAATGAAATACGGATGGATCGCGATTCTTGCTGTAGCGCTCGTGACCACAGGTTGCGTCGTGGGGCCGAACTACGGGCGGCCCGCGGTACAAGTACCGGAGACCTTCCGTGCGCCGGCGCCGCTGCCGGCGCCGGAAGCCGCCGCGCTGGCCGACCTGAAATGGTGGGAGGTTTTTCACGACGATCAACTGCAGCAGCTGGTGCGAACCGCTCTGCAGCAGAACTACGACCTGCGCGAGGCGGTTTCCCGGGTCGACGCGGCTCGCGCGAGTCTGGGGTCTACCCGCTCGAACCAGTTTCCGCAGATCGGCGCAAGCGCCGATATCGAATTCACACGCTCTTCACGAGATGGTTCATTCCGGCTGCCTGCCTCACTCGTGCCTTCCCAAAACCGGAACTGGGGGCAGGCCGCGCTCGAACTGCTTTCATTTGAGGTAGACCTGTGGGGACGGCTGCGCCGTGCTACCGAGGCGGCGCGGGCCAACCTACTTAGCGCGGAAGAAAATCGTAAGGTTGTGGTGACGATACTGATCAGCGACGTTGCTACCGCATACTTCAACTTGCGCGCGCTGGACTATCAATTAGACATTTCAAAGCGGACGCTCGAGACGCGCCAGGATTCTCTGCGTCTCGTACAGTCGCGGCAGGGCGGGGGCGTCGCGACCTTACTGGATCTCAGGCAAGCGGAGCAACTGGTGGATACCGCGGCTGCAACCATTCCCGTGCTCCAGCAACAGATCGAGCAGACCGAGAATCAGATCAGCCTGTTGATCGGAGCCAATCCCGACGCGGTGACCCGGGGCCGTGGCTTCGAGGAACAGGAATTCCCTCCCGAAGTTCCTACTGGCCTGACATCCGCGCTGCTCGAGCGGCGTCCCGATATCCGTGCCGCCGAGCAGAATCTCATCGCGGCCAATGCAGAGATCGGCGTTGCCAAGGCCGCATACTTTCCGCGATTGACTTTGACCGGTCTTCTGGGTGGACAGAGCTCGCAACTGTCCAGCCTGTTCAGCGGGCCGAACAGGGCATGGACTTTCGTGCCGCAGGTCAGCCAGCCGATCTTCACTGCCGGGCGGCTGAAATCCGGCGTGAAATTCGCCGAAGCGCTGAGGGATGGCGCGCGCGCCGAATATCAAAAGACGATTCAGGTGGCATTTACGGAGGTGTCGGATTCCCTGATCGCGCATCAGCGAACCAGAGAAACCCGTGTGCAGCAGGAAGCACTCGTTGCCGCATTGCAGGACCGGACGCGGCTGGCGTATCTACGTTATCGCGGGGGTGTGGATACTCAGCTTAATGCCTTGGATGCCGACCGCGACCTGTTTCAAGCGGAGCTGACTCTCTCGCAGGTCAAGCTGAATGAGTTGGTCAGTGTCGTCCAGCTTTATAAGGCCCTGGGCGGCGGGTGGCAGTAGGGAGCAGTCGCCGAAACTCCGAGGCCAGCAACTACAGAGTAGAATCCGCGACAAGACGAAACGAGAAGAACATGCCAGCAAAGCGGCTCACAGGTTTTTTGCTCGTGCGAGTCACAGATTTCGCGAAATCACGAATGATTCGTGAGGCACTATTTGGGGTTTGAATCGGAGTTCTTCCTGGATGTTCGTGATTCTTAACATCGCATTACTCCATTGTAAAAATTGATGCGCACGCGCCAACCCATACTCAGAAATTCCGAGAATCAATGAACTCGAGTAAACGCGGAGCGCTCATTCGAAAGAGCTGCCGAAGCGTCGTGCATTGTGCGGCACTTGCCAGGACGCCGACAGATAAGTAGCCACGAAGAAGGGCGGGAAATTCAAACGCGGTTGGAATGCATGGGTTCTCGTCGACACGGCGAAGTAACGCGAACGTCGCAATTTCGTCATGAGGACTTTCAACGTGATGTCGAGGACTTCGAATGGCGACTTCCGTGCAATAGTCGCTAGGTTGAAACGAGAATGAGAGGGATTTTTGGCGCACCGGAATGGCCGGCAGGAACACGCGTCGGCTATGCTAGGAGCAGGGTAGAGAGCCAGACTGGACTATCGCAACGATGGACGAAAACTACACACCGTTTCAGATCGATCGCCTTTACGAAGAATTCTTCGAGCGCGGATTGAAGTACTTCTTTCCATTCGCGACCTTCAAGCCGATTGGATCGAACGCAGAGGTTAATGGCGATGTCATCAATGGGAACGCCGAAACGGCCGTGTTGAGTCTAACGCCGCTCGGTTCCCGGTACGCGTTCCAAAACAACGTGGCATTCACCGAATACGATTTGCGGATGCTTGAGAGCGTCAGTGCGGTTCTCTCTGCTCGATATCGCATGCTTCGCGACGCCGACCGCAACGGATTTGATGTCGAGCGTTTTGCGGGATTACCAGAGGACCGATACGTTTCGGCGTTCCTTGACCCACGGCCCTATTCGGATAAAGCCCAGTCGCGTTCCGACCGAATCGCAGACGCCATTGAGGTGCTGCGTACCAGCGCTTTGACGACTTATGAGAACCGACGAATCTCCACCGGAGCTCTGCTCTTTGGAAGATCACCCGATCCATGTCATGAGCTTCCTGAATCTCCACCGCTCCCGCTGCAATATTCTTCAGCGCTCACGCGCACACGTAGTTTCCATCGGCTCTCCGATGGGCTGAACACTCTCGCGTTGGTGGATCGAGAGGGATTCTTTGTCGATGTTATTGATGTTCAGAAGTGGTCCGAACCCTTCTTAACCCTTCCTCTTCCTGTTCCAAGTCCCGCTCGTTATGAACCGCATACTAGAGCGACGCTATGCGGCGCTCATATCTGCCTCATTCTCACGTCGACTGGAGAGATGAAAATATTTTCAGACGGAGTGCAGGTGTTTCGATTTCTGGATGGGCGGTGGCGCATCACAGACGCCGTCGAAAAATATCGTCTTTGGAAGGAGAGTCTGGGCAATTCCAAATTAGCGGAAATGCTGTTCGTTACCGCCCTAAACCTCGCAGAAGACCGCCGCGGCGGCCTTCTCGTTGTGCTTGATGACGTGAGCACAATCGGCCGCCTGATTTCCAATTCCGATCTGCTGACCGTGACTCCAACATATCAACCTATACCCGGTCATGCGTCGAAGGATCAATTTCATTATTTGCTTCGCGACAAACGCGTTTTGAATCTTCCGTCCACGATTCTCGAGACCATAGCTCGCATAGATGGCGCACTCATCTTGGATAACGATTCGAACTTGCTGGCGTTTGGCGCGATCTTGCATTATCCGGATCTTGCTGATCTCCATCCTGAGAACATTGAAGGCGGCCGTGCCTCCGCCGCAATCGCGGCCTCGCGGTTCGGGAGAGTTCTTAAGATTAGTGAAGACGGGTTGATCTCCTTCTATCAAAACGGTAATCGCATCTGGGATATGTAGCGCCGCCAGGGTTATCTCAACAGCGAATGGCTGACGACGCACCGCTGCGCGGAAAGTGTCAAACGAGTAGCCTATGTTGGACAGCTAGTCCACTAGCTCAGGATAAACTCATCCAGATCGATCGACAACGTGGCGTCGTCTTAAAGTCCACTTCCCCTCGGATATCGCCACCCACAAGGTCCACATCGCGCATACTACGAAGTAAACGAGCTGCAAATCACTCCAGGGCGTCCCGAGAGTGTGTCCCATGAACGATGACCGCGGGTGACGGAGTTCTTCAACTACCCTACCATTCGCGTTCTCCAGCGCGACTCGTTGAGGTTCGAAGCGAGACCTTCGATCGGGAGAGCCAAAGGGCCAGTGCGACGCTTTCTCGTTGCGGAGGTCGACTGTGATCGTCACGTCATCAAGGACTCCGGCTTTGCCCTTCGCAGCCCAGAGTACACCACCATTAGTTACGTGGACTGAAAGCGTGCTGAAACGTTTCCAGCGATGAAGGCCACCGTGCGCGTCGATTGCGAGCTCCGCGAGTTCATTCATTTGTCTATGTTCTCCGTCGAGTCTGCTTTGCGGGATCAAGCGACCCACGCGCGCCGACGAAATCGAACGCCGCCTAATGGGCCATGGTCAGCACCATGCGGAACCGTGCCTTGCCTTGCATCATGCGAGCGTAACCATCGGCCGCCTGGTCAAGAGGAGCCGTTTCGATCATCGGGCGAATATTCTCAAGGACGCTGAAGTCAAGAGCGTCCTCGGCATCGATCGCCGTGCCGGCCAGTGAGCCGTAGATCGAGCGCCCACCAAAGACGAGAGGAAACGCACTCAATTGGATCTGGTCCTGAGGTACACCCACCACGATGAGCTTGCCGCGAGTTGCAAGACCGGACACCAGCGGCCCCATCGCAGCACCACTAACACCTGTTGCGAGAATCGCTCGGGCCCCGCCCATACGCTGCAGTGTGGCTGCGGCATCGTCGACGGAGGAATCGATGTAGACGTGTGCGCCCAAATCCTTCGCAAGTTTTTCCTTCTCGCGTCCACGTCCGATTGCGACAGCACGGAATCCCATCTGCCGAACAAACTGGATCCCGAGATGCCCAAGCCCACCAACGCCCTGCACAGCGACCAGATCTCCGCCGCGCAAGCCCGCATTGCGAAGGGCGTTGTAAGTCGTGATTCCCGCGCATAGGAGAGGAGCGGCTTCCACGGACGTCAGCTCATCAGGAATGGAAGCGATGCCGCGCGCTTCGGCGATCATCAGTTCCGCGTATCCTCCGTCCGCGGTCACTCCGGGTATCACTGGGTTCTGACAATTCACGATATCCCCGCGTCTGCACGGTTCGCACACTCCATCTTCACCGCCGAAGAAGCCGACACCGACACGCTGACCGATTTTCCATTTGGACACTCCGCTTCCCAAGGCTTCGATGCGGCCAACGACTTCATGGCCAGGAACGCGTGGCAGAATCAGACCCGGATATGTGCCAGTGACCGTGGCCGCGTCGGTGTGACAGATTCCGCATGCGTCCACGCGAATGCGAACTTGACCCGCTCCGGGCTCGGAGACTGGCCGTTGTACTACTCGAAGCGTGCCGGGTCCGGAGACTTCCACTGCTTTGTACGTGTCTTTCATTTATATGTACCTTCTCAAAGTCGAAAATTTTAGTCGGACGAATCAGAAACTCCACTTCGTCGGGAAGTCCGCGATGGTTTCCCGCAGCACCGATCACAAGTAAGGGCAACCGAGTACCCAATTGGACTCCATTGAGAACCGGGCTCGGAAAAGGAAATGGAGTGACAGGATCTTAGGAAGTGCCAGAAGTCTGGGAGCCAACGCGCCCCGAATGGTGTGTTTCTTGATGTTGAGTTGTTTGATTTTCAAATCCAGGTCAGCGGAACCGTCCGGACTAGCCGACCATGCCAGGGTGGGGATCCTTTCGATGATTGTCCTCAGCCGATTGTCCGAGTTCTTGTTTTCTTTGAGCCAATGACCCTGATGCCATCGTTTCGACAGTTGATACTTCCTTTGTGTCGCGTCATGCCGGCAAGGTCAGGTTCACGTGATCGGAACAGGTTGCATTGCACAGCGAGTCTAGCTCCCAAAATTCTGGCACTTCCCAAGATCCTGTCACTCGATTTTCTTTCTTGCATGCGTGTTTTCAGTGAGATCCACTGGGTGTTCGGTCGCATTTAGCAACGGTACGTCCAGCGGAGTGTGGGACCCTAAAGTCGAATCTGTGGGTGCGATAAGAGAGGCCGCCGAACAACTGCTAAGGAGAATGTCCGGTGACGATCACAACCCCGTGAGGAAAAAACTCCATCGTCCCAGGCACACACACAAGAAGATGCCAATCTGGAGCGCAGAGAGAACGTACAGAAGATCCTTCTGGAAGTTCCTTTGCGCTGGAGAGTCGTCTTCTGGTGTATTGCGCTGACGGGCGTGCGGGTGGGGGAACTGCTGGCGTTACAGTGGAAAGATATCGATTGGAACGAGAAGACGATCACATTTTCTCGCGGGTTCTGGAGGGGTCGG
>Ga0114129_10014613_pt1 | contig 11187 bp, 8 predicted proteins | sample RhiMetdeltSRZDD1_FD_80071 | JGI IMG/M metagenome (GOLD analysis project Ga0114129, IMG submission 80071) | Populus rhizosphere microbial communities from Tennessee, USA - Rhizosphere MetaG P. deltoides SRZDD1 (version 2) (version 2) | ecosystem: Host-associated > Plants > Roots > Rhizosphere >... | reverse complement strand
CGGGAATTGGGTAACGACTGGCACACCATCATACGACGTCACTGGCTGGGGCGGGTGTTCTATTTCAAGGGTGATGAAGAAAGGGCAATCGAGTTATATAAAGAGAACCAGATCGAATCGCAGAAAGTGAATTTCGACTGGGGCTGCGGTGCTTCTCTGCATGAAATCGGCTGTGCTGCCCTGCGCTCCGGGAATTTGGAGAAAGCAAAATCGTTCCTGACGGAGTCCCTCCAGGTTCTGCACAACGGACATTATGGCTATAGCCTGACCTACTCCCTCGATGCCGTTGCAGCGCTGGCGCTCGCCCAGGGCCAGCCCGAACGCGCCCAGGTCCTGCTCTCCGCGGCGGAGGCATACCGTCTATCCATTCACACGGACCTCCTGCCTCCCGAACAAGTGGAACATGAAGCATTGCTAAATCGAGTAAGGTCCATCCTGACCCCGGAAAAAATTTCATCCCTCAACGGGCGTGGGCGAGGGATGTCACACGACGAAGCGGTTGAATTTGCACAGAGGTGATTCCCAGTTTCGACAGAGGTCGATCTTATTTCCAAAGCATTAGCACAGCGGTCATAACAATCTGCATAACGAGAAACTGGTTGCCTGGGCCTTGATGGAAATCGGATTGGTCGAGCGGGATCTCCGCTGGTATCCCAAAGCCATCCCACTATTATCCGAAAGCATGTACCTGCTGTGGCATCCTTCCCGCGAGAAGATCTACACATCCTTGTTGCACAACATACGAACCCAGTTGAGTGAGGCGGCGTTCGAGCCCGCCTGGGCAAAGGGGCAGGCTATGGACATGCAAAAGGCGATTGAGTATGCATTGGAGCTATGATGGGAAGAATCAATCTGCCCCTCTCATCGGGTTTTCATTGGGATAACAGCATAGCAGCGTATCGATGTATTCCACCGCACAGAAAAAAGGACAGATCGAAACATTCTTTACCGCACACTTATGGATGTCCGTCCCCTCGGCTTCATTCCAGGGGCAGCCATCCTGTTCCCACGCGATCTTCCCCTGCGGGGTCGCCAGGTCAATATCCATGTTCGCACCTTTGAGTTTTCGAATCTTCTCGTTCATCGCATAACTCTTTCGAAGTGTCCAGCCATAGAGCGGACTGATTTCTTTGAGCTTTTCTCTGAGCCTACGTTTTAGGGGATCAACGCCTTCAGCAATTCTTCTCTCAAAACCCTGGCGTCAGGATTAAAAATTCCAAAGCCCGCCGCAAATTCCCAGTATGCCCAGGCAAAGCCGTGACGTTCCGCTTCGCGAGAGACGAACTCCGTCCAACGTGCACGGGAGGGCATATCCGCCTTTGAATACGCACCGAATTCTCCAAGCAGGAAACGGACATTGTTGTGTCGCTGCGCCCATGCTGCCACCGAATCGAAGTGCGCACGGATCTCGGCTTTTTCAGCAGCGGTCGCATCCCAGGTGGTGCCGAGCCATGCCTGCGCTTCCTGCCCTGCCCACTCCGCTCCCTGGTGCGTGAACTGGAACGGCAGATAGTAATGGAACGTGACGATGAGATGCTCGTCATTTGACAGGTCGAGGGTGGATACCCAATCATAGGCATTCCAACTGGCTGGACCGATCACCACATCACGCAACGGATTGGACTCGCGGACCACTGCCAGCGCCTCGAGGAGATACTGATTCCACAGAGAGGCATTGAGTTGGTCGTTTGGCTCATTGAGGAGCTCGAACAAAACGCTGGATGGATAGTCTTTGTAATGCCCGGCTATCTGTTTCCAGATGCCGAGAAAGCGATCCTTATTGCTCCACGGGTCGGTCATCATCTCTTCATAGTGGTGGAAGTCAAGGATGATCGTCAGGTCGCGTTCCAGTGCCCATTTGACTACCTCATCCACGCGGGCGACGAAAGCAGGATCAACCGTATACGGCCATTCCTGCTCGGCGTGCGTATTCCACCGCACCGGCAAACGGACGAAGTCAAAGCCCGCCTCTTTGATCAAATCAAAATACTCCTCCCTCACAAATAACCCCCATTCCCCTTCCTCAGGAGCTTCGAGCATATTGCCCAGATTGACGCCGCGCCGGAGAGCTACTGAGGTGACGGGCGTCGAGGTTGGCTCGGGGGTAGATGTGGGCTCTGGTTGAGTCGCAGTCCACATGGCGGTCTCCGTTGGTTGAGGAGGGACAGATGTAGGTGTCGGCGAGGCGACTGTAGAAAGACATGCGGATAAGAGAATGATAAGCCCCATGGACACGAATTGCAGTGAGCGCCGCATCGACTCAGATTATAAATCGAATTTGAAGACGCAGGGAGGAATGATGATTGAGAAGTACAAACGATGGGGAGGACTGCTCCTCCCCACCAGCGTTTCATCGAGAGCAAACCAAGGCTATGGTGTAAACCTCCACAGCTCGCCACCTTCCGCGTCATTCCAGGTACCTATAAGAAGCCGTCCCTGGTAATTGATGGTAGCAGAATTCCACAACGTGGAGAAATTGTTACTGTCGCCAAAGCCATTGGCAGTGACCTGTTCCCAGTGTATTCCATCTGCGGAATGCCATAACTGCAGGCCCATAGGCGGGTCATACGTCGCAGCATGAAGCAGGTTATCGTAGATGAACAGCGACTCTATCTTGATATTGTTCAGGTCCCCAAAGCCGTCGCCAACCACCATTTCCCAATGGATCCCATCCCCCGTCCGCCACAGCTGGGCGCCGGTTTCTTCATTGCGAGTTCCCAGGTACAGGTAACCACCGAACTGGGCAAACCCGCCCGTGGATTCATTGCGTGCATCGCCAAAGCCGTCGGCGGTAACGGTCACCCAATTGCTGCCATTTGTACTGCGCCAAACCTGTATGGGGGCACCGAATCCGTCGGCTGGCTCTATGGCCGCGTAGAGCGCGCCTTTATAGACGGCAAAGCCAGTCACGTTACCGGCCAAACCAGACTCATCCGGCGCGACTTGTCTCCAGGTGCCGCTTCCGCCGGTAGTACTGCGCCAGATCTGCGCGCTGTCATTGACGCTGCCGGTCCCGGCGTACAACATGCCTTTGAAAGCAATGAAGTTTGTAACGGCAATGTTATTCGCGTCCCCGAAGCCGTCGATTGTCACTGGCTGCCAGTTCATCCCATCGGAGGAACGCCAGACCTGCCCGGGAGCTTCGGTGTTCCAGCCGCTACCGCTATAGAGTTGCCCCTTGAAGACAGCCAGGTCAATGACCGCCGGGTTTGCAGCGCCACTGCCGAAGCCAGCGTCAACTACCTTTAGCCACTGACCGTCTGCTCCCAGAACCCAGACCTGCCCGCCGGTCTCCCAGTTACTTGCACCCGCATACAGTTGACCGCCGAAGACTTCCAGTGAAGAAACGCCTCTGGTCAGTGGATCGCCAAAACCGTTGGCGTTTACCTGCTCCCAACCCGGCATTGGCACACCCCAATCGATGGCGGTACTGTTGCCGGCCTCATCTCCCACCTCGGAGCGTCCCCCGATTCCTGGCACCAGGTTAAACCCAACCGCAGCAAACTCCGCTGCCCAAGTGCCATCAGCAGCTGTTGTGATTTGCAGTGTAGCAGTCTGATCGTGTCCATGCGGCCAGACCCGCACGACCGCGCCTGCATCGGCCGTGCCGCTCACCGTATCGGCATCTGCACTGACATCGTTGACCGATAGATTCTGCACCCTATGCGTTCTCACCGTCGTCCCATCGGTCAAAGTAACCAGATCACCTGCCTGAAGATCGTACTCCTCCCATATATCGAAGCGCACATAGGTACGCGGATCTCCCCAGGTTGTGACAGCCGAGATACCTTCCCACACCAGACCGGGTGCATTATCGATCGTCAGGGTAATCATCGCTCCAACCGGCCATTCCCAGCCCTCGACCGCCTCATACTCGGGGAAGACGATGAGCCAGGGCTTGGGCGCGCACCAATCGACCGCCGTTGCGTTGTCACCGACCAGAATTTGCGAACGGCCGCAGGTCCCTTCTACCAGGTCAAATAAGCCTGTGAAATCGACCTGCCAGAGTCCATCGTCACCTGCTGTCGCCTGTAATTGTTCCCCGGTCTCGTGGGGCCAGACCTGCACCACGGCTCCAGCATCCGCCTTTCCGCTCACTGTGTTCGCCACGATGTCCACATTCGTGACTGCCAGGATTTGAACGGTGTGTGTAAGAAGTGTTTCTCCATCCGTGAAGGTGACTTCATCGCCGAACACAACATCACAGCCCTCGCCAAAACTTCCGTTGAAGAAGAAGCCCGACGATTCCTGCGCGGTGGTGCATTCCGGTTTGCCGTCGACGGTGATGGTCACGGTCGCCCCGTCCGGCCAATCCAATCCATCGAACCATTCCCATTCCGGGAAGACGACAAAGCGCGGATCTGGAATATACCAGTCCACCGCAGTGGCATTGCCTGCCTCATCGCGAACCTCAGAACGGCCACCTTCGCCTTCTACCAGGTCGAACACACCGCTGAAATCAGCCAGCCACATACCTGTGGGATCGGCCATGACTTGCAATTGTTGCCCGGTGGCATGTGGCCAGACATAGACAGTCTCACCTGCATCGGCGGTGCCAGCTATTGTATCGGCTGCCTCTTCTACGGCAGTGATTGCCAGATTCCGTACGGTGTGTGTCCGCGTTGTTACACCATCATTTAGGGTAACTATATCGCCTGGCTTCATATCATAGGCATTCGCGAAATTGAACTGTACCCAGAGCTGATTCGGATCCCACGGCAACGGCCCGACCGTCTCATCCCCTGAATAGTCAGGCGACTGCGATGTCGCAGGATCTTCAATCGTCAAGTGCACGACTGCCCCTTCCGGCCATTCCCAGCCTTCAATAGACTCCCATTCCGGGAAAGCGGAGAAGTGCGGATTCGGGATGCGCCAATCGACGGCAGTTGAGTTGCCTGCTTCATCGCGAACCTCAGAACGGCCACCCTCACCTTCTACCAGATCAAACAGGCCAGTGAAATCGACCTGCCAGGTACCCGCATCCTCTGCTGTTGCCTGCAATTGTTGGCCGGTGGCATGGGGCCAGACATAAACCACTTCTCCTGCATCGGCTGTGCCGGCCACCGTGTTGGCTTCTTTATCCACATCGCTAACCGTCAGGTTCCGGACGGTGTGCGTGCGGATCGTCACACCATCTGTAAAAGTGACTGTGTCGCCTGTGACGATGTCACAACCCTCGCCAAAACTTCCATTGAAGAAGCTCTCCGAGGATACCGTCTCGGTCTCGCACTCGGGCTTGCCTTCGACGGTGATGGTCACTGTCGCCCCATCTGGCCAATCCAGGCCATCGAACCATTCCCATTCAGGGAAGACGACGAAACGGGGATTAGGCGGAGGCGGGGGCGGATTGGCTTCAGAAGCGTCTCCATCTGTATCGAACACCTGGGCGGCGGCCCACATATCCTCTGTCACATCGCATGGCTGGGTGCTGAAATCAGCTTCCCATGCGCCACTTACCGCATCTGCCATGAGATCCATGCCACAACCGGAGCTTGCGTTGCCAGTTCCGACCCACACCAATCTCCCACCTGTGGCTGGCGGTGCGGTACCCGCCAGGTAGTCAGAAGATGGATCAAAGACATCTAGCGTAACGGCCTCAAGTTCCAGCTCTTTCGTGGCAACGCCATCTGAAACAACGATTGCATTCCCCGCGATGAGATCCACAGAGTGTTCCCACTCCTCAACAGATACAAAGCCCAAAGCATCTGTAGTTCTGTTATCACCCCATAACAACGTTCCACCGGGTGCATCAAAGACCTCCAGAGTTAGTGACGCGCCCGGCAGGAAGTATTCAGCCTGAAACCAGTTGTAGGTAATCGAGGCGACGATGCGCGGATCGGGCCCTTGCGCAACCGCGCTCCCTGTCACGGGAAACGCTATTGCAAGAATTGCCAGGATACTTAGGACCTTTGCAAATGTCCTCCTGAATTTACGGTTTGTGGAAAGTTTTGCTTCCATTTTGATCCCTCCATGATCAATGCCTTAAATATCGAACATGGCTGTGATGGCAGACCCACCAAGCCGCTTACATTGGTATGGGTAGTTCTTGTCTGTTTTCTTTCACCATTGGACCTCCTATGACAGTCGGAGTTGGCTTCCATCGGTTCAGTCACGAACTCTGGCTCCGCTGCCCTCAGTATTCCACCTTGAAACTGCCAAAACCAGGTTAAGAAACGCCAAAAACTGTTAATTTCACCAAACTAAGCTGACTCAAGCAAAATACCCCAAGCGTATTTCATAACTGCCCTTTCATCCGATGCAAAAAACCGCTAAAACCACCGCGGCAATGCTTCTCTAAATCAGTTGTAGCATAAAGAACATTGCAATTCAAGTATCAATTTCCGCCAACGAATTACTTCCGGCTGACAGATTCCATACACCTGGCACTGGACTTTCCGGCGACCTGGAATACACTGTCAATCATTCGTGAAACGGCCAGGAAAACTCCGAAATCTTCGCGAGGCATTGAGTACAAGCATCAAAACCGGAGGGCTGATGAGGACTATACTGATCCTGGGTGGCTACGGCGCGACGGGAAGACCGCTTACAAAGCATTTACTTGCTCAGACAGACTACAACCTCATTATTGCGGGACGAAATCTGAAGAAGGCGCGGGCGTTTGTGGATTCGCTACACGATCCGCGTGTGACCGCTACACGGGCTGACGCAGCAGACCCCGCCTCCTTGAAGGAGGCGCTGCAGGGTATGGACTTTCTCCTGGTCGCCGCGCCGACAACCCACCACGCCGGGACGGTCGTCTGCGCCGCGCTCGAGGCAGGCGTGGACTATCTCGATGTGCAATACTCGGACCTCAAGCTGGAAGCCCTGCGCGCTCACGAAAGGGAGATCCACCAGAAGAAACTGTGCTTCGTAACCGAAGCCGGCTACCACCCCGGCCTGCCCTCTGCCATGATCCGCTACGCTGCCTCGAAGCTGGATTGCATCGAGTCTGCCAGAACGGCATGTTACCTCAACATGGGAAACCTCCAGTACACGGAAGCCGTGGATGAGCTGATGGAAGGCTTCATCCATTACCAGGCGCAGATCTATAAAGACGGCGCATGGACAAAGCCAAGCAGCTGGGACATGCGCAAATTTGAGTTCGGGGAGGAGATTGGCACGAAGTCCTGCTATTCCATGTTCTTCGAAGAATTGCGCTGCATCCCTGAGATGTACCCGACTCTCAAAGACACCGGCTTTTACATCGCAGGATCGAACCTGCTGGCCGACCTGATCCTGACCCCGATCATCTTCGTAGGGCTGAAACTCGCCCCAAAGCGCGGCATTCGTCCGCTGGGGAGGCTGATGTGGTGGGCCATGGGGAAATCGAAACCGCCCTATAAGGTAGTGCTCAAGGTGGAGGCGGCGGGTCAGTTAAACGGGAAGCCGGTCCGGGTGGAGGCGAGCATCGAGCACGAAGATGGTTACGAGCTGACCGCCATTCCTGTGGTCGCTCTCCTGATGCAATATGACCGGGTTCGCAAGCCCGGCCTGCACATGATGGGACATCTCGCCGAACCGGAGCTTTTTTTCAGGGATATGGAAGAGATGGGTGTCAGGGTAAAGACAGCGATTCTGGAGTAAGACGAGGGACCATGGTCTATCATCTATCGTCTAGGGAAACATCCACTCCAGCACATTCTGGATCATCATGTCCCAGTATGCCCAGTTGTGCTCGCCGGGTCCTTCTTCATAGGTCAGGTCAAGAGGCAGTTTGCTGACCGCCTCGCGAAAACGGACGTTGTCCGGGTAAATGAAATCTTCGGTCCCGCAGCACTGATAGAGCCGCGGCTTGACCGGTCCTCTCGAGACTTTTTTGGCAAGTGCGATCAGATCATTCCTGCTGCCCGGGACCTTGCTCAGATCGCCGAAGATCGTACGGAACTCCGCCAGCCGGCCTTCATCGTTGCGCGGGTTGTCTGCCCAGACGCTGTAAGTGAGGTCGAGTCCGCCCGAGAGGCTTGCCGCGGCGGCAAAGCGTTCCGGATGCGTCAACGCCAGCTTGTACGCGCCATAGCCGCCCATGGAAAGACCGGCGACAAAATTATCGTTGCGAGCAGCAGACAGGGGGAACAGACTCTGTACCACCGCCGGCACTTCTTCGCTGATGAATTGCCAGTACTTGCCGCCGTGCACCATATCTGTATAGAAGCTGCGATGGACAGCCGGCATGACCACTGCCAGGTTCAATCCTTCCACATAGCGTTCAATGGAGGTCTTGCGCTGCCAGGAGGCATGATCGTCCGAGCGACCGTGCAGGAGATAGAGAGTGCGAAATTTTTTTCGCCGTTTCTTCTGTGCCTCTGCCAGCGGACGCTGGGGCAGGAGCACCAGCATCGTACAGCCCAATACCAGAGCCTCGGAGAAGAAGTTGACTTCGGTCAGGATCATGATATTGCGGACGGTGGTCTAACCAAACATCCATGCCAGCACGTTCTGGATCATCCTGTCCCAGTATGCCCAGTTGTGCTCGCCCGGACCTTCTTCGTACGTCAGATCGAGAGGCAGTTTGCTTACAAAATCACGGAAGCGAATATTATCGGCGTACAGAAAATCCTCCGTGCCGCAGCATTGATACAGCCGCGGTTTGACGGATCCACGGGAAACCCTTTTGGCAAGCCTGAACAGATCATGTTTGCTGCCGGGAACTTTGCTCAAGTCCCCGAAGACGGTGCGCATCTCTGCCTGCCAGGCTTTGTTCGCCGGATCATTTTTTACCGGCTTGACCACCTCGTTGATATCCGTGGCTCCCGAGAGACTGGCAGCAGCGGCGTACCGGTCCGGGTGAGTCAATGCCATCTTGAGTGCGCCGTATCCCCCCATCGACAAACCCGCCACAAAATTATCTTCACGCCTGGGCGAAAGTGAGAAGACATCTCGCACCAGTGTAGGAACTTCTTCGCTGATGAATTGCCAGTACTTGCCGCCGTGCACCATATCGTTGTAAAAACTCAAATGGACAGCAGGCATCACCACCGCGATGTTAAAGACTTCCGCATAGCGTTCAATGGACGTCCAGCGCTGCCAGGCGGTGTGGTCGTCCGAGTGACCGTGCAGGAGGTAGAGCGTGCGAACCTTCGGGGCGCGTTTGCGCTGCGCCTCCGCCATCGTCCGCTGCGGGAGCAGGACATGCATCGTGCTCATCAAGCCCAGTGTTTCTGAAAAGAACCGTACTTCGTTGAGGATCATGTGTCTCCAAAGTTCCTCCGCGCTGAGCGCAGTCGAAGCGTGCCGGTGTATTAGTCCAGCCGAATTGCCGATTTGCATCCGCTTCGACTAGGCTCGATACGGCACCTTCGGCCGACGCTTCGACTTCATTCAGGCAACGACCACGCCCTCATTCCGCTCAGCGCGGAAATAATTGTTATGTTGTTTCCAGCCGACGTAATTCTTCAAATAATCTATTTCTCAGCTCATCAAAATGCTCCTTCGGCAGTGCACCGATTCCCGTCTGCACACTGGTTATCAATTCCTGGAGCAGCGTCTGGAACCGGGACTTATGCATCTCGAAGAAATTCTCCATTTGCTCTTCCGTGGCGCCTTCTGCATTCTTCTTTTTTCTTCGGCGAGCCCAGGAGTCCTTTGCATACCCCACGGTAATACTCGAAAGCCATTTCCCAAGAGAGAGCAGCACACCCTTGCTGGATCGAAAGTGGGACCGAAAAACGCCCTGTACCAGCTTCGTGTTTACTCCCTGTTTGGCCTTTTGCATCGCGATAGCATATTGGTCAACTTTGGCAGGGTCGAATGCCTCATAGGCAAACAGTTCATCGAGCAGGTAGCCTGAATAATAGGCCTCGGTTGCCAGGTTGATCGCCTTGCGCCACTCCAGAAAGAAAAACACTGTGCGGAATATCGCCTTGAGGAGTTGCCCGAGCACGACCAGGCAGCCCTCCGAAAGCGCGAACCGCGACTGGTAGGACAATGCAATGACCTGCTGTTTTGTCAGGTTCCGGTGATGGCTTTTCGCCAGGTCGGAGACCATGTGCTTCCAGAGAAATATCGCCATCTTTTCGTCTAGAAGTGGGACCGGCACAAAGAGCGCCGCGCCGATCAGGAGGGAGTGATACAGCACCGTGAATATTGGTCGAGCCTTCCCACTGTCTTCTCCACGCATTGTGTCTCCATTCCGTAATTGCGGGAAAGTAGTAGGTCAATATGACGCAGCCCATGACAATCCCGGGAAACTCGGTCAAATAGGTGATTGTATTTTATTCCAAAATCTCTATAATAAAAACAACAACCCCATCGCCCAAGGTCGGCAACAAAGGAGATGACACGATGGCCAATGAATCAAAGGTTGAAACTGAAGTCCGAGAATCGATCGCAAATCACCTCGCACCGAACGAAACGCTCCGTGAATACTCGTGGGGGAAAACCGAGGGCTCGATATCCGCCGCCTATTTTTTATTTGGGGCTATTGGTGCGGCTCTGACCGGACAGAACCAACCCGGCTTTTTCATAGGTCTATCGGATAGACGTTTGATCCTGATGGAGGTCAAAGGCAAAATGCCGACAGGGGAAGTGCACAGCATTTCCATTGGCGACATCAAGGGACTGCAATATCGTAGTAGTGGGACAGCCGGAAATCTGAACGTCCATCTGAGCGCGGACGTCTTGCAGCTGATTTTTGACAAGCGGCCATGGTGGGGTCGAGCTAAGAATATGGCCAAACTCATGCCCCTGCAAAAATAATTCGTTCCCATCGCTTCGACAGAATCCAAGAACACTACAGGAGAAACGGATGAACGAGCCAATCATGAACACCCAAGCCCAGGCACAATCCTACCTCGATAAGGCAGCGACCTATAGAAAATTAGGGCTCAAAGCCCAGGTCCAGCATGAACTTGAGCAGGCAAGAAGAGTCGATCCCTATATTGCCCAGGAGGTCAGATACAAAGCATTGCTCGAGGATGTGGCAGCCGAAGTCAAAAAAGCGGAGGCATTAAAAACACCGCTCCGAATTGGAGCAGGTATGTTATTTGTGAATGCTTTGATCGGAGCAATTTTTTTGATACTTATATTGATCTCCGGCGGCGGTGCAGACCTGGCAGGTGGAGATTTTGTCGCGCCGATTGTCAACCTGATCATCGGGGTAAATCTCTGGCAGGTTAAACTACCTTGGCAAAAGTATACAGTCTGGTGGGCAGTCCTGGGGTTGGTTCTGTTTGGCGGCGGCGCGCTTGT
>Ga0114129_10014612_pt1 | contig 11188 bp, 6 predicted proteins | sample RhiMetdeltSRZDD1_FD_80071 | JGI IMG/M metagenome (GOLD analysis project Ga0114129, IMG submission 80071) | Populus rhizosphere microbial communities from Tennessee, USA - Rhizosphere MetaG P. deltoides SRZDD1 (version 2) (version 2) | ecosystem: Host-associated > Plants > Roots > Rhizosphere >... | reverse complement strand
TCTCCGCCCAGGTTCTCGTCGATGACCCGGCCGGCGACCTGCAGGGCCACGCGCGGCTCGAGGCCTGCCTCGAGATAGGCGCGCAGCGTGTAGCGCATGAAGGCGGTACGGGCGAGCGCGCCGCGGCCGTGGCCGGACACGTCGCCGAGGATGAAGCCGACGCGCCCGCCCGGGAGCGGCAGCACGTCGTAGAAGTCTCCACCCGCTCCGGGCCCGTCGGCCGGGCGATACGCGACCGAGGTGCGCAGGCCGCCGACGTGGTCGGGCACCGGCGGGAGCAGCGCGCTCTGGAGCAGGCCGACCTCCTGGAGCAGGTCACGGCGCTGGCGCGCCAGCGACCGGTTGCGCAGCGTGGTCACGAGGCCGGCGCAGGCAAGCAGGATCGAGAGGACGCCCGTGACCGCGAGCGCGAACTTCAGCGCGGGCGGCACCTGGTCCACGAACTGGGGGATCTCGCGGATGATCGGCGGGCCCTGCTTCGTGCCCCTGACCTCATTCGGGCGCGCGCGCCGGTCGTTTGGGTTGGCGCTGCCGTCGCCGCCGTTCCGCGCGCGGCCGACCCGTTCGAAGGCGCCGGCGCCGGCGGCCGGGGCGGGCTGGAACTGAGCCTCCGTGCCGCCCACTCCGGCCACCTGTCCCGGGTCGGGGACGGGCGCCGTGCTCGCCGTGCCGCGCTGGAGCCGAAGTCGGTTACGGGTGCGGTTGCCGTCGCCCGGGTCGGCCTCGCTCCCGATCGTCGTCACGGGCGGCGCGGACACCGGATCTAGCGTGACGGGAGTGGCCGGCTGAGCCGGCGCCTGAGTGTTGCCCTGCGTGGCCGGGTCGGGGTCGGCAGTGTTGCCCTTGCCGCCGGCGCCGGTCTGGTGAGGCGTGTCGCTGCCAGTGTCCTTGCCGCTTCCGCTCCCACCGGTGTTCCCGCTCGGCGCAGGGTCGGGCTCAGAGGCCGGAACCGGTTCGCCGCTGCGCGGCGGCTCGGCGGGCTGCTGCGGGTCGGCCGGGTCCGACTTGCCGGCGCCCCCCAGGCCCAAGCCGTTGCCGTTCCCGTTCCCGTTGGGCGTGGGTGCTTCAGCCGCCTGCTGCCCGTTGCCGTTCGAAGCGTTGTCGTCCTTGGCCGCGGCGCTCGCGATCGAGTCCCCAGTGCTGCCCGCTAGGAGCACGACGGCGATCGTGCAGAAGACGGCAAGGGCCGCCAGCGCGCGGGCTGCAAAGGCTCGCGCCTCGTACTGAAGCGGGTGGAAGGGGGCCACGGTATTTACTTCGGCAGCGTCAGGCCTCGGCTTGAGCGGTCTTTGAAGACCGAATCAAACTTCCGTCCAGATGGAACGCCACGGCGTAAATGGGCACAGGCTCGGCCACGCCTTTCAGTGCAAAGCGGCCCCTCGGCTCCAGACTTTCGGTCCCTTCGCTGCGCAAACAGTGGGTGGCCTCTGTCAGCAGCACCGCGTCGCCAGTCTCCCTGGTGAGGTTCTCCACGCGCGCGGCAACGTTGACCGTGTCGCCGATGACGGCGAATTCGAGCCGTCCGCCGCCGCCCACCGAGCCCACCACCACGGGCCCCGAGTTGAGGCCGATGCCGAAGCGCACATCGGTGCCGAAGCGCCGCCTGAGCGAGGTGGCGACCTCGCCGGCCGCCGCGAGCGCGCGGTCCGCGTGGTCCGGCAGCCGGTCCGGCGCGCCGAAGACGGCCAGCAGGCCGTCGCCGAGGAACTTGTTCGCGTGGCCGCCGTGCTCGGTCACGCACGGCACCACGATGCCGAAGAGGTCGTTGAGGAAGGTCACCGTCTCGCGGGCGCTCGAGCGCTGCGCGAACGCGGTGAAGTCCCAGACGTCGAGGATCATCACGGTGACCTCGCGCTCCTCGCCCTCGATCAGCTCGCCGTCCTGCTCGAGCACGCGCTGTGCCACGTCCGGGTCGACGTATGCGCCGAACGCCTCGCGCAGCGCCTCGCGCTCGGAGAGGCCGTGCATCATCTCGTTGAAGCTGCCGGCCAGCCGGCCCATCTCGTCACCCGAGGTCACGGGCACCCGAGCGTCGAGGTCGCCGCGCTTGACCGCCTCGGTGGCCTTCAGCAGGTCGTCCACCGGCTGGAGCACCGAGCGCGTGACGAGCAGGGTCAGCTCGAGCGAGATCGTGAAGGCCACGAGAACGGCCACGACCACGTCGAGTCCGAGGTCGCCGAGATTCGCGCTGCCGTCGGTGGACAGGCCGCTCACCACCACACCCGTGATCACGTTGATCAGCGGCAGCGCGCCGAGCAGCTTCCAGCGCAGCGGCACGCCCAGCGGGGCGCCGGTGAACTCGGGCGGGAGCTCCTTGACGATGTCCTCCACCACCGGGCGCAGGAACTGCTCGTACGAGAAGAAGTGCAGCACCGCCGCGTAGGCCACGGCCACCGCCGCACCGGCGAAGATGATGAACGCGTTGTACGGCTCGAGGTCGGCCTTGAGCGTCGCGAAGATCGAGACCGGGACGCCGATCAGGAGGAACGGCTGCCAACCGACCCGCAGCGTCAGCTCGCGCGGCACCTCTACGGCGGCACGCCATGCCTCGAGCGCGTCCCCGTGCCCCTCCATCCAGTCGATGATCGGCCGGACCCGCTTCGCGCCGCCCCACAGCATGAAGCCGGTGCTGAGCGCGACGCAGGCCTCGGCGAACGCCGCGATCGTCCAGAACTCGGAGCTGGACGGATCCGTGTAGAGCGCGAACAGCCCGACCGTGGCGAGGCAGACGACGAACGCGGAGACGAACTCGAAGACGACGTACAGGAGGAAGTAGTGCTTCCCCATGCGCCTGTACGCCTTGCCGAACAGGAACGGCATGGCGGGATTGTCCCGCGCCTTGCGCCAGCGCGGGGCGTGGCCCCGCGCGCAGCGACCTATTCCTCAGTCGGCGGGGTCGGGGTCCTTCGCCACCTGTGAGCCGGCGAAGCCGCGCGGCGCCGGGCGCAGCGGCGCGACGCCCCTGCGTGGGTACGGGAAGATGCGGCCGTCGTAGAGCGACGGCGGGGTCTCGAAGCACGGCGCCAGCTTGTCCTCGTGCGACTCGCCCGGCTCGAGCGCGTCCTCCGCGTACTTCAGCTCGCCCTTCGGGCACTTGAAGCTTTCGATCCCGCCGAGCACCAGCGCGCGGCCGAGCGTGTTCGGCTGCATGTAGGCGTTGCCGCGGACCCACGCGGGCGGCGGGTCGCCGTACTTGTAGGCCTCGAACGAGCGCCCCTCGATGATGCCCATCTGCGCCTGGCCCCGCTGGCCGGTGCCGTAGTCCGCCGCGATGTCGGCGCCGCCGTTCGTGATGAAGCCGGCGATCGTCTGCTGGTGGAAGTTGAAGTAGGACAGGATCGGGTTGAGCTCTGGGAAGAAGGTGTGCAGCGCCTCGGTGAGCGGCTCGGCCTCGCGCAGCGTGCGCTCGAGCGCCGGCACGCCGGTGCGGCTCTCGCGGATCAGCGGCCCGAGGTCGCGGAACAGCTTCTCCAGGTCGGGAGCGAGGTCGCCGAGGTCGCGCACGGTCGGCCCGAGGTCGTCCGCCGGCCCCTTGAGGTCGTTCACGAGCGGGTGCGTGGAGCGCGAGAAGTCCTCGAGCCGCGCCATGGTGACCTTGCTCTCGTCGAGGAAGGTGGGGAAGATCTCGAACGTCTCGGCGAGAGCCTCGTCACGAGAGGCGGTGGCCTCGAAGGTCCGCTTCGAGTTCACGATCAGCTCGCGCAGCGCGCCCTGACGCTCGTTGAGCGCGCCGAACACCTGGCCGGTGTTGCGCACCAGCTGGTGCACGGCCACGTTCTGCTCGTCGAGCACGGTCATCAGCTTGGCGCCGTCGACCGCGAAGCCGCGGAAGTTGCCGAACGCGTCGTTCAGGTCCTGCCCGCGCCCGTCCTTGATCGCGCCCGAGAGCTCCTTCACCCAGTCGCGGAACGCCTGGCGCGTGGCCGGGTCGAAGGCCGTGAAGATCTCGTCCAGCTCGACCGTGGGCTCCACCTGCGCGTCGGCCAGGCGGCCGCCGTCGTCGAGCATGCCGGCGGCCTTGTTGCCCGGGGTGAGCTCGAGGTAGGTCTCCCCCAGCAGCGTCTTGGCGCGCAGGATCGCGCGAGTGTCCTTCGGGATCGGCGCGTAGGGCTCGTCGATCTGGACCTCGACGATCGTGCGCGCGCCGCCCACGTCGAGCTCCTTGCTCTTGACCTTGCCGACGTTCACGCCCGCCATGCGGACGTCGGCCTCCTCGGCGAGCGTCGCAGCCTCGCGCATGTGGACCGTGAAGCGATAGCCCTCGGGCTGGAGCGGCACCGAGCCGCCGAACGCGAGCCAGAGGAAGATCAGGATCGCGAAGACCGAGAGCGTGAACGCGACCATCGCGATGATGCGGCCGATGCTGGGGGTCTGCTTGATCATGGCTTAGCGCACGCCCCGATCCCGCCGAACAGAGCCGTCAGGCCCTCCGCCTCGGCGTCCCCCATGCCGGCCTGGGTGGCCTCGGACTTGAAGATGTCGCAGTTCAGGTTGAGCAGGTAGGCGCGCCGGATTGGCCCGAGCGCGTCCGCGGTCGAGAACAGCGACACGGTGTTCTGCCCGACCCACGCCAGCCAGTACAGGTAGCTCTCGTTGCGAGCCCGCTCGGCGCGCGAGCAGACGCCCTTGGTCTCGCAGTCCTCGCTGATGCCCTCGGTGCCGCCCGGGTTGTACGCGCCGATGTTGAAGAGCCGGTTCAGCCCGCGGAACGAGGTGGTGAGGTCAGGTCCAGCCGCGGCGAGGTCCCTCGACGCCGCGCCGAGGTTGCGCTGGAACGGCTGCGCCGCGCGCGCGAACGGGCGCACCTTCTTCTCGAGGATCGGCGCCGCCTCCTTCACGAACGGCAGCACCGCGGCGTTGGCCTCGTCGAGCTTGCGGAACGGCGGGCGCAGCGACTCGAAGGTCGGGCCCATCTGCTTCGCGAGCGTGTCGACCTTGCCGAGCGTCGTGGCGGTCTGGTCGAGCGTGCCGGGCAGCTTCGACACCAGCGCGGAGATGTTCTGGTCCTCGTCGGCGAAGGCGCCCAGCGTGATGTTGGAGGTGCGCACGAGCCGGGTGATGTCCTTGTCCTTCTTGCCGAGCTCCGCCATCAGCAGGCCGTAGCGGTTCACGAGCCGGCGCATGTTGTGGCGGCGCTCGGCCACCGCCTTGCTCACGCGAGCGAGGTCCCGGTGCAGCGGCCCGAGGCGCTTCATCACCTCGCGAAGGTCGGTGCCGCGGCCGTCGAGGCCCTTGCCGGCGCCGGAGATCAGCAGCTTCAGGTAGTTGCGAGTGTCGGAGTCGAGCGCGGCGAGGAACTCGTCGGGGTCGATGTCCGGCAGCGTGTTGGCGACCCTGATCCGGCCGCCGTCCTCGAGCGGCTCGCCCTCGCCCGGATCGACCTCGAGGAACATGTCCTTGGTGCCGGTCTTGGCGCGCAGCAGCGCGCTCGCCTCGTCCGTCAGCAGGCCGCGGTACTTGGGCTCGAGCTGGAGCTCCACGACCGCCTTGCCGTCCTCGAGCTCCACCTCGCCGATGTCGCCCACGCGCACGCCCGCCACGACAACCGTCTGGCCCTGCCCCGGCGTGACCGCCTGCGCGTCCGGCAGCTCGGCCTTCACGGTGTACGGCTTGTCCTCGATCAGCGGGAAGCGCAGCCGCTGGTTCGCGAGGATGTAGGCGCCGATCCCGAGGCCCAGCACGACCACGCCGAGGATCGCGAGGAAGTCCGCGAGGTTCTTGCGGATGGCGGTCCTCATCGGCCGCCCTCCTGCTTCGCAAGCCTCGCCTCGCGCCGGGCGTAGGCCTCGCGCTCCTGCGTTATCAGCGGCAGCGTGTCGTCCACGAACTTCTGGGCGGCGTCGACGAAGTTGCTGAGCGGCGGGGTCGCGGCGGGCGGCTTCACGACCGATCCCGGGGTCTCATCGAGCAGCGGGAACGCGGGGATCGGGCCACCCGGCGCGTGCAGGTTCGGCAGCTCCTGCTCCTCACACGGCACGTCCGGCCGGTGGGTCATCGGCATGTTGCCGAGGTCGGGCGGCGGGCCCGGCCGCACCCGGTCGCCGGGGGGCGTCACGCCTGCGTGGAAGAACTGGTTGTTGCCGTCCGAGAGGCGGCTCTCGCCGGACAGGCCCGGGAAGCCCCGCTGAAGCTGGGCGCGCACCGGCTGGTCGCTGTTCTGCGCCTCGTTGCCCGATTCGGGGTTCGGGATCTTGAGGTCCATGAACGGGACCAGCACGTTGTTGGTGCAGGCGGACAGCGCGCGGTTCTCGCGCAGGAACGGGACCGATGTGCGGTTGAAGGCCACGACGTCGGGGATCGTCTGGCGCAGCACGCGCGCGGTTCCGCGCAGCTCGCGCTCGGACATCAGCAGGCGCGCCTGGGTGATGAAGGGCAGCGACTCCGCGAGCGTCTCGTCGGAGGAACGGACGCCCGGCAGGGCGTCGCGTGCGAACGCCCGCAGCGACGGCAGGGCCGTGTCGAGCGACTCGAGCGCCGGGTGGCCGATCTTCAGCGTGTCGCGCAGCGCCGGGATCGAGGCGGCGAGCGCCTCGTCCTCACGCGCGAAGGCCCCGGCGGTCACGTTGAAGTTGGTCACCAGGTCCTTGAGCGCGCCCTCGTCCTTGACGATCGCGGCGAAGGTCTTCTGCTGGCCCCTGAGCACCCGCTGGAGGTCGTGGTCGGGGTCCTTGCCGAGCGTGGCGTCGTTCGAGAGCGATGAGTAGCGGTAGGCGGGCTCCCAGTACTTGATCGCCTGGTTGAAGCCCTCGGACCCGCCGTCCTCGAGCCCCTTCGAGTACTCGCGCAGGAACGTCTGGAGGTCCGAGCGGGTGTCACTCTGGAGCGCCGTGAGCAGGTCGCCCCACTGAACCGGCGCCGCCGTCTGGGTCACAGGGATGACCCCGCCGTCGTCGAGCTCGTCGGCGGACGGCGACCCCGGCTTCACGTCCACGAAGAAGTTGCCCTCTAGGAAGATGCGCGGGCGGATCTTCAGCTCCGCGTCCTCCTTGATGGGGAGGCCCTTGTCCTCGACCTCCATCGTGACCTGGGCCGCGCCCTTGCCCTCGGTCACGGGCTCGACCTTCAAGACCTTGCCCACCTCCACGCCGGCGATCCGGACCGGCGACTTGGGCTTCAGGTTGTTCACGTCGTTGAAGACGGCCTTGAACTCGTACGGGTTGGCGAACGGGTTCGCCTTCGTGAAGCCGAAGTAGGTGAACAGCCCAACGAGGACCAGCGCCAGGACGCCTGCGCGGAAGGGGCTCATGCCGTTCGAGCGCTTGCTCATGGCACGTCCGCCAGGTTGTCGATGCCAAGCTCACGCGACTTGTACGTGCCGCCGGAGAGGCCGGGCAGGTTGTTCTCGGTGATCGCGCCGTTCGTGCCGGTGCCGACCTCGTCCGGGATCGGGAGCCCGTGCTCCTCGGAGCCGTCCCTGAGCTCGCCGCGGTGGTAGCGGGCCGGGCCGAGCGCGCCGTTCGGGTAGCCGGTCTGCCCGAGCTGGCAGTCGGCGTTGCCCTGGGCGTCGATGGCCGGGTTGTAAGCCGGGGCGTACAGCCGGAACATGGGGTTGCCCTGGTGGTCCTTCGCCCCCTGCGGCTCCTGATCAGGCAGGATGTCCCACGGCCGCGAGCCGGTCGAGCTGCCGTAGTTGTTCTGCTGATGCGAGTTCGGCATCTTCACGTTCTGGTTCAGCACCGTGCCGCCGCCCGTCGGTCCGGTCTGGATCACGGACTGCATCTCGCCGAGCGGGTGGATGAAGTAGTTCAGGTAGTTGCAGACCGTCTGGTAGGGCGCGATGTACTGGATGGCCGGGCGCGTGACCGTGATCGCCGTGGTCAGGTCCTTCAGCGCGAGCAGCGTGTTCGGGTTCTCGAATAGGTCCTCCGCCTCCTTGAAGGCCTTCTCGAGGTTCTCGTTCAGCTCGACCGTGCGCGGAAGCACGGGGGTGCCGACCGCGAAGGCCCGGTTGATCGCGGGCAGCGAGCGCGGCAGCTCCTGAGCCGCGGGGCGCAGCCGCGCAGAAAGGTCCGTGAAGTCCACCATGAACGGGCGCTGCACCTGGAACGAGTCGATCGACACGTCCATCGTCGGCGCGCCCTTCTCGATCGTGTCCTGGAGCGCGCGCGGGTCAGCGGAGATGGCCGCGAATGTGTCCGCCATGTCCGTGAACAGCAGCGCCTGCGTGCGCGCCACCGGGGCCACCTGCGCCGACGCGCGGCCGATCTGGAGGAAGAACTGGTCGAGCTCCGTGCTCGGATCGGACAGGTTCCGCATCACGGGCGTGAGCGACTTGAAGAACGGGTTGAGCGCCTGGATGGCGCTGTTGATCGACTGCCCGCGGCCGGCGAACGCGTTGCCGAAGCCGTCGGTGGCGTTCTGGATGTTCGGACGGGTGTCGCGGTCGAACGTCGAGAACAGGTCCTCGAACTCGAGCGGCTCGGACGACTGCGTTAACGGCACGGTGTCGCCGGACTGCCAGGTGGCCTTGTCCGTTCCGGGCTCGACCTCGATGTACTTGAGCCCGAGCGCCGAGCGCGGGCGCACTCGGAACTGCGTGTCGCGGGCGAGCGGCTCGATCTTCTTGTCGAGGTTGAGCTCGGCCACGGCGATGCTGCGGCGCTCGCCGTTCACCGTGGTGACCTTCGGCCTGACGTCCTTGACGACGCCCACGCGGAAGCCGCCGACCCGAACCTCGTTGCCCTTAACGAGCTTGCCGCCCGACGGCAGCTCGGCGTTGAGGTTGTAGGTCGGGACGAACGGCAGGCCGGAGTTCGCGTTGTAAGCGATGAACACGGCCACGAGCGCGACGAGCACGGTGGCGGCGCCGATCAGCACCGGGCTGGCTGCGACGCTGGCTGATCCGCGGCGGCGACTCATGGCGCGAGCAGGTAGTCGAGGAGCTGGTCAGCGGTCTGGTCGGTGGGCGCGGGCGCGCCGATCTGCTCGAGCTCCTGCTGGAGCTGGTCGGGGTTGGTGGGAAGCTGATCCGGAAGCTGCTGACGCTGCTTCGGCGTGAGCGAGTCGAGCAGGTTCTGGACCGGTGGCGGCAGAGTGATCTGCGGCTGCGAGAGGTCCGGCTGGCCGGGCAGCGGCCCCGCCTCGGGCTGGCCCTCGCCGCGCTGCTCGCCGAGGCTCGTGGGCGGCTTGCCGCTCTCCGCGCGCAGGCTCGCGGCAGACGGGTTCGAGCCGTCGTCGAGCGGGTCGGGACTGTAGATGCCGGGCTGGTTCGGACCCAGGTACGAGTTGCAGCGCTTGAACATCTCGTGGTCCTTGGGCGTCTTCGGCGGCTCGTTCCGCCACTGGGAGCAGTCCGGCGTGGTCGTGAGCCCCGCGCGCAGGATGTGCGCTGTGTCGTCCAGCATGTTGATGCTGAGCGTCTGCCAGTAGAAGTAGTTCCAGATCCCCTCGAAGGCCGTGAAGCCGCCCTGGTCCGGGATGGCGGTCGGGTCGGGCGCGGGCGGGGCGGTGGCCTTCGCGCGCGGGTCGTTCTCGATCGCGCGCTTGCGGTCGTCGGCCGTCTGGAGGAACTGCCGCAGCGGCTTCGCCATCTCGGGCGCCCCGGCGGCGAGCGTGCGCAGCTCCGCGATCTCCTGGCGGCCCTCGCGGAAGGCGCGCGTCCCGACCTCACCGGCCTCACCGAGCGAGCGCACGGCGGGGCGGCTCGCCTCCGAGAACGGCCCGATGCGCGTGAAGAAGGTGTCCAGGTCGGGCGCGGCGCGTTGGAGGTCGGCCAGCAGCGGGGTCTGCTCGTCCGCGAGCTCGCCGAGCCGCGCCATGGTCGGACGGAGCTCGTCGAGGAACTCGGGGAAGCGCCGGAAGTTCGCGCGCAGCTCGTTGCGGCGCGTGGCCGAGATCTCGGCGGCGTCGCCGGCCTCCTGCACCCAGCGCGCCACGTCGCGCTTGTTCTTTTCGAGCTCGGCCACGACGGTGTCCGAGTCGGTGATGAAGTTCTTGATGACCTCGTTCTGGTTGCCGAGGATGCGCAGCACCTTCGAGGTCTCGCGCAGACCGGGGTGCGCGCGCCGCAGCACCTCCTGGAGGTCGTCCGGGCGCCCCGCGAGGCCGGTGCCCAGCTCGGTCACGATCAGCCGGAAGCGCTCGCGGTAGGGGCGGCGCATGATGTTGTTGACGATGTCCGTCGGGATCGTCGAGGCGGTCTGCTCCACCGGCACCGTGCCGCCGTCCTTCAGCCGCTCCTCCGACTTGCCGGGCTGGCAGTCCACGTAGTACTCGCCGATCAGCGACTGCGGCCGGACCTCGCAGCTCGCGTCCTTGCGGAAGTCCTCGAAGCCGGGCTTCGTGATATCCACGGTCACGACCGCCTTGGGCGCCTCGCCCTTCCTCTTCACCACGTCGAAGTCGGTCGTCTGGCCGGCGTTCACGCCGCCGACCCGGAAGTCGCCGCCCTTCACGAGCCCGAACGCGTTGTCGAACTCGAGCTTGTAGGTGCGGCCTTCGGACTTCTGCTCGGACGCACCGGCGAGCACGAACGCGGCGGCACAGACGCCGAGCACGGCCATGATCACGAGCACGCGCCTCATCGCGGCGTCCCCCTGTGGCTCTCATCGCACCCGACCGCCTCACGCTCGGCCTCGGAGAGCACGTTCGACCCGTCCTTCGCGGGGGCCTCGGCGGCGCCCGGACAGCGCCGGTACTGGCCGGTGGCCAGCGAGTCCGGGTGCAGGAACGGCGACATCGTGATCATGCCGCGCGCGGTCGCTCCGAGGGCGTCGAAGCCGCCGCCGGTGGTGGAGAAGTCGTCGAACCAGCCGAGGAAGTCGTTGGTGTAGGGACGGGCGAAGCCGATCTCTCCCGCGCCGCCCTTGAGCGCGTCGACGGTCTCCTGGAAGGCGCCGCGAGTCTCGCCCACGTCGACGGCGCGGCCGCCGGGGGCGTAGCTGCGCTGCTTCGTGACCGTGGCGATATTCGCCAGCGGCGGGAACGAGTGCAGCAGGTTGATCAGGTCGTTCGCGCCGCCCCGGCGCCGGATCGTGACGCTGAGGTCGCGCACGGTCGGCTCGGCGTCGGCGGCGAAGGCCCGAGCCTGCGAGAGGAACGGCTGCAGGCGCTTCGCCACCGGCTTCGAGGCCTCGACGAGCGGATCGACCGTGTCGAGGGTTGAGCGCAGGTCGACGAACGTCGTGTTGGCGCGCCGCATGAACGGCGGAAGCCGCCCGATCGAGTCCGCGAGCGCGGCCTTCTGGCT
>Ga0114129_10014611_pt1 | contig 11188 bp, 7 predicted proteins | sample RhiMetdeltSRZDD1_FD_80071 | JGI IMG/M metagenome (GOLD analysis project Ga0114129, IMG submission 80071) | Populus rhizosphere microbial communities from Tennessee, USA - Rhizosphere MetaG P. deltoides SRZDD1 (version 2) (version 2) | ecosystem: Host-associated > Plants > Roots > Rhizosphere >... | reverse complement strand
ATACAACGAGAACGCGCTCTTCGGTCCGGGCTATCGCGGCTGGAACAGAATGCTGGAGCTGCTGATCGAAAAGGGCGCCGACATCAATATCATCAACAAGGCAGGCGTCACACCGTACCTCGCAGCCTCGGGTTACGGCGATCGTCTCGGCGGCGTGCTCTATAACAAGGCGGGGGCTGACATTCTGCTCAGGCACGGCGCCGATCCGAAGCTGGGTCATCCGTGTCAGGCGCAGAATCGGTGCCGCCCGGAGTAACTGATGCGCACTCGGCAGAATCACTGGGCGGTGCTGATCGCTGGGGCATCGGTCGTGTTCGTCGCGGCGATCTCGGCAGCTCCCGCTGCGATCCAGTCGAACGTACAGACGCCCGCCACGCGCGCGGCGGCGGCAGCACAGACGCCGGCCGGTGCGCTCGTCGGCACGTACTGCGTGAGCTGTCACAACCAGCGCACCAAAGCCGCCAATCTCATGCTCGACAGAGTGGATGCCGACCAGGTGTCCAACTCGGCTGAAGAATGGGAAAAGGTGGTCAGCAAGCTGCGGAGCCGCGCGATGCCTCCTCCCGGCGCGCGGCGTCCCGAGAATGCGACCTACGATCGCGTCGCGGCCTGGCTGGAAACGGAGCTGGATCGTGCCGCAGCGCTCCATGTGAATCCAGGCCGGCCGGCCGGACTCCATCGGCTCAACCGCATCGAATACGGCAACGCCGTTCGCGACCTGCTCGGCATCGAGATCGACCCGAAGGCGATGCTGCCGGCCGACGAACAAGCGCACGGGTTCTCCACCAACGCGGACGCGCTGTCGATTCAGCCGGCCCTGCTCGATCGGTATCTCGCGGCGGCGGCAAAGATCGCGCGCCTCGCCGTCGGCGACCCGGCGATTCCCGCGGGGTTCGAGCGCTACACCGCGCTCAAGGACAACTCGAACGAGTCCACGTGGCTTTCGCAGAACGAGAGGCTCGGCGAGGAATTTCCGCTCGGGTCGCGCGGCGGGATTGTGGCGCGCCACTATTTTCCGGTCGACGGCGAGTACATCTTCAAGATTCGCCTGGACAGAACCGACACCGGGGTCATTCGCGGCCTGCGGTGGCGCAACGACATCGACATTCGCGTCGACGGCGTACGAGTGGGCCAGCTGTCGATCGGCGGCACGCCGGAGTTTGCGGGCGGGTCGGAAATCGGGAACGGCAATTACGTCGATGCAAAGAGCCCCCTGTCGACCGCCGACGATCGGTTGGAGGTGCGTGCGCCGGTGAAGGCGGGCATGCGCCTGGCGATCGCGACGATCGTCAAGTCGGACAACCTCGCACTCGAGGGATTGGGGCCGAACGCGCTCCCGATATGGAGCCGCGAGCACACGAACAAGTCCGACAACCCGCTCATGATTTCGGCGCTGCTGATCGGCGGGCCATATGCCGGTCGCATCTCGCAGGAGTCGCCCAGCCGGCGACGGCTGTTCGTCTGCCAGCCTGCGAGCAGCAGGGACGAAACCGCCTGCGCGACCAGGATTCTGACGCCGCTCGCACGGCGCGCGTATCGCCGCCCACCGACCAGCGACGACATCAAGACGCTCGTCGGCTTCTATCAAGCCGCACGAGCGCAGGGAGACTTCGACGCGGGGATTCGCGCCGGCATCGAGCGGGTTCTCGTGAGTCCCGATTTCCTGTTCCGGATTGAGGCCGATCCCGCGGGCGCGGGCCCCGGAACAACCTACAACCTGCCGAATCTCGAGCTGGCATCACGCCTCTCGTTTTTCCTGTGGAGCAGCATCCCCGATGATGCTCTGCTCGACGCGGCGATCGGCGGGAAGCTCGGCGAGCCGGCAGTACTCGATCGAGAAGTACGGCGCATGCTCGCCGACCCGCGTGCGCGCACCGCGCTGGTCCAGAACTTCTTCGAGGAGTGGCTGCAGATTCGAAACGTCTGGCTGCTGACGCCGGATCTGAACCAGAAGTTTCCCTGGTTCGACGACAACCTGCGCGTCGCGTTCGTCAGGGAAATGGAGCTGTTTCTCGATGCTCAGCTGAAAGAGGACAGGAGCATCGTCGATCTGCTGACGTCAGACCAGACATTTCTCAACCAGCAGCTGGCGCGGCATTACGGCGTCCCGGACATTTACGGAAGCCATTTCCGGCGCGTGACGCTCACCGACGAAAACCGTTTCGGCCTGCTCGGCAAAGCCGCCGTGCTGTCGGTGACCTCCTACTCGACCCGGACGGCGCCCACCATCCGCGGGAAATACCTGCTCGAGAACATCCTGGCGGCGCCGCCGCCCGCGCCGCCGCCCAATGTGCCGGCGCTCGAAGAAAGCAGCAAGGACGGCAAGCCGCGATCCGTGCGTGAGATGCTCGAGATGCACCGGAAGGATCCGATGTGCGCGAGCTGTCATGCGCGGATGGATCCACTGGGGCTGAGCCTGGAGAATTTCGACGCGATCGGCCGGTGGCGCACCACCGACGCGGGCACGCCGATCGACGCATCCGGCGTGCTGCTGGACGGGACGAAAGTCGACGGCCCCGCGGCGCTGCGCCGGGCGCTTGTGGCGCAGAAAGAACAGTTCGTCAGAACGGTGGCCGCCAAACTGCTGACTTACGCCATCGGCCGCGGGCTGGAACACTACGATGCGCCCGCGATCCGCGGCATCGTGCGGGCATCGGCGGCCGACGACTACCGCTGGTCTGCCACGATTCTCGCGCTCGTGAAGAGCGCGCCGTTTCGGATGAGGAGGACGAGCTCATGATCGTCACAAAGAAAGCGATCGCGCGCCGGACGATCCTGCGCGGCCTCGGTGCGACGGTCGCCCTGCCGCTGCTCGACGCGATGATCCCTGCGCTGACGGCCTCGGCAGATACGCCGGCAAAAGCCGTGCGGCGCCTCGGCGTGGTCTACCATCCCAACGGCGTCATTTACGACAAATGGCTGCCAAAGGGCGTGGGCGCGGATTTCGAGCTGTCGCCGACGCTTGCCGGTCTGCAGCCATTCAAGAACCAGCTGATCGTGGTGACGGGCCTCTCCATGGACCTGGCCGAGGCGCTGGGCGACGGGGGCGGCGATCACTCGCGAGCGTGCGGCGGGTATCTGAACGGCGTGCACGTGAAGAAATCCGATACGGTCGTCGAAGCCGGCATCTCGATGGACCAGATCGCCGCCAGGGCCTTCGAGCGCGAGACCGAGCTCTCGTCGCTGCAGCTGCAGATGGACGACAACAGCCTCGTCGGATCGTGCGACGTCGGGTACAGCTGCGCGTACAGCAGCACGATCTCGTGGCTGACGCCGACGCTGCCGCTGATGGCCGAGAACAATCCCCGCGCGGTATTCGAGCGGCTGTTCGGCGCGAGCGACAGCACGGATCCGACGGTCCGGGCTGCGCGCCTGCGCCAGGATCGCAGCATCCTCGACTCTGTAACGGACAGGGTGAGGCAGCTGCAGCGCCAACTCGGCGCAGCAGACAAGACGCGCGTGAACGATTACCTGACCTCGCTTCGCGACGTGGAGCGGCGGATCCGGAAGACGGAAGAGCAGAGCGCCAAAGAAGTCCCCGACGTCACGAGGCCCGCGGGCATTCCGGAGAGCTTCGACGACCATGCCCATCTGCTCTACGACTTGCAGCTCCTCGCGTATCAGGCCGATATCACGCGCGTCATCACGTTCATGTACGGTCGTGAGCAAAGCCCGCGGCCGTATCCGCAGATTGGTGTTCCCGAGCCTCATCACCCGGTGACGCACCATCAGAACGATCCAGTCAAGATGGAGAAGTGCGTCAGGATTCAGCAGTACCACCTGAAGCTGTTCGCGGATTATCTGGAGAAGCTGCGAAACACCCCTGACGGCGATGGCTCGCTGCTCGACCACGTCATCATTCTTTATGGTGGGGGCATCAGCAACAGCGACCGCCACACGCACGGGCCACTCCCCACGCTGGTGGTCGGCGGCGGCGGCGGCCTGCTCAAGGGCGGCCGCCACATCGTCTATCCCGAACATACGCCGCTGACGAATCTGCAGCTCACGATCTTGAACCTGCTCGGCGTGCCGACAGAAAAGATCGGCGACAGCACGGGCCAGTTCAGAGAACTGGCGGAGGTGGGTGTCTAAGGCGCGATCCCCTTACTTCGACGGTTTCGACTTGCCGGACCTGTTGAGGGCGACCGCCTGGCGAACGAGCGCCTTGAACGCGGACTCGTCAACGTCTTCTCCTTCGTGGATGTCGATGGCGCGGCGTACGTTTCCGTCGAGGCTCGAGTTGAAGAGACGGGCCGGATCCTTCAGAGACGCGCCCTTGGCGAAGGTCAGCTTCACGACCTTCTTATAGGATTCGCCGGTGCAGATGATGCCGTCGTGCGCCCACACCGGCGTACCGGGCTTGGTTGGCTTCACCCACTTCCACTCCTCGACGACCTCGGGGTCGGCGTCCCTGATGAGCGTACGCATTCTGCTGAGGGTTTTCCCGCGCCAGTCCCCGAGTTCGGCGATTCGTTTCGAGATGAGCTCCGAAGACGACTGGCCCTGGCTCGCGCCCGACTTTTTCATACGCGCCTCCCGTTGCACCACTTGGTAGGTGATTAAACACCAAGAACGCGGCTGATCGCCTCGAGTGGCACCTGAACCGGATGTCAGCGCTGCAGTTGTGGGTCCGATGCCTGGTCGCGTAGCATATCGTTCGTGAACGCTGGTCGGAGTCTCGCGGGTGTGTTGGCGGTCGCTCTGGGGACTCTCCCCATCGTGCCGCCGGAGCATGTCCACGAAGGCGAAGAGCAAGGCCATCATCTCGTCGTCATCCATCGCCACGTGCAGGCGCATGGATTGATCGAATCCGGTGCCGCGCACCAGGCCTCCGTTGACGATCACGATGGACCCGTTCTCACGCTGACCGCGGTTTACACGGTTCCGGCGCAGCACGTCGTCCCAGGCGAACTCCCGTTAGTCGGTGACTTACTCGAACCGCCGATTTCCGAACCGCAACAGCGACACAGCCCTGACGTCGACATCCTGATTCATAGCCCGCCTCGCGCTCCAACGTCGCTTCGCGCGCCGCCATTTTTCCCCGCCAGCTGACGCGGCCCACTCGGCCGCCATTCCACTATTTTTTCGCCTGAAGGAGTCGTATGCGGACACGCACGCCGTGCGTGGCTGCGGCGCTGATCTGTCTGATTAGCCCGGCCGCGGCCCAAACCGTTCTTTCGGAAGACGACGCGCTGGCACGATTGTCAGTGGACAGCCCCCGTGTGCGCGCGATCCGTGCCGCGGTCGACGTCGCACGCGTCGACATTGTTGCAGCTGGGCGCTGGCCCAATCCGCGCGCGACCTTCAATCGAGAAGCGGTCGCCGGCGTCACCGAAAACATGTTCCTCGTGACGCAGGCGTTGCCGATCACGGGACGACGCGGGCTCGACATCTCCGCGGCTTCCACGCTGGTGTCGGCGAGCGAGCGCCGGGCCGACGATGAGGTTCGGCGTGCCCGCGCAGCGTTGCGGAGCGCATTCGCCGACCTGGTGTCTGCGCAGGTGCGTGAAACCGAACTGGCGCGGGCGCGCGATCGACTCCGGGATCTCACCGACATCCTCGCGCGGCGCGAGGCGGCGGGCGAAGCGGCAGGATACGACCGTCTGCGCGCCGATCGCGAGGTCATGGACGTGGCAGCGGAATGGGCCGTGGCCCGCAGCGATCGCGCTCGCGCCCAGGCCGGATTGGCGGCGTTCTTCGCCGCGCCAGGCGATGTGACAAGCATCGTCGCAGTCGCTCCAGAGCCTTCGACGAAGCCGGTGTTGCCGAGTGTCGACGAGCTGATGGCCCACGCCGAATCGGTCCTCGGGGAGCCTGCCGCCCTCCGCGACGAGATGGCCTCCGCGGAATTCGCCGAGCGGGCGGCTGTGAGGCGTCTCCTGCCCGAACCCGAGGTGGTCCTCGGGACCAAGTCGTCGACGCTTGCCGGCGGCGATCTGGGCAGCGTCCTCAGCGTCCACGTGAACGTGCCGCTGTTCGATCGAGCCAGGCCCGAGCGCGCGTTGGCGCAAGCGCGACGGGCCCAGGCCGGGGCCAAAGCCACGGCCTTTCAGGTCTCGTTGCGCGCACAAGTGACCGCCTTGCGTTCCGTCGTGATGGAGCGCCGCGAGGCTGCGGATCGGTACCGTGCATCAGCTGCGGCGAGCGCCGGTCAACTCGAACGCATTGCGCAGGTCAGCTACGAAGCGGGAGAGCACGGCATTCTCGAACTGCTTGATGCGTATCGCAGCGCCGGAGCGGCGCGGACTCGCCAGGCCGTGCTGGATGCTGCCGCGCGCCAGGCGGAAATCGAGCTCGAGCTCGTCAGCGGATGGGAGACCCGCTAATGATTCCGAGGCTATCGCTCGTTTTGATCGTCGCAGCGGTTGTGAGCAGTGGATGTCAACGTGCGGCCGATCGTTCAGCGCCATCGACCGATGTCCCAACGCTGGACATCACGAGCTGGACCGATCAGACAGAGCTGTACATGGAACACCCGCCGCTCATTGCCGGCCAGACGGTTCGGTTCGCGGTGCACCTCACTCGTCTGGCGGACTTCGGCGCGCTGAACGCCGGTCGCCCGTCAATCGAAATGACACCGGAGTCGGGCGGGGCCGCAACCATGCTGCCGGGATCAGAGCCGCTCAGACCGGGCGCCTTCCGCGTCGAGGGCAGGCTTCCTTCGCCGGGACGTTATCGATGGGCGTTGATTGTGGCGTCTCCGGGTTTATCCGATCGCCACGATTTGGGTGCAACGACGGTGTTCGCCGATCTTCCGTCTGCCGTTGCTGACGCGGAGAAGCGTCCCGAAAAGGATCCTGCCGCGATTGCGTACTTGAAGGAGCAGCAGTGGACGAATCCGTTCGCCACCGCGGTTGTGCGCGACGGGCCGGTACGCACATCGATTCGAGTGCCCGCAGCGATCGAGCCGATCACCGGCGGCGAGGCGCTGGTTGCGGCCCCCGCCGACGGTCGTTATGCATCGGCTCGATTGGCTTCCGTTGGTGATCGTGTGACGGCGGGTCAAGAGCTTGGACGGTTGGAACCTCGCCTTGCCAACGGCGGAGAAGATCGCGCATCGCTTGCTGCGACTGTCTCCGAAGCGCAGACATCCCTCGACGGCGCCCGAGCGGATTTGCTGCGGGTCGAACGACTGCTCGACGAGCGCGCGGTCCCTGCACGGCGCGTGGAGGAGGCGCGCCGAACCGTCGCGGTCGCCGAAGCGCGGCTCACGGCGGCGCAGGCGCGTCTGGCACAGCGCGACGAGGTGCTGCGCAGCGGCGGCGGTGCAGCTTCGGGAAACGCGTTCGTGCTTCGCGCACCAATCGCCGGCCGCGTCGCGGAGGTGTTTGCGGCGCTTGGTGCGTCGTACACGGAAGGAACGGCGCTCTTCCGGATCGTCCGCGGAGATCGTGTCGAGTTGCAGGCGCAGGTGCCGCCGAGCGAAGCGGCAGCTGCTCGCGCGGTCACTGGCGTCGCGTTCGAGGTGCCCGGCGCTGCTGCTCCAATCGAGCTCAAACCCGATCACGTTCACGATGCCGGCGTGATCGATGCCAAAACCCGCGCGCTGCCGCTTCAAATCGAAGTCGAGAATCGCAACGGTCAATTGTTGGTGGGCCAGACCGGAACCGCGGTTCTCTATACGGGTGCCACGCAACACATGCCGACCGTGCCGTCTGAAGCCGTTCTGACGGAAGCCGGCCGGCCGTACGTGTTTGTGCACGTCTCAGGCGAGAGCTTCGCACGGCGCTTTGTCGAAGTCGCGTCACGTGATGCGGGAATCGTGGGCATCCGCTCCGGCGTGAAGGCTGGTGAACGCGTCGTGACGCGAGGCGCGTATGAAATTCAACTGGCTTCCGCGGCAAAGGGACTGCCGGCGGAAGGTCATGTTCACTGAGAGGCCGGCATGAAGCGCATCATTCAGTGGTCGATCGACCACTTCTGGCTCGTGATCGGCCTGTCGCTCATGCTGTTGGGCGCCGGCGGGTGGACGGCTCGTCAGATGCCCATCGACGTCTTCCCCGATCTCACCGCGCCAACCGTCACGATCCTGACCGAAGGGCATGGAATGGCGCCAGAGGAGATGGAGTCCCTCGTGACCTTTCCGCTGGAGACCGCGATCAACGGCGCCTCCGGCATACGGCGCATCCGATCCGCTACGGCCGTGGGCATCGCGGTCGTGTGGGTCGAGTTCGATTGGGGCACGGACATTTTCATGGCGCGTCAGCTGGTTTCGGAAAAGCTGTCGCTGGTGAGCGGAGCGCTGCCGCCGCAGGTCGAGCGACCGGTGCTGGCGCCGGTGTCGTCAATCATGGGTGAGATTCTGTTTTTCGCGATTTCCTCCGAGACCGATGATCCGTTGACGCTGCGAACCGTTGCCGATACGACCGTCCGTCGCCGGCTGCTGGCTGTTCCGGGAGTCTCCCAGGTGACGCCCATCGGCGGATCCGAGCGGCAATTCCAGGTCATCGCCCATCCCGATGCGCTTCGCGCGAACAACGTCACGTTGACCGAATTGCTCACCGCCGTCCGCGGTGCAAGTCAAAACACCTCAGCGGGCGTCTATACCGAAGGCGCGCAGGAGTACGTCCTCGAAGCCGTTGGCCGGGCCCGGACACCGGAAGAGATCGGCGAAACCGTCGTCGCGCTTCGCGGCGATCGCTCGGTGCTCGTTCGGAATGTCGCCGACGTCCGGGAAGGCGGAGCATTCAAACGAGGCGAGGGTTCGCGGAGCGGCAAGCCTGCGGTCATCGTCGGCGTACAGAAACAGCCCGGGGCCAACACGATTGAAGTGACAAGACGGCTCGACCAGCAGCTCGACACGCTTCAGCGGGAGCTGCCGTCCGGAATGACGATCGATCGCCGGATCTTTCGACAGGCCGACTTCATCGAAGTTGCGGTCGCCAATGTGTTTCGCGCCCTTCGCGATGGGGGCCTGCTGGTCGTCGTGATCGTCTTTCTGTTTCTCGCGAACTTGCGGGCGGGAGCGATCACCCTCACGGCAATCCCGTTGTCGCTCGCCGCGGCGGTGCTCGCGCTCCGTGCGTCCGGCGCGAGCATCAACACCATGACCCTTGGCGGGATGGCGATTGCTGTCGGCGATCTCGTCGACGATGCGATTGTCGATGTGGAAAACGTGGTGCGACGCCTGCGGCAGAATCGGGGCCGTTCGGAGCACGAGCGCCAGCCGGCTGCCGTCGTGATTCGAGAAGCAACCGTCGAGATCCGGTCCTCGATCGTGTTTGCGACGGTCATCATCGTCGTCGTGTTCCTGCCGTTGTTCGGATTAACCGGTGTCGAAGGCCGGCTGCTCACGCCGCTCGCCTTCGCGTACATCGTCGCGCTGCTGGCGTCGTTGGCGGTCGCGATCGTGGTTATTCCGGCGCTTTGCCTGGCATTGCTGCCGCAAGCCGCGTCCATCCAGCGCGGTCACGACGGATGGTTGACGCGGCAGCTCAAGGTCTCCTTCGCGCGGGTGTTGCCGCCGGTTCTCAACCGCCCAAAGACGGTGATCGCAGCAGCCGCGACGCTGCTCGTTGTCTCGTTGGTGGCGCTCACCAGAGCGGGAACCGCGTTCTTACCGGACTTTCACGAGGGCAGCCTGACGGTCCAGGCGAACACGCTGCCTGGAACGTCGCTCGCGAAATCCAATGAAATCGGTGGTCGCGTCGAGCAAATCCTGTTGGCACAGCCGGAGGTGATCGCGACAGCACGGCGCACCGGTCGCGCGGAATTCGATGAGCACGTGCAGGGCGTTGAGGCCGCGGAAATCGACGTCGGGCTGCGTCCCGACGGCCGGCCGCGGGAAGACCTGCTGGCCGAGCTCCGTCGCCAGTTCGCCACGCTTCCCGGCACCAACGTGACGATCGGACAACCGATCTCCCATCGGATCGATCACATGTTGTCGGGGACGCGCGCCAACATTGCCGTGAAGGTGTTTGGCGACGATCTGGGCACGCTCCGGCGGCTCGGCGAGAAGGTCCGGGAGGCCGTCGGCACGGTGCCGGGCGTCGTCGACTTGTCGCTCGAACAACAGATGGATGTGCCGTTCGTGCGGTTCGTCCTGAATCGCTCGATGATTGCCCGTTATGGGCTGCGGCCCGGCGACGTCGCCGAAGCGATCGAAACCAGCTTTGCCGGCGCAGTCGTCGGACGGATCTTCGATCGTGGCACGGCCTTCGATTTGACGGTCAAACTCGATCCGGCGACCGGATCGAACTTTGAGCGCATCGTCGATTTGCCGATCGACACGCCCAGCGGTGCGGTGGTACCGGTCCGGGCACTGGCCGATGTCCGGCGCGAGCAAGGTCCGAACATGGTGCTTCGTGAAAACGTCCAGCGCCGCATTGTCATCTCCTGCAACGTCGCCGGTCGCGATCTGGGAAGCGTCGTCGATGACATCAGGCGAACAGTTGCTCAATCGGTGCCGATGCCGGCCGGGTATCGTGTGGACTATGGTGGTCAGTTCGAAAGTCAGCAGAGCGCATCGCAGCGGCTGCTTGGGCTGGGAATTCTAGCCGTCGCCGCTCTCTTCATGCTGCTCGTCCTGGCTTTCGGACGCGCTCGAGACGCGCTGATTGTGATGGTGAATCTGCCGCTCGCGCTCATCGGCGGCGTGGCCGGTGTGTTCTTGTCAGGTGGCGTGCTCAACATTGCGACGATCATCGGCTTCATCACGCTGTTCGGGATCGCGACGCGCAACGGGATCATGCTCGTGACGCACATCCATCACCTGATGGCGGCCGAAGGAGTGACTGATTTTCGCAAAGCGGTGGAGCGTGGCGCCGAGGAACGGCTCGTCCCGATTTTGATGACGGCGGCGGCCGCGGGGCTCGCTCTCATCCCGTTAGCCATGCGGGGTGGCCAGTCGGGCAGCGAGATTCAAACGCCGATGGCCATCGTGATTCTCTGCGGCCTGACGACGTCGACGTTGTTGAACATGTTCGTCGTTCCGACGTTGTATCTCAAGTACGGGCGAGGCAGAGGCGCCGCGACTGCTTGACGGCGATGCCTGGGTGAACCGCATTCAGGATACGATGGAGACGTGGTTCGACGCTGGTTGACGTGGGTTCTCTCGGTTGTTGTCCTTGGTGCACCGGTCGCCTCCGACATTTGTGAGGCGACGTGTGCAGGACATCAGGGCCATCAGAGCCGGCCCGAGGGCGCGTCGCCCGATCATCAGCCGGCGAGCTCTTCTGCTCGCGCCGGT
>Ga0114129_10014609_pt1 | contig 11189 bp, 10 predicted proteins | sample RhiMetdeltSRZDD1_FD_80071 | JGI IMG/M metagenome (GOLD analysis project Ga0114129, IMG submission 80071) | Populus rhizosphere microbial communities from Tennessee, USA - Rhizosphere MetaG P. deltoides SRZDD1 (version 2) (version 2) | ecosystem: Host-associated > Plants > Roots > Rhizosphere >... | reverse complement strand
GACGACGTGATCCACTTCGAGTTGTTCGACGCCAGCCACATGGCGATCGACTACCGTTACCCGCTCTCGCTCGCCTGGCTCTGCCAGCGCATCGCGCCCTGACCGCGCCTCCCGAGGCCACGGAAATTGTGATCATGACCTAGATGTAGTCGGATGTGCATCGATCCCGTGATCACGATGCTCGGCCAGCACGAAGGAGATCCGGCACGTGAGGCTTGCCACGATTGCCACAGCCCAGGGACCACGGCTGCACGTCAGGGGCCGCTCCGGCTACGTCGATGTGGCCGGCGCCACCGGCGATCCCCGGATGTCAGCACTGAACTATGTGCTCGGCGCGGGGGAGCGGGCCATGGCCGCCATCCGCGGGCTCGCCAGCCATGACGGGCGCGAGGTCGCGCCCGCCGACTTCGCCGCCGCGGTCCCGGCCCCGCCGCGGATCCTCTGCCTGGGGCTGAACTACACCGAGCACGCGCTGGAGGGCGGCCGGGCGGTGCCGACCTGGCCGGACGCGTTCGTGCGCGGCGCCGACAGCGTGCTCGGCCCCTACGCGGACCTGGTGAAGCCCGCCCTCACCAGCAGGTTCGACTACGAAGCCGAGCTCGGGATCGTGATCGGGGCCGGTGGCCGCTACATCCGGGCCGAGGACGCGCTCGACGCCATCGCGGGTTTCGTGGTGCTCAACGACGCGTCGTGCCGCGACTGGCAGCGGGCGGCCACCCAGTGGACGGCCGGGAAGAATTTCGTTGGCAGCATGCCGGTCGGGCCCGAGGTGGTGACCACCGACGAGGTGGACGTCAGCGACCTGGCCATCAGCTCGACCCTCAACGGGACAGTGATGCAGTCGGCGCGTACCTCGCAGATGATCGTCGACGTCCCGGCGACCGTGGAGTTCTTCTCGTCCTTCACCCATCTGGCGCCGGGGGATGTCATCGCCACCGGCACGCCGGGCGGTGTCGGCTTCGCCCGGACGCCACCGGTGTGGATGGAGCCCGGCGACGTGATCGAGGTCACCGTCGAGAAGCTGGGCACCATCCGCAACCGCATCGTCGCCGAACAGGACGCCCCCGCCGACTGGCGCTGGCGGCCCGGCGAGAAGCCGGTCAGCAGACGCTGACCACCCAGATCGCGTCAGGTCGGCGTAACATCGGTTGGCATGTCGGGTCAGGGCAGTGTGGCGGCCAGCGAGGTGCCTCCGCAGACCGTCCAGTACCTCCAGGTGCAGACCACCACGGACTCGCGGGTAGAAGCGATGGAACTCGCCCGCGGAGCCGTCGAGGAGCGGCTCGCCGCCTGCGCCCAGGTCGCCGGTCCGATCGCGAGCACGTACTGGTGGGCGGACGGGATCGAGCGTGCCGAGGAGTGGCTGCTGGTGCTCAAGCTCCCGGCCACGGGGTACCAGGCACTCGCGGACTTCCTGGTGCGGCGGCACAGCTACGACGAGCCGGAGATCGTCGCGACGCCGATCGTCGCGGGCTCGGACGCCTACCTGAGCTGGATAACGGAGGAGACGCGCCCGGGCCGCCAGGCGTGACCACTCAGCTGGAGGGGACGACGATCCCGTACTCGTGGATCTTCCGGTAGATCGTTGCCCGGGACATACCCAGCGACTCGGCGGTCCTGGCCTTGTTGCCGCGGTACGCCAGCAGGCCCTGGACGATCGCGTCGCGTTCCATCGACTCCAGCGGGCTGAGCAGGCGGCGGCTCACCGTCCAGCACTCCGGCGGCAGGTCGTCCGGCTGGATCGTGCCGGACCGGCGGTGCCTGGCGACTCTTCTGAGCACGTCCCACAGCTGCTCGATGTTGCCGGGCCAGCGTGACCGCAGCAGCAGCTTCATCGCCTCGGGAGAGCAGGTCAGCCTGGCCTGCTGGCTGAGTTTGGCCAGGAAGAAGGGCACCAGCTCGTGCAAGTCCTCGATGTGGTGACGCAGCGGGGCCAGTTCCACGCTGCTGGGGAAGTGGCGCAAGACCTTGGTCAGGTCCGCGTCGCCGCGCTTGCGGCTCAGCGTGACCACCACCCGCACCGGGCCCTGCTTGCCGTCGGCCCGGGCCTCCTGCAGCGCACACGACAGCGCGTTCAGCTGCCTGGCACCCAGCTGGTTGATGTGCCGGAGGACCACGGTGCCGTGGCTTTCGAGCAGCTCCCGGCGTGCCTGCACCAGCCAGTCGTGCTCGGCGGCGTCGGCGGCGTCCAGCACGCTCAGGCGGCCCGCGGGATCGTGGCGCTGCTGCACGGCCCGGAGGACGGCGAGTTTCCCGACGCCTGGTTCGCCCTCAAGAGCGAGCCATTCGCGACTGTGGTAGACGGCCTCCACCTGGCTGCAGCCGCGCAGCCAGAGCGGGGCCGAGCCGACCAGGCCGGGAAGGAACATCGGCTTCCTGGGGCCGGCGTCGGCGACGTGCCGCGCCGCGGCGTGCTCGATCAGCTTGACGTGGACGACCCCGTCGGAGGGCGGTCCGTCCGGTGACAGCGGGCGGCAATGCACCCGGGCGCGGGTCCCGGTGGGCAGGGTGACGGTCACCGCGCCGGAGCGGCGGCTGGCGAGCACCTCGGCCGCGTGGCCGAGCACCGCGGCCTGGTCCCCGGGGTCGAGCACCTGCCGGGCGGAATCGTTCATCATCACCACGTCGCTCGACATCGCCAGCACGATCCCGCTGGTGTGCCGGCATGCCCGCAGGTACTCGTGGAGGAGCCGGCTTTCCCTGGCGGTGCTGTCGTTCAGCAGGGCACTGGTGATCTGGTCGGCGGTGGTCTTGACGAGCGCGACGAGCAGCGCATCCGCATCCTTGCGCCAGCACGTCAGGTCCACCGCGCCGAGCAGCTTCCCGGTCAGCGGGTCATTGATCGGGACCCCGGCGCAGCCGAATATCTCCAGGTCCTCCGCGTAGTGCTCGTGGCCGAACACGTGCGCGGGCTGGCCCCCCTCCAGTGCCGTCCCGATCCCGTTGGTGCCAACCCGCTCTTCGGCGTAGCTGAAGCCCGGGGCGAGCTGGACGCTGTCCAGGCGGCGTTCGAGGTCGCGGTCCGCCGTCATGCGGCTCAGCACCACGCCGGCCGCGTCGGTCAAGATCACGCTGATGGGCTGCCCGCCCAGGTGCTCGTGCAGGTTCCGCAGCACCGGCACGGCGTTGCGGGTCAGGGGGGTGTCAAGGTTCGGATCCCGGACGTAGGACAACTCAACGCGGTCGGCCGCGACTTTCCAGTCCCGGGACCGCCACCATGAGGCGAGTATGGGCTCGCGCACGTCACTCGGGGCAACCGGTTCGCTGGTGAGGAACCGCTCCCGTGCCTCCGCCAGCCGAGCGCTACCACTCGAGGGGGGCAAGGGCGCTGAGGGCACCATCGCGCCTCCCATGCCTCCCCGGTGGCCGGCGGGGACCCGCGGCAAGCCCGCCGGGGCCTGGGCGTGCCGAGGTCACGTCGTACGTATGACAACCATAAGTGGACCGTTACCGTTTTGTGTCTCAAGTTGAGACCGTTTTTGCGTCGTTGGTACCGTTTGATGCCGTCACGTTGGCTCCCTTGCCATCAGGCGATACCGGGGAGGTGGTGCCATGGATCAGCCAGAGGCACCCCGCAGGGAGACCCACGATCAGCCAGGGGCACCCCACGGGGAGACGTTCAACCCGTGGAGCGTTGTCAACGTAGTGTTTGAGCACCTGGCCGAGCAGGGCCTTCACCCGGTGCTCGGGGAGACCGGCGATCCCGCCGCGCCAGCGGCCGACCTGCTGCGGGCGCTGGGCATCGAGCCGGCACCCGAGGGCAACCGCCGGGATTCCCAGCAGATCCAAGACCACCTCGCCCAGATCCGGAACGCCGTCTTCGGCGACAGCTGATTTCCGGCGTCATCCCCGGTCGGCGGCCGGTCCCGCCGTGGGCAGTTCGTCCGGAATGTGTCTCATGTTGAGAGCCCAGCCGCTGCTCAGGTGGGTTGTGATGCAGAACATAGGACTTGCGGGCCGAATAGGCGTGCGCGCACTCGCCGGCAGACGGGAGCGTTCGCGTCGGTGCGGCGGACGGGGCATCCTGCCCGCCGCCGTCGGCCGGTGGTAGACCCCGGGAAGCCGGGGGAAAGGGGTGACGATGAGTCGCCAGAGTGTGGCCAGGGCTCACCAGAAGATCCAGGAGCTTTCCTGGGAGCCTCAGTATCACGAGCCGGTAGCCCAGTACGGCACCGACTACACGTTCCAGAAGGCGCAGAAGAAGGACCCGCTGAAGCAGGTCCTTCGCTCGTACTTCCCGATGCAGGAGGAGAAGGACCACCGGGTCTACGGCGCCCAGGACGGGGCCATCCGGGGCAACATGTTCCGCCAGGTGCAGGAGCGCTGGCTGGAGTGGCAGAAGCTGTTCCTGTCGATCATCCCGTTGCCGGAGATCTCGGCGGCGCGGGCGATGCCGCTGCTGTTCCGCACGGTGCCCAACCCCGAGCTGCACAACGGGCAGGCGATCCAGATGATCGACGAGGTACGGCACTCGACGATCCAGCAGAACCTCAAGCGCCTGTACATGCAGAACTACATCGACCCGGCGGGCTTCAACAACAGCCTGCGCAACTTCCACAACGACTACTGCGGGACGATCGGCCGGCAGTTCGCCGAGGGGTTCATCACCGGTGACGCGATCACCGCGGCGAGCATCTACCTGACGATCGTGGCCGAGACGGCGTTCACCAACACGCTGTTCGTGGCCATGCCCGCCGAGGCCGCCGCCAACGGCGACTACCTGCTGCCGACGGTGTTCCACTCGGTGCAGTCGGACGAGTCGCGGCACATCAGCAACGGGTATGCCACGCTGCTGATGGCGCTGGCTGATGAGTCCAACCACCAGCTGCTCGAGCGCGACCTGCGGTATGCGTGGTGGAACAACCACCGGGTGGTGGACGCGGCTATCGGCACGTTCATCGAGTACGGCACCAAGGACCGCCGCAAGGACCGGGAGTCCTACGCAGAGATGTGGCGGCGGTGGATCTACGACGACTACTACCGCAGCTACCTCGTGCCCCTGGAGAAGTACGGGCTGGTGATCCCGCACGATCTCATCGAGGAGGCCTGGAACCAGATCTGGAACAAGGGCTACGTGCACGAGGTCGCACAGTTCTTCGCCACCGGCTGGCTGGCGAACTACTGGCGGATCGACCCGATGACCGACGAGGACTTCGAGTGGTTCGAGTACAAGTACCCGGGCTGGTACGACAAGTACGGTAAGTGGTGGGAGAACTACAACCGGCTGTCGATCCCGAACGGGCACAACCCGATCGTGTTCGAAGACGTCGACTACTGGTACCCGCAACGCTGCTGGACCTGCCTGGTCCCGTGCCTGGTCCGCGAGGACATGGTCTACGCCGAGATCGACGGCGTGGTGCGCACGTACTGCCACGAGATGTGCAAGTGGACAGACGTGACCGCGTTCCGGCCGACCTACTACGGCCGGAACACGCCGAACATGGGCCGGCTCACCGGGTACCGCGAATGGGAGACGCTGTACCACGGCTGGAACTGGGCCGACGTGGTGTCGGACATGGGCTACGTCCGCGACGACGGCAAGACCATGACCGCGCAGCCGCATCTGCAGCTGGGCGACCAGAAGAAGATGTGGACGCTGGACCACCTGCGGCGCTGCCCGCCGGTGCAGAGCCCCAACGTCCTGTTCAACGAGATGTCGCCGGAAGAAAGGGAAGCCTTCCACGCGAAGTACATCCGCGGCGGCCCCGGCGGCCGCTTCCCGGTCGACGCATAGCGCCGGCCTAGCCACGGCAGTACAGGAGACAACGCGGTAAGGAAGGAGGGCCGTCGGCCAAGGCCCTCGGCCCTCCTTCTCTTCTGAGCACCGAGCGAGATTCCCGGACGGAACGCAGCGCGACACGCGTGAGGGGGCCATGGCCGACAAGCATGTAGTGCGGTTCGAACCCGTCGGCATCGAGATCGAGGTCGACGAGGAGCAGACGATCCTCCGCTCCGCGTTCGAACAGGGCATCATGCTCATGCACGGCTGTAAGGAGGGGCAGTGCTCGTCCTGTAAGTCCTTCGTCCTGGACGGCGACGACATCGAACTCGAGAAGTACTCGACGTTCGCGTTGCCCGACTACGAGAAGGAGGAAGGCTACACGCTCCTCTGCCGCGCGCATGCCTATGAGGACGTGACGATCGAGCTCCTCAACTTCGACGAGGAGATGATCCGCTCGGGGCTGCCGATCATCGACGCGGTCGCCGAGGTCGTCGCCAACGATCCGGTCACACACGACCTGCGGCACCTGGTGCTCCGGCTGGTCGAGCCCAGGGAGATCAAGTTCTTTCCCGGGCAGTACATCGACATCAAGGTCCCGGGCCACGACGCGACCCGGTCGTTCTCGATGGCGAACACCTCGAGCCGGGAGAGCGGCCAGCTTGAGTTCGTGATCAAGGTGTATCCGGACGGCCTGTTCTCGCATTTCCTTGACTCCACGCTTGCGGTCGGCGACCGCCTCGACATCAGCGGGCCGTTTGGCGTATTCACCTTGCGGGAAGGCGAGGACGACCTGATCTTCGTCGGGGGCGGGGCCGGGATGGCGCCGATCCTGTCGCTGCTGCGCTCGATGGCCGAGCGCGGGATCGACCGCAAGGCGACCTACTACTACGGGGCCCGGACCCGCCGGGACCTGTGCTTCGAAGAGGAGCTGCGCGGCCTGGAAGAGTCGCTCCCCGGTTTCCGGTACGTGCCCGCGCTGTCCGAGCCGGCCGAAGACGACCGATGGGAGGGCGAGACCGGCCTGATCACCGACGTGGTCAAGCGGCGCGAGGACAGCCTCATGAACGTCCACGCCTATGTGTGCGGACCGCCGCCGATGGTCGAGGCGGCCATACCGATGCTCACCATTCTCGGCGTTCCCGAGAAGCGCATCTACTACGACAAGTTCACCACGACTGGCGATCCCAGCGAGCAGTAAGGAGCAATGGAGGAATGCCAGGCCCGCTGCGAAGCGCCTGGCCGCGACATCGGCCTGAACTCTCAATGTAAAGGGGAGACCTCATGACAACCGCGCCGCAGGAACGCAGTGTTCCCAAGCCGGTGTTCACCGACGCCGAGGCCGGCGCCAAGGAGTTCCCGGACTCGGACGCCCGCAGGTTCAACTACTACACGCCGCAAAAGCGCAAGCAGACCCACTACGAGGACATGACCGTCGAGGTCCAGCCGGACCCACGGCACTACCTCAGCCAGGGCTGGCTGTACGGGTTCTCCGACGGGATCGGCGGCTACCCGCTGAATTGGACCGCGCTGAAGGCCTGGGGCTCGGACCGGCCCGAGCCGGAGCGGTACCCGGGATCCGGCGGCAAGGGCTACGACTGGCCCGCGCTCGGCTGGCACGAGTTCCGCGACCCGAACGAGGAGTGGGAGCTCACCCTCTACCGCTACAACTCCAACGTGGTGCGGCAGGTCACCCAGAACATCGAATCGGCCCGCTCGGCCAAGGCGTTCGAGCAGTGGAACCGGAACTGGGTCGTCTTCGTGGAGCGCAACGTCGGCGCGTGGATGCACGTCGACCACGGGCTCGGCCTGTACCTGTACGCCAACGCCAACCGCCGCGCGCCGACGAACATGCACAACAACGCGATCTCGGTGAACAGCATGCACCGGATCCGGGCCGCCCAGGACCTCGCGCTGTACAACCTCACGCTGTCCGAGGAGGTACCCGGCTTCAACGGCACGGCGCACCTCGAGGCCTGGAACAGCGACCCGCCCTGGCAGGGCGTGCGCGAGGTCGCCGAGCAGCTCACCGCGACCGACGACTGGTGTGAGGCGATCTTCGCCGGGAACGTGGTCTTCGAGCCGCTGGTGGGCGAGCTGTTCCGCAGCCACCTGGTCATGCAGGCGGCGCCGCGCAACGGCGACTACGTCACCCCGACGATCGTCGGCGCGGCCGAGTACGACTTCGCCGAGCGGGACCTGCGCTACACCAGGCCCATGTTCGAGCTGCTGACCAACGACCGCGAGTTCGCCGACGACAACAGGGCGATCATGCAGGAATGGCTGTCGACCTGGGTGCCGCGCTGCCTTTCCGCGGCCCGCACCCTGCAGCCGATCTGGTCGCAGCCCGACCAGAAGCCACCCCGATTCGAGGACGGCCTGGACGCGTGCAAGAGCCGCTTCGCGGGAATCCTGACCGACATTAACCTGGAAGCACCAAAGGAGTTGGCGCAGTGACCACGTTCAAGCACCCGGAAAGCCCGTTCAAGGCCGACAACACCGCGTCCAACAGGTGCGGGTTCACGTTGATGAACAACCAGGTCGGCGCGGTGATCGCCCAGGTCATGGCCACCAAGCCGAACGTGACGGTGACGCCGCTGCCGTCCATGATCCGGGTCGACGCGGTCGGCCGCATGGACGTCGTCTACGACGAGGTCTCCGAGGCGCTGGGCGAGGACCCCGGCTACTTCGACCAGTCGGAGTTCGAGGAGGACATGTCCACGCACTACGGCCGGATGATCCACACCGACGACCGGACCATCATGGTCGCCAACCCGGAGGACGCTGCCGAGTACCTCGGCTTCGACCTGACGCCCACCAAGGGCTAGCCAGGGCAACGGAAGCACTCGATTCAGCCTGCTGAGGATCAGGAGGAACGGTGTACGAAAAGAACGGCGAGAAGTACTTCGTGGTCGATGGCCACCTGCACTACTGGAACGCGGCTCCGGACAACTGGGTGCCGGGCGCCGAGCAGTACGCCAAGGGCTGGATCGAGTGTTTCCATGCATACCAGGGGCTCGGCCCGCCCGCGACGCACTGGCCGATCGAGCACTTCCAGAAGTACTCCGAGGACGACCTCATGAAGGACGTCTTCGAGGACGGGTACGTGGACGTGGCGATCTTCCAGCCGACCTATCTGAAGGAGTGGTACAAGGAGGGCTTCAACACCACCGAGCGCAACGCGCTCATGGGAGAGAAGCACCCCGGCAAGTTCATCTACAACACGCGATGGGACCCCCGCGACGGCGATGCGGGCATCGAGGAGCTCAGGAAGAACGTCGACCGCTTCGGCTCCAAGGGCTGCAAGCTCTACAGCGCCGAGTGGAACGCGGGCTCGCGGGGCTGGAAGCTCACCGACCCGGCGGCCTACCGCTACCTGGAGGAATGCCAGAGGCTCGGGGTCAAGAACATCCACGTCCACAAGGGCCCGACGATCTGGCCGCTGGACAAGGACGCGTTCGACGTCTCCGACGTGGACCACGCGGCCACGGACTTCCAGGACCTGAACTTCATCGTCGAGCACGTCGGGCTGCCGCGGATCGAGGACTTCTGCTTCATGGCGACGCAGGAGCCCAACGTGTACGCGGGCCTGGCCGTGGTCATCGGCGGCCTGATGCACGCCCGGCCGAAGTTCTTCGCCAAGGTGATGGGCGAGTTGCTGTTCTGGGTCGGTGAGGACAAGATGCTCTTCGGCAGCGACTACGCCATCTGGGAGCCGAAGTGGCAGGTCGAGGGCTTCGTCGACTGGGAGATGCCGGACGACGCCTCGCTCACCGACTACCCGCGGATGAACACCGACTCGAAGAAGAAGATCATGGGCCTGAACGCGGCCAAGCTCTACGACATCGAGGTGCCGGCGGAGTACCAGCTGAAGCACGGCGGCACGCCCGGCGCCCACGAGGTGTTCGCTGGCGAGCCCGAGGAGCACGCGGCCTCGGGGGCATGACGAACCCAGTGACAGCCGGATCCCCGGGCGCGCCCCCGGGGGAATCACCCCCGGGGGCCGCGCGGGTGCTGACTGCGCTTGACGCAGTGCGGGACCCGGAGCTCGACGAGCCCATCACGTCGCTCGGCTTCGTCTCCTCGTGCACCGTCTCAGGCGACGGCGATGCCCAGGTCAGGCTCCGGCTGCCGACGTATTTCTGCGCGCCCAACTTCGCCTTCCTGATGGTGGCCGACGCCTACGACGCGGTGTCGGCCCTGCCAGGGGTGCGCATGACGGAGGTGGTGCTCGAAGACCACTTCGCCTCGGATGCGATCAACGGCGGGGTGGCAGCCAGGGCCGGGTTCGCCCGGTCCTTCGACGGCGAGGCGGTCGGCGAGCTGCATGAGCTGCGCGCCGACTTCCTGCGTAAGGCGGTGATGGCCGGTACCGACATCGTCTGCCGCCCGCTTGCCGGGGCGGGCACGGGGCCGTCCGAGCTGGCCACGCTCACTCTTGACCAGGTACCACCGTCGCCCGCGCTCGAGCGGCTGCGGCAGCGCCGGGCTGAGCTCGGGCTGCCGGCGGGCGACGACGCCCCCCTGCTGATCGACCCGGCCACCGGCGCGCCGCTGGCCGGGGACGCGGTCCCGCTGCACCTGCGCCGGGCACACACCACGCGGGTCAGCATCGAGGCGAACGCCGGCATCTGCCGTGGCATGCTGCGGCACCGGTACGGCACATCAGGACTAGGCGAGGAGGAGCAGTGAAGGCCGTCCGTTTGCACGCTTTTCACGAGATGCCCGTGGTCGACGAGGTACCCGAGCCCGCCCTCCGCGGCCCGCTCGACGTCATCGTGAAGGTCGGCGGGGCGGGAGTGTGCCGCACCGACCTGCACATCATGGAGGGCCAGTGGGACGCGGCGATGCACACGCCGTTGCCTTACATCCTCGGCCATGAGAACGCCGGCTGGGTGCACGAGGCCGGCTCCGCCGTCACCAACGTGGCCGTCGGGGACACCGTGATCTTGCATCCCACGCCGACCTGCGGCCTGTGCCGTGCCTGCCGGGCCGGCGACGACATGCACTGCATCAACAGCGAGTTCCCCGGCCTGTCGCGCGACGGCGGCATGGCCGAGTACCTGCTCACCACGGCCCGGGCCTGCATCAAGCTCGACCCGCAGACCCAGCCGAAGGACGTGGCCGCGCTCGCCGACGCCGGCATCACCGCCTACCACGCGGTCCGTAAGGCCATCCCGCTCCTCTACCCGGGCACCAGCTGCGTGGTGATCGGCGCGGGCGGGCTCGGCCACATCGGCATCCAGTGCCTGTCCGCGCTCACCGCCACCAGGATCATCGTGGTGGACAGCCACCCCGACGCGCTCAAGCTCGCCGAGCAGCTGGGCGCGCACCACACCGTGCTCGCCGACGGCGGGCAGGTCGACGCGGTGAAGGAGCTGACGGGCGGCGGCGGTGCCAATGTGGTGCTCGACTTCGTCGCCGAGCGGGGCGCCGAGAACGATGGGTGGGACATGACCGGCGAGACCGG
>Ga0114129_10014607_pt1 | contig 11189 bp, 9 predicted proteins | sample RhiMetdeltSRZDD1_FD_80071 | JGI IMG/M metagenome (GOLD analysis project Ga0114129, IMG submission 80071) | Populus rhizosphere microbial communities from Tennessee, USA - Rhizosphere MetaG P. deltoides SRZDD1 (version 2) (version 2) | ecosystem: Host-associated > Plants > Roots > Rhizosphere >... | reverse complement strand
CGAGGCTCGCGGATGGCGGGCCGCCTCAACACCGACTGGTTCGTCGTGTACGTCGAGACGCCGCAGGAAGCGCCGCATCTGATCGACTCGGAAGCGCAGCGGCATCTGTTGCAGAACATCGAGGAGGCCAAGGAGTTGGGCGCGGAGGTGGTGCGCATCAAGTCCGCCGACCCGGCGCAGGCCATCCTCGACTTCGCCCGCACCCACGGGGTCGGGCACATCGTGGTGGGCCGCTCGCTGCAGCGCTGGTGGAAGCAGGTGCTGCGCGGTTCGGTCCTGGTGCGCCTGCTGCGCGAGGCGGACGACATGGACATCCACGTCGTCTCGTTCGAGGACGAACGATGAACCTGCGCGCCAAGCTGCTCCTCGCCCAGGCCCCGCTGGTCGTCGTGCTCTGCCTCCTCGGCGCGACTGCGCTGCGCACGCTGGGCGAGTTGGGGCGCAGCTCGGAACGCATCCTGCAGGACAACTACCGCAGCGTGCTCGCCGCCCAACGCATGGGGGAAGCGCTGGAACGCATCGACGGCGCCGCCGTATTCCGCGCCGCCGGCCGGCCCGACAAGAGCGACGCGCAGGCCCCGCCGTACTTCCGTCGGTTCGAAGAGGAACTGCACGTGCAGGAGCAGAATCTCACGGAACCGGGCGAGGGCGAGGCGACCCGGGAAATCCGCGCGGAATGGGAAAGGTACAAGCAGGACTACGAAACGTTCCGCGCGCTGAAAGAGGTCGGCGCAATCCGGGAGCGCTACTTCGCGGTCATGGAGCCGGCGTTCACCCGCGTCAAGACCTCGGTTGGACGGATCCTGGACATCAACCAGGACGCGATGGTCCGCAAGAGCGAGCAGGCGCGTCGAGCGGCGGACAAGAGCCGCGACCTGCTCCTCTTCTCGACGATCGCGGCGTTGACGCTGGGGCTGTTCGCTTCGACCTCGCTCACCGCCCACGCCCTGCGGCCGCTCTCGCGCTTGAGCATGACCGTCCGCCGGATCGGCGAAGGCGACCTCGATGTGCGCGCCCGGATCGAGGGAGAGGACGAGATCGCCGAGGTCGGGCGCGAGCTGGACACGATGGCGGACCGCCTGCGCGAGTACCGCAACAGCTCGCTGGGCGAGCTGCTGCAGGCGCAGCAGGCCTCGCAGGCGGCGATCGACAGCCTGCCCGATCCGGTGCTGGTGCTGGACGTCGACGGCCACGTCCTCAACGTGAACGACAGCGCGGAGACGCTCCTGCAAATCAGGGTCGGACCAGACCATCTCGCGCGCGTGCAGCCCGACGTCCGCGACGCGATCGACCGCGTGCGCCAGCACGTCGCGGGAGGCAAGGGATCGTACGTCCCGCGTGGGCTGGAGGACGCGCTGCGTGTGCTCTCGGGCGGGGTGGAGCGGCGCCTCCTCCCGCGCGCGAGCCCGCTCTATTCCGAGCAGGGCGCGGTGGTGGGCACGACCATCGTCCTCCAGGACGTCACCCGCCTGCTGCGCTTCGATGAGCTGAAGAACGATCTCGTCGCGACCGTCGCGCACGAGTTCCGCACGCCGCTCACCTCGCTGCGGATGGCCATCCACATGCTCGCCGAGGGAGCGGCAGGTCCGCTCACCGACAAGCAGGCCGATCTCCTCTATGCGGCGCGCGAGGATTGCGAGCGCCTGCAGGGCATCGTCGACGACTTGCTCGACCTGTCTCGCATCCAGGCCGGAAAGGTGGAGGTCTCGCCGGCGCCGATCTCGTCGAAGGCGCTGGTCGAGGGAGCCGTCGCCGGGCGCGAGGACGCCGCGCGCGAGTCAGGGGTCTCGCTGGTCGTCGATCTCGACGAGCCGGTGCTCCCGGTCTTCGCCGACGCGGAACGCGTCGCCCTGGTGTTCGACAACGTCATCGCGAACGCGGTCCGGCACAGCCCGCGCGGCGGCGTCGTCACCGTGCGCGCGCGCCCCCAGGACGGGCGCGTCCGGTTCGAGATCGCCGACGAGGGACCCGGCATCGCTCCGGAGTACCGCGACCGCATCTTCGAGAAGTTCTTCCGGGTGCCGGGCACGAAAGGCGAAGGCATCGGGCTGGGGCTGTACATCTCGCGCGAGATCGTGCGCGCCCACGGCGGCGACATGGGGGTCGAGAGCGAGCGCGGCAAGGGAGCGCGCTTCTGGTTCACGCTTCCGGTTCGGGGTCCCGCCTCGATGGAAAAGCCGCGCCGCGCGGCGGCCGCGAGTTGAGCCGGGGGGAGACGCCATGGCGACATGGTGTCCCCCCGTGAAGATCAAGCTTCGTACTTCTTGCGCTTCCGCCACAGCGTGCTGGCGTCGATCCCGAGAACGCGCGCCGCTTCCTCCTGGACGGGGTGGCGCATCAGCACGCGGAGGATGTGCTCGCGCTCGATCTCCTCCACCGTGTTGTCGCCTCCCAGGATCGGCGCGCCGGTCGCGTGCGCGGCGATCCGGTCCGGGAACGCCTGCGGAGCGAGCACCTGGCCCGTGAACAGGATGACGGCACGCTCCATGGCATTGCGCAGCTCGCGCACGTTGCCCGGCCAAGGATAGGAGAGCAGCGTCGTTTCCGCCTCGGTCGACAGCTCGGGCGTGGGCTTGCGCGCCGCGCGAGCGAAGAAAGCAAGGAAGGCACGGGCGAGGCGGAGGATCTCGTCAGGGCGCTCGCGCAGCGGCGGGACCGTGACCTCGACGACGTTGAGGCGGAAGAGCAGATCTTCGCGGAAGCGGCCGGCCTTTACGGCGGCGTCGAGATCGCGATTCGTGGCGGCGACGACGCGCACGTCGGCCGTGCGGGTGCGCGCCTCGCCGATGCGCTCGAACTGCTTGTCCTGCAAGAACCGGAGGAGCTTGACCTGCAACGCGGACGGGATCTCTCCGACCTCGTCGAGGAAGAGCGTCCCTCCCTCGGCGGCCTCGACGCGGCCGACGTGGTCGCGGACGGCTCCGGTGAACGCGCCGCGCGCATGACCGAACAACTCGCTCGCGAGGAGGTCCTCGGTAAGCGTGGGACAGTTCACCACCGCGAACGGCCGGTCCTTGCGCGCGCTCCAGCCGTGCAGCGCGCGCGCGAGCACGCTCTTGCCGGTACCGCTCTCGCCGCGCAGGAGGACCGGCACGTCGTGCTCGGCCGCCTTCGCCAGCACCTCGGTCACCGCACGCATCGGCGCGCTGGTGTTGGCGAGATCGACGTCCGGCGCCGCGTCGGCGAGGCGGCCTTGCAGGTCGCGAACGCGCCGCTCCAACTCGCGTCGCCGCTCGGATTGCTCGACGGCGTGGCGGATCTGGGCGGGCGTGAACGGCTTGGGCAGGTAGTCGCGCGCGCCGCGCCGGACCGCCTCGACCGCGGTGTCGAACGTCGCGTAGGCGGTGATGACGACGACGTCGAGGCCCGGCCTCTCTGCGAGCAGGCGCGGCAGGAGATCGAGACCGCTCTGCGCGCCGAGCCGCAGGTCGAGGAAGGCGATGTCGTGCGGCGCCCGCGACAGCGCTTCGAGCGCCGCGTCCGCGCTGCCGGCCTCGGTCACGGCGCAGCCGAGGCCTTCGAGGCAGAGCGCAAGCGTCCGCCGGATGTTCTTCTCGTCGTCGATGATGAGGACGCGCGGCGCCACGCCGTGGGTTGTACACGGGTACCCGGGCGCCAGCCACTGGAGCCCGTTCGTCAGGCGCTGCGCAGCGCGACCACCGGGTCGACGTCGGCTGCCCGTCGGGCCGGCAGGAGGCATGCGATGGCGCCGACCGCCGCGAGCATCGCGGCGCCCGCGATCCAGGTGACCGGATCGCTCGCGGCGATGCCGAAGACGATGCCCGTCATCGCGCGCGAGATGGCCAGGCCGCCGAAGAAGCCGAGCGCCAGACCGGCGGCGACGAGCGCCATCCCTTGGCGCAGGACCATTCCCAGGACTTCCTCGCGCTGCGCGCCGAGCGCGATGCGGATGCCGATCTCCTGCGTGCGCTGGCTCACCGAGTAGGCCATGACGCCCGCGATCCCCGCGGCCGTGATCGCGAGCGCGATCGCGGCGAACGCGCCGAGGAGGATGGCGGTGAGCCGCGGCGAGGCGAGCGCGTCAGCGCGCACCTGCTCGAGCGTGCGCACGTCGGTGACCGGCTGGTCCGGGTCGAGCTCGCGGACGGCGGCGCGCACCTCGCGCTCGAGCGAAAGCGGCGGCACCTTGCTGCGGATGACGAGCCGCAGGTCGCGGAACACGTCGAAGCCGATGGGCGAGTAGACCTCGTCGGCAGGCTCGCGCTCGAGCCCGTGCTGCTTCACGTCGGCGGCGACGCCCACGATGGTCGCCCAGTTCTTTCCGCCGTCGCCGCTCAGCCGCCTTCCGAGCGGGTTTCCGCCCGCGAACGCGTGCCGCGCGAACGACTGGTTGACGACGACGACGCGCGCGCCGGGCGGCTGGTCCGCGGCGCTGAAGGAGCGCCCCGCGACGAGAGGAATCCCCATGGCGCGGAAGTAGTCCGGCGAGGCGATGTCCAGCTCGGTCTGCGGCCGCGCCGCTCCGTCGAGCGGCACGCCTTCGACCTGGTAGGGGATCGTGAACGCGTCGGGCCCGGTGAGAGGCACGGTGCCGCCGAACGCCACGGCCAGGACGCCGGGCTGCGACTGCAACCAGTCGAGCAGCCGGTTCGCGAACGCGCGGATCTTGTCGTTGTCGCCGTACCGGGACCAGTTGAGGTCGATCCGCGCGGTGAGGACGTTCTCCGGATCGAAACCGGTGTCCACGCGCTGCAGCTTGAGCAGGCTGCGCAGCATCAGCCCGGCGCCGATGAGCAGGGCGAAGGAGACCGCCACCTGCGAGACGATGAGCGCGCTGCGGACGCGCAGCCTGCTTCGGTGCGACGTCGAGCCCGCACCGTCCTTCAGGTCCGCGACGAGGTTGGCGCGAGCCGGCAACGCCGGGAGGCAGCCCAGCAGCACGCCCGTGCCCAACGAGACGCAGAGGGCGAAGAGGAGGACACGCCCGTCCAGGGAGACCGCGCTGGCGCGCGTGGTGAAGCGGCCCGCGAACGCGGCCAGCGCCTCCATGCCCCAGCCGGCCACGAGGACACCGAGAGCGCCGCCGCAGAGCGCCAGGATGACGTTCTCCATGAGCAGCTGCTGCAACAGTCGCAGTCGCGTGGCGCCGAGCGCGGTGCGCACGGCCATCTCGCGCTCGCGGCGGACGAGCCGCGCCAGGGTGAGGTTAGCGACGTTGGCGCAGACGATGACGAGCAGGAACAGCGCCGTGGAGAGCAGCACGATCAGCGTCGGTTTCGCCCGCCTGCTCAGCTCGTCGTGGAGCCGCTCGGCGCCGGTGTCGAAGCGCTCCGCCGACGGGTACGATTCGGGGTGCTCGGCGTGCAGCTGCGAGGCGATCCGGGTCAGGTCGGCGCGCGTCCGTTCCAGCGTGACGCCGGCGCGCATGCGTCCGAACACCGACAAGCCGCGCGCGTTGCGGTCGTTCGGCCAGTGCTTCCCGTTGCGGAACGGGCAGGCGACCGTCGGCATGTAGACGTCGTTCTCCTCCGGGTACTGCGGGATCCGCGGGAGGATGCCGACGACCTGGTGGACCTTGTCGTTCATCGTGAACGTCTTGCCGACGATCTGCGGATCGCCGCGGTAGGCCCGCTGCCAGTACTCGTAGCTGAGCACCAGCACGGCCGGCGCGCCCTGCTCGTCGTCCGAGGGAAGGAAGGTCCGGCCCAGCAGCGGGCGCACGCCGAAGGCGTCGAAGAAGTTCGCGGAGACGACGCCGGTCTGGACGCGCTGCGGCTCGGCGCCGCCGAGGAGGACGAACTGCATGGAGTGGTACTCGACGACGGCGTCGAGCGTGCGGCTCATCGCCCGGTAGTCCTGCACTTCGAGCGGCGAGAAGGAGACGTTGTCGACCCCCACGCCTCTCGCGGGCTGCAGCAGGTGCACGAGCCGGGCGCCGTGCGCGTAGGGAAGAGGCCGCAGCAGCACCGCATCGACCACGCTGAAGATTGCCGTGTTGGCGCCGATGCCGAGCGCGAGCGTCAGCAGGATGGCGAGCGTGAACCCGCGGCTCTTGGCGAGCGCGCGGACGCCATGGCGGGCGTCGTAGAGCAGCTTCGCCAGCAAGCGGTCGCCGCGGCCTTCGCGCGCGGGGCGCTCCAGCCACTCTTCGAAGGAGCCGGGCGCCGCGCCGGCGCGGGCGCAGAGACCGTTCCAAAGGAGGTCGAGGGCGGCGCGCGGCGAGAAGCCCGGCCCGTAGTAGTCGCGACAGAGCCTGACGATGTCTTCGCCGTGGCGTTCGCGGAGCTGTTTCGGGTACGCGCGCAGAAAGAGTCGCAGCATGGTGTCCTCAGGAGGCGAGCAGCTCGGCGATGGCGCTGGCGAGGACCCGGGCCTCCGCCTGGGCCACTTTCCGGCCAAGAGAGGTGATCCGGTACTCGGTGCGGCGCTCCTCGCCGGTGCCGCGGTGGCCGGCGGTCTCGAGGAGCCCGCGCTCCAGCATCCGGTCGAGGACGCGGTACAGGTTCCCCGGCCGGATGCGGATGCGGCCCTGCGACCGCGCCGCGACCTCCTGCACGATGCCGTACCCGTGCAGCGGGCCGCTGCGCAGCACGACCAGGACGAACAATTCGGCGGGCTTCAGGGGAGGTATGCTCGGATCGAGTATGCTCACAATGAGCATAGTAGGGGAAGGGGCGCTCCCCGATCAAGTCGTTGTAGAATCCCTCCATGAAGCTGACGGGCGACCCGGACGGCGTGGCGGCGCTGAAATCGTTCCAGGAGACGAATCGCGACTACCTCAAGTTCCTCATCCAGGAAGCCACGTCCGTGTTCGAGCACCACGTCGACTTCAAGGGGCCCGACGGGACGCAGTACCGCCTCGTCCACGACGTGAAGACGGGCGATTTCAGGGTGGACAAGAAGGCCGGCTGACGGTCACGGCTGCTTCATCAGGCGGCCACCTTTCACGACCAGCGAGACGCGCTCGACGGCGGACGGGTCCTGCAGGACGTTGCCCGGGACCGCGATCACGTCGGCGAGGTAACCCGGCGCCAGCTTGCCGATGCGGTCTTCCATCTGCAGCAGACGGGCTGCGGAAACCGTTCCCGCCTGGAGGGCCTGCGCCGGCGTCATCCCGTTCCGCACCATCAACGTGACCTCGTGCGCGTTGAGACCGTGCTGGGAAACGCCGGAATCGGTCCCCAGCGCGATCGGTACTCCCATCTGCACTGCGGTACGGAAGGTATTGGCCAGGGACGAGGCTGCCTGCAGCGCTTTTTCCGCCACGAGCGGCGGCAGCTTCTTTTCCCGCGCGCGCCGTTCGACGTTTTCGACCGCCATCAGCGTCGGGACGTAGACGACGCCGCGGCGTTTCATCTCCGCCAGCGTCTCGGGCTTCAAGAAGGAGCCGTGCTCGATGGAGTCCACGCCGGCCGCGATCGCGATCTTCGCCGCTGCGTCTCCGTGGCAATGCGCTGCCGCCTTCTTCCGCCACAGGTGCGCCTCGTCGACGACGGCCGCCGTCTCCTCGGGGGTGAGCTGGGGAACGTCCACCGGGTCGGTGAGCGAGAGAACGCCGCCGGAGACCATGAACTTGATGACGTCGGCGCCGTACTTCAGCTGCCAGCGGACGGCGTCGCGGCACTGGTCGGCTCCAGCGCAGATGCCGTCTTCGGCGCCTTTCGGCACCAGATGGGTGCGCGGCGCGGGCGCCCGATCCGCATGGCCGCCGCGCGAGCCGATCGGGTTTTCGGACACGACCATGCGGGGGCCGTCGGCGAAGCCGAGGTCGATCCCGCGCTTGAGACCGAAGTCGGTCAGGTCGGAAGCGCCCAGGTTGCGCACGGTCGTGAAGCCGCCGAGCAGCGTGCGGCGCGCGTAGGTCCGCGCCTCGAGCGTCACTTCCGAGGGAAACTTGAAGAGCTGCTCGACGAACGCCTTCGCGTAGTCCTCCTGCGATTCGCCCGTCAGGTGGACGTGCGCGTCGACGAGCCCCGGCAGCAGCGTGGCATTGCCGAGATCGATCGTGCGAGCGTCCGCGGGCACCTGCACGTCGCGGCCGACCGCCGCGATGCGCTCCCCGTCGATCAGGACGGTCGCGCCCTCGATCAAGGCACCCTTTTCGGAATCGAAGAGGTGGGCAGCCTTGAGCGCGATCTTCTTCGGGAGCGGCGCCGGCGTGCCGTTCTTCACCACCACGCCGCCCTTCATCACGAACGAGACGTGCTCCACCGCGCGGATGTCCCGCAGCGGATCGCCGGGAACGGCGATCACGTCGGAGAGCCTGCCCTTCTCCAGGGCGCCGGCCTCGATGCCGAGCAGATCGGCCGCGACGACCGTCGCGCTCTGCAGCGCTGCCGCTGGAGTGAAGCCCCACTTCGCGAGCCACGCGAGCTGCGCGGGGTTGGTCTTCCCGTGCTCGCCCACGGCGGCGTCGCTTCCGAACGCGATGCGCACGCCGATGCGTTGCGCGTTCCGGATCATCTCCGGCCACGCCTTCCCCGCCGCCAGCGCCTTCTCGACGATCGTCCGCGGGAACTTCTTCTCCAGATCGGGCGGCGGACCAGCAGGGTCGTACATCGGACCGGGCATGAGCACCACGCCGCGCTTCTTCATCTCCTGCAGCGTGTCGGCCTTGAGGAACGTTCCGTGCTCGATCGAATCCACGCCGGCGCGGATGGCCATCTTCGCCGCGGTGTCTCCGTGGCAGTGCGCCGCTGCCTTGCGGCCCCACCGGTGCGCCTCGTCGACGATCGCGTCGAGCTCGGCCTGGGAGAGCTGGACGTTGTCGACGGGATCGGCGAGCGAGAGGATGCCGCCCGACGCCATGAACTTGATCACGCCCGCGCCGTACTTGACCTGCCACCGCACTGCCGATCTGCAGGCCTCGACGCCGTCGCAGATGCCCTCGCGAACGCCGAGCGGTGGCACCGTGTCGGGCGGGAACGGGTCCAGGTCTGCATGGCCGCCGCGGCTGCCGACCGCATGGACGGCGACGATCATGCGCGGCCCGGGGACCGCGCCCGCGTCGATCGCCTTCTTCAGCCCGATGTCGAGATAGTCGCTCGACCCTAGATCGCGCACCGACGTGAACCCCGCCTCGACGGTGCGCCGGGCGTACTCCGCCGCGTACTGCGCCTGCTCCGCGGGTGAGCGGAGCACGAGGTCGAACGTGTCCCGGTACCAGCTCGGGCCGCTCTCGAACGTGAGGTGTGTGTGCGCATCGACGAGCCCGGGCAGGATCGTCGAATCGCCGAGGTCGATCGTCCTGGCTCCCGCGGGCACCGCACCGCCGACCTGGAGGATCCGTTCACCTTCCACGACCACGAGTCCTGGTTGCACGATGGCGCCTCTGCGTGCGTCGAACATGCGCGCTGCGCGGATCGCGGTCGGCTGCGCGAGCAACAGGACGGCGAGCAGGACCATGGCGCCTCCGAAGTGCGAGGCTCCTACCACACGGAAGCGCCAGCATGCTCGTGCGATCACCCCTCGAGGGGTGCGACCGCCTCAGATACCGTCGGATGCAAAGGCCTTCTGCAACAGCGATCGCAGCGCGGCGATGGTCGTCACCGCATCTGCGCCGGCGGCGGTCGGGCGCGTGGCGATGCCGACCAGGCGCCCGTGCCCGTCGAACAGGGGACCGCCGCGGAACGCGAGCGGCAACTCGCGATCGAGACGAAGACGCGCGTCCGACTCGCCGGCGTATTCGGATCCGCCGAGCAGGACTTCCGCTGCCTGGATGGAGTCTCCGTCGATGCCGACCGCCAAGGCGGCGTCTCCCACTCCCGGAGCGTCCTCGGCCATCACCGCACCCGGAAGACGCCGGACCGCGGCAGGGAGCTCCAGCACGGCGATGTCCAGCCCTTCGTCGCCTGCGACCAGCCGCGCGGGTACGGGGCCGACGTCGTCGATCACCACCTCGATCTGATCCGCCGGGGCGGGCCCGTCGGGCGTGCTCAACGTCACCGCGTCGAACTCGGCGATGGCGATGCCGTCTCCGATCAGCACTCCCGATGCGACGCTGATCGCCTCGTGTGTGCGGGCGCCGTCCCCGACGGAGGCGCGGGCGCGGACCTGCACGGCGAGAGCATGCACGCGGTCGGCGACGCTCCCGAAGTCGGATTGGTACAGCCACGGGGTGACGACTGCAGCTCGAGCGGCGTACCCGGCGAGGATCGCCGCCGCCAATACACCCGCCGCGGCCCTTGCAGGAGAGACGATCGCAGCCATGCGCAACTCCTCTCGCCTTCAGGACACCGGAAGCTGCTAGCAGGTTGTTGCGATCGCGTTGCAGCGATATTTCGGAGTGTGACGGAGAAGGTTATGCATCGGAAGCGAGGCGAGCCAGGTCGTAGAGAGGTCCTTCGGGCGCTCGGAGCCGGTCTCGGAGCCGCGGCGCTGTTCCGCTGTGGTGGCGCCGCCGCCGCGGTGCCCGGGACGCGCGACGCCACCTGCTTGCTCGATCCGACGCTCACGCGAGGTCCGTTCTGGGTCGACGAGAGGCTGAACCGAGCCGACATCCGGCCCGACACGAACGCCGCCGCCAACCCGAATCCGCGTCCGGGGTTGCCGCTGGCCCTCCAGTTCGCCGTGTCGGCGTACGCCTCGGGCGTGTGCACGCCACTGCAAGGCGCTCAGGTCGACGTCTGGCACTGCGACGCGGGCGGGACCTACTCCGACGTAGGCGGCGCTGCAGGACAGAATTTCCTGCGCGGGTACCAGGTGACCGACGCGAACGGCCTCGCGAAGTTCACCACCATCTACCCGGGCTGGTACACCGGTCGCGCGGTGCACATCCACGTCAAGGTGAGGCTCTTCGACGCGTCCAACCGGACGACGACCGAGGCAACCACGCAGGTCTTCTTCGACGATGCGGTGAGCGATTCCGTCTTCGCGAGCGTCGCGCCCTACGACGCGCGAAGCTCGCGCGACACCCGGAACGGCGCGGACGGGATCTACGGCAACCGGACTGCGCTGCTCCTGGCGCTCTCGGGAGACACGAAGTCCGGATACACCGGGAGCATTCCGCTCGGTATCCAGGTGGGGCGGGTGAACGCGGGCTGACTCTAGTGGAGGGGACAGCATGTTCTCATGGTGTCCCCCATCTGCCGCTACGTGCGGGGGGTCCACGGCGCGCGGCCGTGCGAGCTGCGCGGCGGAGGCAGATCGGCGAGCCGGCCGTCGGCACCGAACGCCATGTCGCACGGCTCGCCCAGGGCGCGCAGTGCGGGCTGCTGTCGCCCATCGCT
>Ga0114129_10014606_pt1 | contig 11189 bp, 6 predicted proteins | sample RhiMetdeltSRZDD1_FD_80071 | JGI IMG/M metagenome (GOLD analysis project Ga0114129, IMG submission 80071) | Populus rhizosphere microbial communities from Tennessee, USA - Rhizosphere MetaG P. deltoides SRZDD1 (version 2) (version 2) | ecosystem: Host-associated > Plants > Roots > Rhizosphere >... | reverse complement strand
GAGGCGCCGCTCATCGAGACGACGACGTCCACGCTCGGCGGGAACATCGATCCGCGGCAGGTGCAGGAGCTCCCGGTGAACGGACGCAACTGGATCGCGCTGGCGATGCTGGCGCCGGGCAGCCGGACGGTCCCCGTGGCCGGTTCGAGGGAAAACTCGGAGAAGCCGCTGCCGGACAGGAACAACAACGAGACGCGCGAATTCCAGCTCAACGTCGATGGACAGCAGGTCTCGGCCGACACCGGAACGGGTGGTCAACCGCGATACAGCCAGGACTCGATCGCCGAATTCCAGTTCATCTCGAACCGGTTCGACGCGACGATGGGCCGTTCGACGGGGGTGCAGGTGAACGCCATCACCAGGGGAGGCACCAACCAGCTCTCGGGGCTGTTCCGCAGCAACTTCCGCAACAGCCGCTTCAACTCGAAGAACCGGGTGCTGGACCTCGTCGAGCCGATCAACAACCAGCAGTTCAGCACCACGCTGGGCGGCCCGATCAGGCGCGACCGGCTGCACTTCTTCACCAACTACGAGTACGAGCGCGAGCCGCGCACGAGCATCTGGCGGACGCCGTATCCGTCGTTCAACGTCGCGCTGTCCGGCATGAACAACCAGAAGAAGGGCGGCGTGCGGCTGGACTACCAGCTCTCGACGAACACGCGGCTGATGGGCAAGGTGTCAGGAGGCCGGCTCTGGGAGCCGTTCGGACTCCCGTCCGCCACCAATCATCCCGCGTCGACCAACACCACCGCCGAATACAACAACGAGTACCTCGTCCACTTCAACCAGGTGCTCAACAACCGGACGCTGAACGAGATCAAGGTCGGCAAGGCGGAGTTCGGCCTCGCCAACAGGAACCTCACCTCGTGGTCGAACCACTGGCAGAAGGCGAACGGCAACACCAACGGCGGACCGCGCATCACCTTCACCGGCTTCCTCATCACAGGCAACCAGAACTATCCGCGCAACATCGATCAGGACGTCTGGAGCGTGCGCGACGACTTCACCTACGCGTTCAGCGGGAAGGGCCGTCACGACCTGCGGTCCGGCGGTGAAGTGCTCTTTCGGGAGCAGCTGTCGAACAACTGCCGGCAGTGCATGGGGCTGATCGATGCGCGCGGCGGCCCCATCCCTCGCAATCTCGAGGCGCTCTTCCCCGATGCCTTCAACGTGGACACGTGGAACCTGGCGGCGCTCTCCTCGATCACCCGGAGCTACACGATCGGCGTCGGGAACTTCAGGGTCCGGCAGGACTCGAAGAAGATCGCGGCGTGGGCGCAGGACGACTGGCAGATCTCCAGCCGGCTGACGCTGAACCTGGGCGTGCGATACGACCTGGGCCTCGGCATGTTCGCCAACGACATCAGCTTCCCGCCGTTCCAGGAGGCCGGGCGTCCGGACGACAAGAACAACGTGCAGCCCAGGCTCGGCTTCGCGTATTCGCTGAACAACCGGACGGTCATCCGCGGCGGCACGGGCATCTACTTCGGCGACGCGCTCGGCGCCGATCAGGGCTCCGCGATCGGCAACCGCCAGATCACGTTGATCCGGTACGAGAACGATGGGCGGCCGGACTTCACGGCGAACCCGACCAACGGCCGTCCCGTGCCGACCTTCGACCAGGCGATCCCGCTCTACTGCGACGCGAACAACAACGCGCCCGGCTGCCTCATTCGCGACGTGCGGGAGTTCACGGCGCTGCCGCAGTACATCCAGCTGCCGCGCACCTGGCAGACGTCGATCGGCTTCCAGCGGCAGTTCGGCCAGACGGTCGCCATCGAAGCCGATTACATCTACAGCCAGGGGCGGCACGAGAAGGACGTCGTCGACAACATCAACCTGCTCTTCGACCCCGCGACCGGCGCCAACCTGGATTTCAGGATCCGCGGCAACCGGCCGTACCCGAACTGGGGCGTCATCTCGATGAACACGCACACGGGGCGCTCGGCCTATCACGGGATGCTCACCAGCCTGACCAAGCGGTTCAGCAACCGCTGGCAGGCGTCGGCCACGTATGCGCTGTCGGGTCTCTGGGCCGCGGAATCGAGACCGTTCAGCGGCCTCTCTATTGTGTCGTTCCCGACCGTGCCCGACCTGGGTGGGGAGTGGGGGCTCTCGCAGGACGATCAGCGGCACCGCGCTGTGTTCAACGGCATCTGGCAGGTGGGGCGCGGGTTCCAGCTGAGCGGCCTCCACTATCTCGGCGCCGGCATCCGGCGTTCGGGCAACTACGGCGGCGATCTCCGGAACACGGGTTCGACCTTCAGCGGCCGCCTGCGTCCGAACGGCACGATCGTGCCGCTCAACTCGATCATCGCGCCGCCGCAGAACAGGACCGACATCCGGCTGCAGCAGCGGATCCCGCTCGGAGGCCGGCGATCGATCGACGGCATCGCGGAGATTTTCAACATCTTCGACCGGCCGAACTGGGACATCGGCACGCAGGAGAGCACAGCGAGTCAGTATCTTCAGCACATCAACGCGCAGTACCGGTCGGCGCAGGTGGGCTTCCGCCTGATCTTCTAGAGGAGGGGAATCCGCGCGGGCGGCTCGTTACGTGTTGTTGCGAGGTTTACCGGTTTGGTACGAGCGGAGCGACTCGTTTGCTTTGATCCTGCGCGGACCGGGGCGTTTCGCACGGGCACCGCGCTTGCACAACGGGCCGCCGCCAAGATTACGAAGGAGGAGGTATGTCTGATCGCAGACGCGACGACCCCGACGTCCTCAGCCGCCGGGAGTTTACGTTGCAATCCGCGTTGGCGCTGTTGGCCGGCGTGGTGATCACTGTGGATGGATGCGGAGGGTCGAGCACCTCTCCCAGCCCCAGTCCCACCCCGGCGCCCGCGCCACCAGCGCCGTTGGCGGACGTGAACGGATCGGTCTCGGCCAATCACGGCCACGTGGCGGTCGTCACCGCCGCGCAGATGACCGCGGCGAATGCGCTGTCGCTGAACATCCAGGGGACCGCCACGCATCCGCACACCGTCGAGCTTTCGCAGGCCGAGCTCGTCTCGCTGCGGAGCCGCACGACGGTGACGAAGGACTCGACCAACAACAACAACCACATCCACACGGTGACCTTCACCCCGGCGTAGCGAACGTTCTCATCGATACGGCGCGCCGGCCGCCGGCGCGCCGCGCCGCCTAGGTTATAGCGGGCTCAGCGTGGGATCGACCAGCGGCTCGCGCGAGGCGACCACGAGCGGCTTCGCGGAGCTCCGGCCCCTGATCGCATACACGAACTGATACGCCTCTCGAAGAACATCGAGGACACGCTGCAGATTGCAGCGCTCCGGATGGAGCTCTGCCACCACGGCACCGACTGACTGGAGCAGTGCGGGGTCCTCGCACAGGACCGCTTCTTCGGCACCTTCGATGTCCACTTTCAGCAGATCGAGATGAGACCGGACGCGCTCTCTCATCAGCGTCGCCAGGCTCAACGCGGGCACACGTGATTGCGGTGCCGTTGTCGCGGACATCTCGACGTGGTGTCCCGTCGTGGCCGTTTCAGCGTCGGCGAAAGAAACCTCGCCGTCGCGGTTCCACATCGCCGCCCAGTGGACCTGCCACGCCGATCCCCGATTCAGTTCGTTGTTCAGTCGAAGGATGTCGTAGGTCCCGCGGCTCGCCTCGACGGAATGGACGATCGCCGACGGAAAGCCGCGCAGGACGAACAGCGAGAAGAGGCCGATGTGGGCACCGAGGTCCAGCACGCGCGGTGTCTGCTTGCCTCTCAGCAGCGTGCCGACGACACCGTACTCCTCGTGCAGCGCGATCTCCTCGAGCGCGACCCAATCGCGGTAGCGAGCGTAGAAGGGGAGCGGCCCCAGGTGAAACCGCCAGCGGCGGCCGGCACCTGCGAGAAAGAAAAAGAGGAATGCGGACACCGGTCCCTGGCGGATGGGACCGATCAACCGGGATCTCTCGCGGGCGAACCTGATCCTCCGCGTGACGTTTATATATATGTCCATGTTGCGGAACGGCCGTTAGCCACTCTTGCCCGTACCTGCACGGGGCCCTCGTTCCGCGTTGGTCGTTTCGGTTCTGACCTCCAATTTATCTCCCTGCTGCGGCAATGCAGTTGCCGTAACGCATCGCGGACGCATCAGGCGCCCGGCGCCACGCCGACGTACCTGGCGCGCGGACGAATCAGCTGCCCGGTCGCGTACTGCTCGATGGCGTGACCGATCCAGCCGACCGTGCGTCCGATGGCGAAGAGCGTGAAGGGCGAACCCGCCGGAAGGTTCAGCACGCGAGCCGCGGCCGCGAGGCCGAAGTCGACGTTCGGATGTTCGCCGGTCACGTCGCCGGCCGCCCGCGCGAATTCCCGGACGAAGCGGAACTCCGCAGACGTGCCGTAGCGCTCGCCCAGAAGATCGAGCAGCAGCCGCGCGCGCGGATCCCCTTCACGGTACAGCGGATGTCCGAAGCCGTCGATCGGCTCGCCGCGACGCAGCCGTGCGCTCACCGCCTGACGCAGCGGCCGGGCGTGCCGCATCGAGGCGAGCATCGACTCGGCCCGGATGCTGGCGCCGCCATGCTTCGGCCCCTCGAGCGCCGCCAGCCCCGCAATCACGACGGCGTAGGGATGCGAGCCGGAGGAGGCGACGCACCGCGCGGTGAACGCGGAGACGTTCAGCTCGTGATCGGCGCACAGCACGAGCGCCGCTCGGACGACATCCGCGCCGCGGGTGCCGACCCTCCACGCGCGGGCCAGCGCGGCGTCTGCCGTTCGATCGCCGGGATCGGCGCCGATCGCCGCCCGCGTCATGAGACGAAGGATGCGCAGGCCCGTCACCGCGACGCTCGCCGATCGCAGATCGAAGGCGAGCGGATCGTGCGCCGCTACGACGGCGAGCAGTGATTGCGCGCGCGCCGCGAACGGGATGTCGGGCGCTGGCTGCGCGACACGTCCAACCGGCGCCGGCGCGCGCAACGTCTCGAACCGCCCCGTCCAGATCAACGCCGCGACCTCCTCGAGCGAGCGCGAACGCGCGAGCGTCGCCGCATCGAGCCCGCGGTAGTACAACCGCGAGCCGTCAATCAATGCGATAGACGACTCGAGGATCGGCATGCCCCAGTGCAGCGCGCGGGCGGCAGCCTTGTCGGGCGCGCGGCGCTCCTCGGTTCGTTGCCGCAGCCGCTCGACGTCCTCGCGCGAATACATCCGCTCGCGCGTCGAGCCGGATGCCGCCTGCGAGCGGACGAAGCCGCGGCTGACGTAGGCGTACAGCGTCGCGCGCGTCACCCCGAGGAGGCGCGACGCCTCGGACGCGGACATCCACGATGCCGTCGTCATATTGATTGTGTAATCAACATTGACACCATCATACATCTGCAGCTACGGTTGGGGCATGGGCAACACGGCGTTGGGCAACAAAGGATTGGAAGGCGTCGTCGCGGCCAGCACGCGACTCAGTCACGTCGACGGCGAGCGCGGCGAGCTGGTGATTGCCGGATATCCGGTCGAAGCGCTTGCGGCGCACGCCACCTTCGAGGAAACCACCTGGCTGCTGTGGCACGGCACCCTGCCGGCGGCGGGCCAGCTCGAACGATTCCGCGAGGCGCTCGCGGCGGTTCGCCGCCTGCCTGACGCGACCGTCGCGTTGCTGCGCGAGTGCGCGCGGCGCGACATGTCCACGATGGACGCGCTGCGCGTCGCCGCGGGAACGCTGTCGCTCGAATCGGACGAGGCGACGGGTCTCGTCGCGCGCGTGCCGACGATCGTCGCGTCACACTGGCGCCTGCGGAACGGCCACGAGCCCATCGCGCCGCGGAGCGATCTCGGTCATGCCGCGAACTTCCTCTACATGCTGGGCGGCGACATCCCGGACGCGGAACGTGTCAGAGCGCTGGAGACCTACCTCAACACGGTGATCGATCACGGGCTGAATGCGTCGACGTTCACCGCGCGGGTCATCACGTCGACCGGGTCAGATCTCGTATCCGCGGTGGTCGGCGGCATCGGCGCGCTCAAGGGTCCGCTCCACGGTGGGGCGCCGGGGCCAGCGCTCGACATGGTGTTCGAGATCGGTGAGGCAGGCCGCGCCGAGGCTATCCTGCGCCGGAAGATCGAGCGCGGCGAAAAGCTGATGGGGTTCGGCCATCGGGTCTACAAGGTGCGCGACCCGAGGGCGGACGTACTCGCGAGCGCCGCCGAACGCCTGTTCACACGCGGCGGTGACATGGCGCTCTATACGCTGGCTCGCGCCGTGGAAGCCGAGGCGCTGCGCCTGCTCGAGGAGTACAAGCCCGGCCGGCGGCTGCAGACCAACATGGAGTTCTACACGGCGCTGCTGCTGCACGGCCTCGGACTGGACGTCGAGCTGTTTACGCCGACGTTTGCGATGAGCCGCGTGAGCGGCTGGATCGCTCACGCGTTCGAGCAGCGCCAGGACAACCGCATCATCCGGCCCCAGTCCGAGTACATCGGCCCGCGCGACCGGAGGTGGGTGCCGGTGAGCGAGCGCGGGCCCGAAGGGGAGGCGGCTTCTATTCCGGCTGCATGACCGGTGTCCAGCTGCGATCAGGGTTGAATCGTTCGATCTTCTCGAACGCGCCGAGCGAGCCCTCGCCGAGATCCTTCTCGTAGACGACGCCGTCGTGGCTGACGATGAAGGTCTTGACGCCGGTCACGCCGTACTGGGCCGGAGCGGCGACCAGCGCGAAGCCGCCGATCATCGCACCGTTGATGACGAAGTCCATCTCGCCGAGCGGTGCCGCAGGACCCTGACCTTTCAGGACCTTGAAGAAGTAGCCATGGTACGGCTCCGTCCGCTTGCTGTAGCCCAGCTCGATGACACGCGCAATCGCTTCACCGATCGGACCGTCCCAGGTGCCGTCGCTCTTCCGCCAGGCGAGGCCATCCTGCGTGCCCGGTGTGCTGATGATCCGTTGCGCGTACTGGTTCACCTGGAACCCCTCGTGCTTCTCGAGCGCGTACTCGTGTTGCGCCTCGACGTAGCCGCGGCAGATCTGAATCGCATCCAGCTCGTTGCCGCCGATGCGGCGATACAGAAGCTCCTGACGGCCGGCGTCGGTGTCGAAGATCCACCTGGCGCCACGCTTCACGATCGGGATCGGGAACGGCCAGTCCTCGTCTCCGATCAGGAGAAACGCGCGGGTTCGAACTTTCGGATCGACGGTGATGCTGTGCTTCTCGTTGGCCTTTGCCACGAAATCCGCGGCGCGCTGACGATCCTGCGCGTCCTCACCGGACAGCACCACGTTCTTGAACGACGGCCCGAACAGCGCCTCGAGCGCTCCGACGTCGTACGTCGTCGCCGCGGCGACGAGGGCGTCGGCGGCCTGCGTCGGGCTGTCGAAGCTCCTGATGCCTGCCGCGGCGGCAGGTGAAGCGATCGTGGTCAGGCAGAGCCACGCCGCCGCGCTCGCCATCCAGCATCGGTTCATGATTCGTTTCATCGACGTCCTCCACCACGGCTGCCGCCGCCGCCACGGCTCCGGCCTCCGCCGCCACCACCACCAAATGAGCCCGACGAACCCCTCGAATGCATGCTCGACGAGCCACGATTGCTGCTCGCGCGCGCGCTCGAGCCGTTGAAGCCGCCCGAGCCGCCGCCAAACGCGCCCCGATCTCCACCGGCGCCGCTCCTCGAGAGATCGCGGCTGCCGACGCGATCCGCGCCGCCTGCCGCACGATCGCCGACGCCGGCGGCGCCGGCGCGGTTCGCGAAGTCGCCGGTGCCGGCGCGGTTTCCGGCGCCGGCCGTGGCCGCGCGATCGCGCGCGCCAGTCGTCCCCACCGCGCCGCTGCGCAGGTTTCCGCCCTGCTGACTGAGTTGCTGGCGCGCGCCCGTCTGCCGGTTCGCCAGCGAGTCGCCGCGTGCCGTGCCGCCGTACTTGTTCGCGGTGGCGCGATTGCCATAGGGCGCACCGCCGCGATGCTGCGCGTTGTGCTGCCAGTTGCTGGTGCGGGCGTTGACGCGATTGCCGCCGTTGATGTTCGCGTTGCGGTTGAAGTTGTTGTTGTTGTTGATCGTGATGTCGTTATGGCCCCAGCCGGCGTTCCAGCCCCAGCCGCCACCCCAGGCCGCGCCCATCGCCACGCCGACGCCGAAGGAGATGGCCGCGCCCGCGGCGTAGTAACCGGCCGGCGGATAGTAGATCGGCGGGTACGGATAGATCGGCGGCCCGTACACGACCGTCGGGTTGTACGACGGAACGTAGACGACCTCCGGATCGGATTGCTGGATCACGATCACTTCTTTGCTTTCGACGACCTGCGTCTCCACTTTCTGTTGCGGCGACGATTTCAGATTGCCGGTCTGCTGCGCCTTCTCGCGCATACGCTGGACGGCGTTCATGACGTCGCTCTGCTGCGCGAGGAAGGCGTTGCCCAGGTCCGTCGTCCATTGAATGTCGCCCGCGAGCCACTTGACCACGTCGGGCAGCGCCGCCATCGCCTGGACGCTCGGGTCCCACGGCTGTTTCGCGGCGGCATCAGCCAGCGCCTTGTCCTTGAGCCCCGGGTTTTTCGCAAGCCACTGCTGCAGCTGCATCAGCTCGAGCGGGTACGTCGACGCTGCCAGCGTCTGCGCGAGCAATGGATCGGGGTAGAGGGCGATCGGCGCGACGAGGGAGTCCAGTTGATCGGGCGGAATCCGCGGGCTCTCGTCCTGCGTTGAGGGCTCCTGCGCCGCGGCGGCCGCGAGCGCGAGATCGGCGACGCCGTTGCCCGGCGCGATCAGCATCGCGCACAGCACCGCCACCAGGCGGCGCCATCGATGGTCATGTCTATGTGAGAGCGTGGCAAGCCAGTGCATTCCGGAGGGCACCGCAAACCGCCGGCCAGCCTGACGCAGCTACTGCGGCGCTCTCTGCGTGGCGCTCCGTCAGAACGCCTCGCACGGCTCACCACATTCCGCGATCGGGCGCCGGTGGTCCGTCGCGCGCCGGCAGCTCAACTCTGGCGTCACCGACGCGCGATCGGCAATCCGCGCCTCGGCATCGTGGGCCTTGGTGTACTCCCGTACACCATCTTCGAAGGCATCGGGCCGCTGGGCGCACTACCGGGCGCTCCTGGCAGTTTCAATTCTGTTCGGCGCCGCGGCGACGCTCCTCGCCGTGCTCCTCGGCGACATCGCGACTCAATTCCTGGTGGGGTTGTGTCGGGACGGTCCAGGCGATTGCGGGTAAGGGCGGATGGGGCCCGGGCCACTCTTCTCTCTCTGTTCACTTCGCCTCCACGCGTCGTTATCACCTATTGGTAATTGGCACGCGTCTCATACGCGCGCCGCGGGAGAAGTGCGACGAGTCGAGGCCGACACACCTACGCCGCCCCGTATTGACGAAAAAAACTTGCGCGGGTAGTGGCGATCGGGGAACGCGAGGCGTATAGTGTGCGCCTCCCCGCATCTGTCCAGGTAGGTCGGCGCCGAATATCCCCACTCCCCCCCGGGAGCAGTCGTGATGTTCGAGCCAGGGTCACAGATAGGGCGGTACGAAATCCAGCGGAGGCTCGGACGCGGCGGCATGGGCACGGTCTATGCCGCACACGATTCGATCCTCGGCCGGCTCGTAGCCATCAAGGTCTTCGCCAGCGATCTCGACATCCCCGATGCCCGAGAGCGTTTCGTGCGCGAAGCGCGGTCAGCCGCCGCCCTCGCGCATCCCCACATCGTCGCGGTGCACGACTTCGGCGATCACGAGTCGCAGCCGTACATCGTCATGGAATACATCAAGGGCGAAACGCTGGCGGAGCTGATTCGCCGCAAGGCGCCCGTCTCGCAGGCCGACAAGATGCGGTGGATGGAGGAGCTGGCCTCGGCGGTCGGCTACGCCCACCGGATGTCGGTGATTCATCGCGACATCAAGCCCGCGAACCTGATGATCGACAAGTCGGGGCGCCTGAAGGTGCTCGACTTCGGGATCGCCCGGATGCTCGGCACCGTGTCGAACACACGCGACACCATCGGAACGCCGGGCTACATGGCGCCCGAGCAGATTCTCGGCGAGCAGGTTGACGGCCGCGCCGACCTGTTTTCGATCGGCGTCGTCTTCTACGAGCTGCTCGCCTATACCGAAGCCTTTCCCGGCGACACCGGTCCGGCCATCACGCATCGCATCCTCCACAAGGACCCTGTTCCGCTTCCGCGGCTCGTGCCCGATCTCAACCCCGAGGTCCTTCCAATCATCGAGCGCGCGCTCAAGAAGAACGTGGATGAGCGCTTCCCGGACGCGGAGTCGTTCCGCGTCGCGGTGAGCCGCGTCCGGAAGAGGTTCGAGGACGACAGCGCGCCGATCGTCGCCCCGACGGTCCTGATTCGTGAAACCCCTGCGCCGCGCAAGGCGTCCGGGCCCGCGGCGGGCCGGCGTCCAACAACTGACGCGGTCAGCGTCGCCACGCCGCCGCCGACCGCCGATCGCGACGCCCTCGCACGGCGGCGTCTCGCGCAGCTCGAGGCCGCGCTCGCGCAGGGGCGGACGCTGCTCGCGGGCGGCGATCTGGACATGGCGCTCGAGTTCTGCCAGCAGGCGCTGACCTTCGACGAGCACCACCCCGGCGCGCTCGAGCTGGAACAGCAGATTACGGCGGCCTTCGCCGCACGTCAGGCGGTGGTCGAAGAAGAAGAGGACGCGGCCATCGCGGCGCCCGACGAGGACGCCGGCGAGCTCGACGAGGCGTTCGAACCGGTGTCCGAGGGTCCGCAGTACGCACCGACGATACTCGCGCCGCGAAAGACCTCGGCACCTGCTGCACCATCAGCGGCGCCTCCCCCCGCGGCGCCGAAGCCGGTAGAGGCACCGCGCGCGCGAAAGACAGAGGCCCCAAAGGCGCCAACACAGAAGGCGCAGGCACCAAAAGCGCCCCCGCGACCGGTTCGACCTCCGGGACCGTCGCTTCTGACACGGATGCGCACCGCAGCTGCGGACGGCGCGCAGCGTTCGGCTGTCGCTGCAGGGGCAATCTCCGCGCGCCTTCGTGCGTCAGCGCCGGCGGTACGCAACTGGGGCCAGGCGATCGTTCCGACATGGCGGACGACGTTCCCCACGACTCGCAGGCAGCAGATGGTGTGGGGCGGGGTGATCCTCGCGCTCCTTGTTGCCGTGGCCGCGGCGATCGTCGTTGTGCGGCTCACCGCGGTGCCTCCAGCCGGGACGCTCGTGATCGACGCCGCACCGTGGGGTACGGTCGCGGCGATTGAAACGCAAAAGGGCGAACGCCT